>ERZ773072.1237-NODE-1237-length-12932-cov-24.104760_pt1 | contig 12932 bp, 15 predicted proteins | sample MGYA00580617_ERZ773072 | MGnify/ENA primary metagenome ERZ773072 (study PRJEB29015, sample SAMEA2737970) | human oral metagenome | biome: human oral; feature: human-associated habitat; material: dental | place: China | collected 2122 ... | reverse complement strand
ACTCAGATCTCCACGGAAGGTGAACTGGCATGAAAACTCAGCACGGAGGCAAGCGTTACGGCATCTTCTCGGGCGTCCTGTGGGGCCTCGACACGGTCGTGCTGGCGATCGCACTGGCCATGATCCCATTTGCCGACTTCGGCCAGTCGGCGCTCGCCGGCGCGGTCCTGCACGACGTTGCGTGCGCCGTGATCCTGCTCGTGTACATGGCGATTCGTGGTCGTCTGAAGGACACCTGGGCGGCGCTGCGCACGCGCCCGGGCAAGTCGGTGATTGCGGCGGCTCTCCTGGGTGGCCCGATCGGCATGAGCGGTTACCTGATCGCTATCGACAACATCGGCCCCGGCCTGACCGCGATCATCTCGACGTTCTACCCGGCTCTCGGCACCCTGCTGGCTTTCATCCTCTTGAAGGAGCGCATGGCTCCCCGCCAGATCGCGGCCCTGCTGGTCGCCCTCGCGGCCATCGTCGCGACGGGTTGGTCGGCGACGTCGGAGCCGATCGAGGGCGGCAATGCGATCCTCGGCGTGGTCGGCGCGCTGGCCTGCGTGATCGGCTGGGGTTCCGAGGCCGTGATCCTCACGTGGGGTATGCGCGACGAGGCCGTGGATAACGAGGTGGCCCTCCAGATCCGCGAGACGACCTCGGCGGTCGTGTACCTGTTCATCGTGGCCCCCATCGCCGGAGTCTTTGGCTTCACGCTGCACTCGCTGGCTCACCTGTCGGCGGGCGTGGTGACACTGGCGGGCCTGGCGGGCACGGCCTCATACCTCTTCTACTACAAGGCATTGTCGGCGATCGGCGCGTCGCGCGGCATGGCTCTGAATATCTCGTACTCGGCCTGGGCGATCATCTTCGCTCTCGTCCTGCAGGGCACGGTGCCCACGGCCACCCAGGTGGTGTGCTGCATCGTGATCCTCGTGGGCACGGTCCTGGCGGCGACCCCCTCGTGGGGTGACCTGCTTCCCAGGCGCGCGGAGAAGGTCAGCGGCCAGTAGCCGTGAGACAATGGCGGGTGAGCGCACGTGCGTTCACCCGCTTTGTCATATTCGGAGGACTGATGACGACACCCGATCACGACCTGCGCAAGGTCCAGAAGCTCCTGACGCTGATCCTGGCCGAGCTGGACCGGGTGTGCCGACGCATCGGGGTGTCCTACGCGATCTACGGCGGCACCGCGATCGGCGCGATCCGCCACGGCGGCTTTATTCCGTGGGATGACGACATCGACGTGATGATGACGCGCGCCGACTACGAGCGCTTCCTGGCCGAGGCTCCCACCCTGCTGGATGATCGTTTCCGCCTGGATAACACGCGCACGCGCGACGATTTCCCCTTCATGTTCACGAAGATGGTCATGCCGGGGACCCTGTTGATCCCCGAGGCGGACAAGGACTCGAAGTACCGGATGCCCTTCTTCTTGGACATCCTGCCCCTGGATGAGATTCCGGACGACGACAAGGCCTTCCAGGAGATGTCGCGCCAGTCGTGGCTGTGGGGTCGCCTGCTGTTCCTGCAGGGCACGCCCCGTCCGCACCTGATCAACACTCCCGCCTGGAAGAAGGCCCTGATTTTCTCGGCGACGACCCTCGCGCACCTGGGCCTGAAGGCGGTGCGCGCGACGCCGGCGAGCCTGCAGGCCAGGTGGGAGCGCGCGGTTCGCCGCTACGAGGGCACGGGCACGGGCGTGTACGCCGACTTCACGATGCGCGACCCGCAGAACTGGATCGTGCGCGAGGAGGAGTTCTTCCCCACCCGCGACGTTCCCTTCGAAGACATCACGGTCATGATCCAAAACGAGTACGACGCGCTGCTGCGCCGCGGATACGGCGACTACATGCAGCTACCTCCCCCGGAGAAGCGCTACAACCACGAAGCCGCCGTCATCGACTTTGGCCGCTACGCCGAGGCCCTGTAGGCCTCATCCCCTGACGATCGGAGAACTGATGAGCGCAGCAGACCCCGCAACCCTGGCAGCCATTCAGCGCGTCACCAAGCGCTGCCTTGCCGAGATCGACCGCGTGTGCGCCCTCCTCAATCTGCGCTATGTCGCCTACGGAGGAACAGCGATCGGGGCGGTGCGACACAAGGGCTTCATCCCGTGGGACGACGACGGGGACGTATGCATGCCGCGGGAGGATTACGAACGTTTCATCGCCGAGGCCCCAGCTCTCCTCGGGGACGAGTTTTTTATCGCCTCGCCTGCCACCCACCCGGACTATCCGATCAGCTTCGGCGTGCTGGGTCTGAAGGGCTCGGAGTTCGTCTCGAAGGTCGCGAAGGACCGCTCCTTCCGCATGCCGATCGGCGTGGACCTGTTCGTCCTGGATGAGATCGCGGACGACCCCGGTCGCTTCCGCGCGCAGTCGCGCGGCACGTGGCTGTGGGCACGTCTCATGTTCCTGCGTTCCATCCCCAACCCGCCGACGGGCCTGCCCGCGCCCGCGCGCCAGCTGGCCTCAGCGGCGATGGCCTGCGCCCACTGGGGGATGCGGGCGCTGCGCGTCAACGAGGCCGCCCTGTACCGCCGCTGGCTGAGCGCTGCCCTCAGGGGGCACGAAAACCCTCAGAAGGCCGCGGACGGGACGACGCTCTACGGCGATTTTTCGACGCGAGATCCACGCCGGTGGAGCGCGTCTGAGGCCGAGCTTTTCCCCGCACGCTCCGCTCCCTTCGAAGACATCACCATGCGCATTCCAGCCTCCTACGACGTAGTCCTGACGCGCGGCTACGGTGACTACATGCGCATTCCCGATCCGCAGGATCGCGTCACCCATGAACCGTTCCACATCGTGTTCGGCCCCCACGATCCCGGCCCCCAGGCCACCAAGGAGACCGGCTCGTGAGCGAGAAACACCCCGCGTCCTCGTCCCTACCGAACACGCCGGACACCGGCGACGCACCGGTGGAGGCCACCGAGGGGGCACTGGAATCCCGCGGCCAGCTGGGACGCGACTACCTGTGGAACACGGCGGCCTCACTCATGTCGAGCCTGGCCGTGGTCATCATGGGTGTGGCCATCGTGCGCTCGGGCGCCACTGATTCATTCGCGCGAGCCCAGTATGGCCTGTTCACCCTGGCGCTGGCGATCGGCCAGCAGTACCAGACGGTGGGCCTGTACGAGGTTCGCACCTTCCACGTGACGGACGTGCGGCGCCGCTTCGACTTCGGCACATACCTGTCGACGCGCCTGTTGACCTGCCTGGTCATGGTCGCCCTCATCACCTACCACTCGTGGAACGCGTCGACGCACGACCCATACCCGGCGTTCACGGTTATCGCGGCGATGGCCCTCCTGCGTATCTTTGACGCGTTCGAGGACGTGTACTACTCGGAGTTCCAGCGCTCCGGCCGCCTTGACATCGCCGGAAAGGCATGCTTCGCTCGCATCTTCACCACAACGTTCCTATGGTCGGGCCTGTACTGGTTCTCCCAAGATCTCCTGTTGTCTACGCTCGTGACGTTCGCGCTCACATGCGTGGTACTCGTGGTCGCCTACGGTCTGCCGGCACGCGGCGTTTTCTCGTTGCTCCCCTCGCTTAACATCCGTGGAATCACGGGGATCCTGTGGGAGTGCTTGCCCCTGTTTATCGCTGCGTTCCTCAACCAGTATTTGGCGAACGCTCCACGCTTCGCGATCCACGCATCCCTCGGCGACGAGGAGCTGGGGGTCTTCGCGATCATCTACATGCCAGCGGTCGCGATCAACATGCTCTCGCTGTTTGTGTTCCGCCCCCTGCTCACGCGCATGGCGATGCGTTGGACGGAGCGCAAGCAAGGCGAGTTCTTCTCCATCGTACGCAGGGGCCTCCTGACGACCGCCGGTGCCTTCGCTGTCGTCGCCACGGTGACGTACGTGATCGGCGCTCCCCTCCTGACCCTCGTGTTCGGCACGGACGTGTCGGGCTACGTCGGCGAGCTGATGGTGCTCGTCTTGGCGGGTGCACTCAACGCTGCTGGCGTCATTCTCTACTACGCGCTGGCGACGATGCGCCGCCTGAGGGCCGTGCTCGTTGCGTACGTGGCGGCAGGCGCGACCGCCTACGTGATTGCACCGTTGCTCACAAACTCCCACGCGATGATGGGCGCTTCCCTTGCCTACGCGGCCACCATGGGGCTGCTCGCCATTCTATTCACCATCTTCATGCTCGTTCCCCACACGCGCGGATCCATTGAAACGGAGTCCATCGATGACTGATCGTACCCACCGTCCCGTCAAGGTCGGGATCTTCATGGAGTTTTTCCTGCCCTACCTGGGTGGAATCGAACGCTACCAGGATCGCCTGAGCGAGCAGCTGCGCGAGCTGGGCTATGACATCTTCATCGTCACATCCCTGCACGACGAGTCCCTGCCTCGTTTCGAGGAGAGGGATGGTCTTCGCATCTACCGCCTGCCGACCAAGGGACTGTTCAAACAGCGCTACCCGTTCTTTAAGCGAGACGAACGTTTCAAAGAGACGATGGCTGCGGTCGAGGCCGAGAACGCAGACTTTTATATCGTCAATACGCGTTTCCACCTGACGAGCCTGCTCGGCGCGCGCCTGGCGCATCGCCTGGAGCGGCCGGTAGCGCTCATTGAGCACGGGACCGCGCACATGAGCGTCGGAAACCCGGTGTTGGATTTTTTCGGCGGCATCTACGAACACGGCCTCACCCACTTCGTGAAGAAGCACGTGACTTCCTACTACGGGGTGTCGCGCAACTGCAACAAGTGGCTGCGCCATTTCGGGATCGAGGCCTCTGGCGTCTGGTACAACGCGGTGACTCCAGAGGACACGGCAGTGGCGGACAACCGCTACGAGCGCGAGTGGCCGCGCGGCGGTTCCGACTCCGAGATCGTTATCTCCTACGCGGGTCGCCTCATTGCCGAAAAAGGCATCGTCGCGCTACTGGACGCGTTTGCGCTCCTCCGCGCCGAACTTCCAGATGTTGCGTTGCGTCTGGCCGTGGCGGGTTCTGGCCCTATCGAGGAGGAGCTGCACGAGCGCTACGGTTCGGATCCAGCGGTGTCTTTCTTGGGGAAACTGGATTTTTCTGCGGTCATGAGCCTGTACCACCGCTCGGACATATTCGTCTACCCATCAATGTATCCAGAAGGCTTACCGACCTCGATTCTCGAAGCTGCTTTAGGAGATTGCGCGATCGTGGCCACGCCGCGCGGCGGGACCGAAGAGGTCATCACCTCCCCCGCTCTGGGCTGGATTGTCGACGGGCGCACGTCCGCCGAGCTGACACAGGCCCTCGTCCCCGCGTTGCGTGAGGCGGTGACCGATCCGCTCCGTCGTGCGTCGTGCGCGGCAGCTGTGGGGGCTCGCGTACGTGAGCACTTCACGTGGGCGTCGGTGGCCCGCGAGGTCGCATCCGTCATCGACGAGGCCGTGGCGCGCTAAGTATCCGCAGCTGCTCGCACCCAGCAGCCCACCCGGGGCTGCCATGCGCGTCCAGCGTGTTTCATAGCGTGACCTCACAGCCCGCTCGCCGTCCGCGCCGCGTCTCGCCATCACACGTCCCTTCGGAACCATGCCAACAGACGTCCGAGCGACTTCTCCCCGCCAAACCTCCGTTCGGCATGTTGCACACAGACGTCCGAGCGGCACGAGGCCTGCCCGCCCGCTCGCCGCCCGCGCCGCGAACGCACGTCTTGTCACCCGTGGCTGCTCTGTACACCGGTGGCGGCTAGTACCACCCGACCCCACCGCCAGACCTCCCTGCGGCACGAGGCCTGCCCGCCCGCTCACCGTCCGCGCCGCGAGCTTCGCTCGGCGCGTCGTCTCGAAGCCCGGCCAGGCCCCGCCACCGCCTACGGGCACCGCAGCCGCGCCCAACCACCGCCCACGGGCACCGCAGCCAGGCCCAACCAGCGCCTACGGGCACCGCAGCCAGGCCTCGCAAACCTCCGGGCCCCGCATCGGCGCGGCTACCAAGGAACCGCGTTTTGGCTTGATGTGTAGTGGTAGTGCACTACTCGGGGAGACGATGCACCCGATCCGTAGGCATTGCACCCGTTCTGATCGGGTGCAGAGCCGCGTAACGGGTGCAGCGCCACGCAACGGGTGCGGCGCCACGCAACGGGTGTAGCGCTCCGTGACGGGTGCGGCGTGCTGTGTGCTGATGTGTGTCGGTGTGGCCCTGTGCTGCTCGCCGCCCGGAGGGAATGCAGTGATGCGTCCCGAGTACAGTGTTTCTGGCGATGTGGATCGTTGCGTCTTCTGTGTGGTCTCGGGTTTGGCTGTGCCCTCTATCGGGGATTGTGCGCTGAATCCGGACCGAGTTGGTGTCGTGTCTCTTAGTGTTCGTGTTTTGGTGCGCTGCACCCGATCCGTAGGCATTGCACCCGTTCTGATCGGGTGCAGCGTTACGTAACAGGTGCAGCGCCACGTAACGGGTGCAGCGCCACGCAACGGGTGCGGCGCGGCGTAACGGGTGCAGTGCCACGTAACGGGTGCAGCGCGCTATGCGCTGTTGAGCCAGCCGATGATGGAAGGAACCTTGTTGCTAGCAATGCTGCACGGCTTCGCTAGATGCGGCAGTATTGACTAGACATTGCGGTAATCGGTGGCTCATGCGATGTCTCGCTCAGTCGCGCAATGCTGCCCAGCCTCGCGCGTCGTTTCCCTGAGGAGACCCAGAGAGCGCAGCCGCGGCATTGACGAAGAGTGCTAGAAACCGGGTACCGCGAAAAGCCCGCTCAGCGCTGTACTCTGGTGTCGGGCTGAGGCCTTCTTGACGAGAGACAGACAGGATGAACGACATGGAGTACGTGGCTCTGCTGCGCGGCATCAACGTCGGCGGCAAGAACAAGGTCGTCATGAGCGAGCTGCGTGAGCTTATCGCGCGCGCTGGCTTTACGAACGTGCGCAGCTACATCAACAGCGGCAACCTCCTTTTCGAGGCCGACACCCCAGCTGAGGACGTGGCCCAGATGGTCGAAGACATCCTGGAAAGAAACTATGACTTCCCGATCCGTCTCGCGATTCTGACGGGGGAGGAATACCTCGCGGAACTGGCCGACCTGCCCGACTGGTGGCACGGCGACGTGGCTCGCCGCGACGCCCTGTTCTACACGAGAGGCCTGGACCGGGATCACGTGCGCGAGCGCATCGAGGCGATGGAACTGGGTGATGAGGCCGTCCACTTCGGTGAGAGCGCTGTGTTTTGGGGCAAGTTCGACGAGAAAGAATTCCTGAAGACTGCGTATCACAAGCGCCTGCTGCGCGAGGACTTCTACCGCCAGGTGACTATCCGCTCGGGTGCGACGGTCGAGAAGATCGCCGCGTTGCTCGAGCGGGTGTGAGGTGAATACCGCCGCGGTCGGCGGTAGCGTCGAGGCCGCGACGAGTCCGGCCGCGGAGGCGTGCGGTGTGCGCGATGGCAGCGCGGGGCTGGGCTGATGCTGTCTCTAGGCTCGGGCCGGCAGTGTGGCGAGGCCGTGGCCGCGTTCGGGCGTGGGACTGACGCGTGGGCGGTGCGCGAGGGGCGACCGTGCCGTGGGGGTGCGACGCAACATGCTCATCGATCGTGATTTTGGCCCCCGCACGCGCCCCTATGGCCCCGATGCGGCCTAAAACCCGTACGCTTGTGTCAGTTCACGAGAAAACGAGGAGACACCATGGCCTCACACAGCGGGCGCCCCGGCGCCATCCGTAAGAAGGGCACCAAGAAGGGCGCGCAGGTCGGTACTGGCGGCCACTCGCGCCGCCGCCTTGAAGGCAAGGGCCCGACCCCCAGGGCCGAGGACCGCACCTACCATCCCGCTCACAAGCGCAAGGTGAAGCGCGAGGCCCGCGAGGCACAGGAGGCAGCGATCGCGCGCGCTCGCGCCAAGTCCTCGATCCGAGTGAAGCCCGGCCATGAGCTCATCGCCGGCCGCAACCCGGTCGCCGAAGCTGCCCGCGCCTCGGTGCCCATCGAGCGCGTGTTCATCCTCGACAACGTGAAGGATGACCGCGTGGAGGAGGTCGTGCGTCTCGCCTCGGCCATGGGTGCTCCCGTTTACGAGGTCACCCGCCGTGACCTGGACGTCGCGACCGACGGTGCCGTCCACCAGGGCGTCGCCATCGAGGTGCGCGGCTACGATTATGCCGATGCCTCGGACTTGATCGCGGGCTCCCTGCAGCAGCTGGGCCACCCGCTCCTCGTCGCCCTCGACCAGGTGACGGACCCCCACAACCTGGGCGCGGTCCTGCGTAGTGCGGGTGCTTTCGGAGCGGACGGCGTCATCATTCCCGAGCGCCGCAGCGCGGGCGTCAACACGACCGCGTGGAAGGTGTCGGCCGGCGCGGCCGCCCGAGTGCCCGTGGCTCGCGCGACGAACCTCGTGCGCGCCCTCGAAGAGGCCAAGGCAGCCGGCTACTTCGTGGTCGGCCTGGACGGCGGTGGCGACGCGCCCCTGCGCGGCCTGTCGCTGGCGGATGGCCCCCTCGTCGTCGTGACCGGCGCCGAGGGTGCGGGCCTGTCTCGCCTCGTGCGTGAGACCTGCGACCAGATCGTCTCGATTCCGATCGCCTCGACCGTCGAGTCGCTGAACGCGGCTGTCGCCACGGGTATCGCCCTATACGAGGTGGCCTCCCTGCGCGCGCAGGACTGAGCCTCCCGGACTGTCTGTCGTCTCGCCGTGGGTGCGCTCTAGCGCCTGCGGCGAGACTGCCTTTTACTGCCACATGGATGACGAGGGCCTCTGTCTGCCTGCCGCTCGGAGCATTGCGGCGGGGGCGTCTGCCCTGAGGAAGCCGTCGTCGGGGAGGTCGTTCGCGGTTCAACCCTGATGGAATCGCTGAGTCTGAGTTTCCTGAGGATCGAAGAATCAGGCTACCGTGTGAGCTTCTTGGTGGTCTTGCGCATCGCCTTAAGTTCGGGGACCGAGAGTGGTGTGTCCGGCTCGATGTCCCTGTGATCGAGGTGACGGACGGGGGCGGACAGGATGCCCTGCGCGTTGAAGGACTCTTCGAGCCAGCGCATCGACGATTCGATGTAACTGTTCACGAGGCCGCTGAGGTTGATCCGCGTCGCCCAATCAGCGAGGCACCACAGTTCGGTCATCGGCCCCGCTTCGGTTTCGATCGTGCGTGCGATGAGGTCCACGTAAATCTTCGTGATGGCGGCTTGCTTGGCGCGGTTGAGACACAAGAGATCACAGTGTTCTCCGCAGTGGCACTATCGATTATTTCTCTTCGCGGCCCTTCGCATGAGGGCGACGCTCCTGAAGCTGAACAGGTGATCCTTGGGCAGGTCGTGTCCCATGAAGCGCTTGGGGGGACCCAGTAGGAGCCCCTGCGCGAGGAGCGCGTTGGTCAGATCGTGCAGGGCGGTGTCCATGAAGGCGTTGGACACCATCGGGTCCATCGAGACCACCTCGCCGTCGAAACACCACAGCTCGGAGGCCGGCCGACCGCCCACCGAGCAGGGGCGCGCGGCGATGATGATGCGCTTGCGCTCCTGGCGTGCGCGTTTGATGGACTTGGGTGCCAGGGATGGGAAGAGTCCGATGACCGGAAGGTTGTCAATGAATGACGACATGGCGAAATGTCGTGCGTCGGAGCCGGTGATCAGCTCGGTACCGACCCACCCGTGGCTAGCGAGCTGCTCGCTCATCCCCGGCGTCCCGTCCCGTGCTCCCGTGGACACCCAGTAGTTGGCGCAACGCTGGACCGCCTGGTGCGGGTCGGTCGCCAGCTGCGCGTACAAGTAGCGCTCTCGGTTCAGGAGGCTGTTCGAGGTCGAGGCCGGGGGAGTCGTGCTCATGAGTGTTCCTTGGTCGGAATGAATTGGGTGGTGGGATCGAGAATGCTGCCGTGCATCTGGTCGCGGTAGTCGGTGGCGGGGTGCGCCGCGACGACGATGCGGGTCTTGTGCGGCTGGTACAGCTGCGCACGTACGGCCTTCGTCGACAGATGGATGGCGAGTCCACCCAACGCGAGGCCTGGGGAGATCTCGGCGACATCCAGAAGGGTGTCGTGGCCGTGGTTGTGAGACGGGGCGGACCCGCCGGGCATGACCATGGCCTCGGCACCCGACCATCCGAGGTTTGCGAACCGTTCAGCCATCATGGTGGTCTCAGGCTTGATGCCGATGGCGCGCCACAAAGTCACGCAGCGCGCGGTAGGCTCCGCCGGTGGGGATGAAGCGCTGAACACCGTCATGGGGCGGCGCTGAAAGATGGCGGGGCCGGCAAGAACACTCTCAAAGCGACCACAGTGACGAGACTGTTTGCTCCGTTTCCTCATAGGTCCGGATCGCCTCGTCGAGGAGCTGCCGGGCGCGAGAGAGCGTCTCCGCAGTCTCACGGAGAGCCTCCTCGGTCATGCGCATGCGGTTGAATGCGGCGCGAGCTGCCTCGCCTTCCCAGTTGTTGGCAAGGTAGGCGCTTGTCATGGGAACATTGTCAATGATCGCTTCCATGTGATCCACGCGCTGGCTGAGCGTGCTAGACAGGGACTGAAGTTCGCCCTCGTCGACGTAGAGATCTGCCACGGTTGCCTCCTTGAATAGCGGTTTCTTAGAATCCCCGCATAGTGCGGAGGCGTTGCTGGGTTTCTTCGCTCATAGCGGCGAGGCTTTCCTGGAGAGCTGCGAAGGGGTCTTCTTCATCTTGTTCCTCTGCTTCCTCACGGGCCTGCCGCATCGCTCGAGCGATGTTTTGCTGGGCTGTTTGTCGGAGAGCGTCTGCAGCCTCGGACGTATCCTTCCCGGAGAATACGTCACTCAGCGTTGTCTCGCCTTTATCGATGCGTTCCTGAATCTCTTTCCAGTCCGCACCGAGCTCTCCGTTTCGGGCAGCCTCGGCGCGTTCCTGCCTGTGTTCAGCGTTATCGCGCTCGTCTTGCTGACGCTCCCGCGTAATGCTCTCAGATACGTCTCGAAGTGAACGCATCAGCTCTTCAATCCTGGTGAAATAGTCCTGGTTAGTCATGCTCGTGCTGCAATCCCTCGTGCTGCCGCTTCTGCGAGGTTCGATAGGGTGATACGGGTCTCCAGAAGTTGATCCTTGCCCTGGACTATGGACTCAAAAATATCAAAGAGGATGTTGATGATCTTGTAGGCCTTCATGATCCATTTCGTGATCTTCCAGGCGTACCTTGCGACATCAATGACGCCCTTGATCCATCCTGCGATGGGAACGGAAGCATCTATGAGGATGTCCACGCAAGCGACCTGGAGATCAATGAGCACCTGGCCGATTGCGTCTGCAGCTTCCTTGATGGCCAGCTTGACGGCGGTGAGAATCAACGACATTACGCTCGTTGCGCCCTGTAGCGTCTGAGTTCCCATAGCGAGGGCTGCAATAAAAGCATTGGCTGCCTCCGAGCCCTTCCCGGTCCACTCGGCCAGGGCGGGAAGGATTTCAGAGTCGTTTTGAGCGATGGCGACGAGTGCATCGCCGATCTCAGACCAGGCAGTTTTAGCGCGATCTACGACGCGCCAGTCGCCGACGGTGTACTTGAAAATGATGTCGTTCAGGAATGAGATGCCGGTCAGCTTCTCAATAAGCCAGTCGTAGGCTCCGAGGATGGGCCCAGCCTTCCAGCGTAGATTCTCCATCTCCGATGTCGGAGACTCGGGAGGAACCAGGTAGGAACTCGCGTCCTGTGCCTCTGAAATCGAGCGATTCGCAGACATCGCTTTTTCGACCCGCTGATTGAGCCGGCCGGGAAGATCCTTAGCGTAATCGCGGAGCGCTTCGATGTCCTGCCCCATCTGCTCGATCACGTGGGGGTCAGCACCGCCGTACCACTTCGATGCTCGTTGCTCCGCGGCACCGAGTGTGGGCAGTTGCGAATGAGGATCGTTAAAGGGGAGTGCAGTGCCACCGAGAGCCTGGGTGGCCATAGCCAATGCGTTATGGATCTGTTCGTCAGCGCTGATGTACGCGTCAAGGGTTTGCCCGAGATGATCGGCCGCTCCGCCATGAGCTTTCTCAAGGAGGCCGAGGACGAGATCGCCTGCTGCTGCGGCAGCCTCGTTGTAGGGATAGAACGCCATCAGGATAAGACCGGAGGCTTCGGAGCCCAGGCCAAAGCTGCACCATTCCTTCAGGAATGACCGCATGTTTGCGAGGTGTTCGGAGGACTGGCGCTCCAGCACCTGCTGCGCCAGCGACAGGTCCGCGTATTCGACAGATAAAGGCATGTTCCCTCGCTATGTCTCGAATCTTTGACGGTGCATCCTCACCGATGTGGCGGGCCATGGCGCTCAGCGGTGACTCGATCATGGTGTTCACTCAAAATAGCACAGGCAGTCAAAGTTCGTGGCGGCCTTCTTGAGGGGTGTACTCCGCGCACGTATGATCGCCGCATGAGCGTCCTCGGAACCGTCATCGTCGGCATTGTCATCCTCATCGGAGTGATCGGAGCGGTCGTGCAGGTTTGGCCCTCCGCGCCCGTCGTCGGAGGTGCGATCCTCGTGTGGTCGTGGATGACCGGCACGCGCGCCGCGTGGATCATCTTCGCCATCGCCGCCGCCGTCCTAGTCCTCGGAATGGTCCTGAAATACGTGATCCCCGCCCGCGGTATGAACAAGGCGGGAATCCCTCAGTCCACGCTCGTGTGGGGAGCCGTCGGCGGCGTTGTCGGCTGGTTTATTGGCCTGCCCCTCGGCCTCGTTCTCGGCATGGTCGCCACCATCTTCGTCGTTGAATACTTGCGCAGCCGCGACACCGCCAGCGCCTGGACGGCCACCCTCCACGCCCTCAAGGCCTTCGGATGGACGATCGCGATCGAGCTGATCGCTGCCCTCACGTGCGCGACCCTGTGGGGGGTGGGCGTCGCCCTGGTCGCCGCCGGAAACTAGGCCGACCAGCCAGGGGTCCCGGCCTCGTCGTTCCTCCGGTACGATGGATGCGTTGCGTGCACCCGCGCGACTCACCCAACTTAACGGAGATACTCATGCCCGCCGTCATCGTGCTCGGCGCCCAGTGGGGCGACGAAGGCAAAGGC
>ERZ773072.1235-NODE-1235-length-12947-cov-7.998992_pt1 | contig 12947 bp, 7 predicted proteins | sample MGYA00580617_ERZ773072 | MGnify/ENA primary metagenome ERZ773072 (study PRJEB29015, sample SAMEA2737970) | human oral metagenome | biome: human oral; feature: human-associated habitat; material: dental | place: China | collected 2122 ... | reverse complement strand
TCGGCGGAGGCGCCATCCTGGGGCGTGTCGATCCCGAGCGCGAGGGACAGGCCAGCCACGGCGGCGCGGGCCGAGGCGGCGCGTTCACTGGGCGAGTCACCGGTTTCGACGCTGGCGGGGGTCGACGACGTCGGCTCCGCGGCTGCTGTGAGGACCTCGGCGGTGTCGGAGGCCGATGGGGCCGACGCCGCAGCGGCAGTCCTCTGCCCGAGGTCTGCGAGGTCGAGCTCCAGCAGGCGGCTGCGGCTATCCTTGTCGGCCTCGGCCACGGGGTTGGCGGCGTCCTCGGCCGAGTCGGTGGAGGTCTCAACGCCATTGCTCGCGGCGGCGTCGGGCAGAGTGTCAACGTCCTGGTTCGAGGAATCAGGATCGGAGTTCAAACCAGGCGCGTCTGCCGCGCTCTGGGCTGTAGCGTCGTCGGTCCCGCCGTTGGCGCCGTCTTCATCGTTGTCGACGTCGTTGCCCGACTGCTGGGCCGCGAGCTCGGCGATGCTCTGCCCCTCGCGCAGGTCGAGCCCGTTGGTGCTCAGCGGCACCATGAGGTGGTCGTCGACCCGCGAGGGGTTGATGGGCCACTCCGGGCCCTGGTCGGGCAGGTCGGTCTCGGAGTGGGCGCCGCAGCCGTGGTCCAGGGAGACGACGCTGCCGTCGTCGGTGGCCCACTCGTTGGCGCAGACTCCGAAGATGGCGCGCAGAGCGCCGGCCATGGGTACGAAGAAGCCACAGGTGGAGCAGGTGGCGTGGGCCTTGCGGACGCCCTCGGCGTCGGGGCCGTGGTCGCCGCCGTACCAGCGCTCGGCGGCGCTGGCGACGCCCTGGGCGCTCAGGACCCGGGGGCGGCCCAGGTCGAGCTGGTCCAGGGCGACGGCGTCGGCGTCCTCACCGGTGGCCTCCCACCCGGGTTCGAGGCGCTCGTCGGTCTCCTTGCGGGGCAGGCGGTCGGAGCGGGTGATGTCGCCGGGTTCGAGGCGGTCGGCCCACGGGACCCAGGCGGGGGCGAGGAGGGCCTCCTCTCCGGGGAGGAGCTCCATCTCGCAGACGGTGGCGGTGCGGCTGCGCGGGACGCGGCTGAGGGTGACCGCCCAGCGCCAGCCGCGGTAGCCGCTCAGGGTGCAGTCGAACAGGTGGGTGACGAGGCGCTCCGCGTTGGGGGCGGCGGCCAGGTACTCGCCGACGGTGATGGGGTCGGTGACCTCCTCCAGCGCGTGGCGGGCGAGCTCGACGGCGGCCGGAGAGGTGAGGGTCTTGTCCTTGGCGGCCTGGGCCTGCTGGCTGGGGGTCGGCAGGGCGCCGGCGCGCGGCACGGGGGCCGGGGTCGGCGCCGGGCGCTCCAGGGTCGCCGTGGAGGTGCGCGCCTCAGTGGCGGCGCCCGCCGGAGAACCTGATCCGGTCTCGGTCGTGGGCTCGCCTGAGGCATCGGTGTGAGAGTCGATCGTGTCGGTCACTCGGCCAGTGTAGGGGAGGCTCCTGAAACTGCCCTGGCCCACCCGGGTTGGCCTGGGCACACTGATTGAGCCTCCCGCACTTCGACATTTTCTTCACAATCGACGCGAATACGCGTCATTTTTGAAGAAAATGTCGGTGAGTGAGAGAACCGTCAATTCGCCTCGACCGAGACGATGCGGTGGACGGCCACGGTCAGTTCGGTCTCGCGCACGACGTCGCGCAGGCGCACCCGGCCGGGCTCCACGGCCATGACTCTCACCTGCCGTTCCTGCACGGCGCCGTCGGGGCCGGCCAGGGTCAGCCGCAGCCGCGAGCGCGAGGACTGGGCCTGGCGCAGAACCGCCAGGGCGTGCACCGGGTCGGTGGCCACAGCCGCCTCGCCTGCGGCCTGCAGCGCCTCCTGCCCCACGCGGAGCCTGCCCACCAAGGTCGCCAGCTCGCGCCTTCCGGGCCGACGCCGTCGCACTGAGTGCTCGCTACCGGGGCGCGTCGGCTCAGGTGCCCGGTGCGCCTGCTGCGCGGTGGCCGGCCCGACCACCAGGTGACCGCTCGCGTCCTCGGTCACCGGCGCCAGCCCGGTGGCGCGCAGCTCGCGCAGCACCTGCCCGGCGCTCGCCGTGGCCACGAGGATCCCCGGCGCCACCTCATCGAGGCCAAGATCCTTCAAGCGTGGCTCGGCCAGGAGGCCGGCGGCCGTCGCCTCGTCGCCGACCCGCAGCAGCGCGGACACGGCCCGCACTCGCACTGCCCCGTGGTGGCGGGCCGCGTCCTGGATGAGCACGCTCAGCGAGTCCGGTAGGGGCGCGGGACTGTAGCGGCCGATCGCCTGGGTGATCTCCTCGGCCCGGTAGCCGACGTCGAGCGCGCCGCGCACCGACTCGGGGGTGAACCGCACCGTGAGCGCCCCGCCGCGCGACTCGACGACGCTCGTGCGCTCCAGCAGCGCGGCCAGCTCTGGGGCCGGCCGGCCCGGGACGATGGCGGTGAGGTCGGACTGGACGAGGATCATGTCGACGGCGGCCGGCAGGTCCGCGGCGAGCGCCGCCTCCAGCGCTGCCAGGGTCTCGTCATCCGACAGCGGCTCGGCGTGCGCGTCACCGTCGGTCACTTCGGCGCCGCCGGCGTCACCCCCACTGCCACTGCGAACGACGTCCCGCTCATCGAGGCTCACCGCCGCCCGTCGGGCGAGGATCCTGCCGGCCTCAGTGAGCGCGCCGCCGCCGGTGATCCCGAGGGTCTCGGCCTCGGCCAGGACCGCGGAGATCGCCCCGCCGGGGATGGTGCGCCGGGGGCTCTCCCAGGTCAGGGCCGCCCGCACGAAGGCCGGGGTCGCGCTGGTCCCCTGCGAAAGATCGCCCAGGAGCGCGAGCACCCGGGCACGCAGTCGCACCGCCCACCCGGCCTCAAGGTCTGGGCCGAGAGCGGCGCGCAGGACCCCGTCGTCGTCGCGGGTGCCGGTCAGCCAGGGGGTGCGGGCGCTGCCCGCCCAGGCCAGGGCGAGGGGCGCCCAGCGCTGGGGGAGGCTGTCGGTGAGCCAGCCGGCGGCCAGAGCGGAGGGCACCCAGGTGGTGCCGTCGTCGTCGAGTCCCAGGAGCCCGGCGCCCGCGGCGATCTCAATGATGCGGGCGGCCTCGTGGAGCTCCAGGTCAAGGGCATCGGCGGTGCGGGTCAGGGCGCGTACGCTCACTCCGCCGGTGCGGCGGATCGTCCCGCCCTCGCGGCCCCACTCCTCCAGGAGCGCGGCCACGAGCCGGACGGCCTCCTCGGCATGGAAGGAGGACTCGGAGGCGACGACGTCGCCGCCCACCGTCTCCAGGTCGCCGGCCTCGGGGGCGGTCAGGGTCTCGCGCGTCAGGCGGCCGCCGCGCAGGGCGAGGGCGACCTGGCGCGGCAGGATGAAGCGCATGCGTCCCCGGGCGTCGCTACTGCGCTCCAGCCAGCCGCGCTCGATGAGCGGCGCCGCCCCCGGAGCCCTGCCACCCGAGCGCAGCGTACCGGCGGGCGGCCCCCAGGTGAGGGCCTGGAGCATCTCCACGGAGGCCGCCGGAACGACCGGTTCGCCGGCGGCGTCCTCGCTCAGCTCCTCCAGGGTGGGTGGCAGCTGCTCGGCGCTCAGGGGCTCGGCGGCCCAGGGCCCCAGGCCGAAGGGGTGCGGCCCGAAGGCCGCCTCCAGCGCGGCCACGGGTCGGCCCTCAATGACGAGCGCCAGCCGGCTCAGGCGATCCAGCGCCTCAGTGACCTGCTCGGTCTCCAGTGGCAGGCGGGCGGCGATCAGCCCGGCCAGGTCTGCGTTGTCCGGGTTGTCGGCGGGATCGCCGACAGGCCCGTCGTCGGCCGGCTCACCACCGGTCCCGACGGCTCCACCGGCTCGTCCGTCCTGGGCTGCCTCGGTCGACCCGATTCCTTCGGCCTCCCCTGATTCGTCGAGCCGGCTGAGTGCCACCACCGCCTCGGCCACGGCCAGCGTCGACGCGTCCAGCCCGGCCAGCGCCTGCTCGACACTGCCCTGAGTCCCGGCCCGGGTCGCCAGAGCCAGGAAGGAGGAGGACGGCGGCGAGGCCAGGTCCGGGCGCGCCACCAGCAGGGCGGCGACCTCGCGGTCCGGCAGCGCCGTGAGGTGCACGGCGAGGTCCTGGGTGGAGGCGGAAGGGCTCATCCGCACCAAAATACGCCCCCGCCCGACTCACGGACAGGACAGGGACCGGGGATGGAGGGCGCCGGTGTCCAAATCGGTGACAAAGGGACCTGAGCACCCCTGAGGCCAACAACGAGAACCGCAGAATCATACGGTTTGTTCGCAGGCCGGAATCCATCTCGTGCCTTTGTCACCGATTTGGACACGATCCCGCAGGTGTCACCGTGTCTGGCGCCTTGTGGCGCCTCCCAGACCGTGTCCGAGGCGCGGGCCCGCTCCCGACGGCTCGCGCACCGCTGCGGGAGCTCAGGATCCGGGCCGTCCGCTGCGCTCGCGCGGGCATGAAGCCGACCGGACCGCCCCTCCCGCTGGAAGAGGAACGTCTCCTCCGTCACGGCGGCGCGCCGCCCCGGCTTGGGATACTCCCGCCCATGTCCGCCACGCCCAGCGATCCTGCGTCCTCGGCGCCGTCGGCCCCCGACGGCCCGCTCATCGTCCAGTCCGACAAGTCCGTCCTCCTGGAGGTCGCCCACCTCCGGGCCGGCGAGGCCCGCCGCGCCATCGCGGCCTTCGCCGAGCTGGAGCGCGCCCCCGAGCACATCCACACCTACCGGATCACGCCGCTGGCCCTGTGGAACGCGCGCGCCGCGGGCCTGGACGCGGAGACGGTCGTCCACACCCTCATCACCTACTCGCGCTTCCCGGTGCCGCACGCCCTGCTCACCGAGATCGCCGAGACGATGAGCCGCTACGGCCGCCTCCAGCTCCTCACCGACCCCGCCCACGGCCTGGTCCTGCACGCCACCGACGTGCCGGTCCTGGAGGAGGTCATGCGCTCCAAGCGCACCAAGGGCCTGCTGGGGACCCGGCTCGGGGAGGCCGACGTCGTCGTCCATCCCTCCGAGCGCGGCCACCTCAAGCAGGTGCTCATCAAGCTGGGCTGGCCGGCCGAGGACCTGGCCGGCTACGTCGACGGCGAGGCCCACCCCATCACCCTGACAGACTCCCCCAGCACCTTCCAGCTGCGCCCCTACCAGTCCGAGGCGGTGGAGAGCTTCTGGGCGGGGGGCTCCGGCGTGGTCGTGCTGCCCTGCGGGGCCGGCAAGACCCTCGTGGGCGCCGCCTCCATGGCCAAGAGCTCGACGACGACGCTCATCCTGGTCACCAACGCGGTCTCGGCGCGCCAGTGGAAGGAGGAGCTCATGCGCTTCACCACCCTGACCGAGGACGAGATCGGCGAGTACTCCGGCTCGCGCAAGGAGGTCCGCCCCGTCACGATCGCCACCTACCAGGTCCTGACCACCCGCCGGAAGGGCGTCTACCCGCACCTGGACCTGCTGGACTCCCACGACTGGGGGCTCATCGTCTACGACGAGGTCCACCTTCTGCCCGCCCCGATCTTCCGGATGACCGCGGACCTGCAGGCGCGCCGCCGCCTGGGCCTGACCGCGACCCTCGTGCGCGAGGACGGCCGCGAGGACGAGGTCTTCAGCCTCATCGGCCCCAAGCGCTACGACGCCCCCTGGAAGGACCTGGAGAACCAGGGCTGGATCGCCCCGGCGATCTGCACCGAGGTGCGCCTGACCCTCGACGCCGGTGAGCGCATGGCCTACGCGACCGCCGAGCCCGAGGAGCGCTACCGCCTGGCGGCCTGCTCACCGCGCAAGCTGCCGATCATCGACGCCCTCCTGGCCCGCCACGAGGGCGAGTCGGCCCTGGTCATCGGCCAGTATGTGGATCAGCTCACCGAGATCGCCGAGCACCTGGACGCCCCGGTCATCACCGGCTCGACGACGGTGCGCGAGCGCCAGCGCCTTTACGACGCCTTCCGCTCCGGGGAGATCCGCACGCTCGTGGTCTCCAAGGTCGCGAACTTCTCCATCGACCTGCCCGGAGCCAGCGTGGCCGTCCAGGTCTCGGGCTCCTTCGGCTCACGCCAGGAGGAGGCCCAGCGGCTCGGGCGGATCGTGCGCCCCAAGGAGGACGGCCGCCAGGCCCACTTCTACACGGTCGTCGCCCGCGACACCGCCGACCAGGAGTACGCGGCCCACCGCCAGCGCTTCCTGGCCGAGCAGGGCTACGCCTACGCCATCATCGACGCCGAGGACCTCTGAGCCCGACGGCGAATAGGGCAGCCGGTCCGGTGACCCGCTCAGCGCGACAGGCGACGGGCGCGCACGTTGCGCACGAGGACGCGGGCCAGGGTGCGGCCGAAGGCCTGGATGACGGGATCGACCCTCTCGGCCTCCTCACGGGTGGCGGCCCCGGCGCTCGCGGCCGCCTCGGGCAGGTCGGCGGCCGTCGCCCCGTGGGTTCCGGCGGCGCCCGGTGCGGCGCTCCGGCCGGCGGCCACCTCCAGAGCGTCACGGGCGGCCTTGAGCGAGGCCGCGTCCATGGTCCCAGCCAGGTCGTTCAGGGCGTCGCGGGTGCGCCAGTAGGCCACGCGCGCCGGGTCGGACTCGGGGTGGTGCTGGAAGGCCAGGAGCCGGCCGGCCCGCCAGGTGTGGACCGGGGAGCGGTCGGAGGAGGCCAGGAGGGTGGCGGCCTCGGGCAGGTGGGTGACGGCGTCGTGGTGGGAGACGATGACGGGTAATCGGGTGCCGTCGGCAGTGGGGATCCCGGCGCGGTGCGCGGCGCGGATGGCCTCGGCGGCCACGGCCCCGAAGACCGGGTCGCTCTCGCCGGCGGCCGTGATGGTCAGCTCGACGACGCCGACCTCGTCGTTGCCCAGCGCCGGCACGGCGGTCGTGCCGCCCAGGGCCTCTGCGGCCACCTGGGCCCCCAGGCAGATGGCGATGGCGGGGATGTCCTCCGCGACAACGCCGCGCAGCAGCTCACGCAGATCCGCCAGCCAGGGGTGATCGCCCTCGTCGTGGGCGCTCATGGAACCACCCAGCACGACGAGGCCGTCTCCGACCTCCTCCAAGGAGGGAATGGACTCGCCCCGCCAGGGACGCACCATGCGCAGCGCGGCCCCCTCGGCGAAGAGCCACTCCCCCAGGCGCCCCACGGGCGCAAGCTCCTCGGGCTCGATGACGGTGATCGTGAGCGTGTCTGTCATAGGCGACATTCTGCCGGTGGCTCAGTTCTCCGCAAACGGCGACAGGCGCAAACGTGCTGCCTGAGGCGAAACGACTTGCTCACACCGGCGCCCTGCGGGGACGATGTCCCGAATGAAGCACCCGCAGTCCCCACGCCCCCGCCCCTTACACCCGCTGTATCAGCTGGCCGCATCCGGCGCCGCGACGGCGGCCGTCCTGGGACTGCTGGGAGCATCCTCGAGCGCTGCGGCGGCACCGACGACGGGCCCGGCCCCCGCGTCCTCCGTCCAGGCTCCGGCTGCTGGATCAGTGAGTGCGCCCCGAGCCGTCCCGGCGGCGTCGACCACCCTGACCAAGCACGTCACCGACGAGCTCGGGATCCTGGACGCCTCCAAGGCCCAGCAGGCCGTGGACACGATGTCCTCCAAGCACGGCGTGGGCCTGTGGGTGCTGACCGTCTCCGACTCCAGCCGTAAGGCCTCGGCGATCGCCGAGCAGGCCTTCAAGAACACGAAGCTGGGGCGCGACGACATGCTCCTGGTCATCAACATCCCCGCCGACGGCTCGGCCTCGAGGAGCTACAAGCTGCAAGCGCACAGCAACTCCTCGAAGTTCTCCGAGTCGGACTACAAGCGGATCGACTCGGCCCTCAAGAAGCAGCTGAGCGCCGGGGACTACGACGCCGCCGTGGCGGCGATCCCGGAGAACATGTCCGGCTCATCGGGTTCAGGCAGCTCGGACGGCTCCAGCGGCTCGGGCTCCTCGGCGCTTCCGCTCCTGCTGGGCGGGGGCGCGGTCGCAGCGGCGGGTGGGGCCGCCGCCTGGACGGTGTACAAGCGCAGGAAGAACAAGGAGAACGACGACATGCTGTTCGGCAAGCGCAGGAAGCAGGCCGCCTCGGGCGGCGCCCCCGGGAACCATGCCGCGGGCCCCGCGGCGATGACGGTCGAGCAGCTGCGCACGCAGGCCGGCAGCGCTCTGGTCCAGGCCGATGACACGGTGCGCGCCGCCGCCGAGGAGCTGTCCTACGCCCAGGCACAGTTCGGGCTGTCCGCCACGGACGCCTTCACCGCCGCTTTGGACAGTGCCCGCAAGCACCTGTCGCGGTGCTTCGAGCTGCGCAAGATCCTCGACGACGACATCCCCGAGACCGAGCCGCAGCAGCGGCAGATGTACACCGAGATCCTCCAGCACTGCTCGGAGGCGGTCGGCGAGATCCGCGCTCAGGAGGAGGCCTTCAACAAGCGGCGCGGGATTGAGGCGAACCTGCCGACATCGATCGCGGAGTCCACCCAGCGGGCCGACGAGACCGAGCAGGCCATCGTCATGGCCGAGACGATCCTGGTCACCCTGAGCGCCGCCTACCCCGCCTCCTCCCTGACCAGCGTGGCCCAGGCCCCCGAGCAGGCCCGCCGCCTGCTGGCCGCCGGGCGCACGGCCCTGGACCAGGCACGTGCCAGCGTCGAGGCCTCCCAGGAGGCGACGGCGGTGGAGCAGGTGCGTATCGCCCAGGGCTCGATCGCCCAGGCCGGCCAGCTGGCCGCCCAGGTCACCGGGGCCCGCGAGCGGCTCCAGAGCGCGGCGAAGGACCTGGAGGCGGCCATCGCCTCGATCTCCTCGGACCTGGTGGACGCCAAGCGCCTGGAGGGCTCGGTCCCGGCGGCGACTCTGGCCCCGCTCGTGGCCGACGCCGAGGCCGCGGTCGCCGAGGGCCGTCAGGCCAGCGGCAACTCGCCGAGCGGCGACCCCCTGGCCGCCCTGGACCACCTGGCCCGGGCCGAGGCCGCCATCGACGCCGCCCTGGCCCCGGCCCGCGAGCGCGAGGAGAACGACTCGCGCGCCCGGGCCTCCCTGGGCTCGCGCCTGGCCCGCCTCAACTCCCAGGTGGAGTCCGTGACCTCCTACATCACCACCTACCGCGGGGCGGTGGGCCCCTCGGCGCGCACCGCGCTGAGTGAGGCCGCCCGGCACGCCACGGCCGCCACCTCCATGCAGACCACCGACCCGGTGGCGGCCCTGGCTGAGGTCGCGGCGGCCGAGCCCCTCGTGGCCCAGGCGCAGGCTCTGGCCGAGGCCGACGTGCGCGGGTCGTCGTCGAGCTCGTGGAGCCCGCGCTCCGGGGAGAGCTACTCCGGCGGCTACGGCCGCTCGGGCGGCGGGCTCGACCTGGGCTCGCTCCTGCTGGGCGGGCTGCTGATGGGCGGCGGACACAGCTACGGCGGCTGGAGCTCCCATCACCACCACGACAACGACTGGGGCGGCGGTGGCGGTTTCTTCGACGGAGGTGGCGACTTCCTGGACGGGGTCGGTGACTTCTTCGACGGGGGCGGCGACTTCTGAGCCACGTCCTTCTGCCGGCCGGCCCCAGTCATATGCCAGTCATGCCCTGAGCGATGCGGCCCCCACCGACATGACGTCAGCCGCCCGGACCTGAGATCATGACGCCTGATCCACCTGGCCCACGCGGCCATCACCCGGCAAACGCCGTGTTCACACCCGCCCACACCGACGTCGCACCTCGACGGAAGGACGAACCACTATGGCTGAGAAGCAGTCGATCCTGGGACGCATCGCCCAGCTCACCCGCGCCAACATCAACGCGCTTCTGGACCGCGCCGAGGACCCGGAGAAGATGCTCAACCAGCTGGTGCGGGACTACACGGCCTCCATCGCCGAGGCCCGCGACGCCGTCGCCCAGACGATCGGGAACCTGCGCCTGGCGGAGAAGGACCACGACGCCGACGTCGCCGAGGCCAAGGACTGGGGCAACAAGGCACTGGCCGCCTCCCGCAAGGCCGACCAGCTGCGCGCCGGCGGCGACACGCCCGGTGCGGACAAGTGGGACTCGCTGGCCAAGATCGCGCTGACCAAGCAGATCACGGCGGAGAACGAGGCCAAGGCCGCCGAGCCGATGATCGCCTCCCAGCGTCAGGTCGTCGAGCAGCTCAAGACCGGTCTGCAGCAGATGGAGGTCAAGCTCGGTGAGCTGCGCTCCAAGCGCGACCAGCTCATCGCCCGCCAGAAAACCGCCGAGGCTCAGGTCAAGGTGCAGGGCGCCATCCGCTCCATCAATGTCCTGGACCCCACCAGCGAGCTGTCCCGCTACGAGGACCAGGTGCGTCGGGTCGAGGCCCAGGCCGCCGGGCAGATGGAGCTGGCCGGCTCCTCCCTGGAGTCCCAGTTCGCCGAGCTCGAGGCCTCCGGCGCGGGCCTGGAGGCCGAGGCCCGTCTGGCCGCCCTCAAGTCCGGGCAGAACCCGGCGCTGCCGGGCGCTCAGCAGCAGTCCCCGGCCCAGATCACCGATGGTGACGACGCCGCCGTCAATGCCGCCTTCGAGGCACTCAAGGCCCAGGGCCAGCCGGTCGGCGAGGAGAAGTCCTCCTACTGAGCCGGCCGGCCGCACAGGCGGCACCGCGCACGTGCCTCAGCCCCGTAAGCCGCCCGGTCCTCATCAATCCCGATGAGTGCCGGGCGGTTTCGTGCTCCTCAACGTCAGTACACGCCGACACGAACCGACCGGAGGTACCTGCGTCCGACGTCGGCCTCGGCCGGCCCCTTGGCCCCACGCTCGGGTCACGCCCTCACAGCTCCTCGAGCGGTTCGGAAAAAGGTTGATATCAGTGGGACTTCCCCGGGCGTCGTCGACGACTGCTGGACACGGGGACCGGTAGCATAGGCTCCATGAGCGTACCGACTTATCTTCTCGTCGATGGCGAGAACATTGACGCCACCCTCGGCATGAGCGTGCTGGGGCGGCGTCCCGAACCTGAGGAGCGGCCCCGCTGGGACCGCGTCCTCGCATACTGTGATGAACTGTCGTCTGCCGATGCCACCGAGGGCGAGGGGAACGAGGCCCGCGCCCTGTTCTTCCTCAACGCCACCAGCGGCCACATGCCCATGAGCTTCATCCAGGCCCTGCTGGCCATGGACTACCGCCCCGTCCCGCTGGCCGGGACGGGAAGCAACGAGGAGAAGGTCGTCGACATCGGTATTCAGCGCACCCTGGAGGCGCTGGCCGAGCGGGTCGAGTCCGGCCAGGAGGCCCACGTCCTGCTGGGCAGCCACGACGGCGACTACATCCCCCACATCGAGCGGCTCCTGCGAGCCGGCGCCAAGGTGGGGGTCCTGTGCTTCCGGGAGTTCCTCAACGCCCAGCTGGCCGGCATGGAGGGCGAGGGCCTGACGGTTTATGACCTGGAGAGTGACGTCAAGGCCTTCACCATCCCGCTGCCACGCGTGTGCATCATCCCGCTGGAGGACTTCGACCCGCTCGCCTTCCTCTGACCCGACGGCGGGGCGACGGCAGGCGCCGTTGCCCCGCCTCATGTCACAGCCCGACTCGCCGACGAGCCACATCACTTTCCTCTGTTCAGCAGCAACCACACAGTTTCCTGTTTATTGTGGGAATCCCAAGCCTTTGAGGCTTCCCAGCACGTACCGGGTCACACCAACCACTTGACCGGTCAACAGCGACCATTCGGAACTCATTCAGGAAACAACCAGAAAGCGAAGGGATGGTGAGGCGCATGGAGCGTTCCCAGCAGTCCCGCACAGAAGCTCACCTCCTTGTCGTCGACGATGAACCCAACATCCGCGACCTGCTCGCCTCATCCCTGCGCTTCGCAGGCTTCGAGGTCTCGATCGCCGGAGACGGCAACGGCGCCCTCAAGACGGTGGAGAAGACGTCCCCCGACCTGGTGGTCCTCGACGTCATGCTGCCCGACATGGACGGCTTCACCGTGGCCCGGCGCCTGCGCGAGCGCCTGGCCGCGAAGAAGGAGAAGAACTGATGGCGCGTCCAACCGACTGGAATCCGCTGGCGTCCTCGGACCCGATCCCCGGCGACCCCGGCGTCGTCCGGCAGGCCGCCCAGAACTACGCGGATGTGGCCGAGGCGATCAACACGGCGAGGGACCGGCTCAACGCCATCACCTTCAAGGGCAAGAGCCACCACATCGACGAACTGCGCGGCAAGTGCGAGGACCTGGTCGTCCAGATCAAGCAGGCCAGTTCGCGCTGCTCCGGGGCCGCCGGCGCGCTCAAGACCTACGCCGGCGCCCTGGAGGGCGCGCAGGCCAAGTCCCTGCCCATCCTCAAGGAGGCCCAGGAGGCCCAGGGGGATCGGCGCCGGTGGAAGCAAGAGGAGTGGGAGCAGTACTACTGCCACCAGCGCACGACGAATCCCGTGGAGCGCTCCCGCGCCGAGTCCGACTACCGCGCCGCCCAGTCGAAGCGCGCGGCGGCGGAGGGGCGGATCGCCCAGGCGCGCGAGCGACTCAAGGCCGTCGTCAAGGAGCGCGACGAGGCCGGCAACAGGGCCGCCGACGCCCTGCGGGAGACCAGCCGCAACAGCCCGCTCAAGGACACGTTCTGGGAGAAGGTCCAGAATGTCATCTCCGATGTCATCACGTGGCTGGAGAAGACGGCGCTTCCCGCTCTGGAAGACATCGGAACTGTTATCACCGTGCTCACGATCCTGGTCGCAGTTATTTCGGTGGCGGTCACGGGGGGTGCGGCGACTCCGGCTGTCGCATTGCTTTTGGTGGCGGGAGCGACTACGAGCGTATTTCAGACCGCTGGGAATCTCGTGGTCAACGGGTCGAAGTTGGCCTCCGGCGAGATGTCCTGTGGTGAATTCATTGCGCGGACCGCGGTCGACGTCGCATTTACCACGGCCAGTGTCGTCGGTGCGGCCGGAGCGGTCAAGGGCGCGTTTTCCGGTGCGAAGGCGGCAGTGGACGCGGCCAAGCCCGCATCGGCGCTGGGGAAGGCTCTGAAAGTTAACAGCGACTCGAATCTCTTGTCCAAAGATCTCGCTTCTAATG
>ERZ773072.1233-NODE-1233-length-12955-cov-7.774574_pt1 | contig 12955 bp, 11 predicted proteins | sample MGYA00580617_ERZ773072 | MGnify/ENA primary metagenome ERZ773072 (study PRJEB29015, sample SAMEA2737970) | human oral metagenome | biome: human oral; feature: human-associated habitat; material: dental | place: China | collected 2122 ... | reverse complement strand
CGCTGGCCCTCGGAGAAGACCTACGCCGCGACCATGTCCTTCCAGCGCGAGGAGTGAGCGCGGCCGCCCCGCCATCCATCGCCGCGGACGCACCATAAGCCTCAAAGACTGATCCTGCACGATCAGTCCGCGAGACCTACGGTGCGTCCGCGCTTTGTTGGAGTAGGAGGCGCCCCCTACTTCCAGAGGTCCGCCACGGGACGCCAGAGGCGCGCGGCCGCGGGAGGGAAGAGCGTGAGGACCCGATGACGCAGCGCGCCCAGGTCGCCGAAATCGCTCCAGATGAAGCGCTCGGTGCGCCATCCCATCCTGACCAGCGCGTCATGGCGCCGCTTCTCCTTCCAGAGATACTCAGGCGACGTGTACTTCAGCCGCCCGTCGAACTCCGCCAGCACCTTGAACTCCGGCCAGGCCTCGTCGGGGAAGTAGAACTGAGAGTGCTCCGGGTCCGCGATGCGCGCTTGGAGGCGCGGGGCGGGAAGGCCGAGAGCGCGCACGAACCAGTGCAGAACCGACTCTCCCGGTGACTCCGCGAGTCCCGAGGTGATCCTCAGGACCGCTCGGGCCCGTCGTGCTCCCCGTCATGGGCCCTGCGCGACCACCATCTGTTCAAGGCGACGTCGAACCTCGTCCATACGCTGCTCGGAGTCCTCGTGGTGGTAACGCGATGGACGGGCGAGACTGCGCACAGCCGAGTCGACGACGCAGATCGCCTCTCGTGCCGGCAGGTCGAAGGCGCAATCCATAGCCGTGCGCAGCACAGTCGTCACCGGCAGGCCTGAGACTGCTGTGATGTTCTTCCGCTCCAGACGAAGCCTGCGACGTCGCAGAAAGACCCGACCTCGCCCTCCAGGAACGGGCGGAAGCGGCATTCGACTTCGGCGGGGGTGAAAGGGCATGACAAGACTGATGTCGGGCTCGTGGCGGTAAACCCACAGGCCATGGACAAGTGCTGCCGACTCGTGGCTCAGAGCAAGGGCTGAGGGGGTCTGCATGCAGGCGGCGGCGCAGCGGGCCAGGCTGAGCTGTTGAGCCGCCTTCCACGGCTCCGCTCCCCGCGTGCTGAGATCCGTGTAGAGGCCGTGCGCGACTCTCACCGGATTGCGCATCAGGGGCGGGGGGCCGTTGCAGGCCAGGACGAGTGGAAGCTGGGGAGGCTCGGGGTAGGTCTCCATGTCGCCAGGTTGACGTCCGGACGCGTGAGTGACCAGGGGAGCTTCCTGCTCTGTGGGTAACTCGGGCCGCGGTGCCCCTGTGGCCACCGGTATCGACCTTGCCGAGGACGCACGGTAGGGATCGCGGACTGCAGGGCTGGGGCCAGGTCTCGGGGATTAGGGTGCGTCCTCGCGGAGTAGGGGAGGGCTCGTGGCTTCGGCAAGTGGGAGGAATACGAGAGATCAGACATATTTGTTAGTACAAAGACCTAGATTCTTGGTCGGCGGGGGCGTACAGTGGGTGCCACGTCCGAAACGATTCGGAGACCGCCTCGCGAAGGAGACAACGATGTCCAAAGCCGTCAACACCAACGATCCCAAGTACTCCAAGCTCACCATCGGCGTCTGCCCTGACCAGTGGGGCGTCTGGTTCCCCGAGGACCCCAAGCAGATGGACCCCCGTCAGGCCTGGGAGGAGATGGCCGAGGCCGGCTTCGAGGTCATCGAGACCGGCCCCTTCGGCTACTTCCCGACCGACCCCAAGGAGCTCCAGAAGTGGTGCGACGAGTTCGGCATGAGGGTGGTGGCCGGTACCGGCTGGGGCATCCTGCACAAGCAGGAGGCCTGGGAGACCACGCTCAAGACCTTCCGAGCCATCGCGGAGACCCACGCCGCCGTTGGCGCTGAGTACATCGTCCACCTGCCTCCGCTCTACCGCGACGACAAGACCTGGGAGTGGACCGACGACCGCGTCCTGTCCGACGACGCCTGGAAGCTCTACGTCGAGCACGCCAACGCCCTGGGCCAGATGCTCCTGGACGAGTACGGCCTCAAGATGGTGCTCCACCCCCACGGCGACTCCCACATCGAGACGCCCGAGGAGATCGCGCGCATCTTCGACGCCACTGACCCGACCTACGTCAACCTGTGTCTGGACTCCGGGCACGTCGTCTACGGCGGCGGTGACCCCGTCGAGCTGTGCCGGAAGTACCCCGAGCGCATCACCTACGTCCACATCAAGGCCTTCGATGAGGGCATCACCCGCGAGGCCCACGAGAAGGACTGGCCCTTCGGTGAGGCCGTCACCAAGGGCGCCTCGGTCTGCCCGCCCGCCGGCCTGCCCGAGATGCACGAGTTCGTCGACGCCCTGGCGGCCCTGGACAAGCCGATCTACGCGATCTGCGAGCAGGACTGCTACCCCTGCGAGCCCTCCTTCCCCAAGCAGAACGCCATCAACATGCGCACGTACCTGGCCGAGTGCGGTCTGGGACTGGCCTGAGGCCTCCTGCCGCTCGATTCGGCCGACCTACCGCTGACACCACCTCAACGAGGAGACACATCATGACTGTACGCATCGGACTCATCGGCGCCGGCGGCATGGGCCGCGCGCACCTGGCCCGCATCGCGGGTGTCCTGTCCGGCGGCGAGATCGTCGCCGTGGCCGACATCAACCACGAGGCCGCGGTCTCGGCCGCGGAGCCCTACGGCGCCAAGGCCTACGACAGCGCCGATGAGCTCATCGACGACCCGAACGTCGACGCCGTCCTCATCGCGACCTTCGGCAAGGTCCACGCCCCCGACGTCATCAAGGCCATCGAGGCCGGCAAGTACGTCCTGTGCGAGAAGCCCCTGGCCACCACCGCCGAGGACTGCATCGCCATCATGGAGGCCGAGCAGAAGGCCGGCAAGAAGCTCGTCACCGTGGGCTTCATGCGCCGCTTCGACGCCGCCTACAACGAGATGAAGAAGGTTCTCGACGACGGCGAGAACGGCCAGGCCCTCCTGGTCCACAACCGTCACCGCAACCCCACCGTGCCGGAGTCCTACACCTCGCGCATGGCCATCGACGACACGGCGATCCACGAGATCGACACGATGCGCTGGCTCCTGGGTGAGGAGATCGTCAAGGTGCGCGTGGAGCGCCCCAAGTCGACCACTCACCGCTTCGACCACCTCATCGACCCGGTCGTCGTCGTCATGTACACCGAGTCCGGCGTGCGCATCGACGACGAGGTCAACGTCAACCTGCAGTACGCCTACTCCATCGAGTGCGAGCTCGTGCTGGAGACCGCCGCGGTGAGGCTGGGTGACCAGGAGAGGATCCACATCCGCGACATCCACGGCGACCGCAACGCCATGTGCCAGTCGCACATCGACCGCTTCGAGGCCGCCTTCAACCGTGAGGTGCAGGAGTGGATCAACGCCGTGGCCCGCGACGAGCACACCGGCTCGACCTCCTGGGACGGCTACGCGGCCACCTCCGTGGTCGACGCGGCGGTCGCCTCGCTGGAGGACGAGTCCTCGCCGATGGTCGACGTCAAGCTCATCGCCAAGCCCGCCTTCTACGCCTGACAAGCCTCCCCGTCGTCGTCCCTCCCGGCGCACGGCTGCTGCCGGGGCGCTCGCGATTGCTGCGTGTTCGCCGGCGCTCAGGCAAGCTCGCCGGGCAGACGGCGACGGGGTCCGTCCACCTCGTTCGTCCCGGGAGGCACTCGGTCCCGCCTCCCGGGACGATGACTATTCGGCGGCAGGAAGGGGAATTCCCGGACGTCGTCACAGAGATTGAAAACTGCCGCCCTCAACTACTTCCCCCGACGCAATTGTCATGACATTATGGGTGTTGTCGACATGGCCGTCGGCACCTGAGAGGAGACCTTCTTGGTAGACATCGCCCTTGACCCGAACATGTACTACCGCACCATGTCCACGGTGCGCACGCTCTACAAGGCCGCCGAGCTGGGCTTCGAGTACGTCGAGCTCTCGCCCAACGCGGACTTCCACTTCTGGCACCACCGCCCCGCTGCTGACGACGCCTTCGTCGCCGATCTCAACAAGGCGCAGAAGGAGACGGGTGTCAAGGTGCGCACCCTCAACCCCGTCTTCAACTGGTCCTCGCCCGACGAGGAGGAGCGGCGCGCCCAGGTGTCCAACTGGCGGCGCCTGCTCGAGCTGGCCGACCAGATCGACGTCCGGGAGATCACCTCGGAGTTCTCCGGGGACCGCAACCGGGCCCGCCGCAGCGAGGAGCAGTGGTTCCGCTCGATCGAGGAGCTCATCCCCGACTTCGAGCGCTACGGCATCCGCCTCAACATGGAGGCCCACCCCTACGACTTCGTCGAGCTGCACGACCCCGCCCTGAACCTCGTGCGCGCGGTCAACAAGGACTGGATCGGCTACGAGTTCTGCTGCCCGCACGCCTTCCACCTCTCCGACGGTGCCGGCGACGTCGAGCGCATGATCCGCACCGCCCACGAGGCCGGCAAGCTGCGCGAGGTCCACATCGCCGACGGCTTCAACCACCGTGCCAACGACGGCAACCGCTACATCGTCAACCCGCCCGGCGCCGACGTCACCGTCCACCAGCACAACGAGGTCGGCAACGGCGAGGTCGACTGGGACGCCGTCTTCTCCACGCTGCGCGACATCGGCTTCGACGGCGTGCTCTCCGTGTGCGTCTTCGGCTGGCACGAGCACGCCGATGACATCAACCGCCGAGTGCTGGCCCGGCTCCACGAGGAGCTCGGCTGACCCTCATCGGTTCTCTCCGTCCACAGTGAGGACCGCCCACGCTGCCGGCTCCCGCTCCTGCGCTGCGGGGCGGTGACCGGCGGACCGGGACTCTCGGTCCACCCAGCAGCGCCTTTTCGCCTCCGCCAATGACGGCGGATGACCCAAGGAGTTCCATCCATGTCCACACCATCGAATTCTGCGGCGCAGTACACGCCGGAGAAGATCCAAGAGCTGGTTGACCAGACTCCCGCCTCAGGGCCGAAGCGCTCGCTCGGACTCATCGCCCTGGTCGCCACCCTCGGCTCGCTGCTCTTCGGCTACGACACCGGAGTGATCTCGGCCGCGTTGCCGTATATGTACCTGCCTCACGACGCCAGTGGCCTTCAGATCAACTCGGTGGAGGAGGGTCTCGTAGGGACCTTCCTGTGCCTGGGCGCTGCGCTGGGCGCCTCGGTCGGCGGCAAGCTTTCCGACAAGTACGGGCGTCGCCACAACATCACGCTCCTGGCCGCCGTCTTCTTCTTCGGCGCACTGGGGTGCACCTTCTCGCCGAACATCTGGATCCTCTACTTCTTCCGCATCGTCCTGGGCTTCGCCGTCGGCGGCGCCTCGGCGACGGTCCCGGTCTTCCTCGGTGAGACGGCCCCCAAGCGCATCCGCGGAACGCTCGTGGCCGTGGACCAGATGATGATCGTCTTCGGTCAGTTCCTCGCCTTCTCGATGAACGCGGTCCTGACCCAGATTCACGGTGGTCCGGAGGTCACCGTCGCCAAAGACGTCGTCAACAGCTCCGGCGAGGTTGTCGCCAAAGCGGGCGAGACCGTTTCCTGGGAGTCGGTCCAGCACCTGGCCAACGTCGCCGTCGAGTCCGGTAACGGTACGACCTGGCGCTACATGCTTGTGCTGGCTTCGCTGCCGGCCATCGCGCTGTGGATCGGGATTCGTCTCATGCCGGAGTCCTCGCGCTGGTACGTCGCCAACCTGCGCATCGCCGAGGCCATCGGCTCCCTCAAGCGGGTGCGCGACGAGTCCAAGGACGGTTCCATCGCCGAAGAGGTCGACGAGATGCTGGAGATCCAGCGCAAGGAGGCCAACCAGGAGAAGTGGGGCCTGGCGCAGATCATGGGCGTCAAATGGACCCGCCACCTGCTCTTCATCGGCATCATCCTGGGCCTGGCCGACCAGCTCACCGGCATCAACACGGCCATGTACTACACGCCCAAGGTGCTCTCCGCGGCCGGCCTGCCCATGAGTGACGCGATCTCCCTCAACGTCGTCTCCGGATTCGTCTCCTTCGTGGGCTCCGCCATCGGTCTGTGGCTGGTCACCAAGTTCGCCCGCCGGCACGTGGGCATCTACCAGGAGGCCAGCATCGTGGTCTCCCTGGGGCTCCTGGCCGCGGTCTTCTTCTTCCTCATCCAGCCCTATCAGGATGCCGACGGCAACATCAAGGGCGCTCCCACTTTTGCCCCCTACCTGGTGCTGCTCATCGTCTCCCTGTTCGTCTTCGCCAAGCAGTCCGGAACGGTCACCTGGGTCCTCGTGGCGGAGATCTTCCCCGCCAAGGTTCGCGGCACGGCCATGGGGTTGGCTGTCGGTGCTCTGTGGATCGCCAACGCGATCGTCGCCCTGGTCTTCCCCATCATGATGGAGAAGCTCGGGGGAGCGGGCACCTACCTCATCTTCTGCCTCATCAACGTGTTCTCCCTCATTTTCTACATGAGGTACGTGCCCGAGACGAAGTACCACTCCCTGGAGGAGCTTGAGGAGCGCTTCGAGAAGGAGTACAGCTGACTCACTCGGTCAGGGGGCTGAGACAGTGTAGAGCCGGTGACAGGCCGTCGGGTCGGTGGGCCCGCCAGAAGCGGATTGAAGCCGAACGCCCGGTTCTGACACACTGTCTCAGCTCCCGTCCGACGTCGTCAGCGTCAGCTGATGCCACATCTGAACAGACATCTACACACAATGCCGCCCATGACGTACACGGTGACCGGTCCATGACCCCGCATCCGCCGCGCAGCGCGCCGCCCGCCCCGGTTCGCCTCAGGCTGTACGCATGGGTGGCAGGTCTGTTCCTCGGAGCCCTCGAAGGGGCGCTGGCCGTCGTCGTCGCGGACAACCGCAGCGGTGCACTGGCGTTGGTCTGCGTCGTCGGTGCGGCCATGGTTCTGGGGACCGTCGCCGGCAGGCCCCTCGCCCGGCACCTGGGCCGTAGGAGAACCGGTCTGGTCATGGCCGTGCTGGCCGCAGTGGGGGCGGGGCTCGCAGCGGGGCTTGACGGCGTTCCCGCCCTCATCGGCGCCGGGCTCGCAGGATCGGCCGCCGGTGGGATGCTCGTCGTGGCGCCACTGGTCTGCCACGAGCTCTCCTTGCGTGGGCACAAGCGTCTCATGCCGCAGGCCATGGCCCTTGGTTCCGCCGGGGCGGGCGTCGCGACCCTGGCGGCCTGGTGGAGTCCGGCGCGAACCCCCACCGCCTGGGTGGTGGTCGCAGTCGCGGCGCTGGTCCACCTGTTCTGCGCCCTGCGTCTGCCCGAGAGCCCGACCTGGCTGGTGCGGCAGAGCCGTGACGTCGAGGCCTTCGAGGCGCTGCGCCGCCTGCACGGGACCCTGGAGGCCTCTGTGGCCATCGACTGGACCCGACTGGATGCCGAGATGATGGCCGAGCAGCAGGCTCTGACCCCTGCGGACCTGCGGGTGCCCCAGGTGCGCGCCGCCGTGCTGACCGGCGCCGTCCTCATCCTTGCCCAGGAGGCGCCGCTGGGCGCCGCGGCTCTGGTTCTCGCCCCACTGGTCGCGGTCGACCTCGGCCTCGGTCCGGGCGCGATTGCCACCAGCGCCGCGGTCTGGGTCGGGTTGGCCCTTCTTGCCCTGGCACTGGTGACCCGGATCGACCAGCTGCGCTTCCTGCGCGTGGTGCTGGGCGCCGTCGTCGCCGTTCTGGGGGCGACCTTCCTGCTCACCGGCCTGACTCTCGGGGGAGTGGGCGGTGCTTGGACCATCGTCGTGTCGCTGACGATCCTCGTGGCCAGCCAGTCCGTCCTGGTCCTGCCCGCCTGCCAGGGGGCGATCGACCCGCGGATCCCGCCCTGGCTGGTTGAGGCGCAGCGGCGCGCCTCGGCGACCGGAGGGGTCCTGGCGCGCGCCGGCGTCCTCATCGCTGCGCTGCTCGCCGTGATCCACCTCGGGACGTCCGTCCTGTACTGGGCGGCCTTTGCGCTGTCGCTGGTCAGCGTCGTCGCCGTGCTCCTGCGCCTGCCACGGGAGCTGAAGGTCTAAAGGTCTAAGGGTGGGACGGGTCCGGAGGGTATCCGTGACCGGATCTCGCGACTCCGACTTCAGACCTATGGTTTGTCAGGACAAATGTCGTATGGTGGGGGTGTGGCCGCAAGGGGCCACTCGACGACCCGTCGTCGTCGACACCTGACAGAGAGGCACCTGAGCATGACGAGCAACGAGGCAGTCCAGGCCTCAGAGACAACCGCGTCCATCCCTGAGACCATGAAGGCGGCGGTCCTGCGGGACCACGAGGTCGGCCTGCAGATCGAGACCCTGCGCACCCCCCGGCCCAAGAGCGGCGAGGTCCTCATCAAGGTGGCCGCCTGCGGGCTGTGCCACTCCGACCTCCACGTCATCGGCGGCGCCATCGCCTTCCCGCTGCCGGCGGTGCTCGGCCACGAGGTCTCCGGCACCATCGTGGAGCTCGGCCCCGGCAACGAGCACACCGGCCTGGAGGTCGGGCAGAAGGTGGCTGGGGGCTTCCTCATGCCCTGCGGTCAGTGCGACGCCTGCGCCGCGGGCCGTGACGAGCTGTGCGGCCCCTTCTTCGACCTCAACCGCCTCAAGGGCGTCCTCTACGACGGCACCACCCGCCTGGCCACCCCCGACGGTGAGCCGGTGGCCATGTACTCCATGGGCGGCCTGGCCGAGTACGCGGTCGTCCCCTCCACCGCCGTGGCCCCCGTGCCCGACTCCATCGACATGGTGCCGGCGGCCATCCTGGGCTGCGCCGCCATGACCGGCTACGGGGCCGTGCGCCGCGGCGCCGACCTGCGCTACGGGGAGACCGTCGCCGTGGTCGCCACCGGCGGTGTGGGCACCAACATCGTCCAGATCGCCCGGGCCTTCGGCGCCAGCCAGGTCATCGCCATCGACGTCGACGATGACAAGCTCGCCCCCATGCTCGACTACGGGGCGACCGCCGTGGTCAACTCCGTCACCCAGAACGCCCGCGAGGAGGTCTTCCGTCTCACCGGCGGCAAGGGCGTGGACGTCTCCTTCGAGGCGCTGGGCATCCCCGCCACCTGGACCACCGCCCTGGACGTCCTGGCCGACGGCGGCCGCATGGTTCCGATCGGCCTGGGGGCCGGTGTGCAGACCGCCGGAGTGGAGATCAACCGCACCGTGCGCCGCTCGCAGTCGATCCTCGGCTCCTACGGGGCGCGCACCCGCCAGGACCTGCCGGCCGTCGTCGACCTGGCCGACAAGGGCGTCATCAACTACCGCGACGTCGTCTCGCGGCGCCTGCCGCTTGAGGAGGCCGGTGCCGGCTACACCGCGCTGCGCAACCGCGAGATCCAGGGGCGCGCCGTCGTCGACATGGCACTGTGAGCCCAGGCGGTGAAGTCCCGGTCGCCGGGGCTTCACCGTGACCTCCCGTCCTCGCGCCTCCTGCTCGGGCCCTGCTGCTCTGAGTGGGAGGCGCGATGCGTGATCCGAAATCGAGGCGGAGGACGCGTCGTGTCCAAATCGGTGACAAAGGAACCTGTGGCTCGATCAGGCTGCTGATGGAACCGCGGAATCACGCGGTTTCTTATCGGTGGTGTGAGCCTGGATTCCGCCTTTGTATCCGATTTGGACATCTCGGGTGTCGCGGCGGTGTGCCGTCGGCCGCGGAGGGCCTGACTGACTATCGTGACCATTGCTAAGAGGAGGAGTCCCGTATGTCCACTGATCTGGAGCGCAACAAGGAGAACGTCAAGGCCTTCTACGACCTCATGTTCAACCAGTGCCGGCCGAGGGAGGCGCTGGAGCGATACGCCGGTGACGAGTACCGGCAGCACAACACCCATGTGGCCGACGGCAAGGAGGCCTTCGTCGAGTACTTCGAGCGGATGGCCCGTGACTACCCCGGCAGGATCGTGGAGCACTGGGACGTGCTCCAGGTGATTCCGGAGACCTCCGCCAACGACAACGGCATGTTCTGATCGCTGTGTGCGCGCCGGTGCGTCAGTTCCGGGCCAGCGTCTTCCACGCCTTGATGCCGGCGGCGATGTCTCCGGGGACAGCGATGGAGCGCTGCACGATCTGCCGGGGGATCTCCGGCTCCTGGTTGAGGGTGGCGAAGACGGCCGAGGTGTTGGCGTAGGTCCACTGCCAGAACGGGAACTTGATGAGTGAGGGCGTGTTCCACCCCACCCCGATCTCCAGGAAGAGGACCCGATCCGACTCGTGCTCGGACAGGAACCGATGGTATCGCTCAGCAGCGTCGTGCCAGTGCTCGTCCTCAACGAAGGTGCCGTCCACCCGCAGGTTCATCGCCGCAGGCTCCCCGCACCTGGGGCATACGGGCAACAACGATGATGGGATGCGCAGGTCCCGCTGCTGCTCCACCATCTCTCGCACGGCCGACTCGTTGGACCACGTCCCGGCGTGGCAGGGAACGGAACACTGCCACAACCCGTAGTCGCCCTGAGTGGCGAAGAGGAGCGATTCGTCGAAGCCATTGCGAGCGAAGGCGTGGTCGACGTTCGTGGTGATGACGAAGTGATCCGTGTCTCCCAGGCCTTCCAGAATGCCCCTCAGGTCCTGGTAGAGGGGGAGGATGGGGCTGTCGTAGCGGTTGGCTATGATGTGTCGGGACCAGTACGCCCACCGGTGCTCCGGCGTTGGGAAGGGATAGAACCCGGAGGAGTACATGTCGCTCAGGCCGAACTCCTCGATGAAGTCCGGGAAGAGGCGCGCGAAGCGGGGGCCTGAATAGGACAGGCCCGCCGCAGCCGACAACCCCGACCCGGCACCGAGAACGACGGCGTCGGCCTGAGAAGCTGCGTCGGCTAGGCGTCGGATCGTCGCAGGCCTCTCAGCGGTCAGGGCCGAGGAGGCCGCGGTAGATCGATTCGTCGATCGGGTCGAAGGCATTGAAGACCACCTTTGTAAGTGACTGGCAGTGGGGGAGGACTTCGCGGACGGTACGGACCGCGATAACGGCGGCCTCGGTCTTGGGGTAGCCGAAGACACCGGTGGAGATACAGCACAGCGCGATGCTGGAGGCCTGTACGTCCTCGGCAGCGAGCAGACAGGATCGGTAGGAGGAGGCCAGGAGCGCCTCGTGCTCGGTGGTCGGCTCTCTCTGCACGATCGGCCCGACGGTGTGGATGACGCGAGCGGCTGGCAGGTGGTAGCCGCCGGTCACGGTTGCCGTGCCGGTGGGCTCGGGACGGCCTCGAGCGGCCATGATGTCTGCGCATTCCTGACGTAGTCCGGGGCCGGCGGCCGAGTGGATGGCATTGTCGATGCAGGCGTGCAGCGGCTGGAAGCATCCGAGCATGGCGGAGTTGGCGGCGTTGACGATCGCGTCGGCCCGGATCGTCGTGATGTCTCCTCGCCACAGCGACAGGCGTGGGTCGAGGGACGTACCTGGTAGGTCTCGGGCATCGACGGTATCCCGCTCGGCGGCCTCAGCGGCCAGAAGCCGTTCTAGCGAGCAGCTCAGTTCAGGGGGAAGGGGAATGGCGGGACGCATGGCGAGCAGCGCCCGCAGAGCCAACCGGCGCCGGCCGGGAACACTGGCCGAGAGTATGTCTAAGAGCCGCTGCGCCTCGGGCTGCTCCTGAACGAGGAGGGCCAACGACGTGTCAATGAGGGCCTTGCGCTGAGACTGAGTCAATGGAGTTGGCGGCATGCCGATTCTCTTTACTGGTGATGGACGAGATGTTTAGTTACTACTACATACTAAGTATCAGATAGAGAGTCATAGGGACAGGTCAAGTCGCGTGGCGTCTGTCATGGAGTACTAGCTGTCGTTGCGCCAGTGGGTGGTGATGTGCTGGGTGTGGCTGAGGTGTCTCTGAATACGCGAAGAGGGGCGCCGCCTGTGCGGTGCCCCTCGGGATGCCATGGCTGCGCGGGCTTCCTTGGCCGCGCAGCCTCGTTGTTCTGTGCCCTGCCGGGCTGGATCCTGGGCCTGTGTTGCTCGTGATGCGTGGTCCGGACCCGGTGGTGAGCTCAGACGAGCTCGTTGGAGACTTCTACGCTCAGCGGGCCTCGAGGAGGTTGATGCCGGTGTAGATGCCCACGCCCATGGTGATCGCGGCCAGGACGGAGGCGGCGAACATGATGGTCGGGATGCCGGTGACGGCGCCGACGACGGCCAGGACCATGACCGCGACCATGACGGCGATCATGGCGACGGCGAAGGTAAGGCGGTTGGCCTCGGCCTGGGCGTTGGTGGTGGTCGCCTGGGTGGTGGTGGCCGTGGCGGTGGTCTCGGCGGTCTGGGTGGGGCGCTCGGTGATGGTGGCGGTCATGTGAGTGTTCCTCTCGATGTGTGTCGAGCAGGTCCGCCTGACTACCAGTCGTGCGTCCCTGCACGACGGTGTGCAGCCCGTGGGCTGGACGGAGGTTTCTCCGTCGAGTAGAACTCTAGGAAGGCTCCACCTAATTGTCTAGACAAAGGATCGTGACCTGTGTTGCGTCGGCGCCTTGTGGATCACAGGGGATCGCTGGGAAGGCTGCGGTTGGGTCGTCGAGACGCGTGGGCGGATCTGGCGTCATGGAGGGCATTGCTGGCCCCGGTGGGGGCTCGGAGAAGCCGTGCGTCATGGTGGTTTTGATCTGGGAACGTGACTTGTGATGCAGAAGTGCGACGTGCCCCACTGGTCTAGTCCTGTTGTGAGTAGCGTCGACTACATGACATTGCCGGGCGTGGTCGCATGACTGTCCGGTCGTCTTCGTGGACGGCCTCAGTTGGGTGCAACGGCAGGGCAGAAGGCGACTCGCTGCCGCCCCGGCTATCCTGTCCAGGTGACGACCAGCCAGACCTCCCCCAGCGCCGTCGGCCCTGTCCTCGTGGTGGACTTCGGCGCCCAGTACGCCCAGCTCATCGCCCGCCGAGTGCGCGAGGCCGGCGTCTACTCCGAGATCGTGCCCCACTCCATGGACGCCGCGGCCATGCTGGACAAGCAGCCCTCGGCCATCATCCTCTCCGGCGGACCGTCGTCGGTCTACGCCGACGGCGCCCCGTCCGTCGACCCGGCGGTCTTCGACGCAGGAGTGCCGGTCCTGGGTATC
>ERZ773072.1230-NODE-1230-length-12992-cov-11.785035_pt1 | contig 12992 bp, 11 predicted proteins | sample MGYA00580617_ERZ773072 | MGnify/ENA primary metagenome ERZ773072 (study PRJEB29015, sample SAMEA2737970) | human oral metagenome | biome: human oral; feature: human-associated habitat; material: dental | place: China | collected 2122 ... | reverse complement strand
ATGAGTTACAATATAAAATTTGATGATATCACCTCTGTCCAAGTGGAAAGTCAAATGCATGGGGAGAGGCCATCAATAATCTCAATACCGCTATGACGGATTTTATCAATAACACCAATATGAAAGTAACCATGCGGGTCAGGATTTGGTTGCCTTTAAGGAACTTTTAGCTGCGACTAAGGCCTTGATAGCAGAGCATGCGGGCAAGTCTCGCACTGTCGGGAGTTACCAGTCAGGAGACTTTGCCAAACTCAAGTCTGTCCAACGCTTTGCGATAGCTTACCAACAGGTGACCAAGCAGATGGAGAGTCGCGTTGAGCGCGTACAAGCAGCCCAGGAGCGGGACAAGGTCCGTTTTGAGGCCTTGGCTGCGGAGGAACGTGCCAAGAACGGTTGGAAAGACTTGGCTATTGGTGTGCTGACCTTTGCGTTTGGCTTCATCGCAATTGTAGGAACCATGGGATCTGCGACTCCCTTAGTCGCTGTAAGTGGTCTAACTTTTGGTCTTGGGACAACCGCCTATGGGACGTCAAATATGTACGAGGCAGGTCATAATATCCAACTTGGGAATGCAGGGGATGGCCATACCAAGGCAAAAAACTTTATCCGAGATACGCTTTTCATGGGGAATGACAAGCTGTATCATCAGGTTGGTGGGATCTTTGTGACAGCGAGTTCTATCATGATTCCCATAGGGCATACGCAAAGCGTTGTCAAGGGCTTGACCCAGTTTGCGATAGGGGAAGCTGGTGCTTATACAACGGGTCAGGTTGCCTATCATAGGACTAAGCTCCTAGGTGGTAGTGAGGAAGACGCCCAAACCGCAAACTTTATCGGGAATATCGTAGGAGGTTATGTGGCCTCCTCAGCAGCCAGCAAGTTTAGTTTGAACAAGGTGAAAAATCAGTTCTCTCCTGAATGGAATGAATATTTAAATGAATTTCCAAAAATTGAAGTTGATAAAAATCAATTAGATGAGATTCTTAGAATAAGTCCTAATCCTGATGATGGCGTATTTAGACCTAACCCTCTGAAATATCTTCCTAAAGAATACAGGCAAGCTCACAAGGAATTATTTGATGATGGAGTTGCTGCCTTTGTGAAAGATGATTTCTTCATCCAGAAATTTGGTAATTTTGGTAGAGAAGATGGAGCTTTTGTTTTTCCTAAGGATGTAGCAAAGGCTATGATTAAAGAGGCTGATGGAAATCCGAGAAAATTAGAGGCTTTATTGGGATTGGATGAGGGAAGTTTAGGAGACTCTCCCAAAATGGTGCTTCCGCAGGAGGTCCATAACTACAGAATTCCTGATGGAAATGAGGGAGGATCATGTGCCAATCCACAGTGGCGACCAGGAGGGAAAACATACCCTGGGGGAGTTCCTGAAGCAGTAATCGACCCAGTTCCAAAAGATAAGGTAAAATTAGTAGACATTTGGTAAATGATAAAGGAGATGAGAATGGAAACTATTTATTTAAGTCAAAAAGACATGTTGGAAATCTGTCAAGATGGTGACAAGTATTTTTTACGTTATCCAACTTTTAATATTACCATGCCAGAAGTGGTTCAAGAAATCCCAAAAGAAGCTGCCGATAGCTATATTTCGGGAGAACATACTGGTAAAGAGTTGATGAATTATGCGCAATTTGGTTTTTGGAAATCAAAAAAGCAATATACACAAGAAGAGTCAGACAAAATTTTTATACGAAATAATCCTGATCTAATTTTTAATGATTTATCTGATAACCAAAAAATATTTTCTCCTGAAGAATTTAGTCAAATCGTCACACAAGCCATCGTTTCAAAATTGAAACCTAGTGAACTAGACTCTATTGGTGTTGTAGATAGTCATTTAGAGTTACTCCTTGTGGATCCAATTGGCTGGGAGGAAGAAATAGAAGCAGTTCATCTAAAAATCCTTCAAGAAAAAATTAACAATTATATCTACTTTCTCGAAGGCAAACAGTATGTGGAACGATACGGTGATGACTTTGACCAAAAAGTCATCCATATCACATTCCAGTATTCTCCGTCTGATAACGGTTTAGCACTCCTAGCAACTGTTCAGAAGACATTGCAGAATACGGATATGAGCTTGAAGGTAGAATTGCCGGCGTAATAAAGAGAGCGAGCGTTCGCTCTTTTTTAAGTTTAAGTCGGTTGATATTCTATGGTATAATGGGATTATCCCTCTTTTATTGGTATTTCAAATGCTTTTAAATATTAATTGTATCTATATCAAAAACAATCCCCCCTTTACTTCAATATGGAACAAAGAGGGTATATTCTAGGCTCTATAATTTCTGTAGTGGGTAACACCACTGTAGGAATTATGGAGTCTCTTTTGTTGTAAAAAAAGTCCCATAAGACCTATAATGAAAAGCGACCAAACCATCATTCGAAAGAATCTTATGGAACAGTTAAATTTTATCACAAACTTACTCGGAATTAAAGACAAGAACATCATAATCTTGGATGTTCTAGATGCTGGAACGCATAAAGAAATCATGGCTAAGCTAGATTATCCGGCTCTTTGTCAACTGTAGTGGGTTGAAATCAGCTAAAATCTAGAGGGGGCAATCTTAGTCTTCTCCATTTTTATGTTAAGAGCGATAACAACTCGTTTCTTAAAGTTATCAAAGTTCCGAAAGCCAAAGATATTGCGTTTGATGAGTTTAATGAGATGATTGGTTGCTTCTAATTTGGCGATGGAATAAGGTAATTAAAGGGTGTTAATGATTTTCACCTGACAACAAACAGTTCGATCGTAGCTAAGAAAGTGATTTCGAATAATCGCTTGTGTTCTGACTTCAAGAACGGTGATGATATTGAGATTCTTAAAGCCTTGTACGATAAAACTCATTTTAAAGGCATACTCGTCCCAGGACATAGTTTTAGGAAGACGGCTAAAGTCATTAAGTTTTCGAATGACGGTTGAAGTTGAAATGGAAAGCCGGTGAGCAATATCGGTCATAGAAGTTTTTTCAACTAGTTTTTGAGAAATGATAGCACTTGAAACGGCGTTTTTTTTAGGGAGAATTCTAGTAGGCATGCTAGTCGTTTCAAGGTAAGAAATGTTAGACGGCTAGGGATTCATATTAACGACCTAATCTTGATATTAGGGTCTTTAATGTCTAGTAGGTTTGTGATAAAATGTAATTGTTCCATAAGATTCTTTCGAATGATGGTTTGATCGCTTTTCATTATAGATCTTTTGGGCCTTTTTTCTAGGCTACATAATCTCCATAGTGGTTTTACTCACTACAGAATTATCGAGCTTTATTATCTAATGCTGTTTTAGTAACTTTCATACTAGAAAGAATCCTAAGTAGACTAGATTTAGTGGTATACTAGGGTTAGGGACTTTAAGTGGCTGGGGGATAATCGAGATGAAAAATGGAGTAAAATTTCATAGTATTTTTTATAGATTTATACTATTTATCTTTGTAGTATTTCTAACTGTGATTTCAATGATCTTAGATGCAAAAAAAGCGCAAATTCGCTTTTTTAACCTATCCTTGACTATCGGACAAGAGGAGTTGAAGATTGTTACAGTTGCGGTTTTACTCCTTACTTTTCTTTTATCTTTCTTGTTCAAATGGAAGTGCTCAATCCATAAAACTGGGATTTATCTAAGAAAAATTGATTTATTTATAGCTTGGAATGAGATTAGAGGTCTTAGCCATGTCTGGATAAATGAATATCATCGTGGAGCCCATAGTTTCCCGTTCTATAATCGTAAGACGCTGATTATTTATAGGAAGAATTATCAACCGATTTGCCTTTATAATATTTCAATATTGGCCTTATATGTGGCTAAATATTATCATCCAAAATTGAAAACCAATATAGTTTCAGCAACGTTGGCAAGTCTCTTCAATATGGCTTTAAATGCATGGTTCTTGTACGAGATGTTGAGTAAAAATTTGGTAAATATAAAAGCTGAAGTCTTTACGTTTTGGCTGCTTTTATATGCTGTTAAAGTTTTTGCACTGCCATTGATTATGCTTGGATATGAGAATCACTGTTATGGGGTTTCTTTGGCACATAGCACGGCATATAAAAAGAATGCCTCGAAAGCTATTCACCTGTAAAGTGTTGATAGGAAGCCAGCTATTTATATATCAGTTGCTTTCTACATTCAAAAAGCACTATATGTTGCTAGTTGAGGTTCTAGACACCATATAGTGCTGTTATTAAGTCCAGCTAGTGAGTGAGATTTCACCACTATGGAGCCAGATTTCTGTCTGATCATCAAGCTGGATAAGGAGTTGACCTTTGTCGGAGATGTCCTTGGCGACTCCTTTTTTTTCAATCTGATCTTGGATAAAACTGACCTCTCTTCCTAGGACGAGAGAGTGTTCTTTATAAAGATAGAGTAGTTCTTCGGGTGCTGTTTGGTAGAAACAACGCCAAATTTCTGAGATTAGTTCGTTTCGTGTAATGGGTGCTGGTGGAGTAAAGAGGCTTCCAGCCTTTTCTTTTATCTCTTTAGGGAAATCGCTGATGGCAAAGTTGATTCCAACTCCGATAATGACGTCTGTCACTAAACCTGTTTCAACAGACGTCATGGCTTCGGTGAGGATACCTGCTATTTTTTTATTTTTAAAGTAGATATCATTTACCCATTTGATACCCACGTCAATCAAGGTGAGGTTTTTAATGGCTTTGTAAATGGCACCTGCTGTAAGTAATGTGTAGGCAGGAAGCTGGTCATAGGTGAGATTTGGCTGAATATGTAATGACATATAAATACCTCCCTGAGCAGGAGAGTAGTAAGGGCGCTGAAAGCGGCCACGACCTGCTGTTTGACATGTGGAAAGATAGAGACTATTTCCCAGGCTTCCACCTTCAATACCTTCTTTTGCATCTGTTTGAGTAGATTTTGTTTCAGGTTTGTAGCGAATGGTTAAGTTGGCTTTCTCTTGAATCAAATCAGGTAGGATCAAATCGCCTTGAATAAGTTTGTAACCTCTATTTTTGATACTGTCAATTTCTAAGCCTTCTTGTTGAAGACGTTGGATCGCCTTCCATATGGATGTACGGCTTAAATTCAGTTCTTCTCCGATTTTTTCTCCGCTAACATAATCGTTTTCTCTAGCTAATATTTGGTAGACTAGTTGGTGGGATTTCATTGTTTTTCCTTTCTAGCTGAGAGGGAATGAGAGTATTCTTTTCGAGTTTGACTAGGTGTTTTATGAAAAAACTGTTTGTAGGCTTTTGAGAAATGTAGTGGATCTGAAAAACCCACAGAATACGCAATGACTTTAATCGTTTCATTTGTGTGTTCTAGTAACTGTTGCGCACGCTTCATTCGAACGAAAAGTAAATACTCTTTTGGAGAGAGTTGGTGAAATTCTTTAAACACACTAGTTAAGTAACTTCTATGAACCGATAGCTCTTTAGCTAAATCTTGAATGGTGAGCGATCGTGGATAGTGACTATCAATTAATTGTTTGCAGTCAAGATAGAGCTGGTGAGTTGATGAAATATTCTCTTTTTTCTGATTGGGAGCAATCGTTCCTAGATGAAACATTAGTTCATGGAGTTGTCCCATGATGTGGAGTTGAGCCAATTCATTTGATTTTGTAATCTGAGCGAAACGGACAATATTTTCAACAAGTTTTGCAGTTGTTTGTGTATGACAGTTATTTGACTGGGTGAGGTAGGATTGGTCAGAAATTTGAGATAGAACAAAGTAGTCAGGTGCCCTCCCTCCAGTGATCCCCAACCAGTAGTAAGCCCAAGGATCCTGGCTATCTGCTTGATAGAATGTTAATTCATCTGGTTTTAGTAAAAAGAAATCTCCTGCCTTTAAATCAACAATTTTCCCCTTATAATGGAATTGACCTTTTCCTTTAGTAATGTAATGGAGTACATAGGTATCTCGAATAGCTGGGCCAAAAGAGTAGTTAGGCGTGCATTCTTCATAACCGTAGAAGCTAAGAGAAAGATCAATTGTTCCAGTCTGGTATTCTGAAAAAACGAGCATGGGTCACCTCCTACCTAACATTTTACCATACTTTAGAGACATTTTTCTATTTTAGAAAGCGCTTTTATTTGCTAAAATTTTATCAGGAAATCGATGAGGTACAATTTATGGGAATTCGGATAGAGAATAATCTATTTTACGTTGAGAGTAAAGGTTTAAGTTTGATTATTGAAAATAGGGATGGGTTCTTATTATTAAAACATTTAGGAAAGACTATTAAGAACTATAGAGGGGCTAATAGTGTTTACGAACGCGATCATGCTTTTTCTGGTAATCCAACAGCTACTAATCGAACCTTTAGTTTGGATACGCAACGTCAAATTTTTGGACAACATGGTTTGGGTGACTTTAGAAAACCAACTATACAGGTTCAACATGATGCAACTGAAGTAACAGACTTTCGATTTGTAGAAGCAAAGATTTTAAAAGGTCAGAATGGTCCACAGGGTTTACCTTCTCCACATAGCATGGACGATACAGAGACTCTTGCCTTGATTTTAAAAGATCCTAAGGCTCAACTTAGTCTGACTTTGTATTATACTGCTTTTGATAATGATGCGACAATTGCCAGTTATAGCAAATTGGAGAATAATAGTAAACAGGAAGTTGTCATCCATAAAGATTTTTCTTTTATGGCTGATTTTCCTGCTGCAGCTTACGAAATAGTGACTTTACAGGGAGCTTATGCTCGTGAAAAGACTGTTCGACGTCAACAGGTAGAACAAGGAATCTTTTCGATTAGTTCGAACCGTGGAGCTTCTGGGCATGCTCAAACACCAGCCCTTCTGCTATGTGATCAAGGGGTCACAGAGGATGCTGGGAATGTGTTTGCTCTGCAACTACTGTATAGTGGAAACTTCGAAGCTTTTGTCCAAAAAAATCAATTGAATGAAGTTCGGGTGGCTATTGGGATTAATCCGGAAAACTTTTCTTGGAAATTAGACCCTGAGGAATACTTTGAAACACCGGTAGCTTTAGTGACCTATTCAGATCAGGGATTAACTGGTATTAGCCATGAAAGTCAAAATTTTGTACTTAAGCACATTATGCCAAGTCAGTTTTCTAAAAAAGAACGTCCAATTCTAATCAATAACTGGGAAGCAACTTACTTTGACTTTCAGAGAGAAAAACTGTTAGAGTTGGCAGATGAAGCTAAGAAAGTTGGGATTGAACTTTTTGTATTAGATGATGGTTGGTTTGGCAATCGCTTTGACGATAATCGTGCTTTAGGTGACTGGAGTGTTAATGAGGAAAAACTGGGTGGGAGCCTTGAAAGTCTGATTTCAGCTATCCATGAAAGAGGTTTGCAGTTTGGACTTTGGTTAGAACCGGAGATGATTTCCGTTGATAGCGACTTGTATCGCAAACATCCTGACTGGGCTATTCAGGTTCCAGGATATGAGCATACCTATTCTAGAAATCAATTAGTACTTAATCTTGCGAATTCTCAGGTAGTAGAATACTTGAAAAATGTTTTAGATGAACTCCTCTCTCATCATAAAATTGACTACATCAAATGGGATATGAACCGTAATATTACTAACCTGGGGAATGGTTCAGCCTACTTGGAAACCCAGATGCAGTCTCATCAGTATATGTTAGGGCTTTACGAACTCGTTTCATATCTGACAGAGAAGCACAGTCATATTCTCTTTGAGTCCTGCTCTGGTGGCGGTGGACGAAATGATCTTGGTATGATGCGTTATTTCCCACAAGTCTGGGCTAGTGACAATACCGATGCCATAGCTCGTTTGCCAATCCAATATGGGTCTTCTTATCTTTATCCGACTATTTCAATGGGTGCCCATGTGTCGGCAGTGCCTAATCATCAGATGGGACGAATTACTCCGCTGGCAACTCGTGGTCATGTGGCTATGATGGGAAATCTGGGGTATGAGCTTGATTTGACTAGTCTATTAGATGAAGAGAAAGCTGCGATTGCTGCTCAGGTGAAGTTGTATAAAGAATTACGGCCGGTGGTCCAGCTAGGGCGTCAGTATAGGCTAATCAATCCAGATGTTGGCTCCAATGAAGCAGCAGTTCAATTTAACTATGGAAATCAAACGATTGTAACCTATGTCCGAGTCTTATCAGTTGTGGAAACAATAGAAACAACTTTGAAACTAAAAGACTTAGAGGAGGAAGGACTTTATGAGCTGCAGGGAAATGGCGCAGTTTACTCAGGTGCAGAACTCATGTATGCTGGTATCACTATGAATCTTCCGCAAGGAGATTATCTTAGCAGACAGTTGCATTTTATTAAAAAATAAGGAGGCTAGACCATGAAATGGTATAAAAAGATGAGCTTAGCTGCTATTACAGGACTGTCCCTTTTGGGGTTGTCAGCTTGCAGCAGCCAAGGGGAGTCGACAGATGGCAAGGTAACGATTGAGTATTTTAATCAGAAGGGTGAAATGGTTGATACCCTTCGTGAGATTGCCAAAGACTTCGAAAAAGAAAATCCGAATGTGCATGTGAAAGTGGTAAACGTTCCTAATCCTGGGGAAGTACTCAAAACGCGCGTTCTGGCTGGAGATGTTCCTGATGTTGTCAATATCTTTCCCCAGTCTATTGAATTGCAAGAATGGGCTAAGGCTGGGTACTTTGAAGATTTATCTAATAAAGATTATCTCAAGCGAGTTAAGAATCATTACGCAGATAAATATGCGATTGACGGGAAAATTTACAATATTCCTTATACTGCTAATGCTTATGGTATCTATTACAACAAAGATAAATTTAAAGAACTGGGATTGAAAGTTCCAGAGACTTGGGAGGAATTTGAAGAATTAGTTGATACGATTATAGCAAAAGGGGAAACGCCTTTTGCCATTGCAGGAGCAGATACTTGGACCTTGAATGGTTATCATCAGTTAGCTCTTGCCACTGCAACAGGAGGCGGTAAGGAAGCGAATGATTACCTACGTTTTTCTAAGCCAAATGCCATTAAGTCTTCAGATTCAGTGCTTAAAGATGATTTCAGGCTGTTAGATTTATTCCGCAAAAAAGGTGCCATGCAAACCAACTGGCAGGGAGCAGGCTATACTGATGTTGTCGGTGCCTTTGCTAGGGGCGATGCCCTGATGACTCCAAATGGCTCTTGGGCTATCACAGCAATCAATGCGCAAGATCCTAAGTTTAATGTTGGAACTTTCCCTTTCCCTGGAAAGCAAAAAGGACAAAGCTTGACCATTGGAGCAGGAGACCTAGCTTGGTCTATCTCGTCAAGTAGTAAGCACAAGAAAGAAGCCAATGCTTTTGTTGAATATATGTCACGTCCAGAAGTTATGCAGAAATATTATGATGTGGACGGCTCACCAACAGCTATTGAAGGTGTCAAGGAAGCAGGTTCAGATGCACCGCTAGCCGGTCTTGCTGAACTAGCATTTACAGACCGACACCTCGTTTGGCTAGCCCAAGACTGGACCAGTGAAAGTGATTTTTATACCTTGACTGGAAATTATATTACAACTGGAGACAAAGAGGATATGGCGAAAGCACTAAATGCCTTCTTCAATCCGATGAAAGCAGACGTAGAGTAGGAGTAGATCTACTATGAAAAAATTGATTGAGAAATATTGGGGCTGGCTCTTTGTCCTTGTTCCCCTTGTACTACAGGCTGTATTCTTCTATGTGCCCATGTTTCAAGGTGCATTCTACAGCCTGACAAACTGGACTGGTTTGACCTATAATTATAAGTTTGTCGGACTTAATAACTTTATGCTTCTCATGAGCGATCCTAAGTTTATGAACGCGATAGGCTTTACATTAATCATTACTATTTGTATGGTGGTTGGTGAGATTATGCTGGGAATCTGGATAGCTCGAGCTCTCAACTCGAAGATAAAGGGAAAGACTTTCTTTCGAGCTTGGTTTTTCTTCCCCGCTGTTCTATCTGGATTGACTGTGGCTCTTATCTTTAAGCAACTTTTCAACTACGGATTGCCAGCTATAGGGAATGCCTTAGGAATTGAATTTCTTAAAACCAGCCTTCTAGGAACGAATGGCGGTGCAATCTTTGCAGCAATCTTCGTCTTGCTTTGGCAAGGGGTAGCCATGCCTATTATCATCTTCTTAGCTGGTCTTCAGTCTATCCCGACTGAGATTACAGAAGCAGCTCGAATTGATGGAGCTAGCAGCAAACAAATTTTTTGGAAGGTGGAACTTCCTTATCTGCTACCAAGCGTTTCCATGGTCTTTATCTTGGCTCTAAAAGGTGGTTTGACAGCATTTGACCAGGTCTTTGCCATGACAGGCGGCGGTCCGAATAATGCGACCACCTCTCTAGGACTTCTGGTATACAACTATGCTTTTAAGAGCAATCAATTTGGTTATGCCAATGCCATTGCTGTTATCTTGTTTCTCTTGATTGCGGTTATTTCTATTATCCAGTTGAGAGTATCTAAGAAATTTGAAATCTAAGAGGAGAAGCCCGATGAAAAATGCAGAAAGAAAAGCTAATTTTAGTAAATATATCTTGCTAACACTGGGATCTATTATCATCTTAATTCCACTCTTAGCAACGATATTCAGTTCCTTTAAGTCTACCAAAGACATCGTTAATAATTTTTTCGGATTTCCGACTCAACCGACTTTAGAAAATTTCCAACGCCTTTTGGCTGATGGTATCGGAGGCTACTATTGGAATTCAATTGTAATCACGGTTCTATCTTTGGCTGTTGTCATGATTTTTATTCCCATGGCTGCTTACTCTATCGCTCGTAATATGTCTAAGAGAAAAGCTTTTGGTATTATGTATACGCTTTTGATTTTAGGGATTTTCGTTCCTTTTCAAGTTATCATGATTCCTATTACAGTTATGATGAGTAAGCTAGGACTAGCCAACACTTGGGGATTAATTATCCTCTATCTGGCTTACGCTGTTCCACAGACTCTCTTTCTCTATGTAGGCTATATTAAGATTTCCATTCCAGACAGTCTGGATGAAGCAGCAGAAATTGACGGTGCTGGAAAGTTTACAACCTATTTCAAGATTATCTTTCCTATGATGAAACCCATGCATGCGACAACCATGATTATCAATGCCCTCTGGTTCTGGAATGACTTCATGCTTCCTCTCTTGGTACTCAATAAAGACTCCAAGATGTGGACTCTGCCACTCTTCCAATATAACTACACAGGTCAATACTTTAATGATTATGGACCGAGCTTTGCTTCTTATGTTGTTGGGATTATCACCATTACTATCGTTTATCTCATCTTCCAGCGCAACATTATTGCTGGAATGAGCAACGGAGCAGTGAAGTAAGCTCAAGATATAAAGCCCGTAAAAAGCTCAAAGGCATCCACATCCATAAACTATTGAATTTGTAACGCCTGTGGAAAAATAGGGGATTGAGAAAAGAAGTTTTAGCTTCTTGGAAGATTCATCTTTTTTACACAGAGCTTGGGGTGTGTACCATTCAGCGCACGGGAAAGGATATATAAGACAAGATTTTAGAGGAGAAGACTATGGCTATTCAAAATAAGACCATGCTGATTACTTACTCAGACAGTCTGGGGGAGAATTTAAAAGATTTATATGACAATTTAGAAAAGCATTTTGGCGATGCTGTTGGAGGAGTGCATTTGCTCCCTTTCTTCCCATCAACTGGTGACCGGGGATTCGCCCCAGTAAACTATGAAGAGGTTGATTCAGCCTTTGGTGACTGGGAGGATGTAGAAAAGCTGGGCGAGAAATATTATCTCATGTTTGACTTTATGATCAACCACATCTCACGCCAGTCCAAGTATTATAAGGATTTTCAGGAAAAGAAGGATCAGAGTGAGTATCGTGACCTCTTTCTCAGTTGGGATAAGTTTTGGCCAGAAAATCGTCCGACGCAAGCTGATGTTGATTTGATTTATAAGCGTAAGGATCGTGCACCTAAGCAGAAAATCGTCTTTGCAGATGGAAGCACTGAGTATCTGTGGAACACCTTTGGTGAAGAGCAGATTGATCTAGATGTTCGCAGTCAGGTAACTAATGATTTCATCAAGAAAACATTGCGTCAACTGTCAGAGCATGGCTGTGATCTGATTCGTTTAGATGCATTTGCCTATGCAGTCAAAAAGTTAGATACCAATGATTTCTTTGTTGAGCCAGAAATCTGGGATTTATTAGAAAAAGTTCAGCAGCAAGCGGCTGAGTTTGGGACGGATATTTTACCAGAAATTCATGAGCATTATTCTATCCAGTTCAAGATTGCAGAGCATGGCTACTTTGTCTATGATTTTGCGCTACCGATGGTAACTCTTTATTCTCTATACAGTGGTAAAGCAGAGCGTCTAGTCAAGTGGCTTGAAATGAGTCCTATGAAGCAATTCACAACACTGGATACTCACGATGGTATTGGGGTTGTTGATGTTAAGGATATTCTGACTGATAAAGAAATTGACTTTGCAACCAATGAACTATATAAGGTTGGGGCTAATGTTAAGCGAAAGTATTCCTCAGCTGAGTACAATAATCTGGACATTTACCAGATTAACTCGACTTACTACTCAGCCTTGGGCGATGACGACAAGAAGTACTTCATCAGTCGTCTGATTCAGGCTTTTGCTCCAGGGATTCCACAGGTCTATTATGTTGGTTTCTTAGCTGGGAAAAATGACCTTGAACTGCTAGAAAACACCAAGGAAGGCCGCAATATCAACCGTCATTATTACAGTAATGAGGAGATTGCTGAAGAAATCAAGCGTCCAGTTGTGCAAGCCTTGCTCAAGCTTTTCAGTTACCGCAACCAGTCTGCTGCCTTTGACCTAGATGGCACTATTGAAGTGAATCTATTGGATGAAAATAGCCTCCGGATTGTCCGTAGCAATGCAGATAAATCAGTCACTGCTCAAGTAGTTATTAACCTCAAAGAATTGACATATAGCGCTAGTGAAAATGGCCAAGCTATCACTTTTGAATAGAGATAAGAAAAGAGAAGAAGAATGGTAGAATTAAATCTGAAAAATATCTATAAAAAATATCCCAACAGCGACCACTATTCAG
>ERZ773072.1229-NODE-1229-length-13000-cov-34.037621_pt1 | contig 13000 bp, 7 predicted proteins | sample MGYA00580617_ERZ773072 | MGnify/ENA primary metagenome ERZ773072 (study PRJEB29015, sample SAMEA2737970) | human oral metagenome | biome: human oral; feature: human-associated habitat; material: dental | place: China | collected 2122 ... | reverse complement strand
TGCCCACCAGGTAGGGGGCCTTGCCGTCGAAGTAGGCCAGGTAGGTGGATTCGATCGGGATCTGGTCGATGGCGACCCGGGTGATCTTCTCGGGCAGGACGACCTCGTTGCCCGCGTGGTCGGTGATTGTACGTGTCGACGAGGCCGGGGCCTCCTGGGTGGTCTGCTCTGACTGGGCGGTGGTGGAGCCGGAGCCGCCCGCGCAGGCGGTGAGGGCCAGGGTGGCGGTGGCCAGGATTGTGGTCAGGGTGGCGAGGCGGGTTTTCATTGGGTCCTCTCGTGTTTTAGGGATTACGAGGGAGATACTACACAAAATTAGGTACCCCTCACAAGGCTAAGTGTGGCGTTATGACACGGTGTTATATCCCGCTGCGATCCTGTCGGCATGACGGTCGGCTCACACCGGCTGTTGACTGGCTACAAATAATCGGCTAGCCTCGCGGGAATGACTCGAGAGGCCTCCTCACCCGCGCTGGTTAGCGCCTCCGGACGCGCCCTGGCGTTGGACTGGTGGCGAGTGGTCGCGACGATCTGGAGTGGCCAGGCGTTTTCGATTATCACCAGCGGCGCGTCGGGATGGGCGATCGTCTGGCACGTCACCACGACCGAAGGATCTGCCCTCAAGCTCGCCATCGTCATGGCCCTCTCTCAGCTGCCCCTCGGCCTTCTGGCCCCGCTCGGCGGGGTCGCCGCTGACCGCTATAACCGCCGCACCGTCATGATTATCTCGGACCTGGGGGCGGGTGGTATGTCGCTGGCGCTCGGGGCGCTGGCCTGGCTGGGACACGGGAGCTTCGCCCTCATATGCCTCTTCGCTGCTCTACGCAGCTGCTTCCAGGCCTTCCACTTCCCCGCGATGAGCGCGGCCATGCCGATGCTGGTCCCTGAGAAGCACCTCATGCGCGTTAACACCCTCGATCAGGCGGTGGGATCCATCGCCAACATCGGTTCCCCCGCGATCGGCATCGGCCTCTACACGGCTTTCGGGCTTCCCTACACCCTGGGCCTGGAGTTCGTGGGGGCGCTCCTGGCGGTCGCCGGCCTGGCGCTTGCCAGGATTCCCTCTGTCGAGGCCGAGATGCCCCCAACCATCATGGGGCAGATTCGCGAGGGCTGGCGCGCGCTGAACGCCAACTCGGGCCTCGTCTACCTCATCGTCGCCCTCACGGCCGGCATGATGGTGTTCGAAGCGCTCGCGGCGGTCTACCCGCTGATGGCGCAGCAGTACTTCGGAGCCGACGGGGCGATGGTGTCCATCGCCGAGGCGATCACGGGCACCTGCATGCTCCTCGGTGCGGTCGTCATGATGGCGTGGGGCGGGGGCAGGCGCCTTGCCCTGCTCATCAGCGCCACGACCGTCGTCGTCGGCCTTCCCTTCGTCGCCGTTGGCCTGCTTCCCCGCAGTGGTTTCTGGGCCTTCGTCGCCCTCATGGGCTTCGGATGCATCTTCCTCGCGTGGTTCCACGCCCCCCTCATGACCCTCATCCAGAGGCACGTCGGGGAGGACAAGGTCGGTCGCGCGCTCGGGTTCTTCCAGCTCATGCTCGGGCTCGCGATGCCCGTCGGCGTGCTCCTGGGCGGCGCCTTCGCCGAGAAGATGGGCGGCCCCGTGCTCTTCACCGCCGCAGGAATCTTCTTCTGCCTTGTTGGTGTTCTCATGTACGCGATCCCCCACATCCGCGCCCTCGACACCCCCGTCCCCGTCACGCTGCCCGCTGACGAGGAGGCGTAGGCCCTCACGCTGCCAAGGCCGCCTGCCGCAGTCCCGCCGGTGATGTCGCGAGCTGTGTGCTACTGACGCTCGCGCCGCTCAGCCCGCCCCCGAGCCGCAGTTGTGCACGGCCAGCTATACCCTGTCTCTCAAGGGAATGAGCATCTGTGAGCGGAAGGAGAGATGCGATGCCCGGCCGTCTTGATCTGGAGCGCGCCCTCGTCATTGGGGTTGCGTCCAGTGCCCTGTTCGACCTGGAGGAGTCTGACGCGGTATTCCGCAAGCAGGGGGAGGAACGGTATCGGGAGTATCAGCGCGAACATCTCGATGACGTGCTCGAACCGGGCGTTGCGTTTCCCTTCATTCGTCGGCTTCTCGATCTGAATGATCTGTCGGATCGGGAGCGGCTGGTCGAGGTTGTGATCCTCTCACGCAACGACCCGGAGACCGGGATGCGGGTGATGCGTTCCGTTAAGCGTCACGGTTTGGACATCACGCGCGCGATCTTCACGCAGGGGCGCGCACCCTACCTCTATATGGGGCCGCTGCGCATGTCCCTCTTCCTCTCCGCGAACGAGGCCGACGTGCGCGAGGCGATCAGCCTGGGTTTCGCGGCGGGCCACGTCGTGGGGCGCGCCGCGGCGGACGACGGGGACACGGATCTGCGCATCGCCTTCGACTTCGATGGGGTGCTGGCCGACGATTCGGCTGAGCGTGTGTTCCAGAGCGGGGGCCTCAAGGAGTACCAGGAGAATGAGAGTGCCCTGGCCGAGGTGCCCCTCGACCGTGGGCCGATGGCCGATTTTCTGGAGAAGATCAACAGGATTCAGGGGCTCGAGGACTCGAAAAGTGTGGGCGATCCGCAGGGGTACCGGCGTCGGGTCCGCGTCGCCGTCGTGACGGCGCGTAGCGCCCCCGCTCACGAGCGTGCAATCAATTCGATCCGCCAGTGGGGTCTGAGTGTCAATGACGCCTTCTTCTTGGGCGGCCTCCCGAAGGGGCCCATGCTGGAGGTGCTGCAGCCGCACATCTTCTTCGACGATCAGCGCCGACACGTCGACGGCGCCTCCCTCTCAACCCCGAGCGTCCACATCCCCTTCGGGGCGTTGAATAGGGCCTCGGGGTGACGCCTGCAAACCTGTGGGTCGCCCGGCCCGGCGGTCGCAGATGTGTGCGCGGCCTGGGAGACTAGACGCATGAGCTCATCCGCGCGCGATGTCCGCCGCCTCACCCCCGTCGAGGTGGCAACCGCCGGTGCGCTCTCGGGCCTGGCCGTCACCTTCGGCCTCATCGCCGCCGTCACCCCCGTCTTTCAGCTCTTCTTCCAGGTCGCCACGGCCGTCCCCCTCGCCATGGCCTCCCTCAAACTGCGCCCCCGCGCCTCCGTGGCCGCCTTCGCCTCCACCGTCCTGCTCGCCATCGCCGTCGGCGGGTTCGCCACCGCCGGGCGCTCCTTCCAAGCCGCCCTCATCGGCCTCATCATCGGGCACCTTCACAAAAAACACGCCTCCTGGGCGTCCGTGAGCGCAGTCGCCGCCGGCCTCGGCGTCGTCTGGGGAGTGGGCACGGGCGTCGCCTTCCTCGTCCTGTCCGACCTGCGTACCCTCGGCCTCGAAAGCATCCGCAAGAGCCTCGACGGCTTCCTCAAGCTGGTTGGACACATCCCCCACTCCGGCGGCTTCGTCGACGCGGGGCATCGGCTCGGCCAATGGTTCGTCGACTGGTGGTGGATCTGGATCCCCATCACCCGCTTCATCGGCGTGGCCTTCCTGGTCCTCGCCGCGCGCTGGCTCCTCGGCGCAATCCTGCGGCGCATCACGCTCGATCCCGGGTGGGATCCGCTCCTGGATGCCCCCACCCTCGCCGGAACTGACGCGGGTGAGACTGCCGCGGCCTCGTCCCCACTGCCCCTGGCCCTCACCGATGCCGCCTTCACCTACCCGGGCACCGACCACCCCGCCCTCAGTGGCGTCACGCTGAGCTTCGAGCGCCCCGAATACACGGTCGTCGTCGGGCACAACGGCTCGGGCAAATCCACCCTCGCCCTCCTCCTCGCGGGCGCCGAACCCGACTCTGGGACGCGCCAGGGCGGCGGCCTCCTCGGAGCTGTCGGCGGCACCGCACTCGTGGGGCAGCGCTCCGAACTCCTCGTTCTCGGACAGAGCGTCGCCGAAGACGTCACCTGGGGCATGAGCGCGCAGCAAAGCGCCGACCTCGACCTCGACGAGTTGCTCGAGCGCGTCGGCCTCGCCGGCCTCGCCGACGCCGACCCGCGCTCCCTCTCCGGCGGCCAGCTCCAACGACTCGCCCTCGCAGGCGCCCTCGCGCGCTCCCCGCGCCTGCTCATCTCCGACGAATCCACCGCCATGATCGACCGCGCGGGCCGCGCCGAGATGCTCGACCTCCTCGCCTCCCTGCCCGCGCGCGGCATCGCCGTCGTCCACATCACCCACGACCCCGCCGAAAGCGCGCGCGCCGACCGCGTCGTCACGATTCGTAGCGGCCGCATCCTCTCAGACACGCGCACCGGGGCTACCGCCTCGCTCACCTCCATAGACCAGGCCAAGGCCAGCCCCACCCAGTCGGAAAACTCCCGGGAAACCCACGGGGACACAGCACGACAGGGGGGCGCGACCGGCGACGCGCCCCCCGCCTCGTCCCTCAATGCCGAGGGTGAGCGCATCTGGGGCTCCCCCAGCCTCATCAACACCGAACACCTCTGGGCGGACCGCGTCGCACACACCTACGATCTGGGTACCCCCTGGGAGAAGCCGGTCCTGCGCGACGTCAGCCTCATCCTCGATCCCGGCCAGGCCATGCTCATTACCGGGGACAACGGATCGGGTAAGACGACTCTCTCGCGCGTCCTCACCGGCCTGCTCGTCCCCACGTGGGGTACCGTCACCCTGGGCGGCAAACCCATGGAACGCCGCGTCGGCGACGTCGCCCTGTCCATGCAATTCGCGCGCCTCCAGCTCCAGCGCCCCTCCGTGCGCTCCGACATCCTCGCCGCCGCCGGCCACGGCCCGCGCATCGGCACCGGATCTGCGCACCGCAAGGGTTCGATCAGCCGCGAGCAAGGCGACCGCATCGTCGCCGAGGCTATGGAACTGGTCGGGCTCGACCCCGCCCTAGCCTCGCGCGGCATCGACGACCTCTCCGGCGGGCAGATGCGCCGCGTCGCCCTGGCCGGGCTGTTCGCCTCCCACCCGCGCGTCCTCATCCTCGACGAACCTATGGCCGGCCTCGACATGGCCTCCCGTGAGCTCCTCATCTCCGTCCTCGACGAGCGCCGCCGCGCCGGCCTGTCCATCCTCGTCATCTCCCACGACCTGGAGGGCGTGGACGACCTGTGTGACACCCACCGACACCTGCGCGAGGGGGTGCTGACGTGAACGATGCCCACTCCTCGTGTGGGGCCACCGGCCCTGGCGGCGGAGCCACCAACGGATGGTTCCCCACCGAGCCGACCGGCTTCGAGCCCGGTGCCGAACCCGCGCCGCGCCGCAAGCCTCGACGCGCCGCCGGCTTCGCCCTGCCTCGACCCCTGCCCTGGTCGACGCCACTATCACGCGCCTGGCCCGGCACGCTCATCGCCTGCTGGACCGTGCTCACCACGTGCGTGATCCTCTCGCCGCGCTGGTCCACCCTCGCGATCGTCGGGGGCCTGCTCCTCGTCGCCTCTCTGATTATTCGCCTGCCCCTGAGCGTCGCGCCGCGCCCCCCTCTGTGGATGATCTCCGGCTTCGTCGGCGGCTGCATTGGCGCGTGGCTGGGGGACGGGCTTGAGCTATTCCTGCGAATCTCCACCCTGGCCGCCATCGTCCTGTGGGGCTCCGCCCTCATTGCGTGGGTGACGCCGACCGCTGCGCTCGCGGGCGCGCTGCGTTTCTTCCTGAAACCGCTTCGTGTGCTCGGCGCGCCCGTCGACCAGTGGTCCCTGGTCATGGCCTCCGCCCTGCGTGGGCTGCCGATGCTGCGCGACCAGGCGCAGGCCGTGCTCGACACGGCCAAGCTGCGCCTCGGCCAGGATGTCGCGACCCTGTCCCTGCGGGGGTATGCGCGCCTGAGCGTCGACGTCATCACCGCGATTCTGTCGGCCACGTCGCGCGGAGCAGCCGAGACGGGGCGTGCCATGTCGATGCGTGGTGCCCTCGAAGAGTCCGGCGGGTATGGCGAACGGCGGCGAGGTCGACGAGCTCGCCTCGGGTGGGTTGACGCCTGCGTCATCGCTGCGACCCTGTCGGGGGTCGCTGGCATCGTTGCATGCAGGTTAGTGTCGTAGGCTGCGAGTTGCGTTTTTGTTGCGGTGACTGGGTTGAGTGGCTCGCGAGGACGAATGTGTGTCCTGGGTCATGTTGTGCTGATTTGACGTGGGGGTGGGCAAGCCCCTATTCTTTCTGGGTACGCGCGAGTGGCGGAATAGGCAGACGCGCACGGTTCAGGTCCGTGTTCCAGTGATGGAGTGGGGGTTCAACTCCCCCCTCGCGCACGATGAAACCGCAGATCCTTCGGGGTCTGCGGTTTTTGTTTTCCCTGGCTGTTGAGGCTTATAGGTCAGGTTGTGTTGGTTTTTGGGCTGTCTTTCGTTGCTACAAAGCCGAAAGGTGGGGGTTGGACTCGTTGTGACTTGAGTTCTTGGTTGGCCAGGTCGTGTTGGTTTTATCCCGGTTTTTGATTGATATTCCGCGGTAAGGTCGGGGTTTGAATCGGCTTGGATTGGGGGATAGGAAATCCTCGATGCACAATCTGTGGTGGCACGACGCAAAAATGGGGCTCAACTCGAACAGGTAGGCCAAGGTTCCGCTGTCTTGCGTGTAGGGCAGGCCAGTCTCGGCGTAACGATACCCATGCCCGGCATCTCAGTGCGTTTTTAGACTTCGTCACCGGCAAATACACCCTGTCCGATTACGGGCTCAAGGGACGCACCATACGACGGCGTAACGAACCATTTTGGCATCTATGGCCAGTTTGTCCATTGGTTGAGGAGGTTAACCATGTGGTCTTTGTTGACGGAATCTACCTGTCCCACAAGCTGGTGGTTCTTATTGCCTGCACCAAGACCCATGTGCTTGGCTGGTACGTGGCCAAGGGTGAGACCACCCGCGCCTGGCAAGCACTGATGTCTAGGATCGCGCCCCCAGATGTTGTCGTGTGCGATGGTGGGCAAGGCATCGCCAGCGCGGTGAAGACCACCTGGCCTACCACCCGGATCCAACGCTGTGTCTTTCACGCCTATAGCGCGGTCAAGCGTAAGACCACCACCCGGCCACGCACTCAGGCAGGTGTTGATCTCTACAGTCTTGCTCAGGCCTTGCTCGAGGTCACTACCTTTGACCAGGCAGTGGCATGGATGAGCAAACTCGCCACCTGGAACACCACCTACAAGGAGTTCCTAGCCCAGCGCACCCGGCTACCAGACGGACGTTGGGTTGCCACCCATGCCCGGCTGATCCAGGCCAAGAACTCCCTCAACACGCTGGTTAAACAAGGCACGCTGTTTACCTACCTCGATCCCGCCCTTGACCTTGAAGGTGACCCCATTGCCAGGACGTCGAACCTGATCGAGGGCGGGATTAATACCCAACTACGCTGCGTGCTCGTGGCATGAGCCTTAATCACCAGGTCAAGACCGTGTTGTGGTGGTGCTACCTGCACACCGAGTTCCCTGCCACCCCAGCACACATCCTTAAAACCACGATCACCGACCAACAGATCATTGACCAATTCGACAAGGCCAGCCACCGCGCCCAAGCACAAGCCGAGATCGACAGGTGGGGAACCGCAGTTAACTGGACCGACTTCCACCACAGCGGAACCTGGCACGAAACCTACTAAACCGAAACCAACACGTTTTGACCTATAAGCCTTGCTTGTGGTCCCACGGGTGTTCCGGGCGCCGCGTGGGGCCGGGCTGCTTTGTGTGCCCGTGGGCGGCGGCCCGCCCGCTCGCCGTCCGCGCTGCGAGCCTTCGGCTCGGCGTGTCGCCTCGAAGCCCGGCCAGGCCCCGCCACCGCCCACGGGCACCGCAGCCTGGCCCGCCGCTTCCTGGGGGCGTCATGGGGGTCTCGCGTGTTGAGTTTTTGGGGTGCTCGGGTGCGTGTTGTTACAAACGTCGTCAATCCGAGGGCTTTTTCGCTGAAAATGGCGGTTTTGGGCGTAGATTGACGATGTTTGTAACAGGGGCTCTCGCGGGGTGATTGGAATCGCGTTGGTTTGACGACATTTGTAACATTGGCCGCCCACTGGTCGCCCGGCCGGGTCCCGCGCCTCGAAGCGTTCCCTATCCTCAGTTTCGCATGCAATTCCCTGACACCTGCAGTTCGTCACTTAGTGAAAAGCCCGGAATTTCAACGATTACATTTCAAAGCATGAAGTGTACGTGGGGGAATTGCATGCGAATATGTGCCGATCGGGTCCCACCGCCACCCATGGGTGGTGCCGCCTGGCCCTGTTGACCAGGTGGGCCGGTTGTCTGAAACCGTCATCGCCTTTGCGGGTGCCGGCCGAGCCTCGACTGAAACCGTCATCGCCTTTGCGGGTGAGAAATGGGTGCTATTGGTGCAGTTTTTGGGTGCAGAGGTGATGGTGGTTTCAATGGTTGCTGTTCAGGGGCGCGCAGTGGTGTTGTCGGTTTCAACGTCGCCATCTTGTCGTGCCTCGTGCGCGAAGAAGTTCGCCCTGCTTGGTCTGGTGGTGGGCGTGAGCGCGAAAAAGTTCGCCCTGCACGCTCAAAACACCCCAAAATTGGCGCTTTTACGCTTGCTGGGCGAACTTTTTCGCGGAAATGCTGCTGAAGGGGCCGTGCGGGGCGAGTTTTTTCGCGCCAATCGGCCCTGCGCCCAGGTCTTGTAGGCGACGTGGCGCACGAGGCTGGCTGCGGTGGGGGTTTTGCAGCATTAGAAGCTGGTTGGCGGCGTGTTGCCTGCGTGTCGTACCTCTAATGACGCCATTTCCCCCGTTTGGTGGCGGCTCGGCCGAGCCATCACCAGGCGGGTTAACATGCGCGTAAACGGGCAAGGCGGCCACATGCCGGGTTCGAGCCGCCACCCATCGGGTTAACGTGCGCGTGAAAGGTCCTTCATGTCGGCTCGGTGCCCACTATTGGACACTGGCAGCCTGCCTATCTCGCATCCCACACCCCATATAGTTGAAGATTCAATCGCACCCCATAGGCTGACGTCATGAAATACTTCGGATTCCTGAGCTTCGGTCACTACACGAACGGCCCCCGCCACGGCATCACCGCGGCCCAGTCCCTGCACCAGGCAATCGATCTGTCCGTCGCCGCAGATCAGCTTGGCGTCAACGGCGCCTTCTTCCGCGTCCACCACTTCGCCCCGCAGGCGGCCGCGCCCATGCCGCTTCTCTCCGCCATCGCCTCGCGCACGAGGGCTATCGAGGTTGGAACCGGCGTTATCGACATGCGCTACGAGAACCCCCTGTACCTCGCCGAAGAGGCCGCGGCCCTTGACCTCATCGCTGATGGGCGCACCGCCCTCGGCGTCTCGCGCGGCTCACCGGAGATAGCGAACAGAGGATGGGAGTCCTTCGGCTACCATGCCGAGGATCCACGCGGCGCGGACCTGGCACGGACCCACTATGAGCGCTTCCTCGACGCTGTGTCAGGCACACCCATGGCCCAAGCTGCGCCCCTGGGCGAGCAGTACCCCACGCAGATGACCCCCGGAACACCCCTGCCGGTTCTCCCGCACTCTCCAGGCCTGCGCAATCGAATCTGGTACGGCGCGGGATCCAACGCCTCGGCCATTCAGGCGGCGCGCGACGGCGTCAACCTCATGAGCTCCACCCTGGTCTTCGAGCACGGGGACAAGCCCTTCGGCGACATCCAGGCCGAGCAGCTGCGCGCCTATCGACAGGCGTGGGCCGAGGCGGGCCACGACTGGACGCCGCGCGTGTCCGTGTCCCGTTCGATCTTCCCGCTCCTGTCCGAGCGCGACCGCGGCCTCTACGGCCTGAGCGCGTCGGGAGACCAGGTCGGCCACCTCGACTCCGGCATCGCGACCTTCGGGCGCACGTATGCGGCAGACCCCTCGACGCTCATCAAGCAATTGAGCCAGGACCGCGCCCTCGCGGAGGCCGATACCCTCCTGCTGACGATTCCCAACCAGCTGGGGTTCGACGAAAACTGGTCGATCATCCGCAACTTCGCGGAGTACGTCGCGCCCGCCCTCGGGTGGGAGCCGGCGAGTCCGGGTGTCCTCCCGAGCGGATACGACCTCGACGAGGTCGTGACCCACTAGGAGAGCGTGCGCCCTCCAGTGGGATCGCGCGGGGGCGCGACATTGTCCGTGCGCGCGATGTCACCGTCAACGTGGGCAGTTGTGCACGCGGGTTGTGCGATTGTCGCTGCCGCGGGCGCGGCGGCGTGTGCGTGCGTGCCATGTGTGAACCGACTGGCGGGGAGTGTCAAGCCGGGGTGGGAGTATTGGGAAGTCCCATCCCGGTTTCACTTTCTGTGTGTGCTGGCATACACTGGTCGGACACTATCCATGCAAGACGATGAGGTCTTCTCAGAATGGTTCGACGCTCCAAGGGTGCGGTGTCAATCAATCCGCGCTCCGCTCAGAATATGTCCACGCGGCCGGCTGCAATCGCGAAGAAAAAGCAGACGATCAGCCCGGTCAAGGTATTCGGTGCCGTGGGCGCGCTCGCGTGCATCGTGACCTTCCTATTCGTGCAGCTCCCCGGCCTGGACGTGGCCGGAACGCGCATGTTCGGCATCTTCCTGGCCGCGATTCTGCTGTGGGTGACGGAGGCGGTGCCCCTGGCCGGCACCGCGGTCCTTGTGATCTTCCTGGAGGTCCTGTTCATTTCGGACCATGCGCTGCTGAGCGTGGGTGAGGGCGCACCGGCCTACACGAAGTTCTTCGGTGCCCTGGCTAACCCGGTCATCATCCTGTTCCTGGGCGGCTTCATGGTTGCGGACGGTGCCGCAAAGTACAAGCTGGACCGTGCCCTCTCGGCCGTCCTCCTCAAGCCCTTCATGGGCAAGCCGCGCCTGACTGTCATGGGCGTCATGCTGATCACTGCGATCATGAGTATGTTCATGTCGAACACGGCGACGACGGCGACGATGTTCGCCGTCATGATGCCCGTCATCTTGGCCCTTCCCGAGGGGAAGGCGCGCACCGGCATCGCCCTGTCCATTCCCGTGGCCGCGAACGTCGGCGGTATGGGCACGCCGGTCGGCACACCCCCGAACGCGATCGCCCTGGGTGCCCTGGAGAACGCGGGCGTCAAGGTGACCTTCCTGCAGTGGATGCTCGCCGCCGTGCCCCTCATGCTGGTGCTCCTGGCCCTGTCCTGGGCGTTCATCACCTGGCGTTACATCCCCACGGATGCCACGTTCGACATCGACACGTCGGCGCGCTTCGAGAAGTCGCGCAGCGCGATCATCTTCTACTCGGTCGCGGGAGCGACGATCCTGCTGTGGATGACCGAGTCGTTCCACCACATTTCCGCCAACGTTGTCGGCTTCCTGCCGGTGGTGGTCCTACTGATGACGAAGGTGATGAGTGGTGACGACCTGCGCGCCTTGGACTGGCCGGTGCTGTGGCTGGTCGCGGGCGGTATCGCGCTGGGTTCGGGCGTGGCCGCCACCGGCCTCGACAAGTGGATGCTTGGCTCGATCCAATGGGCGTCGATCCCTGGCATCCTCCTGATCTTCGTGCTGGCTCTCGTGGGCTGGGTGACCTCGAATGTCATCTCGCACTCGGCGTCCGCGAACCTCCTCCTCCCAATGGGCATGGGCTTGGCGACTACGGTGTCGACTAGCGCCGCGGAGATCGCCATCGTCATCGCCCTGGGCTGCTCGCTCGGCATGTGCCTGCCGATCTCGACTCCGCCGAACGCGATCGCTTACTCGACGGGCACCACGCCGACCAGAGAGATGGCGATCGTCGGCATCGTGGTCGGCATCGTCGGCATCATCCTCCTGGCGTTCGTTGCGCCGCTCACCTGGGGATTCATCGGGGTGATGTGACATGTCCGGGGACGAGCCAGTGGTCGGATCAGGGGATGCACGCCCCCGGCCGGGGCTCGCCCACGGGTGGACGCGGGGGCCCGCGACGGAGGACGCTTCGGTGATGGCTCGTACGGATGTGCGCGCTGGCGGGCACCGCACCGGATACCCGATTCACATGCTGGTTGTGGGCGATAATTCGCGCGCGATCGCCGCTCCCGTCACGAGGGACCTGGCGCATGCATTCCCGGGCCTGTGCCTCGACCGCATTGATGGGAGAGAGGACCTGGCCGCCTACGAGGCGGGCCTGAAGCCGGGCGATCACGTGCTCATGGGCCTGGTGACCTCGGAGGTCGATGACATCGACGCGCTCATTGATCGGGCGCGGACCTTCCCGGCGCTAGAGCGCATGCAGTGGGTCGTGGTCACGGACAAGTCCGAGCATCGTGACCTGTCCCGGTGCATGCAGTCGGGAGCGCTCGCCTCGGTCCTGAAGTCACCGTGGACGGTTCCCCTGCTGTCAGGGCAGGCGTATTCGACGATGGTGCGCTACCTGCAGGGGTGCGGATACTCGGATAGTCAGATTCGCTCGCTCATTGCCGACCCCCCGCCCTTTGCCGTCCAGGGGCCGCTCCTGGAGGGATTGGACCGCGATGAGCGCGAGGTCGTCATGGAGCTGCTTGCCGGCGTGGAGCGGGTGCTCGGCCAGCGCCCGCGCCTGATCGTCCCGGAGGGCACGCAGTTGGTGACGCAGGGCGAGCCGGTGGGGGCCGTCTACCTGGTGCTCGACGGGCAGGTGTCCCTGCATAGGGATTCCCCGCAGGGCGAGGTCCTGGCGCATTTGGCCTCGTCGGGCCCGCTCATCGGCCTGGTGTCCCTGGCCCGCGCAGAGGACGCGTTCTTTACGGGCGAGACGGCGACCGAGGCGACGCTCGTGCGCCTGACGACCGAGCAGCTCCAGATCGTCATCTCCGAGGACCCGTCGATCGGCGGGACGCTGACGGCGCTCGCGATCCGCTCGCTGACGCGTCGGCTCATGCGCGCCGAGGACCTGCACCTCGAAAACGCGATGCTCGCCGAGGACCTCGAGGCGCAGAAGCAAGCCCTGGCCGCCACGCTTGAGGACCTGCGCGCCACCCGCGCCGAGCTGGTTGAACGCGCGCGCTTCGCCATGCTCGGCGAGCTTAGCGCCGGCATCGCCCACGAGCTTAACAACCCGGTGACAGCCCTCGTGCGCGCCGCCAAGCACCTGCACGAGGACGTCGACGCGGCGCTCGCGGCCCCGGCCCCGGCCTCGTCGAGGG
>ERZ773072.1227-NODE-1227-length-13003-cov-18.209376_pt1 | contig 13003 bp, 9 predicted proteins | sample MGYA00580617_ERZ773072 | MGnify/ENA primary metagenome ERZ773072 (study PRJEB29015, sample SAMEA2737970) | human oral metagenome | biome: human oral; feature: human-associated habitat; material: dental | place: China | collected 2122 ... | reverse complement strand
CCGGCGCGCTGATCCTCATCAACGCCGAGAGCGAAGCCGACGTCGAGCGGATCCTTAACGAGGATCCCTTCTACGTCGCCGAGGTCATCCAGGCACGCCTCATTCGCGAGTGGAACCCCGTCATCCGGGCGTTCTGAACTACGAAATAGAAAACAACAACGAATAGGGCGAGATAAGCAATGAAAGCTCAGATTGAGTACGTCCCTTACACACAACTCAAGCTCGATCCGGAGAATCCTCGTTTACCAGAGGAGAAGATGGGAGCGAGCACCGTCGAGTTACTCGAGCTGTTCGAACGGGAGTACGATCTTAACGAGCTTGCACAAAGCTACCTAGAGAACGGCTTTTTCACTTCCGAAGCTCTGATCGTCAACCGTGAAAACAATGTCGTCCTTGAAGGAAATCGAAGGTTAGCTGCGCTTAAATACCTGCATCACGACGACGAAGCACAAGCTGCAGGGATTGCAACGTTTGGTGCCGGAACGAGTAAGGAGGAACGCCTCAACGACCTGTTCGAGATTCCAGTAATTTTCGTTGATGATCGCGAGTCGCTTGCACCTTACCTCGGATTCCGACACATAAATGGACCAAAACAGTGGCTCCCTTCCGCGAAAGCTAGATACGTCTGGCAACGCGTCAAAAGTTGGATGGAAAATAATACTGATTCTGCAGAGGACCCATTTTACATCATAGGCAGAGAAATTGGTTCAAACCGAGCCGGCGTAATGAATCAGTATCTTCAATACTCCATTCTTCGCGAGGCGCGCGATGAGTTCAAACTAAATCGCGAAACAAGTTATATTCTTTCTAAGCGATTCGGCGTTTGGTCGCGACTAAACAACAACCTGGCAGTCCTTGATCATATCGGCTTTTCACGTGATCATCGGAAGTCAGCAAAGAGCATCGACAAAGCACTGAAAGATATTGACAGAGAAAAGCTCAGCGGCCTACTAAAAGACCTAACACCCGAATACGGACCCGATGGACAAGCAACACGAAAGGCTGTCATAACTGACAGCCGCCAAGTTGCGGACTATGCAGAGGTACTTAGCAATACCGAAGCTTTGCACCACCTACGCGAGTACAGGAATTTCGAAACAGCGGTTGCCATCGCTAAAGGACTCAAAGCAAATGCAATTCTGCGGGCAACAATCGAACAGTTGAAACTTGTGCGCGAGGCCATTGAGGACCCATCTGAGGTTGATGAAAAAACTCAGACATTGGCAAATCAGTTGTCCCTAATTACAGAGCAAATCAACACTGGCATTCGATACATTCTAAACAACACCACTAGCTACGAAATGCGATCATAATGCTAGGCGATCCCACTGTAATCTTAGACCCTGTCGATTGGAACGACGCAGCGGCACCGGAACTAGGGAGAACGCCGATCCTTGACTGGATCGAGTGCACCTGCCTCTTACTATCAAACTGCGGACATGACGAGCCGATTAACCTCCGAAACATGATTACAATATGGGAAGAAGCTGGACTTTCACTAAACCCACCGAGCACCCGGATCGAAGTGGCTAATACTGCCCCATCCGGCACAGAAGACGACTCGGATGAAGATGACGATTCTAACGATGGCAACGAGTTACAATCAGACCACATCGAGTTGCTATTAGAGCAGCTCAGTGACAGAAGTTCCATTCTAGGCAACACTTACCCTTTCGAGATATCAGAAGATTCGGCAACGATACGTTTCATTCACAATGACTTTCACAAGGCACTATACGCACACCTTCTTATTCTGTGCGCAATTGAAGGATACGGAAGAAAAAATACATTTTCTAACGTAACACACGCAGAACACAACACGCTGCGCCTATTTTTTGAATCCATTGTCCTACACTCTTTAAGGAACCTCGGTTACGATTGTGCCCAGATAGGCACAGGAGCAGGATCAAGTAAATTCCTCAATCGTTTGCAGTACACGCTCCATAGCCTCAACCTTGGCATTCCTAATCCGAGGACAAAAGTACGCCCTGGCATTAAAGACGGCGGTGCAGACATACTTGCTGGTCACTTTTGGGGCGACCGCAGGTCCCGCGAACTAGTACAGATTATTCAATGTACGGTAAGCCCACCTCATAGATGGAGTGAAAAAATTAATGAAGCAGCGGCACTGCACTGGCACGGCCTGCTAAACCAAGGATGTCCCGGAATTCCGTGCCTCGCAACACCATACGAAACAACAGATGATGCACGAGAAGAATTCTCATTGATGGCAACACATTCATTCATCGACAGAATCAGATTGACACTAGCAGCTCAACAGTTGGATCTTACGAGGATTCCAAATTACGCTACGTATATATCAATTATTAAAAGAGCTCTTACTTTCGCCTGCAGATCGAAAAATATCACTTAAGATCCGCCATTATCGCATTTGCCAACGCATATGCCAACATGGGCGGGACAGCATTGCCGATCTGACTGTAACGCGAAGATCTATACCCCGCAAAATTCAAATCGTCGGGAAACGACTGAAGACACGCCGCCTCTTCGACGGTAATCCTGCGCAACGGCGAGTCTGCAAGCATTTGATCGTAGCGTTTGCGCGGGCGCTTTTGGAGCTCCCCATGATACTGCAATATCCATGGTTCAGCACCATCACGCAACGCCTTCTCGTCAACAATCGGTGTCCGATTTCCACCAAGAGAAGCAACAATTGTTGGCGCGGGCTCGGATAGATTAATTACCCTACCATGTCCATTGAATAGCATTCCTGAATAAGGGGATTTTCGTAGGATCGGATTCTTTGCGGGCACAATCTGAGCGCTTCCACAATCCCTGTTACCGACTTGACCGAACTTTGGTAATGTTCTCAACGCATCGCCGGAAGTAATTGGACTCATCACCATCTCCTTAAGCCTTTCAGCGTAGGAGGCATCCGCTCCGATCATTCCAACGAAGAACATGCGTCTTCTCAGCTGCGGCACCCCGTAGTCAGCAGCATTCAAAACGTGAATATTTGTATGATAGAGTTCCGAAATCTCTTGTTCCATTTTTTCACGAATGTGAGTCCATTTTACATTTGTCGCTAGCGCTTCTACATTTTCCATCACAAAGACAAATGGTCGCACTCGCTTGACGACATCGAGGAAATGGAACACTTCCCGGATCCGTAGATCCTCCGGGTCCATCTTTCCGCCTACAGAAAAACCTTGGCAGGGAGGCCCACCGATGACAATCTCAGCGTCGCCTGCGGAGAGGTCTTTTGATTCGTCCAATACATCCCCGCAACGGACGTCACAGTTCTCAAATAAAGCAGCTGCGTTTTTCCACTTCCCCTGCACCACTTTGGAGATTGTTCTATATGTCTCGACCGCATCCCGATTTATGTCAGCTGAGAACACCGGCATGAAGCCAGCTTTAGCGAAACCTAAGTCGAGTCCACCTGCACCTGAGTATAAGGAGATGAAACGCATAGTTTACTTGAATCCTTCATCTTCAAAACGATTTCTCGGAACTGCCAAGATAACATCGCTTGCTTACACGCCTTCAGCCCTCCAGCGAGCGGGCGAATTGGCGCGCGTAGAAGATGCGCTGTGCGACCTCGATGAGGATCGCTGCGCAGGTACCAACGCCGAGGATGACGAGCCACTCGTATCCGGAAGGTGCGACCATCGAGAAGAAACGACGCACGGGCGGGATGAGCACTCCCCCGACGGTCGCGCTCGTTACGCTGACGAGCAAGACCCACTTCCACGTGAACAGGGGCCGCGCCGTGATGACGAGCAGCCAGATCGCCCCCAGCATCAGAGACAGGATCGCCGCCGTGGACTCGCGTGCCTGAGGGGGCCCGTCGACGATACCGAAGGCGGTGAGCGCCGCGGCCGACAGGATGATGCCCGTGGGCATCGCAAGCGACAACGTTCGCTTGAGGAAGCCGGGCACGTAGCGTCGAGGGTTAGGCCACAGCGCCAGGAAGAACGCCGGGATGCCGATCGTCAGGGAGTCGATGTAGCTGAACTGGCGCGGCAGGAACGGGTAACGCCAGCCAACCAGCGCCGTCACGATGACGAGGACGGCAGCGTAGGTGGTCTTTGCCAGGAACAGCGAGGAGACGCGCTCCATGTTCGCAATGATGCGCCGGCCCTCCGACAGGACACCGGGAAGGACGGAGAACTTGGAGTCCACGAGGACGATCTGCGCGACAGCCTTCGTGGCCTGCGTGCCATTGCCCATCGCGATCCCCAGGTCGGCGTCCTTCAACGCGAGAGCGTCGTTCACACCGTCACCGGTCATGGCCACGCAATGATCGCGGGCCTGGAGCGCGCCGACCATGGCACGCTTCTGCTCGGGGGTCACGCGGCCGAACACGTCGTGGTTCTCGATGGCATCGATAAACGCCTCCGAGGTCAGGTCCTCGGGCAGGTCACGAGCATCCATCAGGCGGGCGGGCGAGCCGTCCGGCGCGGTCAAGCCCGCCTGCGCGGCGAGCGCGCCGACCGTCGTCGGGTTGTCCCCCGAAATGACCCGAACGTGCACGCCCTGCGAACGGAAGTAGTCGAGAGTATCGGCTGCGTCGGGGCGCAAGTCCTCCTCAAGGACGACGAGGGCGGCCACCGCGCGCTTCGCGGGCAGCTCATCGTCCACCACGGCCTCGTCGGCGTGAACAAGGGCGACGACGCGCGAACCATCCGCCGCGGCGAGTCCCACCTTGGCCAGGACATCGGCGTTCTCAACGAGCGCCTCGTCGATCACGAACTCCGGTGCGCCCAGAATCCATGATTCGCTCCCCGCCCCCCAGGCGCTCCACTTGCGCGCCGAGGAGAAGGGCACGGACCACTCGATGCGCTGTGCCGCTTCGGCGCGCTCACGGTCCCCCAGGTGCCCCCAGATCGCTTCGGCGGTCGCATTCGTGCGGTCGCTCGCGGCGCTCGCGAGGGCACGCAACACCGTGGTTTCGTCACCCGAGACAGTCTCAACACTGCGCACTCGGATGCCACCGGTCGTGAGGGTTCCCGTCTTGTCCAGGCACAGGCAGTCGACACGCGCGAGCACCTCCACGGCGGGAAGCTCCTGGACGAGTACGCCGCGGCGGGCAAGCGTCGCCGAACCGATGGCGAAGTTCATCGAGGTCAGCAGCACGAGCCCCTGCGGGATCATGCCGATGACGGAGGCGACCGAGAGCACGAGAGCCTCGCGCCAGTCTCCCCCGTGCCCACCAGCGACGCGGTTCTGCGAGTAGAACGTAAGAACCACGATGGGAAGCAGCATGACGGATACGACCTGCAGCACCCGATTGATCGACATCTGAATCTCGGAAACGGTGCGCGTGAAGGCACGAGCCTGCTCGGACAGGCCCTGCGCGTAGACGCGCTCGCCGACCGCAGTCGCGACCATGCGGCCCGAACCCGCGACGACGCTCGTTCCCGCAAGAAGCTGATCCCCTTGCTTCTTCTTGACGGGGCGAGACTCGCCGGTCAGCAGCGATTCGTCGATCTCCAGGCCCACCGAGGACAGGACCGTACCGTCGACGCTCACCTGATCGCCGAGAGTCAGCTCGATCACGTCATCGAGGACCACGTCGCGCGCGGGCACCACCGTAAGAGTGCCGTCGCGTAAAACGGTCGCCTGCGGGGCATCGACAATCGCAAGCGAATCGAGAGTGCGCTTGGCTCGCAGCTCGGACACGATGCCGATGACCGCGTTGATGATCATGACGCCACCGAAGATGCCGTCGCGCAGATCGCCAAAAAGCAGCACAATGACCGACGCCGCGACGATGATCGCGTTGAACAGCGTCAGCACGTTCTCTCGGATAATAGACGTCACTGATCGCGACGTGCGATCCTTCACGCGGTTGACCGCGCCGCGCGCCACGCGCTCAGCGACATCGGCACCGTTCAGGCCGTGCTCGTCGACACTGGGGTTCTCAGCGCTCACGGGCGCCCTCCTCGTCCATTGCGCTGCGAACCAGCGAGGTGACAACGGTAACCACGAGGGTCACGACGATGACCCCCAGCGATACCGAGACGGAAATTTCTGGAGCCCACTCAAAGCCACGTCCGCCGTTGATAAACGGTAGCGTGTTGGCGTGGAGGGCCTCAAGAATGAGCTTCGCGCCGATAAAGCTCAGGATCACGCCGAGGCCGTAGCCCAGGTAGACGAGCTTGCCGAGCAAGGCATCCACCAGGAAAAAGAGCTGGCGCAGACCCATGAGTGCAAAAACGTTGCATGCAAACACGAGGAACGCCTGCGAGGTGATCCCGAAGATCGCGGGGATCGAATCGAAGGCGAACATGAGGTCTGCGGAGCCGAGGGCCAACACGACCACGAACATCGGCGTCATGTAGGTGCGCCCGCCGTGGCGGTAGAGCATGCGGCTGCCGACAAAGCCGTCGGAGACCGGGAGAACTCGGCGGAGAACGCGAATGAAGGCGTTCTCCTCGTACTCTTCGTCGTCTGCGCTACCCGTGGCGGTTTCCTTCACCTGAGAGAATGCCGTCCACAGGAGCCAGACACCAAAGATGAAAAAGACCCACGAGAAGCGTGCGACCAACGCGGAACCCATGAGGATGAACACCAGGCGAAGAAGCAGCGCTATGACGATACCGAAGAGCAGCGCTTTCTGTTGGTTCTCGCGCGGGACCCGGAACGCCTTGAGGATCATGATGAACACGAAGAGGTTGTCGACGGACAGCGACCACTCCATCGCCCAGCCCGCGTAGAACTCCTGAGCATAGAGCCACCCATTCGTCAGCCAGATGCCAACCCCGAACAGAGCCGCAAGGCCGACGTAGAAAAGCGTCCAGCGGGCGGCCTCCGTGGCCGTCGGCGGGTGAGGATTACGGGCATGCCCCAGAAAATCGAGCGCGACCAGGGCGACGGCGACAAGCGCCAGGACACCCCACGCCCACGCGTGAACAACCATAGGTACCTCTTAATTCTCCGACCACGGAATTCTAACGCCGAGCCGCGCTCGCATTCATCTCACGCGCGCGCTTTACGTGAAACCGCGAGCGAGGCAGCAACGGTGATCAGGATCGTCACGACGATGAAGCCCAGCGAGAAGGCAATGGACGGTTCGGGGATGACCGACACCTCGTGGCCCCCGTTAATGAAGCGCAGCTCGTTGGTGTGCAGCGCATGATTGATGAGCTTGAAACCAATGAAGCCGAGGATCGCAGCGAGGCCGTAGTGCAGGAACACGATGCGGTCGAGCAGGCCGTCGATGAGGAAGTAGAGCTGACGAAGGCCGAGCAGCGAGAACGCGTTGGCGGCGAACACGAGGTAGGCCTCGGAGGTCAGCGAGTAGATCGCGGGAATCGAATCGACGGCGAACATGACGTCGGCGGTGCCGATGGCGATGACGCACAGGAGCATCGGCGTGATGTAGGTGCGTCCGCCGTGGCGGTAGAGCATACGCGAGCCGATGAAGCCGTCGGTGACAGGCACTACCTTGGAGAACCAACGAACGAGCAACGGCGGCCGGTACTCATCCTCGTCGTCATCGTTGGAGCCCTCGCGTACCTGGCTAATGGCAGTCCACAGCAGCCAGGCTCCGAAAATGTAGAACACCCACGAGAAGTTCTCGATGAGGGCGGCACCCGCCAGGATGAAGATGAGGCGCAGGACGAGCGCAATGATGATGCCGGCCAGCAGGACCTCCTGCTGGTTCTTCCGAGGCACTCGGAACGTCGACAAGATGATGACAAACACGAAGAGATTGTCAATACTGAGCGCTTTTTCGGTGATGTAGCCTCCCAGGTATTCCTGGCCATACTGCGGACCCCACACAGCCCAGACGATGGCACCGAAGATGAGGGCGATCGCGATGTAGGCAACCGACCACCAGGTGGCTTCCTTGAGTGTGGGTTCGTGGGGCGTGCGAACGTGGCCGACGATGTCGACGACGATCATGGTCAGGATGATGCCAGCCAGGACAATCCAGGCAAGGGCGTGCACGTGCATACGTGGGTCCTCCGGTACGAGTCGGGTACCGGAGGTCTCCTCCCGCCAGCGATACTGGCCGGTGACGCCGGAGGCCACGCCGCGTGGGCGGGCCGTCGTGATGACGACGCCACTGTTGGTGGGAGTACTCCCCTCCGCTTACGCCTCTATCCTAGTCGGAACAAAATGATCCTTGGTGATTCATGACAAGTGGCGTCTGTCGCCTTGACGATCTCTACCGGCGCCGACGAACGAGGCAGGGGCGGTTCTGACGCCCGGCTGCACCCGCCGGAAGGCACGCTCAGTGGGCGCGCTTCATGGCACGCAGTTCCTTTTTGAGGTCTTCGATTTCGTCGCGCAGGCGCGCCGCAACCTCGAATTGGAGGTGTTGGGCGGCGGTCATCATCTGGGCAGACAGCTCTTCGATGAGTTCCGCGAGCTCGGCCTCGGCTCGCGCACCGGAGGACGCGGAGCGCCCGGCACCTACGGCGCTTTCGGAGCGTTCACGAGCGGTCTTTTCCTTGCGGTAGCCACCCTCCAGGAGCGTCTGAGTGTCGACCTGCTCGCGTGCGAGCATGTCTGTCACATCCGCGATCTTCTTGCGCAGCGGCTGCGGGTCAATCCCGTGTTCCTCGTTGTAGGCGATCTGGATCTCGCGGCGGCGCATCGTCTCGGAGATAGCCTCGTTCATCGAGTCGGTCATGTTGTCCGCGTACATGTGGACTTCGCCGGACACATTTCGGGCGGCGCGGCCGATCGTCTGGATGAGCGAACGGGTAGAGCGCAGGAAGCCTTCCTTATCCGCGTCAAGGATCGACACAAGAGAAACCTCGGGCAGATCGAGGCCCTCACGCAGAAGGTTAATGCCGACGAGCACGTCGAAGGTTCCCAGGCGCAGCTCGCGCAGCAGCTCGACGCGGCGCAGCGTGTCGACATCAGAGTGGAGGTACTCGACCTTCACTCCGCGTTCGGCCAGGTAGGTGGTGAGTTCCTCGGCCATCTTCTTCGTAAGTGTGGTGACCAGGACGCGCTCGTCGCGCTCGACGCGCACGCGCACCTGCTCGAGCAGGTCATCGATCTGCCCCTGCGTGGGTTTGACGACGACGAGCGGGTCGACGAGACCCGTGGGGCGAATGATCTGCTCGACGACGCCATCGGAGCGCTCGAGCTCGTAGGGACCGGGCGTGGCCGACAGGTACACGGTCTGGCCGATGCGCTGTGTAAACTCGTCCCACTTCAGGGGGCGGTTGTCCATCGCGGACGGCAGGCGGAATCCGTAGTCGACGAGGGTGCGCTTACGGGACATGTCGCCTTCAAACATCGCGCCGATCTGCGGGACGGTCACGTGGGACTCGTCGATGATGAGCAGGAAATCGTCGGGGAAGTAGTCCAGCAGCGTGTGCGGCGGCGTGCCCGGGCCTCGTCCGTCGATATGCCGCGAGTAGTTCTCCACGCCCGAGCAGGACCCGATTTCCTTGAGCATCTCTAGGTCAAAGGTCGTGCGCATGCGCAGACGCTGCTCCTCAAGCAGCTTGTTCTGGCCGCGGAACCACTCGAGCCGATCGTCGAGTTCGTCCTCGATGGACGCGATCGCTTTCTTCATGCGTTCCTCGCCGGCCACGTAGTGCGATGCCGGGAACAGGTAGGTGTGGTCGACCTCGGAGATCACGTCGCCGGTCAGCGGGTGGAGAACGGCGAGGGAATCGATCTCTTCGCCGAACATCTCGATGCGGATCGCGAGTTCCTCGTACACTGGGATGATTTCGATCGTGTCGCCGCGCACACGGAAAGTGCCGCGCGTGAAGGCCATGTCGTTGCGCACGTACTGCATGGAGACGAAGCGACGCAGCAGGGCGTCACGGTCGATAATCATGCCGCGTTCAAGCTCGATCATGCGGGCCACGTACTCCTCGGGCGTACCGAGGCCGTATATGCAGGACACCGAGGACACGACGACGGTATCGCGGCGGGTGAGCAGCGAGTTCGTGGCGCTGTGCCGCAGGCGCTCCACCTCGCCGTTGATGGAGGAATCCTTCTCGATGAAGGTATCCGTCTGCGGGACGTAGGCCTCCGGCTGGTAGTAGTCGTAGTAGGACACGAAGTATTCGACGGCGTTATTGGGGAGCAGCTCGCGGAACTCCGCGGCGAGCTGGGCGGCCAGCGTTTTGTTCGGCTCAAGGACCAGGGCGGGACGCTGCAGCTCCTCAATGAGCCACGCGGTCGTGGCACTCTTTCCCGTACCCGTCGCGCCCATCAGGACGACGTCCTGTTCGCCGTCGCGGATGCGGGCGGCGAGTTCGCGGATGGCCTTGGGCTGATCGCCCGACGGCGTGTAGGGAGAAATAACCTCGAAAGGCTTGTTCTGGCGGGTCACAGGCTTAGTGCTCACGCCTCTACGCTACCGCCCAGGCACACGGCCCGCCCACACAGAGCCCCGAGGTTCGCGCCAAGCGTGGCCGCCCCGGCCCGGTCAGTCGAAGACAGGGGTATCCGGTGCGAGCCAGCGTTCGTAGACGAGGCGCGCGACCTCTTCGAGATCGCACGCGCTTCCCTCGTTGTCGATCCAGATCGAGGCGATGGCGCGGCGCTGGCACGACGAGGCCTGGGCGCGGATGCGTGCACGAGCATCCTCGGGCGCTACTCCCCTGCCTTCCAGTCGCCTAATGCGTTCCCCGATGGGCGCATCCACGATGACAACCGCATCGAAGTGCTCCGCATGATCTCCTTCGACGAGCAAGGGAATGTCGTATACGGCGACCGATCCGTTGGGGGCTCCGTTCAGTATCTCCCATGCACGCTGCTCGATGGCGGGATGGGTGATCGCGTTGAGGGCCGCGATACGCTCTTCGGCTCCCTCTCCGGCGAAAACACGCCGGGCGAGGCCGGAACGATCGAGGGCACCGTCTTCACCGATCAGGTCAGCTCCGAAGCGCGCTGCGACCTCCTTGAGCGCGGGCTGACCCGGCTCGAGAACCTGCCGAGCGATAGCGTCGGCGTCCGCCGTCGTCGCCCCCATCGAGGCGAACACGCGGGTGACCGAGGACTTGCCGGATCCGATGCCACCGCTGACTGCGACGACGCGGGCGGGGCCCTGCACGCGCAGCGGAGGGATCGGACGGATGAGCGAGGCCGTACAAGCCCCGCGGCTCAGAGCACTGTTCACTCCCACAGGGTAACCTCCCAGCACTTGCGCATCGGTGCCCTCATGCAAGAATTGGTGCTGTTAAAGAACCCACACCATCAAGTGAGTATCAGTGACGCAGACAGTCAATGAAGATTCCACTGGCCGTTCGAGCAGCACCGCTGTTCTCATCGCGACCGCCCTGACGCTTTTCTCGATGTTCTTCGGCGCAGGCAACCTCATCTTCCCTCCGATCATGGGCGCATCGGCTGGAACCAACTTCGCCCCCGCCATGGTTGGCTTCCTTATCGGCAGCGTCGCGCTTCCCGTCATCTCGATTATCACGATTGCCCTGTCGGGTACCGACATGCGTGACCTCGTTAGCCGCGCCGGAAGCGCTTTCGGACTCGTCTTCTCCGTCCTCGTCTACCTGTCGATCGGCGCGTTCTATGCTCTGCCACGTACCGCCGCCGTGTCGTTCTCAACTGCGGTCGTTCCCATCATCGGCACGAAGTCACTGGTGGCGTCTGTCGTTTTCTGTTTGGTGTTCTTCGGCGTTGCTTTCTATCTGTGTTGGAATCCGGGCAACATTATCGATAGCCTCGGCAAGGTTCTCACTCCGATTCTGCTTGGCCTGCTCGTCCTTCTCGTGTTCTTGTGCTTGGCTTCCCTGCCTGCCTCTCACGATGCTCCGACGGGCGAGTACGCGTCCGCTCCCCTGGCCGCAGGCCTTCTCGAGGGCTACATGACGATGGATTCGATCGCGGCGCTGGCGTTCGGCATCATCGTCGTTACCTCGCTGGGACACACGGGCGGAGGAATCGGCGCAAAGGTGGTCCGCCGCACGTCTACGGCTGCGATCATCGCCGGCGCCTTGCTTGCCGTCGTCTACGTGGGTCTGGGGCTCGTCGGACACGTCATCCCCAACGCCCAAAGCTACACCGACGGTGCGACGCTGCTCGCCGACGCGGCACAGATGACGATGGGGTGGCCCGGCCAGATCGTCTTTGGACTCATCGTGCTGACCGCGTGCATGACGACAGCGGTCGGCCTCATCGCGGCAACATCGGAGTTCTTCCACCGCTTGGTCCCGGCGATCCCCTACCGCACGTGGATGATCATCTTCACGATCATTTCCTTCGTCTTGGCATCTGCGGGCCTCAATTCGGTGCTCGCGATCGCCGTCCCGATCATCACGTTCCTGTATCCGATCGCCATCGCGGTCATCTTGATCACGATTACCTCTCATCCTCTGCGTCTGGCAACACCCGCTTTGTGGACGTTCCGCCTGGGCACGTGGGTGGCGGCCGCCTGGTCGGCCCTCACGACACTCGCGCAGGTCGGGGTTGCCACCGACGCGATCAACGCGGTACTGGCGTGGAGCCCCCTACAGGCGCTTCAGCTCGGCTGGATCCTACCCACGGTTGTCGCAGCCGCTATTGGTGCCTGCATCGATGCGGCAGCACTACGTCGCTCAGCCTAATCACAGTGCGTGCAGGTCCCCGGCGAAACGCATCCGCCCGATAGGAGTCCACCACGGTTCCGTAGAAAAAGGCAGCGGTGCACGTGTACGGTCGCGCTGGACACGGCTAGGCATCGGGGATGGCCTGGCTGCGGTTCCCGTGGGCGGTGGCGGGGCCTGGCCGGGCTTCGAGGCGACGCGCCGAGCGCAGCTCGCAGCGCGGACGGCGAGCGGGTGGGCCGCCGCCAACGGACACGCCAAGCAGCCCGGCCCACACACGCAGGCCACGTGGCAGTCGGAGAGGCGACAGAAGAAGAAAAAGTGGTGGCCCCCAGGAAACCTGGGGACCACCACTCATGCGTTCACGTGCGTGAACCGACGAGTTGAAGGTCAGTCACAAAGACTGATTCAGTTGTTCGTCAGCTTCTCACGCAGCGCGGCAAGGGCCTCGTCGGAAGCAAGGGTGCCCTCGTTGTCGACCGGGGTCGAGTAGGAGGCCTGCTCCTCGATGGAGG
>ERZ773072.1211-NODE-1211-length-13096-cov-4.438463_pt1 | contig 13096 bp, 13 predicted proteins | sample MGYA00580617_ERZ773072 | MGnify/ENA primary metagenome ERZ773072 (study PRJEB29015, sample SAMEA2737970) | human oral metagenome | biome: human oral; feature: human-associated habitat; material: dental | place: China | collected 2122 ... | reverse complement strand
TATAATAGGTATAAAAACCTTTGAGACCTACACTTTTGTTTTGTGCTTTTTTGGTGCTTTTGCAGGCTACCAGCAGTATTAAAAGGAAAAAAGGAAATATGATTTTCTTCATTATGATTTCATTAACTAATGAATTTTAATTTTATTGTACATCGGCTATTTTTTAGATTTCCGAAGTAGAAATTAATTCACTATTTGAGCCATCAAAATTTTCCTAAATTTGCCCGCAATTAAACTAACAAGGTAAAAATGGCTGAGCAAGCAACTTATTTGTTTTCTACACGAACAAGCAAAGCATTAGCGGAGAAAATTGCCGCACATTATGGACAGGAACTCGGGAAAATCAACTTCCAAGAGTTTAGCGATGGAGAATTTGAGCCCGTACTCGACCAAACCGTAAGAGGCGGACGAGTTTTTCTTATCGGCTCTACATTCCCACCGGCAGACAACCTTATGGAGCTTCTACTGATGATAGACGCTGCCAAGAGGGCTTCTGCAAAGAACATTACCGTAGTGATTCCTTACTACGGACTTGCAAGACAGGACAGAAAAGACAAGCCGAGAGCTCCGATAGGAGCAAAGCTGGTGGCAAACCTACTAACCGCTGCAGGTGCTACCCGTATTATGACGATGGATTTGCACGCCGACCAGATTCAAGGCTTCTTTGAAATCCCCGTGGATCACCTCTATGCCTCCACGATATTTGTGCCTTATATTCAGTCATTAGGCTTGGATAACTTGACCATCGCTTCACCCGATATGGGCGGTGCCAAAAGGGCAAAGAACTACGCTAGCCACTTAGGAGCAGAAGTAGTAATAGCCTACAAAGAGCGCAAAAGAGCAAATGTAGTAGATGATATGTTCCTGATAGGCGATGTAAAAGACAGAAATGTAATCCTTATAGATGATATGATAGATACCGCAGGTACGCTTTGCAAAGCTTCGGATATACTGATAAAAAACGGTGCGAAGTCCGTACGAGCAATCGCTACCCACGGTGTACTCTCTGGAAAGGCTTATGATAATATACAAAACTCATCTATGGTAGAGGTCATCGTAACCGATTCTATCCCCGTACAAGCAGAAAAATCTCCAAAGATAAAAGTACTCTCTTGCGCTCCCCTCTTTGCTGAGGTAATGAAAAGCGTACATACTTACCAGTCCATCAGTAGTAAGTTTATTATTTAATGTTTCAGTAAAATACTATCCAAGTATATTAAATTTTCATTTTTAAATACATTTTTATCCCTTTCTCCTAAAAACAGAGAAAGGGATATTTTATTTGGGACAATCCTTTTTTTCGACTTACCAACAAAGCATTTTTAAGTACCTAAAATCCCTCCCTAATTCCCCTCCCTAAAAAGGGGGGATTTTTCATTGAAAATTTGGTAGTTATGAAAAAGTTTCTACCTTTGTCATTCACGACTGTGGAAATAAAATAAAGTAAAAAAACACTCAAAAAATTTGCATAGATGAAAAATATTTACAAACACACATCTCCTTTTAAACACAAAGAAAATAACGCTATTAGCGTTTTATGCCCATTAGTTGAGTGTCATAGGCACCTGACTAATGGGCATTTTGTATTGAATATATGATAGCGTTGGTTTCAACTGAGAAGTTGAATATACTATTAAAACAAAAAAATACTAAATATTAACATTAAAATAAAATCGTATGAAGCAAAAGTTATTTTTTGCAATGTTGCTAACAGGAGTATTAGCAAGTGCACAAACAGATTATCAAGGGAAAGTAGGAATAAACACAGCGGAACCAAAGGCTACTTTGGATTTAAATCCTTCTACAGAAAATGCTAAGGTAAAATCCAATGCGAGTAATGAAGGCTTACTTATCCCAAGACTGAGCAAGGAAAGATTGGCAAAAGTAGCTTCAACCAATCTGCAAGAATCTACACTGGTTTATGTAAATGATGCAAGCTATGCAGGAAGTGAAACCACAGTGAAAAATGTAAAAAGCAAAGGTTTCTATTTTTATAATGGTACGGAATGGACAGCCGTAATAGGAGCAGGAGCATCATCTGTAAAAACTCTTTATACAGATGATGGTGAAATCTCAACAGACAGAACGGTAACAGTGAAAAACTCAGGAAGCCTTGTGTTTAAACGAGAGGCAGGGAATAATAATGAAGTAGTAGATGTTCAGGGAATGCTGAAAGTAACATCTATTGATATGAATTCGGATAGGAGATTAAAGAGGGAGATACAGCCCATAACCCAGCCAAATAGCTTAGCTGCGCTTCGCCCTGTGTCTTATTACTGGAATGTAGAGGGAGAGAAAAGAGGAGGAAATAAAGATTTGCAGTACGGCTTTATTGCACAGGAAATAGAGCAAGTATATCCACATTTAGTAAATACAAGCTCTGATGGTTATAAATCTGTAAACTACATACAGGTAATACCATTGCTTGTAAAAGAGTTGCAAGAATCGCAAGCAAAACTAAAGGATTTAGAAGGGAGATTAGAGAAACTGGAAGGGAAAGGCTCAAAGACAAACAAAAGCAAAAAGTAGTAAGATATGAAGAAGAGATTATATATACTACTGGGCTTATTGGTCAGTGGGCTACAGTATTTAACCTTTGCCCAGTCTACACCACAGCAATCTATAACTTGTAAGTTCGGTTCTCCACAAATCACTTTAAAAGCAGGTCAATTAAAGGTAGCGACTTGGGGAGGAACATACCTTTTTGGCTGTATTCCTAATCAATTGGATCCTAGCAGTACAAATGGGCAATATGTAGCTTTAGATGAACATGCGCAGAATGTAGCCGAAGCTCCTACTGAGAATGGAAAAATAAAATATACTCCTACCCATGGAAGTGTAATTCGTTTGGAAAATCAAAATAGACCTCTTAGGAATAGAAATTTTACTCCTCTAGGTTTTCCAAATAATCCCCATTCTCATAAGGTAGGGAAGATTATCTATTACTTAAATCACTATTGGGAAGGAGTAGAAGGAAATAAATGGCATTTATTGGATAATGCAATCATATTTGAGGTGTATCCCGAAGTTCTTACATTAGATTATAACGCAGGAAGTACTACTATTAATGTTTATTCAAATGGATCTTGGACAAGTAGCGGATTGAGTATAGCGGGAGAATCATTAACTCCAAGTTCATCAAGTGTAAATGGTCATACACCCGTTACTTATAATTATCCTGAAAATAATACAGATAGAATTTCAAATAGAACCATCTATTTTAAAAGAGAAAATTTAAATTTAACAAGAACTGTAAAGGTAGTACAGAACTATAAACCAAAATATTTATACTCAAATATATTAGATGTCTATGGTAAGGAGCAGAGTGGAACTGTACCAGAGGAGTATAAAGGCAAGGTAAATCCTGGTCCAGAGCGTTTTTTTGCTTGGGTAACTTCACCTACTAAATTTAGAATGAGAATTAAGTATAATGGAGGACCTATAGGAAGCTATACCCATTCTGACCCTGTACTTGGAGATTATGATTATGAATATGATGGGAAAGGGGATATAATAGCCTACGAATATCAGCTAAAAGAAAACCTTACCAATGCAGATCGAAAAATTGATTTAGAGATTTCTTTTCAAAAAGCAAATGGGGACTGGGAGCCTTGGGAAGATGTAGGCTTAAAGAACTCTAATAATACAGCCGTAACCCAATCTCACCTGCAGCACAAGGCAAGAAGAAGATGGAGTAAAAAATATATAGGGGCTACCGAAGATGCAAAGGATGTCTCTTATGTATATCAACGACTGGATCACTATAAGAGTACAATTCCTTCATCTTATTATAAAGAACAGCAAGGAACTTGGACGGAAGGGCTACTAAATAATCATACTTTGGTTACAGGATATACGGAAGCAGGTGTAGGCAGTGGCTGGAAAGTTCCAGATGAGGAAGATCTGAAAGATCTAAAAATAGCAGGGTTTATCCCGAACAGGCCGTTTCTCTATACATATAACAGTCCTACTCGTATACCAGCAGCAGATACTAAGTATAATAATTGGGCAATTAATAGTTCTAATACTGTACTCTTAGATTCAGAAGTATTTTCTAAACAAAAATATGGTTATGGTAATGCTTTTTATCTGTATGATAAAACAGGTTCTATGGTATGGTTTCCTATAAATGGAAGAATAGAATATTATCGTCAGAGCTTTTTCAATCTTACAGAATATAGTATAGATCACAAAATAAATCTATTAGGAACTCATATATCAAATAGTTCTTCTACGACGGAAACGACAGATTATTATAGATATGCAGATTATGTAACATGTTCTAGAAATGGTCAAAGTGAACCTCAGCACTATTTAAAGTATTCCGTTGATACGAGAAATTTGGGAAATAAATTTAAATTGGGTATTATTTCTACTCAAAATGGAGTAGATATAGACGACCAATATATATCAAGTTATAGTCTTACCGAAAGCTATGGAGAGAGTAGAGAATGTACTGTTACTTCTTCTTGTTACAATAATGGTCCTGTTTTTGGTCCTGCGCCTCCGGCAATTCAATGTGGGAGATGGAAGGATTTTTATGATTATTATTCTTTTACTAAGAATTATCAATATACCTACCGCCTCACCCACGATTAATAGAGGTGTAAGGTATCAAAAAGAATATAGAACCTCGTGCTTATTGTACAGTGTGTTTTTATAGTTGTTAGTATTTTGTTTTGTACGGCACCCCAATTTGGGGAGCTTTTCTATAAAGGTAGGAGGGAGAAAATTGAAGTTTGTTTTTTTATATACAGATTTCCATACAGTAGGAGTAAAATTTCCAATCATCGGTGTGGTGGGACTGTTTTTCTTCATTTTTTATAGAATTAGGGTTATAAAAATAGCAGATAGCAATTGGCTTCTGGTAGCTGGCTTTTGGCAATTGGCGGTGTGCGGTTAGTTTGTGGTAAGTGTCTGCTGTACTAAGAGCCTCATCTGCAAGGTGTGCAAGGTGTAGCTAAAAGCTAATAGCCAGAAGCCAGCCACTTCTTAAAGCCAATAGCCAGAAGCTAACAGCCAAAAGCTAACTGTGGCTTCTTGGGTGGAAATTGAGGATGGTTTCGTGGAGTTCTTCGGTTTGGAGGTGGGTATAGATTTCGGTTGTGGTAATGCTGGAATGCCCCAGCATTTCTTGGATAAAGCGGAGGTCGGCACCGTTTTGCAAAAGGTGGGTAGCAAAGGAATGCCGAAAGGTGTGAGGGGAGATTTTCTTTTGGATGTTGGCAAGCAGGGCATATTGTTTTATAAAGGTGAAAATCATCACTCGGGTGAGGGGCTTTCCCGTTCTTTCGCTCAGGAAGAGGTAGTCGGAGCAGTGGGGCGCTATTTTTATGCTTGCTCGTATGCCGTTGATGTAGTCTTTTATCAGTTGCAGGGTATAGTCGGCTATGGGTACGAGGCGCACCTTATTGCCTTTGCCATTTACTTTTATAAAGTTTTCTTTGAAATTGATATCGGAGATTTTGAGGCTTATCATCTCCGAAACCCTTAGCCCGCACCCGTACAAGACCTCTATGATGCAGTAGTTTCGCTTGCCGAGGCTTGTGGAGGTGTCTATGGCGCTGAGCAGCTGGTCTATTTCCTCTTGTGAGAGGCTGTCGGGCAGGTAAATCCCTTGTTTGGGGGAGTCGAGCAGGGCAGAGGGGTTGTCTTCGCGGATTTCATCTTCTATCAGGTACTTAAAGTAGGCTTTTATGGAGGATACCCAGCGGGCTTGTGAGCGTTCTGACCAGTCCTGCTTAGAGAAATGGTAGAGGCATTCCTGCAATTGAGGATAGGTGAGCGTCTCGGGGGTAGAGTCTGGGAGGTAGTGCTCGGCGTAGGCTTGCAGTTTTTTAAGGTCTCTCTCGTAGGCGAGCAGGGTGTTATGGCTTAAGTTTCTTTCAAACTTTAAGTAGTGGGTAAAATCTGTTATGCTTTCTTGCCAAGTCATTATTCGGTGTGGTCTGAAATGATTTTCCAGCCGTGATTAAATTTCTGAAAGACGAGGGAGAATATCCCTTTTAGCTTTGTCTCTGCTCTCTGTATTTCCCATTTTCCTGTTACGAAGGCGTATTTCCTGCCGAGAGGTTTTACTTTAATGTCCGAAAAACTGAGGATGCCCATTGCTTCTTTTGTCGGATAGCCTTTTTGGTAGCTGGTGAGTGTGTTTTGCCAGCCGTAGCTCACCTTTCCTGCCCCGATGAACATTAGCGAATCGCTCTTGTGGTAGCCTTGCATATAGCCCTCTATGTCGGCACTGTTCCAGGCTTCCTTTTGGGCATTTAGGACTTTTAGAATCTCCTTTTCCTGCCCGAAGCAGAAAGCGGTGAGGAGGATAAGGCTAAGCAATAGTATTTTTTTCATCGGGGTAAAGTTCTTGTTTTGAAATTCTCATCACCTCTATCCCTCCTCTTTTTAGCAGATTGATGCCCTCCATATCCTTGTATTCTTCTATATAGACTACCCGCGTGATGCCCGATTGCAAGATGAGTTTGCTGCACTCCTTGCACGGCGAAAGGGTGATGTAGAGCGTAGCCTCTTTTGCGGATTGGGTGGAGCTTGCGAGTTTTAGAATAGCGTTTGCCTCTGCGTGGAGTACATACCATTGGGTGTTCCCTTCGCTGTCTTCGCAGCAGTTTTCAAAGCCAGAAGGCGTACCATTAAACCCATCGGAAATAATGGTTCTGTCTTTTACGATAAGGGCACCCACTTGCCTCCTTTCGCAGTAGGAGAGTTTTGCCCATTCTAAAGCCATTTTCAGATAGGCTAAATCAAATTTATTATGCTTCATTTTTATTTTTTTTCTACCGTCGGTTAATTAACCGCTACTTATTTTTTTATTTCTGTCGGTTAAATAACCGAAACCTGCTTTTTTATTTCGGCGACCAATTCACAACTATTAATTGCTCGTTTTTTTATTTCGGCAGCCAATTCACAACTATAATCTATAATAAGTGCCTCGCCGGCAACGGCGCGCTACTAAATAGTAATCGCCCCCAATGCTAGTGGGTTTTAGGGTGGCTTCCGTTTGCAGAGCTCATTATACTGGCGTCTATATCTATTCCGAGACCGAGGGCTACCTTCATCCCCAGTTCTATATTTGCACGGAAGAAGTGGCAGAGTTGTCGGTTAATGATTTCCTCTCTTCTCTCTCCACTAATGCTCTTCATACTGCTTACGATGTTTTGAATGAGGATTTCCTTTTCATCTGTACTCAGAACTTTGGAGTAAAAAGTCCCCGCTTGGGTATAGTGGTCGCTATCGGTTTCATTCCTCTCAAAATGGAAGGGATTAATGCTATTGCTGTCTCCGTAAGAAGGCTCTTGTGTAAAAGGGTTTTTATTCACTTCGATCTGGTAGGCGCTGTTGCCCAGTCGGTACCTTTGAGCATCAAAATAGGTCGTGATACGCCCTTGCAGTACCCTGTCTGGCGAGAAGCTGATGCCTTCAACTACATTGCTCGGTGAGAATGCCGACTGCTCCACGCTGGTAAAATAATCTTCAGGTATTTGGTTGAGCTCCAATACTCCCGCTTCTATTAGTGGGAACTCCTCCTGAGGCCATACTTTGGTAACATCAAATGGGTTCCATCGGAAGTCCATTGCCTGTTCATCGGTCATTACCTGTATGTAGAGCGTCCATTTAGGAAAGTTTTTGCTCTCAATAGCACGGATGAGGTCTTCTTGTGAGAAGTCCGGGTTTTGAGCTTTTATTTCTTCTGCTTCAGCATTACTGAAGTTCTTTATTCCCTGCTGAGTTTTCAGGTGAAATTTTACCCAAACCCTCTCATTATGCTGGTTAATTATAGAAAAAGTATGCCCCCCATAGCCATTCATATATCTGTAGCCATAAGGGATTCCTCGGCTGGACATCAGGATGAGAACTTGGTGCAGAGACTCTGGATTTTGAGACCAGAAATCCCACGCCAAAGCAGAGGATTTCAGATGGGTTTTAGGATTTTTTTTCTGCGAGCGAATCAGTGCAGGGAATTTTTTAGCATCCTTTATATAAAACACTGGCGAGCTACTGCCGACCAAATCCCAATTGCCCTGCTCAGTGTAAAACTTTATTGAAAACCCTCTTATATCCCTTTCTATATCGCTACTGCCCGCCTCCCCAATCGTAGGAGAAAATCGGGTGAATACTTTACAACGATTCCCCACCTTTGAGAAAATTTGAGCTTTGGTATACGGGCGAATATCTTGAGTAACGGTAAAAGTACCATAGGCTCCTGAACCTTTTGCGTAGATGATTCTCTCGGGGATAATCTCTCTTACAAAGTGCGCCATCTTCTCATTAAGAGCAAAATCCTCAATAGAATGAGCGTTTAGAGGTTCAGAAGAGGTACTTTTATTATACATACTTTCAAAAGAGTCAATTGTTTTATCTCTTTTCATTTTTTAGACTTTAATTCCCACAAATTTAATGTAAAAAAAGGGATTGAATACAAAATCTTCTATATATTTGTGAGCTACAAAACTAAATAATATGAACATTCAACAGTTAGAATACCTTATAGCAGTAGATAAGTACAAACACTTTGGAAAGGCTGCACAAGCGTGTTTCATTACTCAACCTACCCTTAGTGCGATGATTCAGAAATTCGAGGAAGAGCTCGATGTAAAAATCTTTGACCGCACTTCTCATCCTATCAGAACTACGGATATGGGTGAGCAAATAATCAATCAGGCAAAGCAGGTAATAGATTCAGTAAATGAGCTGAAAAATAAAGCCATTCAGCTCAATAATGTTTTAGCAGGGAATCTGAATCTTGGGGTAATCCCTACCGTATCATCCTTTATTGTCCCGAATGAAGTTTTTGATTTCCTCAGAAATAATGAACGGATTACCTTTAATATTAAGGAAATGACTACTGAGAATATCATCAAGTCTCTTAAAAGTGGGGAACTGGATGCTGGGATTATTGCTACTCCATACGAAGCCGCTCGGGAATTCTACGGAGATGTTCTCTTTAATGAAGAGCTGATGCTCTATTCCTCCAATGATTTGGTAAGCGACAGGTTTGTAGCTCCTGAGGAAGTAGAAGCCGATAAAGTATGGCTACTGGAGGAGGGCAATTGCCTGCGTGTACAGTTTGAAAATATTTGTCACCTGAAAGAAAACGCTCTGAAACCAAAAAATTTGGAACTTTCTCCTTCTAATATTGGTACAGTAGTTCAGATGGTGGATAAGGTTGGGGGTATTTCCATTCTTCCAGAGCTTGCTGTAGAGCAGCTATCGGATAAGCAAAGGAAAAAAGTAAGCCGTTTCCGAAAGCCATTCCCTTATCGAGAGATGAGTATTATTTATTATAAACCCACTTATAAGCAGAAGATTATTGATGAGTTTGTGAAGTTTATTAGAGAATCTGTAGGCAATAAGCTCAATTATAATAAGATGCCACAGGATTATGTGAATATAGAACCACAATAGTAAAATATATTAAAAGATAGTTTTTGCTATTAAGAATATAGTGTTTAAATTTGCCAGAAATTTCTTGGAGGAAAAATTTGGCTGATTGCAACCTCAATAAAAAATGCTAAAACAGATTTTCTCTTTTAGCATTTTTTTATAGTGTATTTCTCCTTTTTTCTTCTTGTTTAAAAATAAAAAAATGTCGTATTTATTTACATCAGAGTCCGTTTCAGAAGGGCATCCTGATAAAATTGCAGATCAGATTTCAGATGCGTTGATAGACCATTTCTTGGCTTTTGATAAGAAGTCTAAGGTCGCTTGCGAAACCCTTGTTACCACAGGTCAGGTAGTGCTTGCAGGCGAGGTAAAGTCTCAGGCTTACCTCGATGTACAGACCATTGCAAGAGAGGTCATCAACCAGATTGGTTATACCAAAGGTGAGTATATGTTTAATGGTGATTCCTGTGGGGTAATCTCTGCTATCCACGAGCAGTCCCCTGATATAAATCAAGGGGTGGACAGGCTTACAGGAGATTCTTTCGAGGAAAGAGCCAATGCACAGGGAGCGGGCGACCAAGGGATGATGTTCGGTTATGCAACGAATGAAACCGAAAACTATATGCCTTTGGCATTAGATTTAGCCCATTCTATATTGAAGGAATTATCTGAGCTTAGGAAGTCGGGCACTATTCCATACCTACGCCCAGATGCTAAGTCTCAGGTTACGATTGAGTATTCCGATGACCATAAGCCTGTGCGGATAGATTCCATCGTTGTCTCTACTCAGCACGATGATTTTGCCAGCGATGAAGCGATGCTCGCAAAAATCCGAAAAGATATTCTGGAAATTCTCATTCCAAGAGTAAAAGAAAAGCAAAAACCAGAGATTCGAGACCTCTTTAATGAGCAGATTAAGTATCATATAAACCCTACAGGTAAGTTTGTTATCGGTGGTCCTCACGGAGATACAGGGCTTACAGGCAGGAAGATTATCGTAGATACCTATGGTGGTAAGGGGGCTCACGGTGGTGGTGCTTTCTCAGGGAAAGACCCTTCAAAAGTAGATAGAAGCGGTGCTTATGCTACTCGCCATATTGCTAAAAATTTAGTAGCTGCTGGGGTAGCAGATGAGGTTTTGGTTCAGGTTTCTTATGCTATTGGTGTAGCAGAGCCTTGCGGTTTATATATTAATACTTATGGTACTTCCAAAGTAGATTTAACCGATGGACAGATTGCAGAAAAAGTGAAGGCTTTGTTTGATTTAAGACCTTACGCCATCGAGCAAAATCTTAAATTGAGAAATCCGATTTACCAAGAGACCGCTTCCTATGGTCATATGGGTAAGGATTATTATGTAGGCAGTAAGACTTTCCACAAGAATAATGGTGAGAAAGTTACGATAGATAACCTTGAATTTTTTACTTGGGAAAAACTCGACAGGGTAGAAGATATCAAGCGAGAATTCGGTTTATAAAATGAAATACATTAGGGAGTGGTGCTTCATCATTCCCTAATTTTAGGATTACAAACACACTTATGAAAAAGATATTTGCAATTATTGCCCTCGTTTTGGGTCTTCAGGTTTCTTTCGCTCAGCTGAGTCGGTATGAGTTTGCCAGTCTTGGCTATCAGTACCAGAATCAATCTTTTGTAGAGGTGGGAGGTAAGTTGGTTTTTTTTCACGGTAATGATGATCTGCTTTACCGCATTGGTGCTTCGGCTCTTTTGGGTTCTGTCAATTCTTCTTTCCGTGCTATTCCGAAGGTAAATGCAGATATTTTATTCAATTTTGAAAAAGATGTATATATTAATCATCCTTATTATTTCATTGGCTCTGCTGAATTTACTCCTAAATACATCGCTCCGAAATTTGGTATTAGCCTTATAGGAATTATAGATCTTACTGCAGGTTATGCTTTTTCTATTGATAAGGATGGGGTTAATGGCAAGGAATTACAAGGTTTTAATCTTAATTTTTCATTAAATATTCCTCTTTATCCTTTTTTTTCTTGTCCTCCTGGACCGAGATAAGTATATTTTGGCTTTTTTAAGAATTTTATTTTCTTAAAAAGTATTAATTGTTTATAAAATATTATTAACTTTGTCGCCTAATTAAGATTAAAATCAAAGCTTATAGGAATAAATCTCTACTCAGTATTATTTAAATTTAATGTCTATACAGATAAAGATCCATAGGTCTTTATCAAGATTTAATGCGAAAAGTATGAGTGTAAAATGTGATAAGCTATTGATTACTGAGTATCAAAATGGCAATGAAGCAGCTCTCGCTTCTCTTATCAAAAAGTATGAATCTGAGCTTTTCTCTTTTATCTATTATAAGCTAATGGATGAAGAACTTGCTAATGATATCTTTCAGGATACTTTCGTTAAGATTATCATTACCCTAAAAGAAGGTCGTTATAATGACGAGGGCAAGTTTATCGTTTGGGCGAAAAGGATTGCTCATAATCTCATTATAGACCATTACAGGTTAAAGTCTAAAAACAAAAAAATCTCCGAGACTACTTTTGAGAATGAAGAATTCTCCATCTTTGATATTATCCGTGAGCCTTCTGATAATATAGAAGACCAGCTCGTTACTGCACAGATTTTTCAGGATCTTCATAAGATGCTCCACCTCCTTCCTGCCAATCAGCAGGAGGTCGTAAAACTCCGATTTTTTGATGGGCTTAGCTTTAAAGAAATCGCTGAACATACCGAGACCAGTATCAATACCACACTTGGCAGGGTGCGCTATGCTCTTATTAATCTTCGTAAGATAATGGACGAAAAAAATATTATACTCACTAGATAATATTTTAAAATCATCGGCGTTTTTATTATTGACTAAAAAATCATAAGCCGATGGGTAAAATTTATATTTTTAAGAAAGGAAATCTGAAAGCAAAAAAGCAAACCATTAAGTTCCTTTTGGATTTCTCTAAGAGCTTAGAAACTATAACAGTAGGAACTAAAAAGTTTAGTGTTGCTAAGAACTAATTTAGATTTGTTTTTTATGTAGGCACCTTAGAAATAAGGTGCTTTTTGTTTTAGAAATCTTTACTATAAGACTGGCTTGCTGCTCTGTAGCCTATATCATAGATTTCGTTTAGCGTTTCGGGTTTTCGTTCAAACATACCGTATCTGGAGAGTTCTTTTGAGGTGATAAACCAGTCGCAATGCTTGAATTTATACCGCTCTACTCGATAAGAGAGCAGGTCATATGAGCGGGAGACTACCGATTTTATTGTTTTCAGATCGTTGAGCTCTACATCTTGTAATGGTGAGACGAATACTCCAATCATCTTATCACAATCTCCCTTGATAATATCTGCGGGGAAGTTATTCAGAATCCCTCCATCGCTATACATTTCCTGCCCCACCACATACGGAGTAGAGACTCCAGGTACCGAGCAAGAGGCGATAATCGCATCTACCACTTGGAAATCATCATTAAAAATAATCTGCTTTCCACTTACGAGCTCCGTTGCTACTATTCGCACTTCCTTTTGCAGTTCGCCAATTTTCATATCTCCAAAAATAGGTTTCAGATAAGTTCTGAATATTTTTGAGGAAATCAATCCAGGTTGATTAAAAGCAAAATGCTTCCAATTGAAAAAGTAAATGGATTTAAAAAATTCTACAATCTCATCAGGGCTTTTCCCAACGGCATAAAGACTCCCTACGATAGACCCTG
>ERZ773072.1204-NODE-1204-length-13129-cov-12.628423_pt1 | contig 13129 bp, 13 predicted proteins | sample MGYA00580617_ERZ773072 | MGnify/ENA primary metagenome ERZ773072 (study PRJEB29015, sample SAMEA2737970) | human oral metagenome | biome: human oral; feature: human-associated habitat; material: dental | place: China | collected 2122 ... | reverse complement strand
CGATTCTTGAAACGCAACGCGAGCTTCGTGAAGTGTTGAATGATGGTGTGAATCCACGTGATTTGCATGCGGAAATCTTGCCTTCAGGTGGTGACAAGAAACACTATCCTATCGCCTTCAACGCTCTTCCACAAATTGATGTCTTCACTGACAATGATTACACTTACGAAGAGATGAAGATGACCAAGGAAACTAAGAAAATCATGGAAGATGACAGCATTGCAGTATCTGCAACATGTGTGCGTATTCCCGTCTTGTCAGCTCACTCTGAGTCTGTTTACATTGAAACGAAAGAAGTGGCTCCAATTGAAGAAGTCAAAGCAGCTATTGCGGCTTTCCCAGGAGCCGTTCTTGAGGATGATGTAGCTCACCAAATCTATCCTCAAGCAATTAACGCAGTTGGTTCACGTGATACTTTTGTAGGTCGTATCCGTAAAGACTTGGATGCAGAAAAAGGAATCCATATGTGGGTCGTTTCAGACAACCTTCTTAAAGGAGCGGCATGGAATTCTGTCCAAATTGCTGAAACTCTTCATGAGCGTGGTTTGGTCCGTCCGACGGAAGAAGTTGTTTTTGAATTAAAATAAACTGTCTGAAAATATGTGACAGGTCGAGGATTGAATATCTGTCATTCAATCCTCTTTTCATACAAAGAGAGGTAAGTCTATGGCATACGCAGATTTAAAGAATTGTAAAATCATCACAGCTTTCATTACGCCTTTTCATGAAGATGGCTCCATCAATTTTGAAGCCATTCCAGATTTGATTGAGCACCTTTTGGCTCACCATACGGATGGGATTTTGCTAGCTGGAACGACTGCTGAAAGTCCAACCCTGACCCACGATGAAGAGTTGGAATTATTTGCGGCTGTTCAAAAAGTTGTCAAGGGTCGCGTTCCTTTGATAGCTGGTGTTGGTACCAACGAAACGCGCGACTCCATCGAATTTGTTAAAGAAGTAGATGCATTTGGTGGTTTTGCGGCTGGTTTGGCTATTGTTCCCTATTACAATAAACCGTCTCAAGAAGGCATGTATCAGCACTTCAAAGCCATTGCGGATGCTTCAAACCTGCCGATCATTATCTATAATATCCCAGGACGGGTAGTGGTTGAAATGACGCCTGAGACCATGCTGAGACTGGCAGAACATCCAAATATTATTGGCGTGAAGGAATGTACCAGTCTGGCTAATATGGCCTATTTGATTGAGCATCGTCCAGAGGAGTTCCTGATTTATACCGGTGAGGATGGCGATGCCTTTCATGCTATGAATCTGGGGGCTGATGGCGTTATTTCAGTTGCTTCTCACACAAATGGTGATGAAATGTTTGAAATGCTGGATGCTATTGAGCACAATAACATCAAAAAAGCAGCAGCTATTCAACGAAAATTCATCCCTAAAGTCAATGCCCTTTTCTCTTACCCAAGTCCAGCTCCAGTCAAGGCTGTCCTTAATTACTTGGGCTTTGCGGCAGGCCCAACTCGCTTACCACTTGTGCCTGCACCTGAAGAAGATGCCAAACGAATTATTAAGGTCGTCGTTGATGGAGACTACCAAGCAACCAAAGAGACTGTTAAAGGTGTCCTGAGACCGGATTATTGATTGATGAAATTAAAACAAATTATTTCTAGAAAGGATTGCCAAGTGCTTTCCTTTCTTTTTCGCTTTTTAAAGTCTAAAAAAAGAAAGCTACCTTTGAAAAATATTGGAAAAAATTATATAATGTTAAGGTATGGTCTAGCTTTGAGTTTTCTTTTTGAGCAGGCTGTAAAGAACTAGATTGGCAGAAGTCATGTTAGTGACTTACATTATATTAGAAATAGATAAATAAAGGAGTTTATTATGCAAGTAATTAAGCGCAGTGGTGAAGTTGTAGATTTTGATCCGGATAAAATCTATCAAGCTGTCTTAAAGGCTGCTCAGACAGTCTATGTTTTGACTGATGATTTACGGCAAAATTTGGCACAAGTTACAAAAAAGGTTGTTCTTGATTTGCAAGAAGCAAAAGTAGAGAGAGCAACTATTAGTATGATTCAATCAATGGTTGAAAGCCGTCTCTTGGGAGCAGGCTACATTACTATTGCTGAACATTACATTTCTTATCGCTTGCAACGTGATCTAGAGCGCAGTGGCTATGGAGATCATATTGCAGTACACCTTCACTTTGAACAAGTTAGATAAATGCTAAAGCCCATAGAGGCTTTTTTCTTTGTTTTAGGAGATGTTGAGTTGTCCGTTTTGGATTCTCCCTCTTAAATTCTAGAAATATGTTAAAATAGTTAAAGATGAAAATATTCTGAAAGATATTCGCTGAAAGGAAAAAATATGGCAACGATTCAATGGTTTCCTGGGCATATGTCCAAAGCCCGGAGACAGGTTCAAGAAAGTATTAAGTTTGTTGATTTTGTGACTGTCTTGGTTGATGCCCGTCTCCCTTTATCTAGTCAAAATCCCATGCTAACTAAAATTGTAGGAGAAAAGCCCAAGCTTTTGATTTTAAATAAAGCGGATTTAGCTGATCCTGTCCGTCTCAAGGAGTGGCAGACTTATTTTGAAGGTCAAGGAATTCTTACTTTGGCTCTTAATTCTAAAGAACAGTCTGCGGTTAAAAAGGTGACAGACGTTGCTAAGAAACTGATGGCTGACAAATTAGCTCGTCAGAAGGAGAGGGGAATTCGGATCGAAACTCTGCGTACCATGATAATCGGTATTCCCAATGCTGGAAAATCAACTCTCATGAACCGCTTGGCTGGTAAGAAAATTGCTGTTGTAGGAAATAAGCCCGGTGTGACAAAAGGTCAGCAATGGCTCAAGTCAAATAAAGATTTGGAAATCTTGGATACACCAGGTATCCTTTGGCCTAAGTTTGAAGACGAGATGGTTGCTCTCAAGTTAGCTCTGACTGGTGCAATCAAGGATAATCTACTGCCTATGGATGAAGTGACGATTTTTGGACTCAATTATTTTAAGGAGCATTATCCTGAAGAGCTAGTGGGTCGCTATAAACAGTTAGATCTAAGTCAAGAAGCGCCAGATATAATTATGGATATGACCCAAAAACTTGGTTTCCGTGATGACTACGATCGTTTTTATAGCTTATTTGTCAAAGATGTTCGTGATGGTAAGCTGGGCCGTTACTGCCTGGATACAGTAGGAGAATTAGATGGCAACGATTAAGGAAATTCAGCAGCGCTTGGAGTTGGTGACTGAGTTGTCTGATTCTTTTTTAGAAGAGGTGGCGAAGGATCAGCGTAGTGGAGTTCAAAAGGCCGTTGAAAAGCGTAAAAAAGTTATTCAAGCAGAGTTAGATGAAGATTTGCGTTTGGATCAGATGCTACGGTATGAAAAAGAACTTTATCAAGCTGGTTACCAAGCTATTGCTGGAATTGATGAAGTTGGTCGCGGTCCTCTAGCTGGACCAGTTGTCGCTGCAGCTGTCATCTTACCTCCAGGATGTAAAATCAAGGGACTCAACGACAGTAAGAAGATTCCCAAGAAAAAGCACCAAGAAATCTATCAAGCAGTTATGGATAAGGCCTTGGCAGTAGGTATTGGTCTGATGGATAGTGATATCATAGATAAAGTCAATATCTATGAAGCGACCAAGCTTGCTATGAAAGAGGCTTTGTCAAAGCTTCCTCTCAAGCCAGATTATTTGCTGATTGATGCCATGAGACTGGATGTCGAAATTCTACAAGAGTCTATTATTAAAGGAGATGCCAATTCTCTGTCTATCGCAGCGGCTAGCATTGTTGCTAAGGTTACTAGGGATAGACTGATGGCGGACTACGACAAAGAATTTCCTGGTTATGATTTTGCGCAAAATGCTGGCTATGGAACAAAGAGCCACTTGGATGGCTTGGAACGCTATGGAGTGAGTCCGATTCACCGAAAGACATTTGAACCTGTTAAGTCTATGCTTGACTAGTCATGAAGAGGTTGGAAATGCAGATTATTAAAATTTTAAACAATAATGTCGTTATTTCTGAAGAAAACCAAGAAGAAATTGTGCTCATGGGAAGAGGGCTGGCTTTTGGTAGAAAAGTGGGTCAGGAGATCTCGCTTGATCTGATTTAAGAAAAAAATTATTTTGTCAGCAGACAGGAAGCAGTTGATTAACGAAATTGATCCTGAAATTATAGAAATGGCTGGTGAAGTTATTGCATTTGCCCATAAAAAGATTTCTAAAAAGTTAAATTATCATGCTTTTATAGCAATGGCTGACCACATGCATGGAGTCGTTTTGCGAGAGAAGGATGACATCTATTTGAAAAATTTTCTTATGTGGGATATCAAGCGATTCTTTCCAGAGGAATTTGAAGTTGGAAAATATGCGAATCAGCTTCTAAGTCAATATTTTGGTAAAGACTTACCAGATGATGAGGCCGGTTTTATGGCCTTAACAATTGTGAATGCAGAATTAGAGAATGGTGCAGCTGCAAGAGATTTGACCATGTTGATGGAAGAAATCATGACCATTGTCAAGTACAGTTTAGAGATTTCTCTGGATAAGGAAGATATTTATGTACAACGCTTTGTGACTCATTTGAAATTTTTTTGCGAGCGAGTTTTGACAGGCTCTGGATATAGAGACTTAGAAGACAACGAGATGTTTATACTGATGAAGTCTAAATACCCTTGTGCTTTTGAAACAGCTCAAAAAATCGTTGACCATCTTGAAAAAACTCGAAATTACACCACATCAGAAGATGAACAGCTCTATTTAATCATCCACTTATCTCGTATGAAAAGGGAATTATCATGAAGACAGAATATGAAAAAATGATTGCTGGCGAACCTTACCGTCCTCAAGATCAGGAATTAAGGCAATTAGCAGCTAAATCAAGGGAATATCAATATACTTTTAATCAAGAACAAGATGGTCATAAACGAAAAGCTATTGTCAAAGAATGGTTTGGTTCTACTGGTGAGAATCTCTCAATTCATCCAATTTTTGTCTGTGACTATGGTGTTAATATCCATATAGGAGAGAACTTTTACTCTAACTGGAATTTGACAATGTTAGATGTTTGTCCGATTCGGATTGGAGATAATGCCATGTTTGGTCCCAATTGTCAATTGCTAACGCCATTACATCCATTGGATCCTGTGGAAAGAAATTCTGGTATTGAGTATGGAGCTCCCATTACCATTGGCGATAATTTCTGGGCTGGTGGTGGTGTAACCATTTTGCCAGGTGTATCCTTGGGAGATAATGTGGTAGTAGGAGCAGGATCAGTTGTGACCAAGTCTTTTGGAGACAATGTTGTTTTAGCTGGAAATCCAGCTCGGATTATCAAAGAAATCCCTAAAACTAAGTCAAATAAAGCCCTGAGCTAATTAACATCCACCTATTTACTTTAGATGAGAAGAGATGATTTTTTAAAGAAATTAGTCGGGATATAAAATAAGACTGTAAAACAGTCTTTTTTTGTATATTTTACGAATATAATAGTGAGGTGAAAAAATGAAAAACTATGATATTTATAAAATGAAACATGCTGGACTGACTAATGGACAAGTTCTCAATGTCTTGAGATATGCTGAAAACAAGGAAAAGGAGCTTTCTTTGCGTGATATAGCGGTGGTTTCAGAGTGCCGTAATCCTGCCCTGTTTATGGAACGCTATAAGCAAGTTGACGACGATTTCTTAAAGAAATCCTTTGAGGAATTTCCCTCTTTTTCTATCTTGGATGATATTTATCCATGGGATTTGAGTGAGATATATAACCCACCTGCTCTTTTGTTTTATCAGGGAAATATTGATCTACTTGAATTGCCAAAAGTAGCAGTAGTCGGAAGTCGTGATAGTAGTAAGCTTGGAAATCAGTCCGTTCAGAAAATTATTAAAGAATTGAATAATGAATTAATCATTGTGAGTGGATTAGCTCGTGGGATTGACACAGTTGCTCATATGGCAGCCTTACAGAACGGCGGTCGAACTATAGCTGTTATTGGGACTGGGTTAGATGTTTTTTATCCTAAGGCCAATAAGAAACTTCAGGCTTATATTGGCAAAAATCATCTGGTTTTATCAGAATACGGTCCTGGTGAACAACCCTTGAAGTTTCATTTTCCTGAACGTAATCGAATTATCGCAGGTTTGTGCAGAGGCGTCATTGTTGCTGAAGCTAAGATGAGATCTGGCAGCTTGATTACTTGTGAGCGAGCGATGGAAGAAGGAAGAGATGTATTTGCTATACCTGGATCAATTCTAGATGGAAAATCTGATGGCTGCCATCATTTGATTCAAGAAGGCGCTAAGTGCATTATGTCGGGCTCTGATGTCCTGTCTGAGTTTGATTTTTAAAACAAGTTTTCCTATAGGAGAATTTAACAGTTGACAAGCCTAGAAAAATAGTTTACACTCTATGAGATTTATTCTGATAGAAGGTGTAAAAATTGGTAACAAAAACAAGTAAAAAGTCCACTACCAAGAAAAATCTGGTTATCGTGGAGTCGCCTGCCAAGGCAAAAACAATAGAAAAATACCTGGGAAGGAACTATAAAGTTTTAGCCAGTGTTGGGCATATTCGTGATTTGAAAAAGTCAACAATGTCTATTGATTTTGAAAATAATTATGAACCACAATATATCAATATCCGAGGCAAGGGACCGCTCATCAATGATTTAAGGAAAGAAGCAAAAAAAGCTAAACAAGTCTTTCTGGCAAGTGACCCGGACCGAGAAGGAGAGGCTATTTCATGGCATTTGGCACACATTCTTAACTTGGATGAAAAAGAAAAGAATCGTGTAGTTTTTAACGAGATTACTAAAGACGCAGTCAAGAATGCTTTCAAAGAGCCTCGTCAGATTAATATGGATTTGGTCGATGCCCAACAAGCTCGTCGTGTTTTAGACCGTTTAGTTGGTTATTCTATTTCTCCTATTCTATGGAAAAAAGTCAAGAAAGGTCTGTCAGCTGGTCGGGTTCAGTCTGTTGCTCTCAAGTTAATTATTGATCGGGAAAATGAAATCAATGCTTTCAAGCCTGAAGAGTATTGGACTATTGACTCTACCTTTAAAAAGGGCAGTCGACAATTTCAAGCTAGTTTTTATGGCTTAAATGGCAAAAAAATGAAACTGACCAATAACGATGAAGTGAAAGAAGTTCTTTCACATCTTAAGGGAGATGACTTTAAGGTTGAAAGTGTCGAAAGAAAAGAACGTCGGCGTAATGCTCCCTTGCCGTATACGACTTCTTCTATGCAACAGGATGCTGCTAATAAGATCAATTTCCGGACTCGTAAGACTATGATGGTGGCTCAGCAACTATATGAAGGTATCAATATCGGTTCTGGCGTTCAAGGTCTTATTACTTATATGCGTACGGATTCAACTCGTATTAGTCCAGTTGCGCAAAATGAAGCTGCTAATTACATTACTGATCGTTTTGGAGCTAAGTATTCAAAACACGGTAGCAAGATTAAAAACGCCTCTGGAGCTCAAGATGCCCACGAAGCTATCCGACCTTCTAGTGTCTTTAATACACCAGAGAGCATTGCGAAATACTTGGATAAAGATCAGCTTAAGCTCTATACACTGATCTGGAACCGCTTTGTTGCCAGCCAAATGACAGCTGCAGTCTTTGATACTATGAATGTTAAAATTGAGCAAAATGGTGTTCAATTTACGGCCAATGGAAGTCAGGTCAAGTTTGATGGTTATCTAGCTATTTATAATGACTCTGATAAAAATAAAATGCTTCCAGATATGGAAAAGGGTGATACTGTCAAACGTGTCAATACCAATCCAGAGCAGCACTTTACTCAGCCGCCTGCTCGCTATTCTGAAGCCACTCTTATCAAGACTCTCGAAGAAAATGGAGTTGGCCGGCCGTCTACTTACGCACCGACCATTGAGACCATTCAAAAACGTTATTATGTTAAACTAGTTTCTAAGCGTTTTGAGCCGACAGAACTTGGTGAAATCGTTAATTCGCTGATTGTTGAATTTTTCCCAGGTATTGTAAATGTGAAGTTTACCGCTGAGATGGAAGCAAAACTGGACGATGTAGAAGTCGGAAAAGAGCAATGGCAGAAGGTTATTGATGAGTTTTACCGACCTTTCGAAAAGGAAGTAGCCAAAGCTGAGTCTGAAATGGAAAAAATTCAAATCAAGGATGAGCCAGCTGGTTTCGACTGCGAGGTTTGTGGCAGTCCGATGGTCATCAAATTGGGTAGATTTGGCAAGTTCTACGCCTGCAGCAATTTCCCAGATTGTCGTCATACTCAAGCTATTGTCAAGGAAATCGGCGTGACTTGCCCGCAGTGCCAAAAAGGCCATGTTATTGAACGAAAAACTAAGCGAAATCGTATTTTCTACGGCTGTGATCGTTATCCAGACTGTGACTTTACATCTTGGGATAAGCCGGTCGGTCGAAACTGTCCAAAATGTGACCACTATCTGGTTGAAAAGAAAGTCCGTGGTGGCGGTAAGCAGGTAGTTTGTAGCAATGGTGATTATGAAGAAGAAAAGGTCAAATAAGTCTTTTTTAGCAATCAATTTAGTCCATTTTAACGGCAAAAACAAAAAATGTCTGTTAAAATGGACATTTTTTGTTTTGTCTGTTATAATAGACAAAAGGAGGTGGTGAAGTGTATATAGCCTTAATTGCAGACGTCATTGACTCAAAACTATTTAAAGAGAGATCAGACTTACAAAAGAGGTTGGAAGCAGTTCTCTTTCATATGAACAATCGCTTTGAAACTTATTTAGCTTCGCGATTAACTTTGACTCTTGGAGATGAATTTCAGGCTCTGTTTACTTTAGATGCACCAATTTTTCAAATTATTGACTGTCTACGTCAAGAGTTGAAGCCTGCTCAGCTACGCTTTGGGATTGGTTTGGGGAAAATAGTGACTGACATTGACCCTTTACAAAGTATTGGTGCTGATGGTCCTGCCTATTGGAATGCGCGAGCAGCCATTAATTTAGTTCATCAAAAGAATGATTATGGAAATACTCAGTTGTATTTTTCTAGTGGAAAAAAGGAAGAAGATTTTCAAATAAATGCTTTATTAGCTGCAGGAGAGGCAATCAAATCAGACTGGCGAGAAAGTCAGGAAGAACTTTTAAGAGGCTTACTCAAACTATCCATCTATAGTGAGGATTTTAGTCAGCAAGAGCTGGCTCAGGCTCTTTCATTAAATCCCAGTGCCCTTTCCAAACGCCTAAAAAGTAGTAGCATCAGAGTCTATCTTCGAAGTAGAGCAGCTGCACTTGCAGCTATCCAAGCCATTGATGTTACAGAAGGAGGTCAGAATGAACGGATTTTCTAGTATGGATTCATATCACCTTTTCGTACTTTTGTTGATTTGTCATTTGTTATCAGATTATTACTTTCAAAGTCAAAAAATGGCTGACAAAAAGGACAAAAACATTCGAGTCCTTGCATTTCATATTTTACTTGTAGGACTACCTTTATTTGTCTTAACTATTATAATACCAAGTTTGTGGTGGAAGACTTTCATTGTTTTCTTAAGCCATGCTCTTATTGATTATTTCAAACCAATCCTACAAAGGATACTCAAGTTAAAAAAGTCTATCATTTTCGTGCTTGATCAACTCCTTCATTTGGCTATTATCTACGGACTCTCTAATATGAATACTGAGTTTTTGCCAAGTTTCCTTCCATTAACTTTCTTAAAAGCCGTTTTGTTTGTCTTATTGGTAGGAAAGCCAACCAATATTGCTTTTAGAATTTTATTTGGTAAATTTCAACCTGAAACGAGTCTGGAGTTAGATACGATAGATGGGGCAGGAGCCATGATTGGTTTCTTAGAGCGTTTGGTTATCGGAGCTTGTCTTCTTTATGGACAGTTTGCTTCGATTGGTTTAGTGTTTACAGCTAAATCCATTGCCCGCTATAACAAAATATCAGAAAGTCCAGCATTTGCAGAGTATTACTTGATTGGATCCTTGGTCAGTATTTTGTCAGCCTTGCTTGCAGCCTGGATTGGTATAAAGTAAAGTTTTGAAAGAAAATAGTATGAACAATAAATTTGCAGCATTTCTAAAGATTGCATCTCAACTGAACAAGATAGGAATTGTTCCATTGCTAATGGGCTCTTTGGGGCTGGAGCAAGTTACTGGTCAGGACTGGCAGGCGCGGGATATTGATATCCATGTTCATGGTGATGAGCGCGGCTGGGAAGCGCCAGATGAAGAGCGGATTTATGATATGGACAAGATTGAGCCCATGATGGAGAGCTTAGGCTATCGTTTAGTCGATCTACACGAGCATGAATTTCAAAAAGAAGATCTGTCTATTGAATTTGGAGCCATGGAAACCTTGGAGGCATTTTCAGGTGTGCCGCTAGAGAAGCTGACTAGAAAAGAAGTAGAAGGGGTCAAGTTTCTGCTTCCAACTGCAGAGCAATTTTTAGCTATCTACCGCGCTTCTTCCCAAGATTCTTACCGAAATGATAATAACAATCATAAGGATTTTGCTAAGATTGCTTATTTGGAAAGAATGACATAATGATGAACAGACAGGAATTCTCCTGTCTGTCTTTTTTGCTGGCTTTTTGTTATAATGGACCAAGTATTAATTTAGAAAGATTTGTGGGTGCAAACAGTTCAGTGGATTGTTTTGATATGGACTTAGGTTCCACCCAAAGAGGTATTAGTGTCGTGTCTCAATCTTATATCAATGTTATCGGTGCTGGTTTGGCAGGTTCTGAAGCAGCTTACCAAATCGCAGAACGCGGTATTCCAGTTAAACTTTATGAAATGCGTGGGGTCAAGTCAACACCACAGCACAAAACAGACAATTTTGCTGAATTGGTTTGTTCCAATTCCTTACGTGGGGATGCTTTGACCAATGCAGTTGGGCTTCTCAAGGAAGAAATGCGTCGCTTGGGTTCTGTTATCTTGGAATCTGCTGAAGCTACACGTGTTCCTGCTGGTGGAGCCCTTGCGGTGGACCGTGATGGTTTCTCTCAAATGGTGACTGAAAAAGTGGCTAATCACCCCTTGATTGAAGTGGTTCGTGATGAAATTACAGAATTGCCGACTGATGTTATTACAGTTGTCGCTACTGGTCCTTTAACCAGCGATGCCCTAGCTGAAAAGATTCATGCCCTTAATGACGGTGATGGTTTCTATTTCTACGATGCGGCGGCGCCGATTATCGATGTCAATACCATCGATATGAGCAAGGTCTATCTCAAGTCTCGTTATGACAAGGGAGAAGCAGCCTACCTCAATGCCCCTATGACCAAGCAAGAATTTATGGATTTCCATGAAGCATTGATCAATGCGGAAGAAGCCCCGCTCAATTCGTTTGAAAAAGAAAAGTACTTTGAAGGTTGTATGCCTATCGAAGTCATGGCTAAGCGTGGCATTAAAACCATGCTTTATGGTCCGATGAAGCCAGTCGGTTTGGAGTATCCAGACGATTATACAGGCCCTCGTGACGGGGAGTTCAAAACACCGTATGCAGTTGTCCAGCTTCGTCAGGATAATGCGGCTGGTAGCCTCTACAATATCGTCGGTTTCCAGACCCACCTCAAATGGGGAGAACAAAAGCGTGTCTTCCAAATGATTCCAGGTCTTGAAAATGCGGAGTTTGTTCGCTATGGGGTCATGCACCGCAATTCTTACATGGATTCACCAAATCTTCTGGAGCAGACCTATCGTTCTAAGAAACAGCCAAACCTTTTCTTTGCTGGTCAAATGACGGGTGTAGAAGGCTATGTTGAGTCAGCAGCTTCAGGCTTGGTTGCAGGTATTAACGCAGCTCGTCTCTTTAAGGGTGAAAGTGAAGCTATCTTCCCAGAGACCACAGCGATTGGAAGTCTAGCTCATTACATCACTCATGCGGACAGCAAGCATTTCCAGCCCATGAATGTCAATTTTGGGATTATCAAGGAATTGGATGGCGAGCGTATCCGTGATAAGAAGGCTCGTTATGAAAAAATTGCAGAGCGTGCTCTTACCGACTTAGAGGAATTTTTAACAGTCTAATTTTTTTCAAAGAATTGCTCATGATACTATAAAAATCTTAGAAATTGTGATAAAATAGGTAGGATAAAAAAAGGAGAGTAAAAATGGCGAATCCCAAGTATAAACGTATTTTAATCAAGTTATCAGGTGAAGCCCTTGCCGGTGAACGTGGCGTAGGGATTGATATCCAAACAGTTCAAACAATCGCAAAAGAGATTCAAGAAGTTCATAGCTTAGGTATCGAAATTGCCCTTGTTATTGGTGGAGGAAATCTCTGGCGTGGGGAACCTGCTGCAGAAGCAGGAATGGACCGTGTTCAGGCAGATTACACTGGAATGCTTGGGACCGTGATGAATGCTCTTGTGATGGCAGATTCATTGCAACAAGTTGGTGTCGATACGCGTGTACAAACAGCCATTGCCATGCAACAAGTGGCAGAACCTTATGTACGTGGACGTGCCCTTCGTCACCTTGAAAAAGGCCGTATTGTTATCTTTGGTGCTGGAATTGGTTCACCTTACTTCTCAACAGATACAACAGCAGCCCTTCGTGCAGCTGAAATCGAAGCGGATGCCATCCTTATGGCTAAAAATGGGGTCGATGGTGTTTACAATGCCGATCCGAAAAAAGATGCTTCAGCTGTGAAATTTGAGGAATTGACTCACCGTGATGTGATCAACAAAGGTCTTCGCATCATGGACTCAACAGCCTCTACTCTCTCCATGGACAACGACATTGACTTGGTTGTCTTTAATATGAATGAACCAGGCAATATCAAACGCGTTGTCTTTGGTGAAAATATCGGTACAACCGTATCGAATAACGTAGAAAAATAATAGAAAATAGAGGAAGATTATGGCAAACCCAATCGTAGAAAAAGCAAAAGAAAGAATGACCCAGTCTCACCAAAGTTTGGGACGTGAATTTGGTAGTATCCGTGCTGGACGTGCAAACGCAAGTCTTTTGGATCGTATTTTCGTAGAATACTACGGAGTAGAGACACCATTGAACCAATTGGCATCTATCACCATTCCAGAAGCGCGTGTCTTGTTGATCACACCATTTGATAAATCATCTTTGAAAGACATCGAGCACAGCATCAATGCATCTGACCTTGGTATCACTCCAGCCAACGATGGATCTGTTATCCGCTTGGTTATCCCAGCTTTGACAGAAGAAA
>ERZ773072.1200-NODE-1200-length-13132-cov-2.740078_pt1 | contig 13132 bp, 12 predicted proteins | sample MGYA00580617_ERZ773072 | MGnify/ENA primary metagenome ERZ773072 (study PRJEB29015, sample SAMEA2737970) | human oral metagenome | biome: human oral; feature: human-associated habitat; material: dental | place: China | collected 2122 ... | reverse complement strand
TTAGGTTCTTTAGGATTATTGATATCCAATGAAAAATCATCACCTGTCATTACCCAATAGAGTTGAGGCGAAATCATTCGGGAGAGCGGTATTTTAGCACTAGCGATTTGCCCTTGTAGCTGGTCTTGTGCACCTCCTTGCCAAGCATCCATAAAAGGTGATAGGTAATTCTCAAGTTCGGGGTACGAAGTGAGAATAGTAAAAACATCGGCATAAGGCTTGTTCAATAGCTCAATGGCGTGTGGAAAAGTACAGTACTTACCACCCTTGTAAATCTTCAAAAACCAAATAATAGCTGCCAATAGAATGATAGGTGACTCTACAAAGAAATCACCTTGCTTTTGAATCCACGAGCGGTTAAGGTTGAGCATAATGGTGTAGGCACTCTCATAAGCATCGGATATGTCCGTCATAAAGGCAGGATTGATAGGATTGCACCGATGCGATTTTCTCGGATCATCGAAGTTGATGACATAAAACTGAGGTTTCACCTTATAAGCATCCAAATGCTGAAGCAGATGATTGTAAGCAATCTCGGAAAGGTCGGGAAACTTGTAATCATAGATATACATGGCAAAGCCTTTCTCTATCTGCTGCTTGATGTAATTGTTTACGATGGCGTAGGACTTTCCCGACCCCGGTGTTCCAAGTATCATCGAAGCACGGAAGGGGTTGACTACGTTTATCCAGCCATTATTCCACTTCTTCTTATAGTAAAAACGTGTAGGGAGATTGACAGAGTATTCATTCTCCATCAACCTTGTTTCTTGCATAAAACTTTCATTTTCTGTATTGAACACATCGTCCATCAGGTTGTTTTTGAGTAGTCGGCTCATCCATACGCCACCCATCAGCAGACAGATATAGCCAATAGAAAGCGTAAATATATAGAGGGAAGCTGCCCCAACCTTGCCGATGGGTGGTACCAGCAGCCACCAATTGAGAAAGAAAAAGACGAAGCCTGAGAAAAGTACCGTCCAAATCTTTGGCCAAGTGATTTTCTCCTCTTTCACGCCTTTTGTCCCAAGGCAGGACAAGGCAAGGAAAACCACACAAAAGAGTTTTGTCCAGAGGATGGATGAGAACAATCCTGTGGTATGCTGGAAATTCATCAGTATCTTATCTACAATGTCGAGCGTAAAGCCCCAGACATGAAATGCCTCGTAACAGAACCAATAACAGTTGATAAGGAGGAATATCACCGATATGCCCCGCATAAAGTCCATAACTTTTCCCAATGCCCTTAAATCATCTTCTTGTGCCATTACAGTTTTATTTAGAATATCGTTTGAATACTATTTGAAAAGTTTTTGAATATTATTTGAACAGTGTACTTAGCGCTTCCTGCGTTTAAGATTTACCTTATTTTGTCTGCGGAGCTTACGCTGCCACGCCGCCTCCTTCCAATCATCGTTGCCCGTAGACAGGAAAGAACCATCTGCCATATCCTCGATAAGTTCATCGACAAGGTTGTCGCTTTCCTCCGTATTTAGCTGCGAAGGGTGAACGGTTGCAGATTGATCCAAATGGACAGACGGACTGCCGTACAGCGTTTCGTCCAAGAATGGGTTGTCCGTTGGATTGGAGAAATAACCATTGAATATATTGGCAGCATATCCCTTGCCCAAGCGTGAGCCATTGAGCGCAACGCCCTCCTTGTCGTCAATGAACGTGATGCCATATATTCGCCCGCTTTCGTTCTTTCGGATAAACACACACAAGCCTTGTTCCTCCAGTCTTTGCTGAAGTTCTTCCTCTGTCTTTGGAGAGGTACGCATTGTTTGTAACACCTTACCTCTTATAGTCGGCACCAACGGCTTGACGGCTTGTTTGGATTTCTGCATCTTGTTCAGCACGGCAGTATAGCCCACACCACGACCGATGTCCGAGGCATGGATGGGTGTGCTTACCTTGTCACCCTTATCATCAGTTGGGACATAAACCAGTCCGTCATATTTCTTTCCCCGAAACTCCGTCTTCACTTCTTCTACGGCAAGGTTATATTTGTTCAGAATGGCATTCAATTCTCCAAGTGAGCAGAACTCATAATGCTTTAGGACAGAGAGAAGCGTTTCGGCTACTTGTTCCTTGATATTCCCTTTGGTGGTATCAATTTTAGATACTTCCTTCATTTCCCTATCAGTTACTTTTGAACTTGGAATAAGGCTATATTTCCTTTCCAAGGCATCGGTAATCTGCTTGCTCCTTCGCTTTTCAAACTTGTCGTTGATTTTCTTTCCCTTACCATCTATCCGAAGCGACACAATGTGTATATGCTCGCGGGCGATGTCGTTGTGCTTGAAGACGATATAGGGTTGGTTGCCATAGCCGAGTGCCTCCATATACTCCTTGGCTATCTGTGTGAGTTGCTCATCGGATAGTTTCTCGTCCGGGTGCGGATTGAGCGAACAGTGGAACACCGTTTTCTTGGTACGGCAGTTCTTCGGTATCAATGCCTCCATATCAGCAAGCACGTCCTCCATCGTATAACGTCCTTCCTTGCTCTGATACAATTCAGCGGCAAGAAGAATATTCGCTTCTCCTTTTTCCACCTTTTTGAAATTGTAGCCGAGTGCTCCTCCGAGGTTCTCCGTTGCTGAAATTTTTGCTATCATTTTTTTAACTAAATTCTCAATACTTCTTCTTTCTATAATCAATGGTTAGATTGATAGCCTGCTCTTGCAAGGCAATGATTTGAGCCGACAATTTCTCCAACTTCTCAAGCATAATCTGTGCAGTCTTTATGCTGTGATAGCTGTTGATGGCACGCACGGCTTGGTTATACAGCACGCCAATTTTATGAATCTGTGCCGTTAGTTCGGAGAGTTTTCGGTAATATTCCACAGCGGATTTATCCACCGTAATCACCTTGAAACTCTCTCCAAGAATACGACCACGCACGAAATCCGACTTCGTTTCTGCCCCTGAACGCTGAAACAAATCAATCGCTCGCTGCTGGTCTTTGGGGTTAGGCAACCGTACATGCCAGTTGTCCCAACGTGGCTTTTCTACTTGTTTTCGTTCTGAACCATGTTCCTTGTCCTTATTCATGTCCATTCTGTTTTTTAATTACGACTTTGGAGTATTTCATCTCCCCTTCGGGGCAAGGGTCTTTGTGGTACAAACGGCGGTTTGTGTTACAAAGACACACCTTGCCAATATCAAGAGTTGATACGATTGAAGTATCCACCCTTTTGGGGTGTCTGCTTCGGGATATTACCTCCATGTATTATTCTCGCCTGCAAAGTTACGGCAGATTTTCAAATATCTCATTATCAGAGATATTCACTCTTTTTCCTTGCATTTCCCTGTACTTCACAGGTAGTTGAAACTTAGGATAAAACCTTGTTATTTTGCAACCAGATTCAGTTGAAATACAGCTTGAAACCTATATGGATGAAGAGCCCAAAATAATGATTTTAACTTCAAAAATCTCAATCAAGAAAGGTTTGAACTGCGGATAGTTTTATGTTTTTGAGCTGAGTCAAAATTGAGCTGGGTCAAAACCAGACTTTTAGGTCGAGTTAAAAATATGGTTTCAACAACAAAGATGACATGACTTGTCTGTCAAGATATACATTAACTTATAACATAAGTAACAACCGACTATGAATATGGAAAAGAAAAAAAACAATCCCATCTATCTGGGCTTCGCCTCACAGAAAGGCGGAGTTGGCAAAAGCAGCCTTGCCGAAGTGCTGGCTTCCATACTATATTACGAAAAGAACATCTCTCTTGCCGTCGTGGACTGTGACGGTACGCAGGAATCTTTCTATAAACTCCGCGAACGCGACAGAGACCTCATCGAGTCCTCACCCGAACTGGGCAAGGAACTTCACGAGCGCCTGTCCCGCTACGGCAAGAAATCGTATCATATCATCAGAAGCAAACCAGAAAGAGCCGTTTCCGATGTCATGAAATACCTTCGTAAAATGAAGACGGAACCGCAACTGATTATCTTTGACTTTCCTGGTCATGCCCTTACCAGTGCCATGATGGATTTGTCCATTACGATGGACTACATCATCTCACCTATAGAAGCCGACCCACAGTCGTTGGCTTCGAGTTTTGCATACGCCAAGACAATCAGGGACTTGGGTGTCGGGTTTGAAGGCTCACGCATTCAGGACTTCTTCCTGCTTTGGAACAAAATCAACCGCAGTGCCAGTACCATGGTTATCGACCTGTTCAGTCAGAATGCTGAGGAACAGGGACTGCCGATTTTCGATACCCGTATCTACAACTCCGTCCGATTCAGCAGGGAATTAGCACAAGGGGGTGTCAAAGGTGTATTCCGCTGCTCCTACCTGCCCCCTGCACCTGCTCTCCGTCCTCAGACTGGAGTGGATGAGTGGGTAATGGAGGTCATGGAGAAACTCAACTTGAAAACAGAGGATAGCGTATGAAGTCACTGAAAGAACAACGTGAGAAGCTGTTTCAGGAGAAATTGGCAGAGATGGCGGATATTGGTGTCAAGAAGCGCACAGAGGAGAACACACCAGACTTTGACGACCCCATTGATTTAGATGATGATTCAGACTCTGTGGAAGAAGATGCAAGTGCCTCTCTTTCTAAGATTGACGAACAGGAGGAAATACCGGAAGAAACTTCGTTTAATGGCAACAATGCCAAAACAGCGCAGCCCTCGAAAAAAAAGAGAAATGCCAGAGCGAAGGATTCTTCCCCAGCAATGGACTTTCCTGAATACGAACAGCGATTTCTGACGGGTGTCCGCAATGGGCGCAATAAGTCGGGCTTCAGTATCCATACTGAGATACTCCAGATACTGCGTGATGTGCTGAACGACATCAGATCGGAGGCTTCCATCACGGGGTATATTGAGAATATCCTTCTCGATCATTTGAAAACGTATCAGGATTTGTTGAACCATACCGCCTCACAACGCAGGCGCGATAAAACCATAGACTTATGATAATCAATTTATTGTTAGGCGTATTGCTTTTGCTGGGTATAGCGTGGATAGCTCTCGGCATCGCATACTTTTGGAGGTTATTTCAAGATTTGGCAGCCCAATCAGGGAAGAATACACCAAAGCAGAAAGGAAACGGGCACGGCACAAGTCTCAATACATCCGTTTCCCAAGAGCAGATTGACAATGCACGTCACGTTTTGGTGGGTAGGAGCAAGCCTTTTCATTCCCACTCTATCTCCAAAGTTCCCGCTGTTTCCTCCTCTGAAAATCCAGATGAAAAACCTAATACTTTTGCAGAGAAAAACTCACCTGTACCCGAAGAAACAAAAGAAGCGGAAGGTACAGAAGAGGACAATGAAATGCAGGTTGACTATACAATGGACAAATCTGACGAAGACACTATCATCCGTGAGGAACTGCAAATCGCCGATGCAGTGATGCCGGAAATTTCACCGTCCGCTATTCTTGCACGGGAAGTAGTCCGTATTACCGGCTGGCACAAAAATGACGACACGCTTGATGAGGAAAACGAAGCCGAAGTGCTGGATACTCTGCAAAGCATACAGGGCACACAGCTTATGGACTATATCAAAGAGGCAACGCTCAAGCAGGAGAAAGGCCATCAAAAACTCCTTGCTGCCATCCGTAAAGCAGAAGAAGCAGAAATGACGAACGAAGAAACAATATCTCCCGAGTCTGATTCTGCACAAGAGAATAGCGATGCATCGGAAGAAGCCGACCGTCCACTGTCATACTATCTGTAAGACTATTGTTTTTGTTCATATTGCACGGTGCTCGAGGGGTGGCTCAAAAGTAAAACAATCAAACTATATCTGTCATACAATAAAACCGAGCCACCCCTTACCATCTCTACCCAAAAGAAAACAATTCATTTAACAACTTAAAATAAAAAGAACAATGAACAACAAAAAGAAAATCACAATGCTACTCCTGACGGCTACCGCCATAGGAGCATACGCACAAGGCAATGGTATTGCTGGTATCAATGAAGCTACAAAAATGGTAACCTCCTACTTCGATCCCGGCACGAAACTCATTTATGCCGTAGGGGCGGTAGTGGGGTTGATTGGAGGCATTAAAGTGTACAACAAGTTCTCAAGTGGTGACCCCGATACGAGCAAGACCGCAGCCTCTTGGTTCGGTGCGTGTATCTTCCTCATTGTGGCTGCCACTATCCTGAGAAGTTTCTTCCTGTAAGGCGATGGCAGAATTTGAAATCAATAAAGGTGTAGGCCGGACGGTAGAGTTCAAGGGCTTGAAGGCACAGTACCTCTTCCTCTTTGCAGGAGGTCTGCTGGCTGTCTTCATTCTCGTGGTCATTCTCTATCTCTGTGGAGTCAGCCAAATTACCTGTCTTGTCATAGGTGTAGTGGGTGCCAGCCTTGTGGTATGGCAAACGTTCACCATGAATAGAAAGTACGGGCAATATGGGCTAATGAAGAAAGGTGCAGTGCGTATGCACCCACGCTACCTTGTGAACCGCCGTACGGTCTGCCACCTTATCCGTAACCTTCAACCAAAAAAAGCGAAGAAATGAGAAATAAAAGCAAGATAACAACCTTGGAGTCGAAGTTTCCGCTGCTCTCCATCGAGCAGGGCTGCATGGTGAGCAAGGATGCTGACATCACGGTGGCTTTCCGTGTGGAACTGCCCGAACTTTTTACCGTCACTTCTACAGAATACGAGGCAATGCACTCTGCCTGGCACAAGGCTATAAAAGTGCTGCCCAATTACAGCATCGTACACAAGCAGGACTGGTTCATTAAGGAGGACTATCAAGGAAAGCTCTCCGATGGCGGACTGAGCTTCCTTGCCCGTTCCTCTGAACGGCACTTCAACGAACGTCCGTATCTCCACCACTCAGTCTATCTCTTCCTTACCAAGACGAACAAGCAGCGTATGGCACAGCAGAGCAACTTCTCTTCGCTCTGCCGTGGACACCTGCTGCCCAAGGAAATCACCAACAAGGACGAAGTGATGAAGTTCATGGAAGCCGTAGACCAGTTCGAGCGTATCATCAACGATACCGAGCAGATAAGGATTGTCCGCATGACTGAAGAAGAGTTAGTTGGCACAAATGAAAAGGGCGGACTACTCGATAGGTATTTCTCTCTATCTGAAGAAGGGCATGCGTCTTTGGAGGACATCCGTCTGGGCGCAGACCTTGTGCGTGTGGGCGACAATATGCTTTGCCTGCATACACTCTCCGATGCGGAGGATATGCCCGGAAAGGTGGTTACCGACATCCGCTATGAGAAACTCTCCACCGACCGCTCGGACTGCCGCCTCTCCTTCGCCTCCCCGGTGGGGCTGCTGCTCTCCTGCAACCACATCTACAACCAGTATGTGATTATCGACAACAGCGAGGAAAACTTGCAGAAGTTCGAGAAGTCCGCAAGGAACATGCAGTCGCTCTCCCGCTATTCGAGGAGCAACAGCATCAACCGCGAATGGATAGACCAGTACCTGAACGAAGCCCATTCCTACGGGCTGACCTCGGTACGGGCGCACTTCAACGTCATGGCGTGGAGCGACGACGCGGAGGAGCTGAAGCACATAAAGAACGACGTGGGCAGCCAGCTGGCAAGCATGGAGTGCGTGCCGCGCCACAACACCATCGACTGCCCGACGCTCTACTGGGCGGCGATGCCCGGCAACGCGGCGGACTTTCCTGCCGAGGAAAGTTTCCATACGTTCATCGAGCAGGCGGTATGCCTCTTTACGGAGGAAACCAACTACCGCAGCTCGCTCTCGCCCTTCGGCATCAAGATGGTGGACAGGCTCACGGGGAAGCCCCTGCACCTCGACATCAGCGACCTGCCGATGAAGCGCGGCATCACCACCAACCGCAACAAGTTCGTGCTGGGACCGAGCGGTTCGGGCAAGTCGTTCTTCATGAACCACCTCGTGAGGCAGTATTGGGAACAGGGCGCGCACGTGGTGCTGGTGGACACGGGAAACTCCTATCAGGGCTTGTGCGAAATGATACGGCGCAAGACAAACGGCGCGGACGGCGTGTATTTCACCTATACGGAGGAGAAACCGATTTCGTTCAACCCGTTCTACACCGACGACTACGTGTACGACGTGGAGAAGAAGGACAGCATCAAGACGCTGCTGCTGACGCTCTGGAAGTCGGAGGACGACAAGGTGACGAAGACCGAGAGCGGCGAGCTGGGCAGCGCGGTGAACGCCTACATCGAACGCATCAGGGCTGACCGGAGCATCGTCCCCTCGTTCAACACCTTCTACGAGTACATGCGCGACGACTACCGCCGCGAGCTGGCACAGCGTGACATCAAGGTGGAGAAGTCCGACTTCAACATCGACAACATGCTTACCACCATGCGGCAGTATTACCGGGGCGGACGCTACGACTTCCTGCTCAACTCCACGGAGAACATCGACCTGCTCGGCAAGCGGTTCATCGTCTTCGAGATTGACAGTATTAAGGAAAATCGCGAGCTTTTCCCGGTGGTGACCATCATCATCATGGAAGCCTTCATTAACAAGATGCGCCGTCTGAAAGGCGTGCGTAAATTGCTGATAGTGGAAGAGGCTTGGAAGGCTCTCTCTTCAGCGAACATGGCTGAGTACCTGCGCTATATGTACAAGACCGTGCGCAAGTATTTCGGCGAGGCGATCGTGGTGACGCAGGAGGTGGACGACATCATTTCCTCGCCCGTGGTCAAGGAGAGCATCATCAACAACTCCGACTGCAAGATACTCCTTGACCAAAGGAAATATATGAACAAGTTTGATGCCATACAGTCCCTTTTAGGTCTGACGGAGAAGGAGAAGTCGCAGATACTCTCCATCAACATGGCAATCAACCCGAACCGCAATTACAAGGAAGTGTGGATCGGACTGGGCGGCACGCAGTCGGCTGTCTATGCCACCGAAGTGAGCGCGGAGGAATATCTGGCGTACACCACCGAAGAAACGGAGAAGGTGGAGGTTTACCGTCTGGCGGAAAAGCTGGGCGGCGACATCGAAGCCGCCATCCGGCAGCTTGCCGAAAGACGGAGAAACAAGGAATAGGCAATAAGTAAAACAGATTCATCAACTAAAAACAGAAAATGCGTATGAGTATATCAAGAACGAAAATGCTGCAAGTCAGCAAGTGTCTGATCGGGCTGGCGGTCATGGTGCTGCAATCCTGCGAAACCGTGGACAACCGCCGCGACCTGCTTTGCGGGAACTGGGAGAGCGTGGAGGGGAAGCCCGACGTGCTTATCTACAAGGAGGGTGAAGCCTACAAGGTGACGGTGTTCAAGCGGAGCGGCATCCGCCGCAGACTGAAGCCGGAAACCTACCTCTTGCAGGAGGAGAACGGCAACCTGTTCATGAACACCGGCTTCCGCATCGACGTGTCCTACAACGAGGCGACGGACGTCCTGACCTTCTCGCCGAACGGGGACTACGTGCGTGTGACCCCGAAACCGGACCATCCGACAAGCGGAGAATAAATAATGAAACCCACTAAAATCCAAAGTAACATGAGAACAAGAATGACACTTATTATCTGCCTGTGCCTGTTTGCAGCCGGCAGGGCAAGCGCACAGTGGGCGGTGATAGACCCGTCCAACATCGCGCAGAGCATCGTGAACACCTCGAAGAACGTGGTGCATACCTCGACCACCGCCCAGAATATGGTGAAGAACTTTCAGGAAACGGTGAAAATCTATGAGCAGGGCAAGAAGTATTACGATGCCCTCAAATCCGTGAACAACCTGGTGAAAGATGCCCGCAAGGTGCAGCAGACCATCCTGATGGTGGGCGACATCACCGACATCTACGTGACCAGCTTCCAGAAGATGCTGCGCGACGACAGCTTCACGGTGGAGGAGCTGGGAGCCATCGCCTTCGGCTACACGAAGCTCTTGGAGGAGAGCAACGACGTGCTGACGGAGTTGAAAAATGTGGTGAACATCACCACGCTCTCCATGACGGACAAGGAGCGCATGGACGTGGTGGAACGCTGCCACTCCAAGATGAAGCGTTACCGCAACCTCGTGAGCTACTACACCAACAAGAACATCGGTGTGAGCTACCTGCGGGCAAAGAAGAGGAACGACCTCGACCGCATCATGGGGCTGTACGGCAGTATGAACGAAAGATACTGGTAGCCTATGGAGTTCGACAACCTTCATCAGATCCTGCGCTCGCTCTACGGGCAGATGATGCCCTTGTGCGGTGACATGGCGGGCGTGGCGAAAGGGATAGCCGGGCTGGGCGCGCTGTTCTACGTGGCATATCGTGTATGGCAATCACTGGCGAGAGCCGAACCGATAGACGTATTCCCCATGCTCCGCCCGTTCGCCATCGGTCTGTGTATCATGTTCTTCCCCACGGTGGTGCTTGGCACGGTGAACAGCGTCCTCTCGCCCGTGGTGCAGGGCACGGCGAAACTGCTGGAAACGCAGACGCTGGACATGAACCGGTACCGTGAGCAGAAGGACAGGCTGGAATACGAGGCGATGGTGCGCAACCCCGAAACCGCCTACCTCGTGTCAAACGAGGAGTACGACAAGCAGCTGGAGGAACTGGGCTGGTCGCCCGCCGACATGGTGACGATGGCGAAAATGTACCTCGACCGGAAGATGTACGAAATAAAGAAAGGCATCCGCGACTTCTTCCGCGAGATACTGGAACTGATGTTCCAAGCCGCCGCCCTCGTGATAGACACCATCCGCACCTTCTTCCTCGTGGTGCTGGCGATACTCGGTCCGATAGCCTTCGCCATCTCGGTGTGGGACGGCTTCCAAAGCACGCTCACGCAGTGGTTCTGCCGCTACATACAGGTCTATCTGTGGCTTCCCGTGTCGGACATATTCAGCACGATACTCGCCAAGATTCAGGTGTTGATGCTCCAGAGCGACATCGAGCGTATGCAGACTGACCCCAACTTCTCTCTGGATTCCAGCGACGGGGTGTATATCGTGTTCATGATAATCGGCATCATCGGCTACTTCACCATTCCAACGGTGGCGGGCTGGATCATCCAAGCCGGGGGCATGGGCGGCTACGGGCGCAACGTGAACCAGATGGCGGGACGCGCCGGAGGCATGGCGGGCAGCGTGGCGGGCGCCACCGCAGGCAACGCCGTGGGACGCATCGGCAAGCTGCTGAAATAATCAACTGACAATTAAAAACGAATAAACAACAATGGAATTCAAGTCACTCAAAAACATCGAATCATCGTTCAGGCAGATACGCCTGTTCGGTATCGTCTTCCTCTCGCTGTGCGCCGTGATAACGGTATGGAGCGTGTGGAGTTCCTACCGCTTCGCGGAGCGGCAACGTGAGAAGATCTACGTGCTGGACAACGGCAAGTCGCTGATGCTGGCTCTCTCGCAGGACCTGTCGCAGAACCGTCCGGCAGAAGCAAGGGAGCATGTGCGCCGCTTCCACGAGCTTTTCTTCACGCTCTCGCCCGAAAAGAGCGCGATAGAACACAACGTGAAGCGTGCCCTGCTATTAGCGGACAGGAGCGTGTACAACTACTATTCGGACTTCGCCGAGAAGGGGTACTACAACCGCATCATCGCCGGGAACATCAACCAAGTGCTGAAGGTGGACAGCGTGGTGTGCGACTTCAACGGCTATCCTTACCGTGCCGTGACCTACGCCACGCAGAAGATCATCCGGCAGAGCAACGTCACCGAGCGCAGCCTCGTGACCACATGCCGCCTCTTGAACTCGTCCCGTTCGGACGACAACCCCAACGGGTTCACCATCGAGGGTTTCACCATCATCGAGAACAAGGATTTACAAACCATCAAACGCTAACAGGCATGAAAGGAATCGGAAAATCGCTGTGGAGGGTCTATTGGAAACTCCACGACAAAAAGAAAATGCTGGTGGCAAGGCTCAAAGGGTATCTGGACGGCTTGCCGCCGAAGACACGCAGGCGTGTCGTGCTGGCAATGCTCGCCGCATTCGCCGCGCTTGCCCTCTACACCTTCGGCAAAGCCGTCCATGACATCGGCAGGAATGACGGCAGCCGTATGGTGACAGACTATGCCGGACAGGTGGAACTGTCCTTGAAGCCTGAAGTGAGTGACAATTTTACACCTTATTATAATAATATGTATGGAACAGACGAAGAATGAACCTAAAAACGAGAACAAGGCGGCTCCCGACAACGGGAAACCGAAGAAGGTGCGCAAGCCGCTGACCGAAGCCCAACGGCTGAAACGTCAGAAGATGATAGTGCTGCCCGCTATGGTGCTGGTATTCCTCGGTGCAATGTGGCTGATATTCGCACCGTCCTCCGGCAAGGAGCAGGAGCCGGGAACGGGCGGCTACAACATCGAAATGCCCGACGCGGACAAGGCGAACCGCCGGATTATCGGCGACAAGGCGAAAGCCTACGAACAGGGGGCGATGGAAGAACGGCAGGAGAACCGCGACCGTGCCATGCAGCAGTTGGGCGACCTGTTCGACCGCGAAACAGTGGAAGCGGACAATGGCAGTGACTTCGACCTTGCCAATCCCGGTGGAACGGAAGAGGCGGTGAAGCCCGCACCGAAAACCATCCAATCCTCCGCAGCCGCCTACCGCGACCTCAATGCCACGCTCGGTAACTTCTACGAGCAGCCGGAGAACGACAACGCGGAGATGGACGAACTGCTGGAGCGTATCGCATCGCTGGAATCGGAACTGGAAAGCGAGAAAGGCAAGGCGTCCGCTATGGATGAGCAGGTGGCACTTATGGAAAAGTCCTATGAGCTGGCGGCGAAATACATGGGCGGTCAGAACGGCGGCAAGCCGGAACCGGTGCAGGCGGCTGAGCCTTACCCCGTGCAGAAAGCCGGAAAGAACACGGCGAAACCCGTCAGGCAGGTAGTGCATCAGGTGGTGTCCTCGCTTGGACAACCGATGAGTAACGCCGAGTTTGTCGCCTCCTTCTCGCAGGAGCGTAACCGCAATTTCAACACGGCGGTGGGCGTCACGACCGTATCGGACAGGAACACCATATCGGCGTGTGTCTATGGTGGCTGCATCTCCTCCATCCTGCTGCGCACCCCTGGCACACCCGCCTCCGCCGCCACTGTGCTTGACGGCTACCCAATGGCGCAAAAAGGCGAAGCGGGACGCGCCCTTGGCATGGCGACCGTCGCCTCCTTCATCGGTGGCATCTTCGCTGCCATCGTGCTCGCCTTCCTCGCACCG
>ERZ773072.1199-NODE-1199-length-13136-cov-42.913309_pt1 | contig 13136 bp, 10 predicted proteins | sample MGYA00580617_ERZ773072 | MGnify/ENA primary metagenome ERZ773072 (study PRJEB29015, sample SAMEA2737970) | human oral metagenome | biome: human oral; feature: human-associated habitat; material: dental | place: China | collected 2122 ... | reverse complement strand
TAGAGCATCACCTTGCCAAGGTGAGGGTCGCGGGTTCGAGTCCCGTCATCCGCTCTCAATCGGGAATCCACTCGATCCCATTGGGTGTGGTGGGTTGGCCGAGAGGCGAGGCAGCGGCCTGCAAAGCCGTATACACGGGTTCGAATCCCGTACCCACCTCGGGCGATTGGCGCAGGGGTAGCGCGCTTCCTTCACACGGAAGAGGTCACTGGTTCGATCCCAGTATCGCCCACCACTAAGTCGGATCTGATGATCCGGCTTTTTTGTTTATGTAGCTCTCGCCGATTGTTGGCGGGAGCTTTTCTGTTTGTGTTCTGTTGGAGTTAAAGGACAAAACGTGTTGGTTTTGTGGTGACTTTTCGCTTTGCTGGTGCGGGAAAATCGGTATTGAAGTTGGTGGGAGCCAACTTGAAGGACGGACAAAATGTGTTGGTTTTGTAGCGACTTTTCGGCTTGCTGGTGCGGGAAAATCAACATTGAAGGTGGTTGTTTCATCGTGGGAGTATGAATACCCCCAAATGCCCGGCGTGCGGGCGAACGATGACCAGGTATGGGCACTCAGCTTCAGGGGCGCAGTTTGCCGAGGTGTGCTAGCAGCTTGCGTTCCTCGCCGCGCACGCGGGCCGGCTGATTCGCACGTGGGCCTGACACCTTGCGCGTTAACCCGATGACATGCAGGTGGGCTCGCTGATTCGCACGTGGACCCGATGACATGCGCGTGGGCAGCGCCGCCCACGCGCGTATCTAGAGGTTTACGTGCGTATCAAGGGGTTAACGCACAGATTCAGTGGTTCGCGCGCGAGGTATACACCAGGCCGGGCGCCGTTGTGCCCAACAAGTAGACCGCATCAGTGGCAACACGCCGAAGGGAGGGTCCTCATGATGCAAAACCCCCAGCATTACCCCTGGTGTCATGCTCTCTTACTGGCGCAAGGCCCCTCACTGGTGCAGGGTTGCCCGGCGGCGCACCGAAAAATGCCGGTGGGGCGTCGTCGGCGATGACGGGGGAGGTCACGGGCTGTAACCTCTGCGAGGGCGCTTGTGGCCGATGAGGTGTGACACGTGATCGGGAAGAGTCAACCCCTTCTGATCGGGTGGAATGCTCCCGATCAGGTGGAATCTTCGCGATGGAGTCGATCCTGTCTGAGGTGCAGCGGCGCGAGCTCGCTAGCCCAACGACACGGTTCTCGACGTTGTCAGGGGCCGAATCGCGACCAATGCGGTGTGTCCTATACCCCGTGTGTTGTGGGGTGGTGGCCTCTGAGTGCGAGCCTCGGGCTGGTGCGTCTTGTGGGTGACCTCTGCCGTTCTCGTATTTGCTGAACGACTGGTGAGTTTGTCGGCGTTTTGGGTCAGTTGTTCGCTCATCGGACGACACACCCGAGTAACAAATTTTGTCAGTCTATAAATCAGTCCGCCCAAGTGGTGATGTTTGCTTTTGTCGCTCGTGTTAGTTGTTGTGTCTGCGGAACTAATCGCTCTGATTCTTGACCAAAGTGCAGGTGGTTGGCATAAAATGGTGCAGTATGAGGCGACGTCGTCGCACATCCCGTTGACAGGAGTTTTCTATGGTTGCCCTGGAGCGCCGTCACTTCGGTGTTCTTCTTGCGGTTTTCGCATTGGTTGTGAGTTTCTTTGGCCTGGCCCAGTTTATTGGCGCTCAGGCTCCTGCGTCCGCGGCTCCACTGAGCTGCCCCGAGCCGACTACGAATGTGAGCAACAAGGTCACCTTGGATTGGGACAATGCTCAGCTTGTCGACCACGCTGGCCGTGAGACCAAGGCTGTGGGTGACTGGTGGGACCTCGGTATCAAGCTGCCGTGGAAGACCGACGGTCGCGTGAAGGCCGGTGACTACTTCACCTACGACGCCTCGATCGTCAACACTGCGACGGGGGAGAGCGTCCTCCGTCCGAACGTTGCCCGTAAGTTCGAGGTCATCTCCAACAATGGCGTCGTCGTCGGCTGCGGCACCTGGGGTGCTGACGGTATGGTAACCGTCGTGTTCAACGAGAAGGTCGAGTCCGCTGCGCAGTGGTACGGCCACGTCTCCACCAACGGCCTGACCCACTACACCGGTCCCGGCGGTGAGAAGTACACGGTCAAGCTCGGCAAGAAGGTCGAGCGTGAGATCGACATGCTGCGCCGCACCCCCGGCGTCCCCCGCTACCAGAAGGACGGCTGGCTGAACCTCGGTGAGAACGAAGATGGTGACGAGAACAAGGCCATCATGTGGCGCGTTGTCTTCCCCGCTGGCGACAAGGCCGTGACCGGCGCGTCGATCGTCGACGAGGTCCCCGCGGGCTCTAACTGGAGCTTCAACTGCGACGTCGTTAATGAATACACGAAGAACCACACCTACCTGGTGACCGATCCGACGACCTACGAGGGCCTCCGCCAGGACAATGACACCTCGAAGGGTGCCTTCGGTGCTGCCGCGCAGGTCGAGTGCTCATCCTCCAAGGTGACCGTCACGCTCGCCGAGATTCCTGCGAACCAGTCCGCCATCATCCTGCTCCCCGCCCACATCGACGGTGCGAAGCGCGCCGGTGACGTCGTGGGTGTCTTCTCCAACACCGTCAACTTCAACGTTCTCGGTGGCAAGGTCGTCGAGCCCATTACCAAGACCCTCCACTACGGTGCGGCCGCCGACGCGTACGCCCATCAGACCTTCTCCGTGACCAAGAAGGTCGAGGGTGACCTGCCCGAATCCGCACAGGACCTCGAGTACCCGCTGACGATCACCTTGAAGAATGACGCCGATCCCTCGGTGAATAAGACCTTCGAGGCCTCCGTTAAGGCTGGCGAGACCTACACATACCCCACGTCTCTGCCGCTGGGTACCGTCGTGACGGTCTCGGAGGGGGACCTGCCCGCCGGTGTGGGCATCACCTGGAACGACGGCGAGAGCCGCGTCTTCGAGGCCGCCGACGGCGTGACCCTCTCGGCAGATAACCGCGAGGCTACCTTCACGCTGAGCGATGATCAGGTCTACTCGCTGACCCTCACCAATGTTCTGGCTCCGACCCCGACTCCGTCGGCCACGCCTTCGACTCCCTCTCCGACCCCCTCGGCAACTCCTTCGCCCGCTCCGCAGCTGGCCAAGACTGGTACCGATGCGGCAGGCCTGGGTGTCCTGGCTGGAATCGTCGCGATTGCGGGCCTGTCTCTCGTGGCGGCCAAGCGTCGTAGTCACTGATGACGAAACCCCTGAGGTGCATGAGTGCCTGAGGGCGCACAGTGGGTGGGATGAGCAGTGCTCATCCCACCCACTTCTTTACGTGTGCTTTCTTGTGGCGGATGATTCGTGTGGTGGGCAGGGCGAGCGGCGTGTGGACAAAGGTCCTGTCAAAAGATGAGTGGGTGAAAAACCTGCTGTCGATACCGTGCAGGGGAGTGGTCGACTATGTCGTCGTAGCTCATCGTGTGCGGTTGCTCGTGATGCTTATTGTGGCTTGTCGGAGCCGTTTGGTGTTGACGCCCAGCGGTGGGGCACGCGTGAAACAAAAGCGGGTGGCTCATGGTCGCGTGAGGTGCAAATGGACAGTTTCGCACAGAAAGGTGATGAAGAGCATTATTTTTCAAAATCCGCATTTTTGCTGATCAAGTAGGTGTGACCTGCTGTGCAGGAAATTTAATTGGATTGATTGCAGATTAGTTCTCTCTTCTTTATATATGCAGATTAAGGCGGTTTGGTAACGAAGTTTTATTTGAATAGTTTTCTGCTAATCCTCTGATGGTCGATCCTATCGCATAGTCACGCGATAACTATGGGCATGAGGCGACATCGCCTCATGCCCATTGACGGGAGTATTTTATGGTTGCGTCGTAGAACACTCGGCCTAGCGCACTTGTTGTAGCTTTCGCTCTGGTATTGAGCTTCGTTGATGCTTTGCAGCTGTTGACGACCCGCACGGCGTTGGCCACGGCGCCTGCGTGCCCGGCCCCCACGACCAACGTCAACGACAAGGTTGACCTGGACTGGGATAACCTGCAGCTGGTCAATCCCCAGGGTGCGGAAGCGAAGACAATCGCGAACATGTGGGATACTGGCGTTAAGCTGCCGTGGAAGATCAACGGCGCCGTCAAGGCCGGTGACTTCTTCACTTACGACGCGACCGTCGCCGAGGTGAACACGGGCCAGCCGATCCTGCGCCACACCGGCGAAGCCCGCACCGTCAAGGAAGGCTGGATCGGCCTGAGCGACAGCGAGGATGGCGATGAGAACAAGTCCATCATGTAGCGAGTGATCCTGCCCGCTGGCGATTCCGCAGTGACCGGTGCGTCGATCGTCGACGAGGCTCCCGCCGGCTCTAGCTGGAGCTACGACTGCGATACGGTGGTCGACTACGTCGAGAAGCACACCTTCGTCGTCGTCGATCCGACCACGCCCGAGGGTTAGCGCTTGAGCAAGGACACCTCGAATGATGCCTTCGGCGCTGGATCTACGGTCGAGTGCACGCCCCAGAAGCTGACCGTGACCTTCCCTGAGATCCCCGCGAACCAGTCGGCGATCGTCGAGATTCCGACTCGCGTTGAGGGTGCCAAGCGTGCCGCTTGCGTCGTCGGTAAGTTCTCCAACACCGTGAAGTTCAATGTGCCCGGCAAGAAGTTTTCGCCCGTCACGATGGCGATGCGTTTCGGTGCGTCCGCGGATGCCTCCGCGCGCCAGAGCTTCTCTGTGACGAAGAAGGTCGATGGCGAGCTCCCCGACAACGCGAAGGACCTCGAGTACACCCTGACCATCACGCTGAAGAACGATTCCGATCTGTCGGTCAACAAGACCTACCAGGCGACTGTCAAGGCGGGCAAGAGCGACAGCTACCCGGGTGCCCTCCCTCTGGGCACCGAGGTCACCGTCTCCGAGGGTGACCTGCCCTCCGCCGACGGCGTCACCTTGAACGAGGTCGAGAGTTGCGTGTTCGACACCGCTCAGGGCGTCACCCTCAAGGCTAACAACCGTGAGGCCACGTTCACGCTCAGCGAGGATCACCTCTTTGCTCTCAACCTGAACAATAAGCTGATGCCGGCTCCTAAGCCGGCTCCTAAGCTGAATGCGGAACACACGGGTGAAGCAGTTGTACTGAGACCGGAAACCTCTAAGCGTGCAAAAAGAACGACGGTCATTCGCCGATGGTTGGGGTGCTGCTTACAGAGCGCAGCGCCAGCTTGCATTGAGCCCGACGTTGCTTTGGTCAGCTCCTCGATGCTCTAACCAACGAGGAGATACACACGAGCCTCCCACGGCTTCATCGGTGTGGTAACAGTGGGTTCGCTACCCAGGTGGTTGCCGGCCTCATCGCTCTTCGTCTGTGACGCTTCCGTGTTGCCCAAGTAGAGGTGCCACGGTAACGAAGCCATGGCCTCGTCCTCTGGAGAGAACAGGGGAGCGTGGCGTTGCCCGGACAGATTGACCATCACGAGAACGTCCGAACCTGGCGTGCTGCGGCGATAGACGAAGAGCGCGGGCGCTGAGGCGTCTATCCGTGAGAATGTTCCATCGGTCAGAGCGGGAATGACGTGGCGAGCACTGATGAGCGCGCGGTAGTACGTCAGAATGGATTGGGGATCATTTGCTTGTGCTGCGACGGTGATGTTCTCAGCGGAAGCGGGTACGTCAATCCAGGGGACTGCTTCAGAGAAGCCGGCAGCGGGGGAGGAGTCCCACTGCATCGGGGTCCGGCCGTTGTCTCTCGACATAGCCGCGAGTCCCTCGGGGACCTTATCGATGCCCAGGCGCTCCATGTACGACACGGATTCGACGTCGCGGAAATCGGCTGCGGTCGTGAAGTCTCCGCCGAGCATGCCGATCTCTTGGCCCTGATAGATGAAGGGGGTTCCGCGCTGGAGGAAATAGGCGGTTGCCAGGGCTGTTGCTGATTCGTACCAGTAGCACGAGGAATCCCCGAAACGGGATACCGAGCGTGGCTGGTCGTGGTTCTCCAAGTACAGGGCGTTCCATCCGCTGGCCCCGAGCGTGTCCTGCCAGCGAGTGAGAACGTCCGCCAGCTCCCCGGGCGCCAGCTGGCGGGGCGAGAACTTGCCGTTTTCGAGGCCGAGGTTGACGTGCTCGAACTGGATGAGCATGTTGAACTCGCGGCGCTCGGGATCGCAAAACAGCAGTGCTGTCTCGGGCGACGCGTTGGAGGCCTCGCCGACCGTAAATGACCCCGGATGGTGGGCGAACGTCCGTTCGTGCATCTCCTGCAGGAACTCGTGGAGACGAGGCCCGTCCGCGAAGCACTCGTGGCCGACGCCAAACGGCGGGCGGGGTGGGCCGCCATCGGGCAAGCCCGGCAGCTTCGAAATGACGTCAATTGCGTCGACCCGGAAGCCATCGACGCCCCGGTCGAGCCACCAGTTCATCATGTCGTAGACGGCGTCACGAACGTGCGGATTCTCCCAGTTTAAGTCGGGTTGCTCGCGTGCGAAAAGGTGGAGGTAATACTGGCCCGTGGACGGGTCGTACTCCCACGCCGGCCCCCCGAAAAACGACTCCCAGTTCGTCGGCTCAGCTCCGGGAGTGCCAGGCTCGAAGCCAGGGCGTGGATCCCGCCAGTAGTACCAGTCTCGACGCTCCGAGTTCATGCTCGATGCCGACTCAACGAACCAGGGGTGCTCGATCGACGTGTGGTTGACGACGAGGTCCATAACGATGCGCATACCCAGGGCGTGGGCGCGCGTGACCAGGGCATCAAAAGCACCGAGATCACCGAATAACGGATCGATATCGCGGTAGTCCGAGATGTCGTAGCCGTTATCCGCCTGAGGGGAGCGATAGATCGGTGATATCCACACGATATCGACCCCGAGATCAGCTAGATAGTCCAGGCGGCGGAAAATCCCCTCAAGGTCACCGAGCCCATCCCCGTTCGTGTCCTGGAACGAACGGGGATAGACCTGGTAGAGCACGGCGTTCTTCCACCAGGGCTGTGCTGCGTAGAGCTTGCCAGGAAGCAACTCGGGGTGGATGATCATCGCGCGTGTCGGTTGTACGGTTTAGTAGCCGTCGAGGGCAGCCCAGGCCTCGTACAGGCCGTTGTCCTTGTGGTAGACGGCAGTGCACGTGAAGTTGAAGGTGCCGCTCTTGCCCGTGAGAAGTGTGCCGTTGAACTGACCCGTCGAAATGTATTGGGGGTTGCCAGAGGCATCCACACCGTCGCGCTCGACGATCCAGTTCTCCATCTTGCCCTGCATGACGGTTGAGGAAATTGCGTTCTTGCACTCCAGCTTCACGCCATATTCCTCGTCGGTGCTGACGCCCCCGGAAGAACCCGTACCCTGAGTCGGTGCAGGGCTGGGCTTTGTGCCGACGGGAGGCGCGGACTGGGTCGGTGCAGGGGCGGGAGCCACGGGGGCCGACGGGCTTGGGTCCGCGGAAGGAACGGACGTGGGCGCTGCGCTGGTCGGGGCGCTCGGCGAGGCCGATGCCTCGTCGTTGGAGGAATCGTCCTTGGTGAGCGCCCAGATTGCAACGCCAGCGACCAGGATCACGACCACGACGGCCGCGATGATGCCGATGATCAGCCCGGTCTTCGACTTCTGCTCCGGCTGTCCACCGTAGGGGGCGCCCTGGAACTGGCCCTGGGGGTAGTATCCCTGCTGAGGCTGCTGGACGTAGCCCTGCTGCTGATATCCGCCTGCCACGGGCATCTGCTGGGTGTACTGCTGCCCGGCCGGATACTGGCCGTTTCCGCCAGCAGGCTGCTGGTTGGGATTGTAGGGGTTTGACATAGGTGTTCCCGGTATTGAGTGAGTGAGGATCAGCCGGTCTTACAGACAACGAGTTGTGAGAGCAAGCTCGTGATCATGACGGTCTAGGCGTTTTTGTATGTGAGAAGAGTATCGAAGGAGTCGAGGCTCTTCACGTAGTAGCCCTTGCATTCGAACGACCAGCGCCCGGTCTTGTTGGTCGTCGTATCCGTTCCGGTGACGATGCCGGTGTAGACGTGCTTCTCTCCGTTGGGGAGTACCTCGGGCTGTGCGTAGTTCTCGTTCGAAACATTGGCGTTCGACCACTTGCGATTGATGTGTTCTTTGCACGAGGCGAGAACTCGTTCCTTCATGTCGCCCTGCCCGCCGTTCCCATTCCCGGGCGCTGCCCCCTGCGTGGGGTTGGTGCCCACTGGCGGCTGTGTGGGGTTGGTGCCCACGGGTGGCTGCATCGGGTTGGTACCCGCCGCAGGGCCAGAGGCCTGAGAGGGAACTCCCGGCATAGCGGGTGAATCAGCGTCGGAATCCGAGTCGTTCTTGTTCAGTGCCCAGATCGCGATGCCGGCGATGATGGCAACGACCAGGACGGCGGCGATGATGCCGATGATGAGGCCCGTCTTCTTCTCCGGTGCTCCGCCGTAGGGAGCGCCCGGAAACTGCCCCTGTTGGTAGTAGCCCTGCTGAGGCTGCTGTCCAAATCCCTGATTCTGGCCGTAGCCGCCCGCGCCAGGCATCTGCTGGCCGGGCTGCTGGCCGTAGGCCCCGCCAAGCTGCTGCCCGGCCGGATACTGGCCGCTGCCGGGCATCGGCTGCTGGTTGGGGTTGAAAGGGCTCGACATGGGGACTCCTCCGTCTATCGGAAGCTGTCAGCGTGTGTCAGCGCTGTGTCTCAGGAATCTTCGGGGATAACGAATGCGGTGAAACTCTTCGAGCTGCCGAGGTAGAAGACAGAGCAGGTGAAGCTAGTGTTGACGTTCTTTTTCGTAATCTTGTCCGTGCCGGTGAGCGTGCCGGTGTAATCCCACCACTGGGTGTCGCCGTAGCTATCCTGCAGCTCAAGCTTTGCGCCTGAGACACTCGCGTTCGTGTACTCGTCGTTGATTTCCTTGGTGCACTCGGCGATGGCCTGCTGTTCCAGATCGGAGTTAGAGCCGCCACCGGGGGCTGCGCCCTGCGAGGGGTTGGTGCCCACGGGCGGCTGCGAGGGGTTGGTGCCCACGGGCGGCTGCGAGGGGTTGGCGCCAGCGGAAGGGGCTGCGGTGCTCGGGGCGCTCTGGGCAGCATCAGCGTCGGAAGAGTCGTCGCCGGACACGAACCACCAGATGGCGACACCGGCGGCAATGAGCACGACCACGACGGCTGCGACGATCCCGATGATGAGGCCCGTCTTTTTCTTTGCCGGCTGCCCGCCGCCCGGGGCGCCCTGGAACTGGCCCTGCTGGTAGTAGCCCTGCTGGGCCTGCTGACCGTATCCCTGAGACTGGCCGTAGCCGCCCGCTACGGGCATCTGCTGGGTGGGCTGTTGCCCATAGCCTCCCATGGCGGGCATCTGCTGGGTGGGCTGCTGCCCATAGCCTCCCATGGCGGGCATCTGCTGGGTGGGCTGCTGCCCAAAGTCACCTTGTGGGTATGCGCCCTGCTGGGGGTACCCACCCTGCTGGGGCTGGAAGGGCTGCTGATTCTCGGGAGAATAGGGCGTGCTCATAGTGTACTTCCGTGTTGGTGAGAGAGGTCTCAGGGAACGTTCTGTATCCTACCAGGCGCTAGGCTTGTGGCATGACGATCGACTATCTGACTGAGACGCGACCGCTGATGCCCCGCGAAGACATCCTGCCCGTCATTATCGGAGGAGACTTCGGCGTATACGGAATTGGGCGTTGTTTCAACGAAGCGTTCGGTTGTCGGTGCATCTGCGTGGGATCGCAGCCGACCGAGTCGATCACCCGTTCGCACTTTTTTGATGTCCGCCACGTGAGTGCCCATGCGAGTGACGCGCAGCTCCTGGACATCCTCATGACCATTGCGGGCGAGCATCCGGATAAGAAGCTGATCCTGATGGCCAACCACGACATCTTCTCGGCGTTCGTTGCTCGGAACATGGAGACGCTCTCGCGCCACTACGCGCTGCCGTTCCCCACCGAGGAAGTCATGGAACGACTCACCGACAAGGCGGAGTTTGCTCGTGAGTGCGAGCGGGCAGGCATTGCCACGCCGGGTACTGTCGAGGTCGATTTCTCTGGCATGGAGGACGAGGCCTGGGCTGCTCCTGAGATTCCCTTCAGCTTCCCGGTTGTTGCTAAGTCTGCGAAGGGCGAGCCCTACGACGTGCTCGAGTTCGAGGGCAAGCGCAAGATCTGGTTCATCGACACGGCCGAGGAGCTCACTCAGCTGTGGGAGACCTTAAAGGCCGCGGGCTTCCGCGATACCTTCCTGGTGCAGGAGTTGATTCCCGGCGATAACACCGCGATGCGCTCGATCACGGCGTACGTGGACTCGCGCGGAGAGGTGACCCTGATCGGGTCGGCGCGCGTCCTCCTCGAAGACCACGCGCCCACGATGATCGGCAACCCCGTCGCCATGATCACTGAGGACTTTCCGGCGTTGTGGCGCGACGCCTGTGCCCTGCTGACCGAGAACGGCTACCGCGGTTTCGCAAACTTCGACGTGAAGATCGACCCCCGGGACGGGCGAGCGCTCTTCTTTGAGGTGAACCCGCGCATCGGCCGCAACAACTGGTACATGGCCGCCGCCGGCGCGAACCCGATGATCCCGATGGTCCAGGACCTTATCGACGGCAAGGCCTGCGAGCAGACCCGTGCAACTGACGAGATTCTCTACACCCTCGTCCCGGACTCCCTTCTGCTGCACTACATCACCGATGAGGATCTGCGCGCGCGCGTCAAGCGCATCATCCGTGAGGGCCGGCGATTCGATCTGCTCCTCAATCCGACGGAGAAGGATCTACGACGTAACCTCATCGTCTGGCTCCAAAAGCAAAACCACCGACGTAAGTTCGCCCGATATTACCCGGAGCCGACGGAGACGTCGTACTGACTCCCACCGCCCCGGCCCGCCCCGGCCTCGTCGGTGGGGGAGGAGGCCCTGATAGACTGACCCCCTACGCGACCGATAATTCCGACTAACGAGGACACCATGACGACAACCGCACTCGTGCCCATTTCTCAGGAAGACAAGATCGCCGCGGTCTCTGGCTTCCAGGACCGCTCCCTGCCTATCGAACAGACGTGCGTGTGGGAGGCTTTTGAGGAATCCCAAGGCCACGGAGTGTGGGGACGCTACGCCTGGTGCGAGGATGATTCCAAGATCGCGTTCATCACCCTCTACAAGTATTCGGTGCGCGGCGTCCACTACCTGTGGGCGAAGTGGGGACCCGCGTGGGTCAAGGAAGCAACGCCCGAACGCGAAGCCGCCCTGCGCGCCGACCTCCTGCGCGAGATTAAGGCAAAGGATAAGACCGTCGCCTTCGTGCGCCTGCACGCCATCTACCAGCACCCCGACCTGTGCATGCCACTGCAGACGATCTCCTACGACCGCACCGTCGTCATCGACACCTCTGGCAAGACCGAAGAAGCGATCCTCGCCGCCATGCCCAAGGCGGGTAAGCGTTCGATCCGCTCTGGCCTGAAGAAGGGCAAGGCCGAGGGCGTGACCTTCCACGAGGACACTGCCAATGTCGAGGCCGTCATCGACGAGTACTACGCCGTCATGGAGGAGACCGCCAAGCGCGACGGCTTCCGCCCCCACCCCAAGGAGTACTACCTCAGCCTGCTTCAGACGCTGGGTCCGAAGCACGCGCGCATCTTCTCGATGCGCGATGCCGACGGAAGTATCCTGTGCTGGGACTTCTGCCTTGTTGAGGGAATCCGCGCGCAGGCCGAGTACGGCGCCTCCACCGAGGCCGGTCGTCGTCTGCGTCAGCCTCCGGTCCTGGACTTCCTGGCGGCCGAATTCCTCGCCCGCGACGGCGTGCGTGAGTTCGACCTGATGGGCGCGCATTCGCCGCGCTGCCCCGACCTCTATAGCGTCGGAAAGTACAAGAGCGCCTTCGCCACGCACTTCACAGACGTGCCCGGTGGCTGGGACATGCCCATCAAGAAGTCCACCTACCGTGCCCTGATCGCCGCGAAGGCCGTGAAGGACTGGCGCGCCCGCTCCTGAAGCGTTCGCTCCACGGGGCTAGAATTCAATTCGCAACACAATCTCGCGTATCTAACGAAACTAGGAGACACAGTGCCCGATATCTCGCTCGTCATTGACGGACACGAACAGACCGTACCGGCGGGGACCACGGGCACAACGTGGTTCGAGAAGTCGCGCGACGTCGTCGCCATCAAGGTTGACGGTACGCCGCATGACCTCGAGACGCCTTTTGAAGCAGGAACGACCGTCGAGGCCATCACCTTGGCCAGCGAGGACGGCCTGAACATCCTGCGCCACAGCGCCACGCACGTGCTCGCGCAGGCCGTCCAGGATGTGTTCCCCGACGTGAACCTGGGCATCGGGCCCTTCATCACCGACGGCTTCTACTACGACTTCGGCAATATCGATGCGGTGACCCCCGAGCTGCTGCGCGACCTCGAGAAGCGCATGAAGCGCATCGTCAAGGAAGGTCAGCGCTTTGTGCGTCGCGAGATCTCCGAGGAGGAGGCTGTCGTCGAGCTGGCCGAGCAGCCCTACAAGCTCGAGCTCGTCACCACGAAGGGTAAGGGCGCCGAGGGCGCTTCCGTCGAGGTCGGTGGCGGCACGCTCACCATGTACGACAACGTCCGCCGCGACGGCTCGGTCGCGTGGAAGGACCTGTGCCGCGGTCCGCACCTGCCCTCCACCAAGCTCATCGGTAACGGCTTCGCGCTGACCAAGGCCTCGGCCGCCTACTGGAAGGGCGACCAGTCCAACGATCAGCTCCAGCGCATCTACGGAACCGCCTGGGCCTCCAAGGAAGACCTCGTCGCCTACCAGGAGCGCATCAAGGAAGCCGAGCGCCGCGACCACCGTCGCCTCGGCGCCGAGCTGGACCTGTACTCCTTCCCCGAGGAGATCGGCCCCGGCCTGGTCGTATTCCATCCCAAGGGCGGAATCCTGCGCCACGAGATCGAGTCCTACGTGACCGACCGTCACAAGGCGGCCGGCTTCGACTTCGTGCACACGCCCGAGATCTCCAAGGGCGGTCTCTTCCACACGTCGGGTCACCTGCCCTACTACGCGGACACGATGTTCCCGCCCATGCTCGTCGACGAAGAGCGCGACGAGGATGGCAACGTTACCAAGGCAGGCCAGGAGTACTACCTCAAGGCCATGAACTGCCCGATGCACAACCTGATCTTCCGTTCGCGTGGCCGCTCCTACCGCGAGCTGCCCCTGCGCTTCTACGAGCTGGGCCACGACTACCGCTACGAGAAGAGCG
>ERZ773072.1198-NODE-1198-length-13144-cov-5.282757_pt1 | contig 13144 bp, 9 predicted proteins | sample MGYA00580617_ERZ773072 | MGnify/ENA primary metagenome ERZ773072 (study PRJEB29015, sample SAMEA2737970) | human oral metagenome | biome: human oral; feature: human-associated habitat; material: dental | place: China | collected 2122 ... | reverse complement strand
ACAAATAAAAAATGAATACAATAGATGGCAAGAAATAAGTAGCACTCCCCGCCAGCCAAAAATAATTCTCCACAAGAGAGGTTTGCAATAAGGTATAAATAGATATAATACTCAGATTTAACAAGAAGCGAATTCTATTATTTTCTACTCCTGCATCTTTCAATACTCGTAGATTTGCAAAATAAAAGAGGATAATATAAAAAATAGGATAAATCCCAAAATACTGATCAGTACCAAAGCTTAAAGGGCTTGTGATGAGGAAAGCTGTAGCCATATACCGAGAAGACCATCTATTATAAAAATCAACTTGCGTTTGTATAAATCCTTCAAAACCTTTATAAGATTCCATTCCGTAGGAAAAATCATCAGAAGAAGGATAAGTGTAAAAACTTAGATAAAACAATGGTAAGATAACGATAAGATTGATAATAAACAATACCGTTAGTTTATTTAGTTTCATTTTTTAATAATTTTTCTACAATATATCTCGGTCTTCTTTTTACTTCCATATAGATTCTACCGATGTATTCTCCGAGTATCCCGATACCAATCAACTGTACCCCACCGATAAAAAATACCGATACAATAATAGATGCATAGCCGTGTTCTTCGATGCCAAAAAAGAATTTTTCAATAATAACTTTTGTACCTAGAATAAAGGATAAAAAAGCAATAAAAGAACCAATGTATAACCATACACGAATCGGCATTGTAGAAAAAGAAGTAATCCCATCTAATGCCAGATTCCAAAGTTTGAGACCATTAAATTTAGTATTTCCAGCTACTCGTTCCTCACTGTTATATTCTATAATTGTAGAATTAAAACCTACCCAATTGAAAATCCCTTTCATAAAGAGCTGATTTTCCTTGAGCCTTAATATCTCATCTACTACTTTCCTTGTCATCAGGCGAAAATCTCCTACATTAGGCTCCAATTTTACTTTAGAAATCTTGTTATAAACCTTATAAAACTGTCCCGAGGTAAACTTCTTTAAAAATCCATCTTTCTCTCTTTGTTTTCTTTTTGCTAAAACCACATCATAGCCTTCCTCATATTTCTCTATCATTGTTTTTGTAACCATCAGCGGATGCTGTAAATCTACATCTATTGGGATGACAATATCTCCCTCTGAATGTTCCAAGCCAGCAAAGAGTGCATTCTCCTTCCCAAAATTTCTGGATAAACTAACGATTGTAATATTAGGCTGTGTATTATACAACTTCTTTAGTATTTCTCCTGTCTTATCCTTACTCCCGTCATTTACAAAAACCAGCTCATAGGAATATAGTTTATTATTAATTTCACTATAAAAGAAATTATGAAATTCTCTATAAAAAATATCAATGGTATCCTCTTCGTTATAGACAGGAATTACAAAACTTATACGCTTCAAGATTTATTATTTTCTTATGAATGGGCAAAGATAAAACAAAAATGATTATTCAACACTCCTATTAATACCATCAACAGTAAGGTAGCCGTAGCTTAACTAATATGGATTTTTTCAGGAATTATTAAGAACACCTATTCCCCACAAATGTCGGGAATAGGTTTATTATTGTCTAAGCGCTCTCCACCCAATAAGTGCCTCATCGGCTATGGTGCATCGTTTCCATTTTGAAGGTCATACTTTCGATGACTTTCAGGATGGCTTCTACGGTGTCCATAGAGGTGAGGCAAGGGATGCCGTTTTCTACCGACATACGGCGAATTTGAAAGCCGTCGCGTTCGGATTGTTTGCCTTTGGTAGTGGTATTCACAACATACTGTACCTTCCCTTTCTGAATAAGGTCTATGAGATTGACATCTTCTTCGCTGATTTTATAACCGATTTTTGCCGTTACGCCTTTCTCAGCGAAATATTTTGCGGTGCCTTCTGTAGCCCAAATTCTAAAGCCAATATTACTAAATCTCCTCGCCAGTTCTACTGCTTCGGCTTTGTCTTTATCGGAAACGGTGAAGAGGATTGCACCATAGGTTGGCACCTTTCTGCCTGCCCCTACAAGACCTTTATACAAGGCTTTTTCAAGGGTTTGGTCTTTGCCCATTACTTCACCTGTAGATTTCATTTCTGGACCGAGAGAGATGTCCACCTTTGATAATTTACTGAAACTAAACACAGGCACTTTTACATAAACACCCTCTTTATTTGGTACGAGACCGTTTTGATAACCTAAATCTTTGAGTTTTGCACCGAGAATAGCCTTTGTAGCGAGCTTTGCCATTGGTACGGCGGTGATTTTGGAGAGGAAAGGCACGGTACGGGACGAGCGTGGATTCACTTCAATAACGAATACATCCCCATCCGAAATCACATACTGAATATTCATCAGACCGATGATATTAAGACCTTTTGCTAGCCTTTGGGTATAGTCCACAAGGGTATCGATTTGCTTTTGACTGAGGTTCTGAGGTGGATAAACTGCAATGGAATCCCCCGAATGCACTCCCGCCCTCTCAATATGCTCCATAATACCTGGGATGATGGTCGTCTCACCATCGCAGATGGCATCTACCTCGACTTCCTTACCTGTAAGGTATCTGTCGATAAGCACAGGATGCTCAGGGCTTGCCTCTACGGCATTTTCCATATAGTGGGCGAGCTCGTTTTCATTATAAACGATTTCCATAGCGCGACCACCGAGCACATAGCTCGGGCGAACGAGTACTGGGTAGCCAATCTCATTAGCAATGTGTATTGCCTCCTCTTTTGAGGTGGAAGTTTTGCCTTTGGGCTGAGGGATGGAAAGGTCTTGGAGTGCTTTCTCAAACTTGTCGCGGTTCTCGGCACGGTCAAGGTCTTCGAGGGAAGTTCCGAGAATCTTAACACCATTGGCAGCGAGCTTATCAGCGAGGTTAATCGCCGTCTGCCCACCGAACTGCACCACCACACCTTTGGGCTTTTCAAGCTCGATGATGTTCATTACATCTTCTTCGGCAAGGGGCTCAAAGTAGAGCTTATCCGATATTGAGAAATCAGTGGAAACGGTTTCTGGATTATTATTGATGATAATCGCCTCGTAGCCCATCTCCTTAATTGCCCAAACGGAATGCACAGTGGCATAGTCAAACTCCACCCCCTGACCGATGCGGATAGGCCCAGAGCCGAGCACGATAATCTTCTCCTTAGTACTGACGATGGACTCGTTTTCGTCCTCATAGGTTCCGTAGAAGTAGGGCGTTTCGGATTCGAATTCGGCAGCGCAGGTATCTACCATTTTGTAGGTAGGCATTATGCCGCTTTCTTTTCTAAATGCAAAGACCTCGTTTTGGGTAGTCTCCCAAAGGTGCGCGATATTAAGGTCGGAAAAACCGAGCTTTTTCGCTTTGAGGAGGGTGGTTTTATCAAATTTATTTTGCTTAATGGTGGTCTCAAAGTCAATCAACTTTTTAATTTTCCAGATGAAGAACTTATCAATTTTACTCCACTCAACGATTTGCTCCCAGCTGTACCCCCTTCGGAGGGCGTCTCCAATGATGAAAAGCCTCTCGTCGTCGCAAATTTTTATTCTTCTTTCAATCTCTTCATCGGTGAGGGCATCGGCTTGTTTTTTCTTTAAACCAATATGGCGAATGCCTGTTTCAAGGGAGCGAATCGCCTTTTGCAGCGATTCCTCGAAGGTTCTACCAATGGCCATCACTTCACCAGTGGCTTTCATCTGAGTGGAAAGTCGGCGGTCGGCGGTTTCAAACTTATCAAATGGGAAGCGAGGGAATTTGGTTACGACATAATCCAGTGCAGGTTCAAAGCAGGCGTAGGTCTTGCCAGTAACGGGGTTCATTATCTCGTCGAGGGTAAGCCCAACGGCGATTTTCGCAGCAATTTTCGCGATGGGATAGCCCGTAGCCTTGCTGGCAAGGGCTGAGGAGCGGGACACTCGGGGATTTACCTCTATCACATAATAATTAAAGGAGTGAGGGTCGAGGGCGAGCTGTACATTACAACCGCCTTCTATGCCGAGCGCGCGGATGATTTTGAGGGAGGCATTGCGGAGGATCTGATACTCCCTGTCGGAGAGGGTTTGCGAAGGTGCCACCACGATAGAATCCCCCGTATGAATGCCCACAGGGTCTATATTCTCCATATTACAAACGACGATGGCATTGTCATTAGAATCCCTCATCACCTCGTATTCTATTTCCTTAAAGCCCGCGATGGACTTCTCGATGAGGCATTGGGTAACGGGGCTGTGCTTGAGCCCGAGCTCGGCAATTTCCCTGAGTTCGGTTTCATTTGAAGCGATGCCGCCGCCCGTACCGCCCATAGTGAAGGCAGGGCGAACGATAACGGGATAACCAATGCGATGAGCGAAATCAAGGGCGGAATCTACGGTATTCACGATATCGGATTCCGGGACGGGCTCGCCGAGCTCGTTCATCAATTCGCGGAAGAGGTCGCGGTCTTCGGCGCGGTTGATAGCGGAGAGTTTAGTGCCGAGCACTTCTACTTTGCATTCTTCTAAAATGCCTGATTTTTCGAGCTCGACGGCCATATTAAGCCCCGTTTGTCCTCCGAGAGTGGGGAGGAGAGCGTCGGGTCTTTCTTTTCGGATGATTTGGCTTACGAACTCTAATGAAATGGGCTCGATGTAGACTTTATCGGCGATTTCTACATCGGTCATAATGGTTGCGGGGTTGGAATTAATGAGAATGACTTTGTAGCCTTCTTCTCGTAGTGAGAGGCAGGCTTGTGCGCCTGCGTAATCAAATTCTGCTGCTTGCCCGATGATGATAGGCCCGCTGCCTATTACGAGGACTGTTTTGATGTCTGTTCTTTTCATTTTACTTTTAGCCTTTGAGGGGGCGGTTTTATTTAATTTTTTTTCTTTCTCGTCAGTTGATGAGAGCCTTGTTTTTAGGATGAGCAAATATATTGATTTTAGAGATTATATTGCTTATGTTTTCTGTAAAGAAAAATTACCTTGCCGTGATATAAGAAAACCCGTTAAAAATGAGATTTTAATCTATGAGTATAGAGCTCGGAAGACTTTTTAAATCTGCCACGATAGGAGACTCCAACAGATAAAAAAGGCTCCGAATGAGATGAGAAAATGGGGTGTGCGATGAGGAAATCAAACTGTATGTCTGGTTTAAAGATGTAAGCAAGCCCTAAATCTAGATTATGACTGGGAGGAGAACCCTCTGAAAAAGTAGCAAAATACTCGGTGAGGAGGTTGATTCTTTTCGAGAGGGAAAAGCCGAGCTCAGTAACCATATCATAGCGAGAAAAATGGGTATCAGCACCGAAATTAGTACCCAAAGAGAACCTCGAAGAGAGGGCATGCTTCGTAACAATAAGGAAATCGGTGGAGTATTTTTCGGCGTTTTGTGGCTCGTATTGTAGATTGGCAAAAAGGCTGATGGCGGGTAGCAACCCACGTTGCTCAGTAACGCCATACTTGGCCGTGAGAGTAATGGCATCTACCTCGGTGGAGGATTTCTGAAAGGAAAAATCTGCCGAAAGTTTTAGCTCTACCCCACTGCCAACGCCGTAGCGAAACGCAATATTATCGGAATATGCCTCCTCGCTAAAAGTAAAAGCATTCTCTATATGAAAGAGATTTTTGGGGAGGATATAGACATCCTCGCTCTGGCTGGGGTTATCGGCATTGAGGAAATCATCCTCCTGAGAAAAAGCAAGAGCAGAGAGAAATAGAAAAGAAAAAAAGAGGAACTTATGCCGCATAAGAAGCTTTATGTTGTGCCTTGACAAAAGAAAAGCTACTTAAAGTAGCCCAAACAAGTAATAAAATTTTCTTATTCATATTTCATATATTTTTTGCAAAAATAAAATTATTTAGAAAAAAACATAATCTTAAATATAAGTGGAAGCGATTTATAAAGTCTATCGGTCTAAATATTGACTTTTATATAAGTCCTGAAATCTTGCAGGAGGCTAATTTTTAGTATTATCTCTTATTTTCCTGAGTACTTTTAGCTTCTCCTTCGCATTCGGCGTGGAAGAGAGTAGTTTTTAAAGGTTTGAAATCTTGTAGAGGAGAGCGTTTAAGAGGGATTTTCTTGTATTTTCCATTCTTCTTCTCATCGAGTTGTCGCTCGTATTGTGAGTAAGAGAATTCTTTTGGGAATAGTATTTCATCGATGAGCTCTATTCTAAAGTTTTCATCTAAATAGAAATTTCGTGTGGGAGCTTTTTTTAGAAATTCAAGGTCATCTTCGGAGAATGTCTCTTGTTTTCTCAATACCTCTCCTTCAATATTTTCAAGACCTTTTGCCCCGATTGGAAATCGGAAAATCCCAGAGTTTTTATCATCTGCCGGCATATAGTCTATTATAAAATCATTATAGCCTTCGGTTGAAAATGAAAACTGGTCGGAGTATTTTACCTCACTTTGTTCAGAGCTTCTCAATTCGTGAGTATTTAAATCAGCCAAGATGAATTCTTTTGGTAGGTTTTTGCCTTTATAAGTATCCTTAGTGCTACTGAAACAATTAGGTGAAGGGTTATAAAATGCCTGCATCTTGTCTAAAGAACCGCCAATATAAACACTATCCGAAATATCCTCTTTGTCGGTAGTATAGTATTTAATTTGATAACCTGCTTTTATGCTGGGATTTTTTCGCCCAAAAACAGAAAATGGAAGCTCTGGACGGTAGGGAGTGAGTTCAATGAATTTCTGATTTTTTATTTACTCTTGATAGGAAACAATGCCGATGATGGTATCGACAGCGCGTTCCATGGTTTCTAGGCTGACATACTCAAAGCGGCCGTGCATGTTTTCACCACCGGCGAAGAGGTTCGGTGTCGGAATACCCATAAAGGAAATTTTAGAGCCGTCAGTTCCGCCACGGATAGGCTCGATAATAGGCTGGATGTCCAGACTTTCCATGACTGCTTTGGCGATATGGATAGGTGTCATGTCCTTTTCAATGACCTGCTTCATGTTGTAATACTGGTCCTTGAGAGTCAGGATAACGCGCTCGCTGCCCAGCTCTTGGTTCATCTTGTCAGCAATAGCCTGCATAGTAGCTTTGCGATTTTCAAAAGCCTCTGTCTCAAAGTCGCGGACAATATAGCTTGCTTGAGCTTCTTCGACAGTCCCGGTCAGGTTCATCAGGTGGTAGAAACCTTGGTAGCCCTCAGTCTTCTCTGGTCGGTCGGCTTCTGGCAGCTGGTTGTGGAAGTCAATAGCCAGCTGGAGAGCATTGACCATCTGGTCTTTAGCAGTTCCCGGATGGACATTGCGGCCTTGGAAGGTCAGTTCTGCTCCAGCGGCGCTAAAGGTTTCGTACTGGAGTTCTCCTAGAGGGCCGCCATCTACTGTGTAGGCAAAGTCTACATCAAAGTCTTCTGCGTCAAACTTATCAGCACCGATACCGATTTCTTCATCTGGACCGAAGCCAACTCGGATTTCTCCGTGCTTGATTTCTGGATGGGTAGACAGGTATTCGATAGCTGTCATGATTTCAGCGATACCAGACTTGTCATCTGCTCCCAAAAGGGTTGTACCGTCAGTCGTAATCAGGGTTTGGCCCTTGTATTTATGGAGACTGGCGAAGTCTGCAGGATCTAGGTTAAAGCCAGATTGCCCAAGCGGAATCACACCGCCGTCATAATTCTCAATGACCTGCGGCTGGATGTTTTCTGCGTTGAAGTCCGCCGTATCCATGTGGGAAATAAAGCCAATCTTGCGGGTAAAGCTAGGGTCGTTGGCTGGCAGAGTTCCAATCGCAAAGCCGTTGGGCAGGTAGTAGACATTTTCCAAGCCAACCCGCTTCATTTCAGGGATAAGGACATTATTAGCAAAGTCCACCTGACTCTGAGTGCTGGGTGTCGTAGTAGATGTCTCGTCTGAGCGTGTGTTGACCTTGACATAGGTCAGGAAACGATCTAAAAGATTAGGGTATTTCATAAAAGCTCCTTTTTCATTTCATTTAAGTCTATTTTAGCACAATCTTGAACAAAAGACATCCGTAAGTCAACAATTCTATAGTTGAAAAGTCTTGGGAGATGGTTGTAGTGGAGATAACTGAAAATATGACTCATAAGGTTAGGTAATAGAAAATTGTTGCAAGCCTATTAATATAAAATTATTAAGAAAATGCAGTGGCAAATATGCTAGAGGTGCATTTTAAAAGAAATTTTGTGATATAATAAAAAGTAGAAAATCAATATAGTAAATAAGAGGTAGTGCCATGATTTATGAATTTTGTGCAGAGAATGTCACCTTACTAGACAAGGCTTTAAAGGCTGGAGCGAAGCGGGTTGAGCTGTGTGATAACCTATCAGTTGGGGGAACAACGCCTAGCTACGGTGTCATTGAGGCTGCAGTACGAATGGTTCAGCCTTATGATGCGACCGTGATGACAATGATTCGACCTCGCGGTGGGAATTTTGTCTATTCAGATATGGAAATCGAGATAATGCTCTCGGACATTCAAAAGGCACGTGAGGTGGGGAGCCATGGCCTCGTTTTTGGTGTTTTAACGGAAAATAACGAGATTGATTATCCTAAGATGGAACGGCTGCTTGAAGCCGCTCAGGGACTAGATGTGGTCTTCCATATGGCTTTTGATGCTATTCCTGCTGAATATCAGTTTGGAGAGTTAGATTGGCTGGTTGAACATGGAGTGAAGCGGATTTTGACTCATGGCGGGCCAGCGTCAGTGTCTATTCTAGAGCATTTAGCTTGGCTGGATGAATTGATTGAGCATGCGGCAGGGCGGATAGAAATTTTACCTGGTGGTGGAATCAACCTGGAAAATCGTGCTGAGATTGCTGACACTTTGGGTGTTGATCAATTGCACGGCACCAAAGTAGTATTTTAGCAGGCAAGTTCATGTTGGATTTATTTGACAAATACAGGCTGAAGGAAGAAAGTTTGCTGGATTATGGCTTTGTCAGGTCTGGTGCAGAATACAGCTATTCGACCAAGATTATGGCTGGCGACTTCCAGATGGATGTGCTGATTTCCGATGGAGAGCTGGATTTTCAGGTGTTTGACTTGGATACAGGTGACGAATACCGGCAAGTCAAGATGGAAAGTATGGCTGGAGAATTTGTCGGTCAAGTCAGGGCGGCCTGTCAGGAGGTTTTGCTGCACATTCGGCAGCATTGCTTTGAGGAAGTAGGCTTTCTTTATGAGCAAAGTCAGCGACTGAGTAGCTATGTGGCGACTACTTATCAAGGGCAGTTGGAATATCTTTGGGAAAATGCTTCTCGTAAAAGCGCTAATAGAGCCGCTGTTTTTCGCCATCAGGATAGCAAGAAATGGTACGGAGCTTTTTTGACGACCGATTGGTCTAAGTTTGAAAAGGAGCGCAATGGTCTGATTGAGGTTCTAAATGTCAAGAGTGACCGAGTTGCGGAGCTTATTCAACAAAAAGGGATTTATCCCGCCTTTCATATGAATAAAAAATACTGGCTCAGCCTGCCCTTGGATGGGACCTTGTCGGATCAGCAGCTTTTTGATTTGCTGGATACCAGCTTTGCTCTGACCAAGAAAAAGTGAGCATGATTTACAAGAGTTTCATTTTTAACTGAAATAGCGTATAATAGAGATAATGAGAAACGGACAGTCGGATTAGGGGCTGTCCGTCCTTTGTTTGGAATGAGGAAACGAAATGAATCTTATCAGAAAACTGGACTGGTTTTTTAAACTGGAGAAGCGGAGCTACATGATCGGCATTTTGGCCTTGTCTCTGGTCAGTGTGTTTAATCTGATTCCACCACGAGTCATTGGACAGGTTATTGACCAGATTGCTGGGCGTAGTCTGACTGCCAGAGAACTTGCTTATAATCTTCTCCTTTTGATTTTGTCCGCTTTTATCATGTATGGTTTGCGGTATGTCTGGCGGCTCTATATCTTTGGTACGGCCAATAATCTGGGGCGTATCTTACGTTTTCGGCTTTTTGAGCATTTTACGCAAATGTCGCCAAGTTTTTATCAAAAATACCGAACGGGTGACCTCATGGCTCATGCGACCAATGATATCAATGCGGTAGTCAGCGTGGCTGGCGGTGGTGTTATGTCAGCGGTGGATGCTTCTATTACGGCCATGGTGACCCTCATCACCATGTTTCTGGTCTTGGACTGGCGGCTGACCCTGATTGCCATTCTCCCCCTGCCCTTTCTGTCCTGGGGAACCAGCTTGATTGGTCGGAAGAATCACGAGAGCTTTAAAGGGGCTCAGGAGGCTTTTTCTGATCTCAACAATAAAGTTCAGGAAAGCGTAGCGGGGATTAAAGTAACCAAGTCTTTTGGCTATCAGAATGCGGAGACTCAGTCCTTTGCAGCCATCAACCAAGAAGTTTACCAAAAGAACATCTTGGCTGCCAAGTATAATTCCCTGTTTGACCCGATGGTGCTGATTTTTGTCGGCTTATCCTATGTTTTGACCTTGATTTTCGGAGGAATGTTTATCTCCCAAGGTCAATTTACAGTCGGTGAGCTGGTTACCTTTATGACTTATCTGGATATGCTCGTGTGGCCACTGCAAGCGATGGGTTACCTAGTGAATATCAGCCAGAGGGGAGCCGTTTCCTATGAACGGATTGAGAGCTTACTGGCTGAGGAGTCGGATGTCGAGGAAGCCCAGCAGCCACTTGACAATATTCAAAATGGCCAACTGGACTATGAGATAGATTACTTTTCTTATGAGGACGAAGTGACTTTGAAGGATATTCACTTTACAATAGAAAAAGGGCAGACCTTGGGGATCGTAGGGCCGACTGGATCTGGGAAGACCACCTTGCTACGCCTTTTGCTACGGGAGCAGGATATTCAGGAAGGAGCTATTTATCTGAATGGGCACGATATTCGAGAGTATGCTCTTAAGGAACTGCGCAGTCTGATTGGCTATGTACCTCAGGATCAGATTCTCTTTGCCCTGTCCATTCGGGACAATATCCACTTCGCCAATCCAGAACTGTCAGATGAGCAAGTCATCCGAGCAGCCCAGCTTTGTGGTGTTTATGAGGATATTAAGGCTATGCCGGATGGTTTGGATACGCTGCTTGGTGAGCGGGGCGTCTCGCTTTCTGGTGGTCAAAAGCAGCGTTTGGCTATGAGCAGAGCCCTCATCATCAATCCAGAAATTTTGATTTTGGATGATTCCTTGTCAGCAGTGGATGCCAAGACCGAGCATGTGATTTTAGAAAATCTCAAGCAGGAGCGAGCTGACAAGACGACCATTATCACCGCCCATCGTCTGTCAGCCATTGTCCATGCAGATTTGATTTTAGTGATGGAGAATGGTCGTATCAAGGAGCGAGGCAATCACCAAGAACTTCTGGCAGCACAGGGGTGGTATGCCCAAACCTATCAAAATCAGCAACTATATGAACGCTTTAAGGAGGAGTCTTCAAAATGACAAAACAATCAACTTTTAGACGCCTCCTAGGCTATATGTGGCGCTACAAATGGATTAGCCTATTGGCTCTAGCTTTTATTTTTGCGACAACTCTGGTGACAACGGCCTTGCCGCTCTTGGCTCGGTCTTATATTGACCAGTTTGTCAGCCGAGAAGCAGCCTCAAGTGGTCTCTATTTGCTGGGAATTTACTATGGTCTCTTTCTTTTGCGGGTGCTCCTTACTTTTCTGGGGCAGTATGCCTTTGCACGAGTGGCTTATAGCGTTGTCCGTGATCTTCGGCAGGAAACTTTTGCGAATATGCAGCAATTAGGGATGGAGTATTTTGATCTGACTGCAGGAGGAGCTATTGTTTCCCGCTTGACCAACGATACCCAGTCAGTAGCTGATATGTTTAGCAGTATTTTTTCAAATTTCCTTAGCTCCATGCTTATCTTGGTTGTGACAATTGCAACCATGCTGGCTCTGAATTGGCGGCTGACTCTGCTGATTGTCCTCTTTTTGCCCATCATGCTTGGCTCGATTATCTTGTATCAGCGGCTGTCCAATCGCTTGCTCAAGCAAGTCCGAGCCAGACTGAGCGACCTCAATGTCAAACTTTCTGAGAGTATTGAAGGGATGCGGATCATCCAAGCTTTTGGTCAAGAAAAACGGCTAATCGAAGAATTTGAAGCAATCAATGGGGAACACCTAGACTTTAGCAACCGCTATCTGAATGTGAACAGTCTCTTTCTGCGTCCAGCTATGTCCTTGCTGAAAATTTTAGCTTATGCCCTTATTCTGACTTATTTTGGCTTGAGTTGGCAAGTAGCTGGAGTAACTGCGGGTGTCATGTATGCTTTTATCCAGTATGTCAATCAGCTTTTTAATCCCTTGATTGATGTCATGCAAAATTACTCAGTTCTTCAGACGTCAATGGTGGCTGCGGAGCGCGTTTTTGAACTGATGGATCGTCGAGACTTTGAGCCTGAACAAGCGGAAGAAGGACCTGAGATTCAGGCAGGAAATATTGACTTTCAGCATGTGAGCTTTTCCTATGACGGAAAGAGAGAGATTCTAAAGGACATTTCTTTTAGCGTCAAACAAGGCGAGACAATTGCCTTTGTCGGATCAACGGGTTCGGGAAAATCTTCTATTATCAATCTTTTCCTGCGCTTTTATGAATTTGAAAAAGGCAAGATTCGTATCGATGGCAGAGACATCAGAGACTATAGTCAAGCAGAGTTACGCCGCAATATCGGTCTTGTCTTGCAGGATCCCTTTCTCTACCACGGCACCATTGCCTCCAATATCCGCATGTATCAGGAGAGTCTCTCACAAGCAGAGGTCGAAGAAGCAGCTCGCTTTGTCGATGCCCATGATTTTATCAGCCAGCTAGCTCAGGGCTATGATAGTCCGGTTACTGAACGCGGCTCCACCTTCTCCAGTGGCCAACGACAGCTTTTGGCCTTTGCCAGAACCATCGCAACCAAGCCTAAAATCTTGATTTTAGACGAGGCCACTGCCAATATCGATTCGGAAACTGAGGAGCTGATCCAGCATTCTCTCCAGAAAATGCGGCAGGGTCGAACTACTATTGCCATCGCCCATCGGCTGTCTACGATTCAGGATGCCAATTGCATCTATGTTTTAGATAAAGGGCGCATCATTGAGTCTGGTAGCCATGAAGAGCTTCTAGCACAAAATGGAACGTATAAGAAAATGTACCAGTTACAGGCTGGGATGATGGATGCCTGAAAAACAAGGAAAAATTCAAAGAAAAGAGGCTGGGACAAAAGTCCTAGCCTCTCAATTGTTTTTGGATTGTCGA
>ERZ773072.1192-NODE-1192-length-13174-cov-6.043372_pt1 | contig 13174 bp, 20 predicted proteins | sample MGYA00580617_ERZ773072 | MGnify/ENA primary metagenome ERZ773072 (study PRJEB29015, sample SAMEA2737970) | human oral metagenome | biome: human oral; feature: human-associated habitat; material: dental | place: China | collected 2122 ... | reverse complement strand
TAACTTAAAATTATTGCAATATGTTTTATAGGTTGTCTCCCAAGTTTCCCAGCTACTACTTTTACAGCTATTTAAATATTCTAAATAAATCTCCACATTTTCCTTTTTCAAATTTTCTAATACTTTTAATTGCATGATAAACCTCCTATTTTTTGATAGGTTTATTATACATTCTCAAAATAGTGGAAAATCTATCAAATTTTAGAAGTGAAACTATAACAATTAATAGTACTAATGGCATTCTAAACCAATCATTTAAATTAATAGCAGCTGGGAAAATTAGAATAATCAGTTTTATGAATATTTTCGTTAAAAATGATTATGAAACAGATTATATTTTGCCCGATTGGTTTTTAAAAAATACTGAAGATGTTAAAGCTTCTTGTGCAAATGGTACTGGGGGCGCTACTGGTGAAGTTGCAGAAATCCATTTTGAACCTTCAACTAAAAAATTGAAATTTTATCCAGCTCTTAGACAAGGATTTTCTGGAAATCTACAACTATCAGGTCAAGTTATTTCTGTCACTAAGGATTACCAATAGCTTATATAACTGCTAATTAATTGTTTTAGCGGGATAGCTGATAGTAAAGTAATAAGCCCCTGCATTGTCATCTGCTTCAGATTTTGCTAAATTTCCATTAGCATACAAGAAAAATGTATTAGATTTAGAACTATTTCTATAAGAAGCACTAAAATACAATGTTTCGTTTGGTCGATATTTTTCAGGCAAATTAAAAATAGGTGTGTTAGCTTTATTAAAAAATGCTGTTCCACTGTCAACTATAAGAGTTACCATACCTGCAATTTTATAGATTTTTATAAAAGTTGCATTTGGGACATACAACCTTTCTCCCTCAAGTTTTGAGAAATTTTCCACAGTGGAAAATTTAATCAAAACTGACACCTATGGAGCTCAAAATGGTGGATATTTTGAGTTGTTTAATAGAATTATTGTTTATGGAAGCTTTAACTATATTTTTGGAACAAGCTCAATTCAAAATTTTGAAATTAGAGAAAGCATCAGAAATTGGGAAAATGCAAATGTTATTTGTTCCTGGAGAGAAATTAATCTGAATTTGACTAATACGACAGTTTCAGCATTAATGACATCCCCAACAACACTTTCAATAAAGTCAAATGTAGCTTCAAGTGGGAGAGGTACAGTTTCTTATTTAATAATAGCTAGAGTTTAAGCATAAACATATTCTGACAAGAATATTCCATTTATCCCTGTTATGTCACCGTATAGCCAAAATCCTGTATCTTCTATTGATAGAATAGCGGTTCTGGCATTAGTTCCATGCACAAACATTGCTCTAGAAATATTTTTAGGTAATTGACAAGAAATGTGCATATTATCGCTTCTTACAGTTACATAAATGATTTTTTTATCTTTGATTTTTGATGTATTTAAAACATTACTTGTATTAAAACCTAATCTAAAAGAAGTTACAGAGGCGATATCTCCATTTGATTTTGTGTTTAGATTTTCCAATCTATCCAAAAGACTATTATTGTCAAGCGGAACAAAATTAGCAACATTTGCAGAAACATCTGAATTTTGATTTAAACACTTGTACATTTTTCTTGTGTTTCTATCAAAATAAACATAATTTACATTTTTGGCTCCTGGATCTTGTATATCTCCACCATATCCCACACACCCAAACATTCTAGCTAGCATCATCCCTTCGAGAGCTTTTCCTTCAGTAGTTCCATATTGTACTATCCCAGCCTTTTCTCTTGTTGCTCCTTCTTTTATTGTAGATAAGCTATTATCCATTTCACCTATTTTTTTATCTATCAATTCTGAATTGTGATTAAATACTTCAATATCATAATAATCACTGCCTTCTGGTTGTGCTAATCTTATATTTTCAGTATACTTTGCCATTTTATTTATCTCCTTTCATCATAGATATTTTTATGTGTTTTAGTTTTTAACTCATTATTTTTTAAATTTCCTACTTCATTCTGTTTATGATACTTACCTACCACTGCACTATCTTCATATAATCTAGTGTCATAAATTTGTTTGTGAGTTTTTAATTTTAAAGAATTATGAATAAGAAAAGCGACTTGATTATGTGTATTGTATCTAAAATCGATGCTAAAATTTAGATGTGCAGGTTTTATAACTTCTATTACTGCTTTAAAGTTTTCAATGTTTTTAGGTATTCCAACTATTGATGTAAAAAATATTTTAAAAGAATAATTTGGATTATCCTCAATAACTTTGATTTCTCCATTTGTAAAAGTCTTGGCAACTCTTGCTATCATCTCTTTTGTAGTAGTTCCATAACTTCTTAACTTAGAAATTAAATTCTCTCTTCTTTCTTCAATATTGCTTGTTTTATCTCCAACACTTAAACCAAATATTCTTTCCCAAATTGGTAAGGACCATGTAGCAGTATAAATAAAAAATTGATTTAATACATCTTTTGAGATTAAATCAACTGTATCTAATTCTTTTTCTATTACTTTTTGTAATAAAGTTATTTCTAAAATACCTCTATAGTACTTTGGCATATGCCTCATTAGTCTTTTAGCTTCCAACTATATCACCTCTTTTTGTAAAGTGATTGTTGTTAATTTTGGAATCTCCTCAGCTGCTAACTGTACATTTAAAGTTGCATTATTTATCTTTAAATCATCATAATCATTTACACCAGGAATATTTAATAAGATATTTCCTAATTGTGCATAGCTCACATAATCCTGTTTAAATCCTACTTTTCTAAAATGTTCTTTTACTTTTGTTTCAAACTCTGTTTTTACTTCATCAAATTTTATATTTTTAGAAATTTTAACAGTACCTGAAATTGATATAGCTTTACCTATCGCACTTTTTACTGTAACAGTAGCCCCTATTGGTCTAACTTCTTCTAAATAATCCCTTACTCTTTTTAGTAAAGTTTCATCAGCTTCATGAATATCACTATTTACTACAACTAACTTTACAGTACCATTTCCATTCCATAATGGAAAAACTTTAACTCCTCCTACTCCTTCAACCTCAAAAGCCCACTTTTTGTAATGATAAATATTCCCAGAAGTTACAGGCTCTCTAACCTTAAAATAATATCTTTCTCTTAATTCATCATCTGTTTCTCCATCATAACCATCAACAGTTTCAGAATTATTTATCACTTCATTTAATCCTGGAATAGTTACAGGAAAATTTGTAATAGTTCCTTTTGGAATATTATATATTTTCCCATACTTTTCACTTTCAATAGGTACTTCAACACTTCCAGCAGCAGATATTATTTTTTCTTGTGTCGTTAAATAGATATAGGTATCGCTTGCAACTTTTGTCCCCACTTCAATAATAGTGTTAGGTACTCCTTTTATAATTACAGTACCTTTTGATTTAGTTGCTTTTCTTCTAAATACTCCTACCTCTTTACATATATTGTCTAAATACTCAGCTTCTGCTGTTTCAGCAAAAGAATTTAAAAATATATATTCTAAGGTTTTTCTTATCTCTTCTATTTCTATACTTACAGGTGCTAAGTTATCATAAAATAAGCCTCCTTCTGTCTTATCATATTCATCATTGACATTAGCAAGCATATTTTTTAAAATTTCTTTCCATTCTTTTTTTATTATCATAGATACCCCTCCCATTCAAATGTTTTGAAGTCTTTTAACACCACTTCAAATTTTGTTTTCAAGGTATGTTTTTCTAACTTTATATCAATATTTCTAATTTCTATTATCTGTTTATTTTTCTTAATTGTTTCTGTTAATTCTCTCTCAAACTCACTATATAAAACAGGTGTAGGAAATCTTTGACTAAGTAACATAGCCTTATATTTCATCCCATATTGATTAGGTCCATTATATTTATAAATATTCCATTTATATTTTTCGGTTAAAAGAACCTTTTCAATCCACATTCTAACAGCTCTTTCATCATCTGTTTTTATTAATTGTCCATTACTTTTTAATAATTTCTTTTTCTGAAAGTCTATTAAGAATGTTTTACCATTGCTGTTTTTACCATTAGTTATGTCTTGTTTAGAGTAATCAACAAAATCTATTTTTGGTAATATTCCCATTCTAAACTCACCTCTGGTGCATAATTAAATACATCTACAATAAAAAATTTATCCTCTTCAAAATTAGGTATAACTAAAACAAACATATCTTTTTTTAAATGGAATACAGTCTGTAATATAAATTTTCCTTTTGTTTTATTTTCTTTTTCATTTGCACTACTGTCATAAGTACCAGTATGCCCTTCCAAACTTAAATTAGTATCGCCACGACTATCTGAACCAGCTCCTGATGTTGACAAATTATTTATTTCACCTTTTGTTGATTTATTACCTTGACTTTCAAATTCTTTCACAGTACATTCAATAGCCAATCTATTAGTTATTGCATTAGATAAATAAATCTTATCATTATCAATAACGCCATAACCATTTAAAAGTTCAATAGAGATGTCAGGGAGAGGTTTTAAAATCTTACCTAATACAGCACCTATTGGACTTGGATTTTCTCTTTCCTTAAACTTCTCTGCTACTGCTATATCCCAAGACTTTTGATTTTCACTCACTCCTTAAACACCTCCAATTTTAAATTTATTCTGTGGATTCCATTCTGTACACTGTGAGAACTTTCTTTTATTAAATACTCACCTTTTAAATTAAAAAGTGGTATGTCTATATCTATAACCCTACCACTCTTAACTTTATCATCACCTAAAATATCAATACTGAAATCTTCAGTAATTTTATTTAATTTTTTTAACTCATTTTTTGCAACAAGTTTAGCTTTTTTATGTTCTTTTTCATCTAATGTTACCACTTCTTGTAGCATACCATATTTCTTAATACTTTCACTATCTTGCTCTTTTCCTACTGTTCTAACTGCTTTTTTATTTTGTGTTATAACCAGGATTGAATTTTTCATATCAACTATTGACCTACTTAATGAAACTTCTCCAATGTTTTTGGCTACATCTATAAAAGTATTTTTGTGCATTTCATATTGACCAGTAACTTTTATCTTTTTGAATGGTCCTACTTTTAAAGTACCTTTATCATACTCAATAAAAAATTTTTTAGAATTGAATTGTGAACATTGTTCTATGATGTCATAAATAATGTCTGAGATAGTCTTATCCTTGTAAATTTTATCTATCTTAGTATCTAATCCACTTACTTCAACTTTTATTCCAATTTCACTGCATAAGGACTTAATACACTCATTGCCCACCATTTTTTTAAATTGTTTTATCACAGTTGATTTATTCAAGTACCAAGCCATATCATAAGCAGTAAACAATGTAGTCTTTCCATTAGGGTTTTCTGATACTATAATAGCCTGTACTAATGTTTCTCCTTTTTCATTGATTATTTGAACAGGATCACCCAAAGTAATATCATAGAGAAAAGATAAATTTTTATCAAACTTATTTACTGCAAGTTCAAAACTTATCTCAACTCCTAATGTATCAATGCTATCTCTCCAGATTAAATCTCTTATGTAATTAGTTACATCTATTTCTTTTACTATTGTTCTATACATTATTATCAGCCTCACCAGGTAAAATATATTCTTTTATATCTAAGGTATATGGAACATCTCCAGCCTTATCTCTAAAAGAATAAGTAAAATTATATCTACATAGCATATTTAAGACTACTCTGTACTTATCAACTATAATAATTCTTAAAGGTACTCTTGCATCTCTATACTTTTCAAAAAATTCAATATAATATTTAGGGTTTTTATAATTTAAAAAACTTACAAAACTATATAATTTACTAGGAAAAAAAGAAGAAAATGAAAAGTTTCTAAGTCCTTTACCACCAATTAAATTAAGAGTTTTTCCGTTAATTGTATTAAACTCTTCGTCCATTGTTTCACAGTTTACTGGCTCTATATTTTGAACTACTGGAATATTTACCATTTCTTGTTGTACTCCATTATCTTCAACTATAAAAATTATATTCATTTTCTTATCTCCTATCCTACATATTATTTAAAGCTGCTAAAATCTTATTTGCTGTATATTCTCCATATTTTTCCATATGTTCTTTTTCTCCAATGAAATTACCATCAATATGGATATTTACAGTTATAGATTTGTTATTCTTTTTTTCTATAATCTTACCTTCTTCATGACTTAAAATTTTAGTTCCAGCAGGTAATACAGCAGTTTCATCTCTTCCACCCTCATTAATTCCTGTTACTCCACCTTTAAAGTATGCAGTACCTAAAGCATGTCTAGGATTTTTAACAGTAGTAGTTGTTATTCCAGTTTTATTACTTCCACCTATATTATCTGTCCTCTTAACCTCATTGATATTTATTGTTTTATCTTCTGCTTTTGTATTATTCCAAAATTTAAGTTTATCTATTAATTTACCAAAAGCATTTTTTGCTGTTTCAATAGGGTGTAATATAGCATCTAATGCTTTCATTAAACTATCCCAAGCACTCATAAAAGCACCAGTAATAAAATCTGTAACTTTATTGAAGCCCTCTTTCAACTTATCTAATGCCTTTACAACTCCATCCCATATAGCTGTGAATATTCCACCAACTACATCACAAACACCTAAAATAACATCTTTCACATAATTAAATGCACCAACTAAGTTATCCCATAAAGTCATAGCAAAACTTTTAATAGTATCCCAATTTTGAGTAATTACATCTTTTAAAAATAAGAAAGCATTTATCATTACTCCTATAGGGTTTCCAAACTTTATAATAAACTTTAAAACTTTACCTAGTGGATGCTCATCTAGTTTTTTCCATAATTCCATAGTTTTTCTTTTAACTAAATCCCAATTTTTACACAGTAACCATATACCACCAACTAATATTGCTATTGCTCCTATAACTATTCCTATTGGATTTGCATTCATAGCAGCATTTAATAACCATTGTTTTACAGTTAAAGTTCCTGTTGCTGCTGCTTGTGCAGCATCCCAAGCCATTTTTACTTTTGTTATTGCAACCATAGCTGTTGTATAAACCCATGCTCCAAACATCACTAATTTATATGCTGCTATTGCACCAACAAGAGTATAAACAACAGGACTTATTCTATCCCAATTATTTATTATGCCTTGTGCTATATCTATTGCAATAGTTCCAGCATCTGATAATATTTTCCAAGTTTCTTCTAATGCTGGTTTAACTTTTTCAAATATTTTTCCAAACATATCCTTAATTTGTGTTATATAAGGTTCTGCTCTTGTAACTAATTCTTCAACTTTATCTGCAAGACTTAATATAAAATCTTGAATAGCTGGTATCTTACTATGAAACCACTCAGCAATAGCACCTAATTTTGGCATTAATTTTTTACCAAGTTCTGCTTGCATATCTCCCCAAGCACCTTTTGCTGCTACAATTTTACCTTCATCTGTTTCTCTCAAAGCCTTGTTAGTTCCACCAATAGCAGCTGTTAATTTCTTATTTAAAAACTCTGCTCTTTGTTCTCGCTTCATAGTTTTAAATAATTTTTCTTCTGCATCAGTTAAAGATACTCCATATTTTACAAGACCTTTTGTTTTTCCTTCTACAGCCTTACCAAATACATCTGCCATAGCAATAGCATCTTCTTGTGTACCATTAAAACCTTTTTCTTTGGCAACCATATCATCAATGACAGGTAGTATAGTTTTTATTTGCTCTGCTTTTAATTTATAGATAGCTAATTGCCCTGCTCCAGCAACAGCAACATCATCACCAACTACTCCAACATCTTGTAATGCACTAGCTTCATCTTTTAACATCTGGATATGTTCTTTTTTAAAATTAGCTTGCTTCATCAAGTTGGTTTCAAGTAACTTATCAGCTTTTAACTTATCTTTTGCAGCATCTATAGATTGTTTTATAAATACTCCAGCTGCAGCAGTTAATGCTCCAAAACCAATTGCTGCCCATTTTGCTACAGACTTCATACCTGCTTTTACTCTATTTCCAAATGCTTTTATTTGGTTTCCAGCTTTTTCAAGTTGTCTATCCATTGCCTTAACACTCTTGGTTGCTTTCTGTAATGGTGTTGTAAACTGGTCTTTTAAACTTAGTAATACACCAATAGTCTTTGCCATTTAAACCTCCTTTCTTAAAAGATAAAAAGGTACTTAGCTTTTTATACTAAGTACCTGATTTATTCATTCTTTCAATTTCAAGATCCATTGTAGCCATCAAAAATAACTTTTCTTCATATGATAAATTTAATAGATATTTAAAAGAAAAACCTTTTAAAGTATAAAAAGAGAGGAATGTCATATCGGCATCCTCTAATATTAGTTTTTTATATCTTCAATTTCTTCCTCTAAGACTTTACTAGCTTTATCATCTTCTGCACCTAATCCATAAAGGTTTAAAATGAAGTTTGATAGCTTATTTACTTCACCTAAATTTTCATCAAATACAGGTATTACAATTTCATAAGGTTGTGCTACTTCATAAGTCTTTTGCAATTCTTTATCATGTAAAATAGGACAATGTTTATAGATTAATTTACAGTTAGCATTGTAAGCTGCTTCTGTTGTTTTTTCTTGTGTACTATCCATAATTTTTATTACATCTCTTGCTCTATGTTTTACAACTTCTATTGTTCCACCTAATACTTCTGAATTGAATAATACCACTTTCATCTTATCATTTTCTGATTGTTGTTTTTTTGCAATTAATATTTCCAAAGTTATATTTTTAGCCATTTTTATATCCTCCTATATCATATCTATATATCTAAAATGTGAAAAACTAAAAGGAACTTCTTCCTCTCTCAATGCTTTATTTTCAAATTTTAATGCCATTAATTCACTAATTGTAACACCTGTTAATTCAACTCTTTCTGCCCCATAAGCTGTTGGGTCATCTAGTTTTGCAACTATTTTAAAATCAGGCATATTTCCATTTCTTATACCATCAGCCAGTAACTTTCCGATAGTAGAATCTATCTTATGTAGTGTCATAGTTCCCTCACCAGTAAAGCCCATATATCTTTTTGACTTTCCTAGTTCTCCCATAATATCCACATCTTCATATTCTAATGTAACCTTAGCTTCAAAAGATTTAACAGAACCTAATTCTTCTCCATCTAGCCATACAGCACCAAATGAACCTCTTAAAATTTTATTTTTATCCATTTTATTAGCCATCTACCTGTCCTCCTTTTAGAACATATTAATTGTAAATTTAAAGTCCTCAACAGCATTTAATATCTTAATTTTAGCTTTCATAAATACTTTTTTCTTAAATGCAGTCTTTTTAACTTTTTCATCATCCCATTCTTCCACTTCTTTTTTACCTACTCCAAGCCAAGCTAATCTTTGTGCTTCAACATCAACTTCTGAATAGTTATCATATTCTTTATCTAATATGTCCTCTCTTTCAAGTTCTTTGAAATAAGCATTAATAGCTGTGAAAAATAGCACTTGATTATCATATTTATTCTTATATTTACCTATCCATTTTTTGAATGTTGAGTAAATATCATCTCTCATTAAGTCCATAGATTCTATTATGATAATATCTTTCATATCTTCAGTTTCATCTTGTGTAATTTCTTGAAGTGATGTACATGCTCTAGCAACTCTTATATCTCCTTCATCTTTATATAAACAGAAACCTCCTTTATCAATAACATCATCTATATCATCAAATATTGATACTTCTTTTAAATTTCCACATAAAAAGCTAGTAGCTGATCTAGTCATTGGCAAACCTGCTAACATTCCTAAGATTGTTGGTACATATTGCCAACCTTCAACTTCTCCTCTGTTGTCAACAAATGTAACCTTATCATTCATAAGATTTACTATGCCTTTGTTATCTGGCTTAGTAGCTTTAAATACAACAGCTTTATAAGTTTTCCCTGCTTTTCTTACTGACTTTATCCAAGAAACAAGAGTTGCAGTATCTCCATCTTTCCCATCATAAGTTAATCCTAACCAGTTAATTCTTTCTTGTGCCACTTTCTTTAAAGTATCTGTTAATGTTCCAGCTCCAACATTAAATACAACTACTTTATTTGGTGTATATTCAAAGCTATCTTTAATCAATGGTAATACTTCAGCAGAATAATCATCACTTTTTATATCAGTAATATCTTTGTATACCTTTCTATCCCATTGTTTAGTAGATTCTTTTACTATTAATCCAACTATACCTAATTGACTTCTTTTAACAGCTGTAACTGCTAATTGTTTAAAAATTATCTCAATACTAGGTAATCCCATATATTAACCTCCTATTTTTTATCAAAACGATACTCTAATTCTTCCATCATTTCGCCATCTATATCATTTTCTATCTCTTCCATACTTAAACTATCAAAACTTGCTATTAATACTCCATCTTCAGTTTCTTCAAACTCTATTTCATCAACAGGAATAGCAAAAGTTTCATTTATCCACAATGTACCTAAGAAAGCATTTTCAATTTCATCAGATATTTTTAATCTTTCTTCTCTTCCTTTACCAGGTAAAGTAGTAAAAAAATAAATTCTGATTGTAAAGTTTCTTTCCTTAAAAGTAGTCATAAAAGCACTTGTTTTAAGACCATCCAATTCTGTTCTAAAACTCGGTCTATTAAACTTTTCTCCTAAGTCTTTACTATCAATTTCTATTTTAGGAAATGTTTCTTTAAGTTTTACATTAACAGCTTTTAGTATCTGACTTAATTTAATCATTAGAAACCTCCATTTTTAATAACTTCATCTATAAAACCATCTGCTGCTTGTAAAAATTCATCTTGAAACTCTTTCTGTGAATCTTCTAAAATATGCTCTCCTTTTTTAAAACCATGTTCTTTACCAGTTTTATCTTTTATGATATGCCCATTCTCTATTAGATGTGCATGAGACATTGAGTTATAAACTCTAACTGTATCTTCTTCACCTTTATATTTATAAACTTTACCTCTTTTAAAACCTTTCAAATAGTTACCAGTTTTAACTTTTACTTTAGATTTTGCTTTCTTTTTAGCCTTAGCTTTTAATTTATTCCCTTGTTTTTGTAAGAATTTTTTAGCTTCTTTTGGGTATTTTCTAGCAAGTCTTAATACTTCTTTTTCAAGATCTTCTAAATCATTTGTTGAAAAAACTCCCATTTCTACTCCTCTTTTCTTACACAAAAAACTTCTATGAACTGATTATCTTTAAAATCTCTGTTAAAATAAATAACTTCATACTTCAATCCCTCATAAATAAAAAAACAGTCCTTTTTTATTCCAGGAACTGATTTTATTCTAAATATGAATTTGAATTGATGTTGATTTTCTTCTGTTCCAGCTTCTCCATTTTTTACACTAGAATTTAAAGGAACTATTTCACAGTATGCTTTTTTAAATAACTCTGGCTTTTTCTCATTTTCTCCAAGTTCATTAACTGTGTCTATCATATGATATACATCAATAAAATGTCTTAATCTCTTAGTTATATCATTCAAAGTTATCACCCACTTGTAACTGGGTTAATAGACTTCTAGCTGTATAACTAAGGTCTTTACTTTCCTTTTGCTCTCTGTTATCATACCAATCTTGCACAAGTACACAAGCTAGAATTTTAGCCCTTTTAATAAACTTTTCTTTTGTTGCTTTTTTATCAAAGTCATTTATTGCATCTCTAAGATAATCTATTGCTGCAATCATTAAAGATTGCAGCAATGTATCATCCTCATTGTAATCAATTCTTAGATAGTTTTTAGCTTCTTCCAAAGTTAAAATATCTGCCATATCAATCACCTATTATTTTGTTGCTAATTCAAGATAAACCATAGCATCAGCATCTACTTTTTTAATATCAAATCTTTCTATTGCTCTGATATATGTAGCATTTTTAGTGAATCCTGCTTCAGTTGATAATGCAAGTTCTAACCCTTCTCTATCAAAGAATGTTATAAATTCACTTAAATCTCCAACAAACACAGGTGCTTTTGTAGTATTCATTGGTAATAAATTATCTTTTAAAACTACTATTTTTCTACCTTTAAAGATTTTTTGTGTTGTATCTTGTAAATTTACATCTAATAAAGGGCTACCTTGTTTATCTGTTAAGTTATCTAAGAAATTAAACCCTGTTTGGTTAGTTATAATTATTGCATTAGCAGATATTTCTGGGTCTAAATCAACATTTAATGCTGTATTAATAACAGTATAATCTGCTGCTGGTTTTGGAGTTAATGTTTTTAATATTGCAACTATCTTTTTGTTTTCTGTGTTTATAGCTTTTTTAGTAAATCTTTTTCCAATATAATCAGTTAAATTAGCAGTTTCATCTGCAAGTAAAGTATTTGATATAGGGATAATATCTCCATAATCTGCAACATTATATGCAACTTGTGCAAAATCAATATCTGATTTATTTATTTCATTTAACTCTTCAAAAGCTATTAATTCACCTGTTCCATCTTTTTCAATAGGCATAGTTCCTTTTAAAGATTTAACAGGTTGAACATTACATAAAACTTTTAATTCCACTTTATTTCTTCTTAATTCTTTTATTTGATTAAATTGTTCTGTTGGTACTAAGTAACCACCTTTGCCGTCTGTTGCTTCTACTTGCCCTGGTGTTCCAGCTGCATTTAAAAATTGTTTTTCTTCTTCTGTTATAGATTTTCCTAATAGAACTTTATTATAAATTCTATTAACATTCATTTCTTCATTTGTTCCTAATGGTGATTTGTTACCTTTATTCATAACTGTTAAAGCCTCCTCTGTTTCTGCCTCTTTTATTCTATTTTCTAAATCTTTTAAATTATTTAACTTAGCATGTGCCTCTTCAATCTTTCCACTATCTTTTAATGATGTGATTTCATTTCTAAGTGTTTCCAATTCCTTTTTTAATTCTACTGATTTTTTCATAATTAAATACCTCCTGTTAATAACTCTATTTCAATTTCTTTTTTCATATTTTCCAATTTAATTCTTTCTTTTTCCTCTAATTCTGCTTTTTTATCATTAATTTTATTTAAAATATTTCTTTAATATTTTATCATATTCTCCATTAGCTTTTATTTTATCAAGAGCTGCATTGATTTTATCTAATAATTCTTTATCATTTTTTCTAACAGCTATAGCATAGTCTTCTTCTTCAGCAGGTATAGAAGCTATAACAAATTGTTTATTGTTAGCAGTATATTTTTTTGCAGGTTCTGAATCAAGAACTACAGCATCAACTTTATTTTGAGA
>ERZ773072.1189-NODE-1189-length-13203-cov-5.892303_pt1 | contig 13203 bp, 11 predicted proteins | sample MGYA00580617_ERZ773072 | MGnify/ENA primary metagenome ERZ773072 (study PRJEB29015, sample SAMEA2737970) | human oral metagenome | biome: human oral; feature: human-associated habitat; material: dental | place: China | collected 2122 ... | reverse complement strand
TGAGAAAAAAAGAAGATAAGACTAATCATTATAATTGTCATCTTGACCCTGATATAAGAGAAGGTCTGAGAAATGTGCCTGTCTCTGACTGGAAACCTGCATTTGGACAGATTAATAGTTCGCAAGGTTTACTACGAAACCAAAATGTTGCAGTTGGGGATCTCTTCCTATTTTTTGGTTGGTTTAGACAAACCGAAGGAGATATTCAGAATGGAACACTGCATTTTAAGAAAGGTTCACCGGATTTAAATATTATTTATGGCTATTTACAAATTGGTGATCTAACAAATAATCAAGACATATTGAAAGAAAGTTATTCTTTTCATCCTCACTCTAACAATCATCTGATCAATGCTAAATCAAATATGTTATATATACCAAGTGATAAATTAGCGTTTTCGTCTAATTATAAAGGTTATGGAACATTTAGTTTTGATGAGAAAAGAGTGTTAACAATGAGAGGAAAAAGCCGAAGTGTTTGGAAAGAAATTCCTGCATTAATGCCTGAAAATCTATGCGGTAATCATAAAAATTCTGCTAAAAACGAGGGAATACAATATTCTGGAATATGGCAGGAAAAAGTATTAGTAGAGAATAAAATCTCAACTGATTGGGCAAAAAGTCTATTTTCGTAATTGGAAGGCAAATTAATGCATATTATAGGCATTTCTAATATACCAACACTAGTATAATCATTACGTATATTAGATGACAAAGAATCATCCAATTTAACACTCCAGCAAGAGGAAACACCTACCAAACTGTTGACTCGAATTGCTGCTAATATTTTTAACGTTCAATAAAACTTTTTAAGAGCGTATTTTTAGCCGCAATTTGATCTATTTTCATGAGAACAAGCAAAAACAACCGGAAAAGAAACAGTTCCCAACTACTTCTTCTCTGGTTGTTTTTTATACTAACGATTTTTCCGACTTAATTGATAAGAGTACAGGATCGGAATGAGAACAATGGTGAGGATGACGATCCCCATTACATAAGGGACAGCGAACTGAAGGCCAGCTTCAAGAAGAAGGATCAAACCTCCGAGGACCCACAACTTCCCTGCCAAGCGATGGGTTTTGTGCCAGTTATCTTCACTCTGTAAGGTCCAAGGTAGGCGGATTCCAACTGTATGGTTCACTTTTAGCTTAGGCATGTAGTTGCCCATGATCACAAAGATGAGCCCTAGCAAAACCGAAACAAAAACAGATGGATTGGTAGTAGAACCTAGCGCTTTGCTATAGATGAGATAGGAGACGATTAAGGAGACTATTGGAATCAACCAGTAGATTACTTTGACCATTTTCTCATTCATAGTACGGTTCTTAGGATCACGTCCGATCATAAAGATCACAAACAGATGCACCAAGAGAAGGAAAACAGGAAGACCAAACACAGCTAGTGCTTTCGATTGGACGTTATTGGCCTGACCAGCAGCGTTAAAGTGAATCGAGATTTGGTTAGGCAATTGCGACCAAATTATCAGCCCCCAAAGTATAGGGAAGAGTGTTACGGTAGAAGTTACAGTCAATAGTTTTTTATTCGTTTTCATCAGTAGAGTCTCCTTTCAAATCAACGAGCCAGACCATTAAATCCTCCAAGACTGAAGTATTGAGTTCATAGTAGATAAAATTCTTCTCTTTTTCCTCTCGAATTAAATCTGCCTGCTTGAGTATGCTTAAATGATGGGAAATGGTCGCTCCTGCTACATCAAAGTGGCCAGCGATATCGCCAGCGGATAATTTCCCTGTCTTTAGCAGCTCTAAGATACTTCTTCTTATCGGATTCGATAAAGCTTTAAATGTTTGCGCAAAATTCATTCTCTATCTTCTCCAATCTATTTAGATTTCTTTCTAAATAGATTCTAGTACTTCCAGATAGATTTGTCAACTCTATTTAGAAAAAAATCGAAATAGGTCTGAATTGGATCTCCTTACGACCTGCTAGAAAGATACTATTACTAGTAGGAATGTTGTTTTCGAATACAAAAAACCTCTAGCCATTAGCTAGAGGTTGCGATTTAGTCAGGTTTATTGATTTGAGAGTTTACGTTTCAATAAGATAGCACCTGATAGAACAACTGCTCCTAGGACAATGAATCCAGTAGCGGCAACTTCACCTGTACTTGGGAGAACTTTCTTCCGACCTTTACCGTTGCCATCGCCGGTACCTTCAGTTGTTGAAGATGATGGAGTTGGGTTTGGAGTAGTCGTCACTTTAGTAGTCGGTTCTTCACTTGTAGTAGTTGTTGTAGTCGTGGTTTCGCCTGTAGTAGTAGTTGTAGTCGTGGTTTCACCTGTAGTTGTCGTCGTTGAAGTAGTAGTCGGCTCTTCGGTTGTCGTAGTCGTTGAAGTAGTAGTCGGCTCTTCAGTCGTCGTAGTTGTTGTAGTAGTCGTCGTTGTAGTCGTGGTCGTCGTAGTTGTTGTTTCTTCTTTCGGATTGACGATCGTCTTGGTTACTGAGTGATCGGCTTTGAAATCTTCAGCATTGACTTCGGTATCTGCAGATTTGATGGTGTACCCTGCAGGTGCTTCAGTTTCAGTTAAGATATACTTATCTTTTAACAAGGCATTGACAGTAATGTTTCCATTTTCGTCGGTTACATATTCACCGATGACTTGGTTGTTCGACTGACGTACGACCTTGAATTTCGCACCTTGAAGAGGTTGGTTGGCATCATCTACTTTGTGGATATTGATGGTAAATACATAACCGATACCAGAGCCACCAGCGATTTGTACAGCGGCAGCATTTGTTACGGCTTTGTCATCAATGTTTTTTCCTCTTAAGATGGCATCATTTTTGAGGAGTTCACCATCTACAGGTTCGTAGTTGAGCTCAACGTCGTAAGAAATGCGATACTGGTCGTTTTCAGTGATGTCTCCTAAGTCAACTACAAAGGATTGACCGTCTTCACTAATAGTCACCTTGTGTTGGTCAGTGACATCCGTTCGGTTGCTAAATTGCCATTCACCTGCTACAAAGGCAAAGGTACCTTTCAACACCTTGATGCTACCAGGTACATAAGAAGCGTTGGTGAATTTCATATGGTCTTCGATGGTCACGCTATTGATATTTTCTTTGGTCCGGTTGACAGAAATGGTATAGGATACCTTCTTGTGATTGTCTGAATTCACCCAGCTTGTCTTTGTCAAGACTTTGGGATTTCCGTCTCCAATTCCCTTGAAGTTCACTTTGCCGCCGATTTTTAGCTCGTTGTTAATGGTGATTTCAATCGGGATTTCTCCTTTTTCAGGGTGCTTCTGGAAATCAATCCGTGCATAGAAGAAGAAGGAACCGTTTGTGTCAGAGTGTTTTTCAACATAGTCTGTATAGGTGAGGGAAATCGATTTTTTTGCAGCATCTACGGTTGCATGAGCGATGATCTCGTTGGTATTAACATCTCGAATCTCGAAGCTGTCTGAAGAAATGATGAGGGCCTCTGGCACAGTCACGACAGTGGTGTCCCCTGCCTTGACATTTTTTCCAGCTAAATCGTAGGTGGCATTAATTCGGAAAGTAGCCCACTGTTCCAACTCCCAAGTGAGATCTCCACCTTCGTTATTGGTGACGTTAACACTGGTTATTGTGTCCGCAAATTTCCCTGTTACCGAAACAGTCGATGTTTCAGCAGATGATCTATTCAAACCTAAAGTGAATAGGGTGACTAGTAAACAAAGAATAAACGGGAAAATCAAAAATTTCTTTTTATCCATAATTTTCTTCCTTTTTCATAAAATGGGTATTTAATAAACAATCCTACTCTTAGTTCAACTAAGACTATCAGTAGGTTTCCAAAAGATGGAGTCGCTATTAAACGACACGGTATTGCGACAGGTTACTCGGTTGTTAGTTATGCTGTTGTTAAGAATAAAATCCTCCCTTTGTTCAAACAATCACAAGATCGTTTTCTTAGATAGATTGTAGCACAAAAAGCACCTTATTTCAACAGTATAACTTTGATTGTTAAAATAAAAATGAGTATAAAATAGATAGGTTAAATAGCTGAAAGGAGTAGGTCTTGAAACAGCTTTCAAAACCCTCTTTTTGAAGCAGTAAGTATTGCTTTTTCTCTAAAAAAGCGTATAATCAAATTCATACTATCTAAAGGGAGTCTCTATGAAGAAGAGTTTTATTCACCAACAAGAAGAAATTTCATTTGTAAAAACAACATTTACCCAGTATTTGAAAGATAAACTAGAAGTCGTTGAGGTTCAAGGTCCAATCTTGAGCAAGGTAGGAGATGGGATGCAGGACAACCTATCCGGAGTGGAAAACCCTGTCTCTGTAAAGGTCTTGCAAATTCCTAATGAAACTTATGAAGTGGTTCATTCCCTTGCAAAATGGAAGCGTCATACCTTGGCGCGATTTGGCTTTGGGGAAGGGGAAGGTCTCTTCGTCCATATGAAGGCTCTTCGTCCAGATGAAGATTCTTTGGATGCGACCCACTCAGTTTATGTCGACCAATGGGACTGGGAAAAGGTCATTCCAAATGGGAGCCGTAACCTAGCCTACTTGAAGGAAACAGTTGAAAAAATCTACAAGGCCATTCGTTTGACGGAGTTAGCTGTCGAAGCTCGCTATGATATTGAGTCTATCTTGCCGAAGCAAATCACCTTTATCCACACAGAAGAGTTGGTTGAGCGCTATCCTGATTTGACACCAAAAGAACGGGAAAATGCCATCACCAAAGAATATGGAGCAGTCTTTTTGATTGGGATTGGTGGCGTCTTATCAGATGGCAAACCGCACGATGGACGGGCGCCGGACTATGACGACTGGACAACGGAGACCGAAAATGGCTACAAGGGCTTAAATGGGGATATCCTTGTTTGGAATGATAACCTAGGGGCGGCATTCGAACTGTCTTCTATGGGGATCCGGGTCGATGAAGATACCCTCAAACGCCAGGTTGCTATTACAGGAGATCAAGATCGTTTAGAATTGGAATGGCACCGCGCGCTCTTGAATGGACTGTTTCCGCTAACTATCGGAGGTGGGATCGGTCAATCGCGGATGGCTATGTTCTTGCTTCGCAAGAAACATATCGGAGAAGTCCAAACCAGCGTCTGGCCACAGGAAGTTCGCGAACAATATGAAAATATCTTATAAGATAGTTGAAAGTAAAGCAACGAAAGAAATCGAGCCTTGCACCTGATGCGGGCTCGATTTTTATGGGCTGGGGAAGCTACCTTTTTCTATTCCTGATGGGCTTGCAGTCTGATTTTATCGCTTGAGCGCTGTCACGAACTAGAAATTATGATAGAATAAATAGTACAAAGCAAGCAAAGGAGTGGTGTCTATGAAATTACAAAAACCAAAAGGAACCCAAGATATCCTGCCACAGGAGTCCGCTAAGTGGCAATATGTAGAAGGATTTGCTCGCGAAACCTTTAAAAAATACAATTACGCAGAAATCCGCACACCTATTTTTGAACATTACGAGGTCATTAGTCGTTCGGTAGGGGATACAACGGATATCGTGACCAAGGAGATGTACGACTTCTATGATAAGGGTGATCGTCATATCACTTTGCGTCCGGAAGGGACAGCACCAGTGGTCCGCTCCTATGTTGAAAATAAACTCTTTGCACCAGAAGTTCAAAAGCCAAGCAAGGTTTATTATATCGGGCCCATGTTCCGCTATGAGCGCCCTCAGGCTGGCCGTTTGCGTCAGTTCCACCAGATTGGCGTAGAATGCTTTGGATCTAGCAATCCTGCAACAGACGTTGAGACGATTGCCATGGCTGACCAATTCTTCAAAGAGATTGGCATTGAAAATGTCGTCCTCCACTTGAATACCCTTGGTAGCACAGCTAGTCGGGCAGCTTATCGTCAAGCTTTGATCAACTATCTCCTTCCAATGAAGGACCAACTTTCAAACGATAGCCAACGTCGTCTAGAGGAAAATCCGCTCCGCGTCTTGGATTCGAAAGAAAAAGAAGACAAGCAAGCGGTTGAGAATGCTCCATCTATCCTGGACTACTTGGACGAAGAAAGCCAGGCACACTTTGATGCCGTACGGGCTATGCTAGACGGCCTAGGAATTGACTATGTCATCGATACCAATATGGTACGTGGTCTAGACTACTACAACCACACCATTTTCGAATTCGTAACAGAAGTAGATGGGAATGAGTTGACCGTTTGTGCGGGAGGTCGTTACGATGGCTTGGTAGAATATTTTGGTGGACCAGCAACGCCAGGTTTCGGTTTTGGGATGGGACTTGAGCGTCTTTTGTTGATCCTCGATAAACAAGGAGTTGAGCTTCCTGTTGAGACATCATTGGATGTCTACATTGCTGTGTTAGGTTTAGAAGCAGAAGTAGCCGCTTTGGAATTGGTTCAGGCCCTTCGTCGTCAAGGTTTCATCGCAGAACGTGATTACCTAGGCCGTAAGTTGAAGGCTCAGTTCAAGTCAGCTGACGTCTTTGGGGCCAAAACTATCATTGCCTTAGGTGGTAGCGAGGTTGAAAGTGGGCAAATCACCGTCAAAAACAACCAGACTCGCCAGGAAGTGACCACGTCCATCGAAGAAGTAAAAAATGATTTTCAGACTATTTTGAATCAACTATAAAAAGAAAAGACGGATGCCGAGAAGGTATCGGTCTCAGATTGAAGAAAAAATTCTTAGAAACTTTCCTTAGGTGAGTACGGACGTCAGCGAACTTCGTAGAAGTTCCATGACTTAGTTTTGAACCCCTTCGCTCTTTAATTTCTATGCTCAAGCTAAAACAGTTTCCCAAACTGTTTTACGTTCAAAACTCCCGAATGCTTGAAACATTGGTGTTTCAAGCATTTTTATCACAGCGGAAAGTTTCAGAGATTCTTAAATGACTCAAAGTAATAGAAGTCATTTTTTTGAAAAATTATCTAGCTATTTTAAGTAAAAAATAGTCTGTCTTTTTTTGTCTGTCCTCTATTTTCTCCTCGTGGAGAAAGCTGACAGCTGGGTTCATTTTTGATATACTAGTAGGGTATGCATGTGCCCTTTAGCACTTGCAAGTCTAGTAAAGGAAAGAACATGGTATGAGTGAAAAAGAAAAAGAATCGCATAAACTTGGCTTAAGTGTCGGGTCAAATTTTCAAGATACTCAAGAGCTACGAAAGGTATTGGAACAATCAATTAGCCGGGAAGAAGAAGTTTTGACAGCTAGTCAACCGGTGGAATCAGAGCAGAACCAGGAAGAGAGCCAGGTTGCTGGAGAAGCGGTGGAAACAGAAGCTTCGACTGGAACTCTAAGTCGCCTATCACGATCTGGTCATCGTCGCGAAGAGAAGGTCGGAGCGAGGCCAAAAGACCAAGAGGATGTAGAAGAGACATTGGAAGAGCAAGAAGATGAAAAGTCGTTAGGGCGCTATGCCACTAAGCGACCAGTTCCCTTGTCATTACCAATTGCTCTTAGTGTCCTACTTGGGTTGGTCCATGTAGCCCTTCCTTTTATCAACTTACTGGCGACCAATCAGCAAACCCAGGACTTATATGCCGGTTGGGCAATGTCTCAAGGTCAAGTTCCCTATGGTCATTTCTTTGGGGTCAATGGCTTGCTCTACTACGGGATCAGCGCTTTAGGAAGTTTGCTAGGAGGTCAAGTTCTCCTGGTGGTCTTCCAGATTTTAGCCTACTTTTTTGCTGGGACGAGCCTGTATCGGATGGTCAGAAGCTTAGTTGCAAGTGAAAAAATTGCAGGACAAGTTCAGCTACTTTTCTACCTACTTGCTGGAGTGCTTGGATTTGGCGGCAATTACGCTGTCTTTTATGCCCTGCCCTTCCTATTTGGCTCTATGAATTTCATTCTCGCTTATCTAGAGGGAGATAAAACAGATGAATCCTTTGTCGCTTATGGCGCAGGAGCCTGTTTGGCCTTTATGATGGTGCCATGGCTGAGTGTGATTTTTTATCTGCTTGCTTTTCTCGGATTGACAGCCTATCATGTGAAACAAAAGAAATTTGCTCACGGCTTCTATCAATTCCTTGCTGCCCTCTTGGGATTCTCCCTTCTCTTCTATCCCTTAGGCTACATCACCGTGTGGAACGGCTCCTTTGGGTATGCGATTCATCAGACCTTGTATAGTCTCCGCTCTCTCCAGTTTGATGCGGGGCACCTATTTGCCAACCTAGTTTATTACTGTTTATTGCTGTTGACGCTTGGTTTCGCTTCAGCTTTCGTCATGTCCTTCCGAAAAGTATCGACAAGTGGTCAACGTGTGATCCGGTTTATTAGTTGGTTTGGTCTTCCGCTAGTTGCCACTGTTGTGGTCGGGACACCAGAGCAAGGGGCCTATCAGTTCCTTAGCTTGTTACCTTTTGGTCTTCCCTTGTTCGCTCTTTGGTTTGCCGGGGATGAGTCCGCTTATCAGCGCCGGAAGATGAAGAACAATTCTATCTGGGACCTTTATTTCTCCTGTCAAGCTTTCCTACCGATGTTGGCAATGGTTTATCTAGTTGGCTATCCTGTTGTGAATCAATTGGTTCTCCAAAACAACCTAGCGAGTGAACGAAGTACGATTGCTCAATATATCAAGAATCATAGTGACTCCAAGGATACCATCTATGTTTGGGATCAGACGGCCCATCTCTATCAGGAAAGTGGTCGCTTGGCATCTTCGTCCCTCCTGACTCCGACGGCCTATCTAAGTCCGAGGGAAAACCGAACCAATCTGCTCAATCAGATTAAGCAAGCAAAGCCGAAGTTTATTGTGGTCAATAAGGACCTAGATGTAACGTCTGCTCTGCAGAAAGTTTTAACTAAAAATTATGAAAAAGTGAACCAGAAGGGTTCCCAGTATACCTTGTACCAATATAAATAGACTATCAATATCTTGTGGTTTTGAAATGAAATAACATTTTTTTCCACAAGATATTGATTTTTTATTTTTGAGTGATATAATATGGAGTGAATTCTATTTGTATAAAAAAGAAAGTGGGCGAGCGTATGATAACGTTACGAGAAGAACATAACCAAAGTCTCCCCCCACTCTTTGTAGAAAAGAGAGATGGGCGGAAGGTCAAGTTTGATGTCGATAAAATTTACCGTGCTTTGGTCAAAGCGACAGAAGAAGTGACTGGTCTCACTCCGGCCTTGGAAGCGAAATTAGAAACCGTAACAGACCGAATCGTGGCTGAAATTTTGGAACGCTTCCCTTGTGGCGTAAAAATCTACGAGATTCAAAATGTCGTTGAGCATGAGTTGCTGCAAGCTAATGAGTATGCGATTGCCGAGAGCTATATTACCTATCGTACCCAGCGTGATTTTGAGCGTTCAAAGGCAACGGATATCAACTTTACCATCGGCAAGCTTCTCAACAAGGACCAAGCTGTCGTTAATGAAAATGCCAATAAGGACAGCGACGTTTTTAATACCCAGCGTGATTTGACAGCAGGAATTGTCGGAAAATCCATTGGTCTCAAAATGTTGCCCAAACACGTAGCCAATGCCCACCAAAAAGGGGATATCCACTACCATGATTTGGATTATAGTCCTTACACTCCGATGACCAACTGTTGTTTGATCGATTTTGAAGGCATGCTGCGCAATGGCTTTAAGATTGGGAATGCTGAAGTAGAAAGTCCTAAGTCCATTCAAACTGCAACGGCTCAGATCTCGCAAATTATTGCCAATGTAGCTTCTAGCCAGTATGGTGGTTGCTCAGCAGACCGGATCGACGAGGTCTTGGCTCCTTATGCAGAAAAGAATTATCAGAAGCACTTGAAAGATGCTGAGGAGTGGGTTCTTCCTGAAAAACGTGAGGACTATGCTTGGCAAAAAACGAAAAAAGATATCTATGATGCCATGCAGTCCTTGGAGTACGAGATCAATACCCTCTTTACCTCAAATGGACAAACGCCCTTTACTTCGCTGGGCTTTGGTCTTGGAACCAATCGCTTCGAACGGGAAATCCAAAAGGCAATTTTGGAAATCAGAATCAAGGGACTTGGATCGGAACATCGGACAGCTATCTTTCCAAAACTGATCTTTACCCTCAAGCGGGGGCTCAGCTTAGAACCAGGTAGTCCCAACTACGACATCAAGCAGTTGGCCTTGGAATGTGCAACGAAGCGCATGTATCCAGACGTTTTGTCTTATGACAAGATTGTCGAGTTGACAGGCTCCTTCAAGGTGCCGATGGGATGTCGTTCTTTCCTTCAAGGGTGGAAGGATGAGAATGGTGTGGAAGTTAATTCTGGCCGGATGAATCTTGGGGTTGTGACAGTCAATCTCCCTCGGATTGCCTTGGAGTCAGAAGGGAATAAAGAAAAGTTCTGGGAAATCTTCAATGAGCGGATGAACATCGCTGAAGATGCTTTGGTCTATCGGGTGGAGCGGACCAAGGAAGCGACTCCAGCTAATGCGCCAATTCTCTACCAATATGGAGCTTTTGGGAAACGTTTAGGAAAATATGATCAGGTAGACCAGCTTTTCCGCAACCGCAGAGCGACTATTTCACTCGGCTATATCGGATTGTATGAAGTGGCGACGGTCTTTTATGGTCCAAATTGGGAAGAAAATCCAGAAGCCAAACAATTTACAATCGAAATCATTAAGGATATGAAGAAACGGGTCGAAGAATGGTCTGACCAATATGACTACCACTTCTCAATCTATTCGACGCCATCAGAAAGTTTGACAGACCGCTTCTGTCGCCTGGATACGGAGAAATTTGGTAAGGTTCCAGATATCACAGACAAGGAATATTACACCAATAGTTTCCACTACGATGTCCGCAAGAACCCAACCCTATTTGAGAAGCTGGACTTTGAAAAAGTCTATCCAGAAGCTGGAGCGACGGGTGGTTTCATTCACTATTGTGAATACCCTGTTCTCCAACAAAATCCAAAAGCCCTTGAGGCGGTTTGGGATTATGCCTATGACCGGGTCGGATATCTCGGAACCAATACGCCGATTGACCGTTGCTACAAGTGTGATTTCGAAGGGGACTTCACACCAACCGAGCGGGGTTTCACCTGCCCAAACTGTGGCAATAGCGATCCGAAAACAGTAGACGTTGTTAAACGAACCTGTGGCTATCTTGGAAACCCACAAGCTCGCCCCATGGTCAATGGCCGCCACAAGGAAATTGCTGCACGGGTGAAACACATGAATGGTTCCACTATCAAATCAGCTGGACAGCAAGTGACAGATTAGAAAAGGAAGATTATGGGAAAATACCAATTAGACGATAAGGGCAAGGCTCAGGTACAACGATTCCACGAGAAACATTCGACAGGCGGAATCAATAAAAAAGACCGGGTAGCCAGCCTAAGAGAGCAATTTTTAAAAAAGGCTAAGAAAAAATAAAAGTGAGAGTTCGCTCTCGCTTTTCTCGTATGGGGAGGTAAAGATGGAATTACGCAGACCAACTCTAGCAGATAAAGAAACTGTATTAGACATGATGGAAGAGTTTGAAAAGAGTCAATCAGCCCACGATGGCGGATTTTGGGATGCTGAGAACTTTGATTATGAAGAGTGGTTGGAAAGCAACCGTGATATGGAAATGGGGCTAGGGATCCCTGAAGGTTGGGTGCCTGCTGTTCAGTTAGTCGCTTTTGCCAAAGACGGTCAAGCAGTTGGCTTTCTCAACCTCCGATTGCGCCTGAGTGACTATCTCCTGGAGGAGGGTGGACATATCGGTTATTCCATCCGTCCCTCTAAAAGGAGTAAGGGCTATGCCAAAGAAGCTCTCCGTCAAGGCTTACAAGTAGCTAAGGAGAAGAATATTCAGCGTGCTCTGGTCACTTGCAGTATGGACAATCCGGCCAGTCGAGCGGTGATTCTCGCAAACGGTGGCCAATTGGAGAATGTTCGAAATGGAACGGAGCGCTATTGGATTGATTTAGATTGAGGAAAGTTTATGAAGTTACAACGACCAACTTTAGAAGATAAGGACGCGATTTTAGAGATGATTGCTGAGTTCGATGCTGCAAAATCCTATATGCACGGTGGCATGGGCTCCACTTGGAAGCGAGCAAAGGATTTTGCGGATTGGTTGCGAATTGTAGAGCAGCAGGAGGATACTGAGAATCTGCCAGAAGGCTGGGTTCCTACCATTCAATTTTTATCCTTTGATGAGACTGGCTACCCTCTGGGCTTTTTAGCCCTGCGCTTGTCCTTGAATGATAAATTATTTGTAGAGGGTGGTCACATTGGCTATTCCATCCGGCCCAGTCAACGCAGAAAGGGCTTGGCTAAGTTGCAGCTAGAGCTAGGACTAGCAGAGGCTCGAAAACAAGGACTAGAACGAGTGCTGATTACCTGTGATGAAGACAACGAAGCTAGCCGTCGCACGATTCTATCTGCTGGCGGTGTTTACGAAAATACAATCGACAGAAGTCAGCGCTACTGGATAGAGTTAGATGGGGAGGTGTCATGAACAATCCCAAACCTCAAGAATGGAAAAGTGAGGAACTGAGTCAAGGACGCATCATCGACTACAAGGCCTTTAACTTTGTGGATGGCGAAGGAGTACGCAACTCCCTCTATGTCAGTGGCTGTATGTTTCACTGTGAGGGTTGTTACAATGTAGCGACCTGGTCTTTCAAGGCGGGTATTCCCTACACCAAAGAGTTAGAAGAGCAGATTATGGCCGATCTAGCCCAACCCTATGTTCAGGGCTTGACCCTGCTTGGGGGGGAACCTTTTCTCAACACTGGCATCCTGCTGCCCTTGGTCAAGCGCGTGAAAAGAGAATTGCCTGACAAAGATATCTGGTCTTGGACCGGCTACACCTGGGAAGAAATGATGCTGGAGACGCCGGATAAACTAGAACTGCTTTCGCTGATTGATATTCTGGTGGACGGTCGCTATGATAAGAGCAAACGCAACCTCATGTTGCAGTTTCGTGGCTCTTCCAACCAGCGGATCATCGATGTTCAAAAATCCCTCAAAGAAGGTAAAGTCGTCATCTGGGACAAGCTCAATGACGGCAAGGACTCCTATGAGCAAGTAAAAAGAGACTAGCACGAGTCGAATAGCCATTATAAAGATGGACTTTTCGTGGTTCTTCAGTTTGCAAGAAGTGGGCTCTTTTTCAGACAATTTTATTCTCACTGATAAAATTCAGAAGGATTCATGGTATAATGGAATAGATTGTACGAAAGTTAGAGTGATCCAACTCGTACATTTAAGGAACAGAATGAGGAAATGTACATGACATTAGTTTATCAATCAACGCGTGATGCGAAAAATACAGTAACAGCCAGCC
>ERZ773072.1183-NODE-1183-length-13223-cov-5.577612_pt1 | contig 13223 bp, 23 predicted proteins | sample MGYA00580617_ERZ773072 | MGnify/ENA primary metagenome ERZ773072 (study PRJEB29015, sample SAMEA2737970) | human oral metagenome | biome: human oral; feature: human-associated habitat; material: dental | place: China | collected 2122 ... | reverse complement strand
GGGCGGCATTCGGGGTTTCAGGTAGCCTGAACACGGTACATTGACTAAACCACATGATTACACCTTCGCAATATCCAAGTTCATCAAGCGATATTCGCCGTTGGCATCGCGCTCGTGCACCCGCACAAAGGCCTTGCTGGTATGCACCTGCAGGCTGTCGCTCAATGCATCCATCGCGCGTTGCCATTTCTCGTCGCTGATGTCCAGACGGCGCAGCCCCAGCACGCGGGCGGTGCTGATATTGCCGTCGCGGTCGGTGGCGAAGGCGGCGTTGATGATGGCCAGCAGCTCGGGACGGCTGCCTTCCGAGTATTCGCGGATGCATTCGTCAATCAGCACTTTGGCAGCGGCCAGCCCTTCGTCGAATACCAGGGCATCTTGCATTGCCAGCTGTACGCGGTATTGGCCGTCGAAACTGTGCAGGCGGATATTGCCCTTCTTGCCGCCCAGCGAGGTGCCGTACTGGTTGGCGGAGAGTTCGGCAAAGGCCGCAATCTCGTCCATCGCCCAGCGGCGGTATTCCTGCAATTCCTCCTGTACCGCGCGGGCGCGGGCGGTAATCTTCTGCACCAGCTCGTCGCGTAGCAGGTCAATCGGGCGGATGTTGGCAATCGGTACCAGATTGCCGCGTGCGTCCTTCTTGTATTGGCTCATATCAATTTGGCTCATCTTTATTCCTTCCATCGTCTAAAAATTGGTTTCGTTCAATCATCTTGTCGGCCAGCATGCCTAACATTTCGGCCAAACGCTTTTTGTTTCTGGCTATTTCCTCTTCCGCCCACACCTTTTTCGGGGCTTCCAGCTGCGGCGGGGGCGGCACGGGCGGGATGCAGGCAATCAGCATTTTCGGGGTCGGCCAGCGGTCTACGGTTGCCCATAACGCGCCGAAGGCCTGTCGGATGCGCGGTACGTCGCGCTCGTCTTCCCAGGCAATCGGCAGCGAATCGAAAGCGGCAATCCATGCCAGATACGTCCCGTTGGCCGCATCGAGCGGCGGATGCCCGGGCAACCGCATGGCGAACATGTGCTGGATGCCGGACACCAAGGCATTGTTTACTTCTTTGGTCATCATTTCGGATCATCATCGCTTAAACTTCTCACCGGCTGCGGCTGCCTGAATGGTGCTGCTGGGCGCGGTCTGTTGTTGCGGGTTAAGGCTGCCTGAAAGGGCGGTATCCGCTGCCGGAGCCAAGGCTGCGCCGGCGGTTTTGTCCGGCGTCCAGAAGGTCAGGTTTTCCAGCAGGAAGCCGTGGCTGGTCAGGGGCGGGGTCAGCTTGCCGCTGTCGCGGGCTTCGATAACGCGGTTAGGCCACTGCCACGATGGCGGCAATCAACCAGTTCCGAGCTTCGCGGCGGGCAACGTTTTTTAATTCCGGCCACATGGTTGTTATCCTTTCCAACTGATGCGGATATAACGCACCGCTTCGCCGATACCGATGCCGATGATGACCAGCGCCAGCGCCAAGGTCAGCGCGTTGCCGAGCACCTGCCAGCAGCTTGCCTGTACAAACCAGTTCCAAAATACACTCATCTCACACCCCCCTTACCATATCGCCGTCCACCGGCATCTGCAGCTCGGCCGCCTGATTCATTGCGGCACTGATTAGGTTATTGACCGCCAGCGGGTAGAGCAGGCTGTGCTCTTCCACCCCGCGCCCGCTGCGGCCGCGCACCGTCAGCCGTTCGACCACCGCGTCAATCGCGCTCTCGTCCATAATTTTGGTGATGTCGCCGCCGGCGCGTTCGATTTTGTGTTTCAGGTAACCTGCCAGCCGTCCGTCGGTCAGCGGCAAGAGCGTCACCACCTCGCAGCGCTGCACCACTTCGCGCACCGCCGGGTTGTTTTCGCTGAGCTTTTGGGCTAATTCGGTCTGGCCGATCAGTACGATGCCGAGCAGGCGGTCAAAACCGTTTTTGAGTTCGAAGAAGCGTTTCAGGTGCTTCAGGGTGGGAATCGGCAGGCCGTGTGCCTCTTCGATGATCAGCACATGCTTGTTGCCCGCCTTCGCGCTCTCCTGCAGGGCGCGGTGGATTTGGCGGAAACGTGCTTCCGAATCGCGGTAGGGTCGGCTGCCGGGCGATACAGCTTCCAAGATGGCGGCGGCAATATGCGCGGCTTTCAGGGTTTTGCCTTTCACATCGTTGTCTTCCATCGCCAGTACATACGGTTCGATGGTGATGACCTGTCTGCCATCACGGTTGATGCGGTCTTGCAGGTCTTCGCGCAGGGTGGACTTGCCCGCGCCGCTTTCGCCGACCACCGCCACAAAGCCGCCGTGGCAGGCCGTTTGCAACATTGCCTCGCGCACATAGCGCACATCAGGGGTCATATACACGTCTTCCGCCGACCTGATTTCATCGTTGAACGGGTCTCGTACCAGGCCGAAATAACGGCGGGTGGCTTGGGTCAAAGTGGCTTTTCGTAGTAACATAGCGTCGTCCTCGCTTTCATTAGGGTGGGCAGGTGCGGTTTCCGGCTCGTTTTCCAGACATTGCGGAATGACCGCACCATTCGTTTCAAAATACTGCTTCAAACTCTCGCGCAGCTCGGCTGCGCCTTTTTTCGGCCATTCGCCGTGGTTGATTACCGCCACCAACCTGGGCTTGCTGCAGCCGATTTCGGCGGCGGCCACGGCATACGATTTGCCGATTTTTCTAAATGCTTCCTTCATCTCATGCCCCTTTCACAATCCGCAGGCTGCCTGCGGTTTTCAGACGGCCGAATACCTCTTCGATTTGGCTGGCGGCCACCCCGTCCGGGTACAGCCGTTGCAGGGTTTTTACCGCCTCGCCCCAGTTGCCGCCGGCCGCTTCGATGCGCGGTTTGAGCAGCTTGGCCAGCTCGACCTTGCTCAACACCTGCTCGCGTACTTCCATCGTGTTGTAGGCCATCTGTTGCCCTTGCTTGGGCATATACAGGGTGTTGGCGGCGGCCAGCGTGTCTTCCTGATGTTTGAACGGGTCGATTTCGCCGCCGAAGGGCACCGCCTTGCCTTTGCGTTTGGCGGCTGCCGCTTCCAGCGTGTCGGCCTGCATCGCCAGCTTGTCCAGTTCCTTGGCGTGGCTTTGTGCGATGGTGTCGGCCTGCCCTTTGTATTCCGCACCGATGACGGCGGCATCGGCTCTGAAGCCCATCTCGTCGAACACCACCTCCGGCACCGCCTGCCAGATTTCGTTGCCTTCGCTGTCGTAAGTGGCGATACGTGCGCCGGTCGGCTCCCACGGGTTCTTGGCCACCAGCAGTTTCTGCCCTACCAGCACGCCCTTGATGTCTTTCACGCTGTACACCCGGCCGCCGAAGCGGATTTCCAGATCGGGCGACACCTTGGCTTCTTTCGGTGCGGAAACGGCCAGCTCGCGGCAGTAGTCGGCAGGCGGCGGTAGAATCAGCTGCTCGGCCTTGATTTTGTTCCATGCCTGATAGCGGGTCAGGCCGTGTCGGCTGTGAATCTGCGTGCCGTTGTAGTAACGCATCCAGCGTTCGGCCAGGCGGTTCAGCTGCCCGATGTCGTGCACCTCGGTAAAGCGCAGGCTGCTTTCAAACGCCGTTTCCACAATGTCGTTGCCTTTTTCCACCTGTCCTTTGGCGCGCGGGTTGCCCGGCTTGTTGATCTGCACATGCACGTCCAGCGACTTGCACAGGTTTTTAAACGCTGCCGAGGTATTCGCACTGCCCGGGTCGAGCATCACCATGCGCGGCACGCCGCGGAACGGGTCTTTCAAAACATCCTGCTTCTCCTGCATCATGAAGATAAAGAAGTCGCACAGGTTGGCGCTGGTCTCGCCGCCGAAGTAGTAGCGGGCAAGGATGGTGCCGCTGGCGTGGTCGGTGCCGGTGTAGCGCCACACCCGGTCGTTTTCGATTTTGACCACGTTTTTCGGTTTGTTTTTGTAGAACTCTTCCTGCTTCATTACCCGCAGGCCGCTGTCCTCGCCGCTGCGCGGCAGGTAGTAGAGCACGCACAGGCTGGGGTCGATTTGCCAGCAGTGGTTCGGGTGCTCCGATTTCATGCGGTTCACCGGCGCGGGCTGCAGCAGTTGGTCGGGATGCAGCTTGTATTCGCGCAGGGCGCGGGTAACCGTGCTCTCGGACAAGGGCAGCACCTCGCCCGTTTCCTCATCCACGCGGGCGGCATCGATTTTGCCGTTGGCGCGCAGCATCTCCACCGCGCGGGCTACCGACATCAGCCGTTTGCCGTTGCGCCGCATCGCCTCCATCAGCACGGCTGAAATCAGCTGTGCCTCGTGCAGGCTTAATTCCGAGCGGCCGGCATCGCTGCGCCGTTTGCGGCAGGGCTTCACACTGACCACTTCCAGTTTGCGGTACAGCGTGGCCACGCTGATGCCCAGCTCGTTGGCTTGGCTTTTCAGGTAGCCTGCCTTCTCGCCGTGGCCGAGGGTGGCTGCATGAGCGGCCACGGCAGCCAGTTTCTCGGTCAATGCAGGGTTCATGGTTTACTCCCCGTCCAGCCATTCCGGCTTGGCGTTGGTCGGCGCTTCTTGCGGCAGGGTAAAGCGTTCGCGCAGGGTTTCGGCATCGCGGATGATTTGGTTGATGGCCGCCACCATCTGCGGGCGGTGGTCGTAGCCGTTGGCTTCGCCGTGTGCCAGCATCTGTTCGAAGACCTCGGCAAAGCGGCTCAAGTCGCTGCGGGCGGCCACTTCCAAACCGGAGAGCCGCATGGTCAGCTCGCTGCCCACGTCTTCGGGGCTCGGCTCTTTGCCCGTCTGCTTCTTGGCCAGTTTCTCGGCCAGCTCGCCCACCTTCTTGTTTTTGTCGGCGATGATTTTGTCTTTGGCCTCGGCGGTGTCGCGGCTCTCGCGCAGGGCGGCGCGGAGTTCGTTGCGGGTCATGCGGTCAATGTCGTCTAGAGTGTGACCATTGATGTCGCCGCCGTCAGCTAAATCGACTATCGCCTCATCCTCTTCTACCAGCAGCTCCAGCAGTTTGGATTTACCTAGCTCCATCAACTTTGGTGCGGCCTTCTGCATTTGCGGGGTGGCAAAGCGGCGGGTGGCATTCATCAGGCGGGTTACTTCCATGCGTCCCAAACCAAGTTCTTTTTGAGTTATTTCACGGAAATAACCATGTTCGGTATGTTCTTTCAGCACAATCAGCGCACGACCCAGCTCGAACATCCCTTCCAAGGTTTTACGTGCAGCTTGACGGGCACGCTCTATCCATCGGTCTTCGTTATAGGTTTCGCCCCCGCCCCACTGTTCCATTACCCGCACGCTGTTCAAGGCTGCGTTGTTGGCGGCTACGGTTAAAGTGTCATGTTCGATTACTTCCTGTTTGCTCATTTTTTGCTCTCCAAAATGCACGCCAGCGTGCATTTTCAAATTCGGTTAACTCGTTGGTCGGTCTCTTCCAACTTGTCTTTTAGATATTCGGTCTGCCGTCTGAAGCGTTCGGCAATCTGAAGCGTCTTCACGCTGTAGGCGAAATTGCCGTTATCCAGCTTCACCACCAGCCCCGCTTCGATTAAATCCTCCAGTTCGCGGGTAACGTAAGACGGGTTAAGGTCTAGGCCGTCGGCGATTTCCTTATTGCTGATGCCGATTAGCGTGTGCGCTTCCAATGCCTTGAAGACGCTCAGCAGCCGCTGTCCTTTTCCGCTCGCCATATCAATCCTCCGGTTGCTCTTTCAGTCCCAATTTAATCGCCGCCTCGTGCGCCATACCGCGCCGCCCTTTCAGTTGGCCGCGCAGCAGATGCTCCACCACCGTGCGCTCAAAGCCGAAATACCTTGCCCATGCGCTGCGGTTGATGCCGTGCCGCACGAAATATTTCTGTGCCGATTTAGGTGTTTGCGGATAGGGCAAAGGTTTGAAATCAATTGCTTGCCTACTCATTTATTGCCTTTCTGTGATACTATGTGTTTCTTTTGTTAAGGGGATACCGATGGTTTCCGAATCCGACGACATCATGCAAAAAGCACAGCGCTTTTTGGAAAAACAGGCACAAACCGATATCAAAATGGCGCAGACGCAGATGCCGAAAAATATCGGCGAATGGGTTATACAGCGGCTGGAATCCGGCCAGCCGGTTACGCCGGCTGCGCTGCAGGAATGGGCGGATGAACAAACCCGATCAAACAATCTGCTCATCCAACGGCAGGGTCAGGTATTGGCCGAATGGCTCGCCTCGCTGTCCAAAATCGAGTAAATCTGGTAAATCAGCACGAGGGGAGCAAAATCGGGCAAAACGTGCCGCTGCCGTTCCAGCAGCTGTTCGAAAATCTGCCAATCATCCAAGCCCTGCGCCCGTTGTTGCTTCAGCAGTTGGTAAGCCGATTCCAGTGCATCCATTTTTTGTCCTTTCGTGTGATGGATTGGTTTTAACTGTGGTGTTGCGTGTATTATGAGACTTTAAAATCTCTTTTACAAGGATTATTTTGTGATTTCTAAATCTCTTTTTGGTAGCCGATTGAGAAAGCAGCGAAAATTTTTAGACCTAACCCAAGCCCAAGCTGCTGAAAAAGCAGGAATTGAGAGGGAGACATGGGGAAAATATGAGCGAGGCATATTTTTACCTAGTGGAGATGTATTGATCTCTTTTTTAGGGATAGGGATAGATGTAAGCAGCTTATTTGCTGCCGACGAGAGGCAGTCTGAAACCCTCCCGTCCGGCCTCGGCGCGGAAGAGCAGGAGCTGCTGGCCTTGTTCCACCAGTCCAGCGAACTCGGCCGCGCCGTCATCATGAGCGCCGCCCGGGGCGCAGAGAAAAAAGAAGCCGCATTTGCGGCTGATCAAGTAGCTTAGTTTTAATTGTCCGTTTAATTGAACTGAATGAAAAGGAGATGAGTATGAAAAAAGCAACATTATGTCTACTATCCATTTTGGCGTTGTCAGCTTGTAATCAAAGCACCTCTTCTCAAGAAACTAAGGTAGAGGAGCCAAAATCCAGCTCTGCATCTGTTGAAGTAGCACGGCCTGAGCCTACTGCGCCAGAATTAAAGCTGATTGAAGATATGCAGTACATCACAGATAAACTGAAAACTATCCCAACTTTGGGTAAAGTTGTTATCTACACCGAAGAGACCGACCCAAATCATCGGCTTGGCCGCCCTGGGCAATATTTCGCCAAATTAAATTTTACTGATACCCGCTACAAATCAGAGCCTGAAAATTTCGGTACGATAGAAGTCTTCAAAACAAGGGAGGAGTTGGAGGAAAGGTATGATTATGTTGCTTCAGTTACCAAAGGAACCCCTTATCTCGTGTATCAATTCAAGCATGAAAATCTTCTAATGCGGCTGCCACATGAAATGACTCCGACACAAGCCAAAGAATATGAAGCTGCTTTAGAGAAAATGTAATCCAAGTTACCTACTCTATGCCGTACAACGTTTTTTAAACCCGTTTAAAAGACCCCCGACACCCCCATCAGCCACAATCCCTGCATCAACACCGATGCAGGGATTTTCTTATGTATATCACCATTACCGCAGGACACAGTAACACCGACCCCGGCGCCGTCAACGGCAGCGACCGTGAGGCCGACATCGCGCAAGATATGCGCAACATCGTTGCCTCCATCCTCCGCACCGACTTCGGCTTGGAGGTCAAGACCGATGGCGAGGGCAAGGGCAATCTGCCTTTGCGGGAGGCAGTCAAACTCATTAAAGGCAGCCGCCTGGCCGTCGAGTTTCACACCAACGCGGCACTCAATAAAACCGCGACAGGCATTGAAGCCTTATCCACCCCAAAAAACAAAGCCGCCTGCCAGCGGCTCTGTCAAGCCGTGGCCGACATCAGCGGCTGGAAACTGCGCGGCGAGGGCGGCTACAAGCCCGACAACGCCGGCCAGCACAGCCGCTTAGCCTACGCCCAAGCCGGCGGCATCATCTTTGAGCCGTTCTTTATTTCCAACGACGCGGACTTAGCCCAATGGAAGCAAACCAAATGGAGCATCTGCCGCGCCATCGCCAACGCCATTGCCGAAGAGGTTAAAGCATGAAAGAGAAAAAAACTTTGGTAGCACTGGCACTGGCTGCCGTATTGCCGAGCCTGACCCATTCCGCACCCCGGCTGGAATATTCGATCGGTTCAGTCAGCTACCCGCTTAGCGTCCGCCGCAGCGGTGTGGCTGCCGCCAGACGCGCCGCCAAACGGCGCAGGAAGGCTGGAAGATGAATAGCCTTAAAAACTGGCTGGCCGGCGCGTTTACCAACCCGTCCAGCGGCCAAGCCAGCCACACCAAGGTATGGGCCAACGTGGCCTACGCCGTGATGACTTACAAATTTGTCATGGCACCCGAACCGGTGGAGTGGATGTGGTGGAGCTACGGCTGCATTGTGGGCGGCTACGCCCTCATCAAGCGCGGCCTGTCCATCATTCCGCAGCTGGAACAGATCAAACAACAGGGAGATCAAAATGTGGATGCTACCGACGAATAAATCTTTGCTGTACGCGCTCGGCATCGGCCTGACATTGGCCAGCGTATACGGAGCGGGCTATACCCACGCCCGCCGTATCTATCGCGGCGAAATCGCACAGCTGCAGCAGCGTCATACCGAGCAGGCGCTGGCCGCCGAACAAGCCTACAGCGCCAAGCTGGCCGAAGTCAGCGCGGAAAAACAGAAGTGGCACGACTTCGCACAGCAGCAATCGGTCAAGCTGGCCGAAACCTCCCGTCAATTGGACACCCAAACCACACGCATCAAACAGGAGATAGCAAATGCAGTCAAAAACGATCAAAGCGGCGGCCGTTGTTACAGCGGCCTTGGTGCTGGCAGCCTGCAGCTCTACAAACAAGCCCTTGGCTACACCGATTAAGGTAGTGGAGCGCCCGGTACTGCCGCCCGCCGCCACCGAACTGCTGGCCGAACATCCGCGCCCGGCGCCGCCGGTTTCAGGCAGCCCCACCGATTTGCTCAATCACGCCGCCGACTACGGCGCATGGTGCGGCAAACGCGACACCCAAGTGCGCGGCTGGCAGGAATGGTATCGGAGCAAGCAGTAATGGATATTTCAGACAGAGCCACCCAGCAGGAGGAGCTGGCGCGTGAGGAGGCACTACGCCAAATCAGGCTACCTGAAAACGAGCATGGCGAGTTTCGCCAAAACCCGGCGGCTACCTCGCTCTTGTACTGCGTGGATTGCGGCGCCCGCATCCCCAACCGCCGCCTGGCCGTCCCCGGTTGTACCCGCTGCGTGGGCTGCCAGGCATACCAAGAAATCGGATACCCCTGAATCATGGATAACAGAACCTTTATCAGTATCGAATTTTGGCAAATCGTCTCTTTCCTAATGGGCTTTTTGGGCGTGTGCTGGATGTTCGGCAAGATGCTGCTCACCCATTACGAAAGCCGGTTGGCTCAGGTTTATAACAAAAGCGAAGAGTTGGAAAAAACCGTCAACAGCCTGAAAGAAACCCTGCCGCTGAACTACGTCCTGCGAGAAGACTACATCCGCGGACAGGCGGTGTTGGAAGCCAAAATGGACGCACTCCATAAAACCATTAGTGACCTTTATAAATTGGAAAGTGGGAAAAAATGATGCAACAAGCCCGTACTGCCGGCCTGCGCTGGCAGATTATCAGCATTCTTAACAAGGCCCGACCGCACACTTCATCGGAAATCATGTTGCTGGATATCCTGCGGGCAATCTATGCCGACACTACGGCCACCGAATTGCGGCGCGAACTGGACTATTTGGCCGACCGCAAGTTGGTGGATCTGGTCAAGCAGCCCATCGGCATGTGGCTGGCCGACCTGACCCGATTGGGTGTGGACATCGCCGAATACACCATCGACTGCCAGCCCGGTATTGCCCGTCCGCCCAAATACTGGGAGGGTTGATGATGGCACGCCGCAGCACCATTGCCCTGTTGCCGGACGATGTCCGCCACGAGTTCGAACGCCGGCTGGCGGCCAATGCGTTCGGCAACTATACCGAGCTGACCGAATGGCTGAACGAACAGGGTTACGAAATCAGCCGTGCGGCCGTACACCGCTACGGCCAAAAGGTCGAGCGCCGATTTGCCAGCATCAAGGCCAGCACCGAAGCCGCCCGTCTGATTGCCGAGGGCGCATCCGACGAAGGCGACACCCGTTCCGAAGCCCTGATGGCGATGTTGCAGACTGAGCTGTTCGATGCATTGGTCGCCATTGGCGAGATACCGGATACCGAACTGAATGTGGTTGACCGCTTCGGCATGATGTCGGAGGCAGCCAAAAAGATTTCGGCACTCACTTCGGCCAGCACCCGCCTGAAGCAATGGCAGAGCAACCTGAAAGAGAAGATGGATGCCAAATTTGCTGCGCTCGAAGCCGAATCGGCCAAGCAGGACAGCGGCCTCGACCCGGAAACGCTCAAGCGCATCAGGCAGGAAGTATACGGGGTGTTTTCATGACACAGCCGGCCTTAACCCTCTATCCCTACCAGCAGCGCTGGCTGGCCGACCACAGCCGCTTCAAAGTCGGTATGTTTGCCCGCCAGACGGGCAAAACCTTTACCACCACGCTGGAAATTGTATTGAACTGCTTAGATGCGGAATCGCAAGGCAAACGCACGCGCTGGGTTATCCTGTCACGCGGCGAGCGACAGGCTAAAGAAGCAATGAACGAAGGCGTGAAACGCCATCTGGAAGCGGCCGGCGTGGCCTGCGAAGTGATGCAGGTGCCGTTCGACGCCACCACCAATGCCTTAGAAGTGGTGCTGCCCGGGGGCAGCAAGATTACCGCGCTGCCCGCCAATCCCGACACCGCCCGCGGCTTTTCGGCCAATGTGTTTCTCGACGAGTTCGCCTTCCATAAAGACAGCCGCGAAATCTGGAAGGCGCTGTTCCCGGTCATCTCTGCCGGCTGGAAGCTACGCGTGGTTTCCACGCCGAACGGCAAGGGCAACAAATTCTACGAGCTGGTTACCGACGAAAAGAATAAGGAATGGAGCCGCCACATCGTCGATATCCATCAAGCGGTGGCCGACGGCCTGCCGCGCGATATCGAACAGCTGAAGGCCGGCCTGAACGATGATGATGCCTGGGCGCAGGAGTTCGAGCTGCAATGGTTGGATGAAGCCAGTGCCTGGCTGTCTTATGAATTGATTCACGGGTTGGAAGATGAGCAGGCCGGGTTACCTGAAAACTACACCGGTAATCCTTGTTATGTCGGTGTCGATATCGGCATCCGCAACGACCTGTTTGTGATTTGGGTGTTGGAGCAGGTGGGCGACGTGATGTGGACGCGCGAACTGATTACCCGCCGCCGTGCCAGCTTCGCCGAGCAGGAAGCCCTATTGGACGAAGTGTTCGAACGCTACCGCGTCTTGCGCTGCTGCATGGATAAAACCGGCATGGGCGAAAAGCCGGTGGAAGACGCGCAACGCCGCCACGGCGAGAGCCGGGTGGAAGGCGTGCTGTTCAACACCTCTTCCAAACTGGCGCTGGCCACCATCGGCAAAGAGGCGTTCGAAGACAAGAAAATCCGTATCCCTATCGACCAACACCTGCGCAGCGACCTGCACAAGCTGCAAAAAACCACCTCCGCCACCGGCGCACCGCGCTTTGTGGCCGAATCCGATGCCAACGGCCACGCCGACCGAACTTGGGCATGCTTTCTTGCCCTCAATGCCGCTGACGGTGAGACCGGCCCGGTACGTGTGGCCAGCCGTAAAATCCGCCGCCGCAGCCCCTTAACCCGAGGATACTGATATGGCCAAACCCCACTTCAAACTCAAAACCGCCAACGGCGCGGTTACCCTCAAACCCGCCGACCTGACCGCCCACCTCGCCGTTGCCCAACGCTTTTGGGGCATCGGCGGTTTCGGCGGCTATCTGCCCAATCCCGACCCCGTGTTGAAAAAGCTCGGGCGCGACATATCGGTTTACCGCGAGCTGCTGTCCGACCCGATTGTCGCCGGCCATGTGCGCCGCCGGAAGTCAGCGGTGGCCGGCATGGAATGGCGCATCGAAGCCAACGGCGCGCCTGATACGGTCTGCGACACCATTGCCGAGCTGTTCTCCGGTTTTGACCTGTACCGCCTGATCAACCAAATTCTGGATGCCACCCTGTACGGCTATCAGCCCTTGGAAATCATCTGGCAGCGGGGCAGCCTGTGGCTGCCGTCCGAGATTGTGGCCAAGCCGCAGGAGTGGTTTCAGTTCGACCAAGACGGGCAGCTGCGCTTCCGACTTTCAGGCAGCCTGAATGACGAACCGGTACCGGCCTTCAAATTCCTGTGCCCGACCCACAATGCCAGCTACATCAACCCATACGGCATCGGCGATTTGTCCTGCATCTACTGGCCGACCATCTTCAAACGCGGCGGCCTGAAATTCTGGGCGGAGTTCTCGGAGAAGTTCGGCGCACCGTGGATCATCGGCCGCGAGCCGCGCAGCAATACCGACCAAGACACCGACCGCCTGCTGGATGCTCTGGAACAGCTAATCGGCAACTCGGTGGCCACCATTCCCGACGACTCCAGCGTCGAAATCAAAGAGGCAGCGGGCAAACAGGGTAGTGCTGATGTGTACGACCGATTTATCCGCTACTGCCGTTCTGAGATTGCCATCGCGCTGCTCGGCCAAGACCAGACCACTGAAAAAGACAGCACCCACGCCAGCGCCACCGCCGGTTTGGAGGTAACCGAGGATATTCGGGACAACGACTGCCGCATCGTCGAAGGCTGCCTGAACCGGCTCATTGACTGGATCTGCGGTTTCAACTTTGCCGCCGATATCCCGCGCCCGCAGTTTGTTTTGTACACCGAAGAAGCAGGCGACAAGACCTTGGCCGAACGCGACCAAATCCTGACCGGCTGCGGTGTCCGATTATCCGAAAGCTACTGGAAACGCGCCTACAACCTGAGCGACGACGATATTGTCCAGGTAGCCTCTCCGCCAAATGCGACGCCGGCGTCACCTTTGGCCGACTTCGCCGAACACCGGCCGGCTGCCGATGCCGGCTTGGTCATCGACACCCTCGCCCCTCTTTCAGGCAGCCTCAATGCACAGGGGCAGGCATTAACCGATATCTTGATTGGCAGCCTGAAACAGGGGGCGGCCACGCCCGAAGCGGTACTGGACAGGCTGACCGCCGCTTATCCGAATATGGATGATGCCGCGCTTCAAGAGGAATTGGCACGCTTAATCTTTCTGGCCGAACTGGTCGGCAGAGTGGAAGCTGCTGAGGAGCTGGCCGAATGAATCCCGAAGACATCAAAGCCATCTTCGGCATGCAGCCCGAAGCCGCCGTAGCCTATCTCAAACAAAAAG
>ERZ773072.1176-NODE-1176-length-13257-cov-2.900091_pt1 | contig 13257 bp, 12 predicted proteins | sample MGYA00580617_ERZ773072 | MGnify/ENA primary metagenome ERZ773072 (study PRJEB29015, sample SAMEA2737970) | human oral metagenome | biome: human oral; feature: human-associated habitat; material: dental | place: China | collected 2122 ... | reverse complement strand
TATATCATCTATTAAGTATTAAAAAAGAAGTATTGCCATTTATTCTTAATATCATACAAAAAAAAATGGCTTCTAGCCCAAAACTTAAGACTAAAAACCCGTTAATGATAATAAGTTTATAGATGAATTAATGAGACCAGGAGCGGTTATCGGTATTGGCATCTCTTTTTACACCATTGCTCAGGTTGTAGGCGAAACCTACGCCGAGGGTTTGTTTTAGCTGTGTCTTCTTAATCTGGTTGTGGTCGTAGAGAAGGTCAAGCGTGATGACGGAAGAGATGTATTTATTGATTTTCATATTAAGCACCCCGCCATAGGAGAGAACCAATCGGTCGGGATGGTCTAGGTAGTTGGAAAATACGGATACGGTATTGGCAAGGGTGATATTCTCCATCAATTTTAGCTTATACTGGGCGGTAGCGAGGAAACCGAGCTGGAAGAGAGAAGAATCTCCATCGTTTTTCAAGCCATACAGCCCCTCTTTTTGGAGCTCTTTATCCAATACGAAAGTCCACCGTGCGTTGGCAGGTCTTAGGGTAAGGGTAAAGTCGGTAGCGGGCTTGTAAGTAAAACCAGCTCCTACGCTAAGATAGCCTGGCGCCATAAAATTAGAGGTCTTCACATCGTCTGCTGGCGGAGTGCCGTAGGTATAGCCCGGTGCGAACTGGGTAATAAGCCCTGCACCAGCGGATGCATACCAGCTTTTGGAGACTTTACGGCCATAATTGGTGGATAGATTAAGAACATCTTGGGTCTTTCGGGTTCCTATGCCCTTAGTATCGTTTTGACCGTAGCCAAGAACGATGATATTCTCCCAAAGGTCTTTATCCTTCTGGTAAGTAAGGTTATAATTAATGCCAGCTATCCAGCCGACATTGTTGGTACCGCCACCTACCCAGTTAGAGAACGCCGCTTGGTTGAGCATTAAGGAGTGTTGCCCCTCGATAGACCAGTTTTTAGTAGCAAGGGAATCGGTTTTAGCCTCTACAAGCTGCTCCTCCTGCGCAAAAAACAGGGAAGAAGACATTGCTAAGAGGGCAAATGCAATTTTTTTCATTATTTGATTCTTAAAAATTAGGAGGCAAATGTAGGAAAATATTTTTCACGACCTGAGCAATGCGCTCCTTGTCCTCATCGGTGAGATTAGAGCCAGAAGGAAGGCAAAGTCCGTTATTAAATAGGTTTTCGGATACGCTTCCACCGTAGTATGGGCTGGTCTTAAACACAGGCTGAAGGTGCATAGGCTTCCACAATGGGCGAGATTCTATATTCTCTTCCAAGAAAGCAAGCCTGAGGTCTTCCCTCATCCTTCCTGTTTTCTCTGGATTGATAACGATTGCCGAAAGCCAATGGTTGGAATAATAATCTGCACTCGGCTCGGTAAAAACATCTACTCCATCAATGTCTTTAAATAAATCTTGATAGAAAGTGTGCATCTCCCTACGGGCTTTTATCCTCTCGGGAAGGACTTCCATCTGCCCCCTGCCGATACCTGCCGAGATGTTGCTCATTCTGTAATTATAACCAATCTCCGAATGCTGATAGTGGGGTGCATTATCCCGAGCCTGAGTGGAAAGGAAGACGGTTTTATCCTTCTCCTGCTGAGTGTGGCAAACCAATGCCCCCCCGCCAGAAGTGGTGATAATCTTATTTCCATTAAAAGAAAGCACACCAAACCTCCCGAAAGTACCGCAAGCCTTGCCCTTATAAGTGGAGCCCAAAGCCTCTGCAGCATCTTCTACAAGTGGGATATCGTACTTCTGCGCGATGGACAAAACTTCATCTACCTTGAAAGGCATACCGTAAAGCGATACCGCAACAATCGCTTTTGGCATCTTGCCCTTAGCAATGCGGTCGGTAATAGCTTCTTCTAAGGCTTTTGGGCAGATATTCCAAGTCTCTGGCTCGGAATCTACAAACACAGGAGTTGCCCCTAAATAGGCAATAGGATTTGCCGATGCAGAAAAAGTCATTGACTGGCAGATGACCTCATCACCCGCCTGCACACCACACTGAATAAGCGCCAAGTGAAGCGCCGCCGTACCCGCCGAAAGTGCAGAGACCTTTACCCCACTCCCAAGGAAGCGCTCCAAGTCTGCCTCGAAGCCATCTACATTTGCCCCGAGCGGTGCTACCCAGTTGTTTTCAAATGCCTCGTGAATATATTTGAGCTCATTGCCGCCCATATGCGGAGATGAAAGCCAGATTTTTGTGTTGCTCATTGTTTAATGTTTTTGTATTATTGATTTTAAATCTGTAATATTTTGAATCTTATACTTAGGAAGATATTTTTCCTTAATATTAAAATTCTGCGGATGTATATTATTTCCTTTATCCAACAAACAAACTGTAACCCAGCCAAGTTCATTAGGGGTAATAAAATCTTTAGGATTATCAGCGATATAAAAGTATTGACTTATATGCTCTTCCTGAAAGTCTTGATAATTCCTTATATCAGGCTTAGATGTACCGAACTCCTCAGAAATAATTATTTTATCAAAAAGAGATTCTATTTTTAAGGCTTTTAATTTATTTCTTTGTGTAATGGAGTATCCATCAGTAATAAGTCCTAATTTATAGTTTTGTGCTTTACAAAAATTTAATATCTCAATTGTCTCTCTCTCCATTTCTATATTTGGATAATGATTTCTATAAATAGAGAGTAACTTTTCTTTGGTAAAGCTGGGATAGTGATTTTCTAAAAATTCAAACACATTCTGATTAAGCTGATATAAACCAAACATTTTTTCATAGAGGGTATCAGAATTAACAGAAGAATATTCAGATGCTACTAAGCCTGCTATTTCTCTATATGCAGATTTCAGATATTCTATTTCGTACGCTAGTGTATCATCTAAGTCAAAAATGATATATTTAGTTCTCATAGCTTCTAACCAAGATTTCATCATCATATCTAAGCATCAGTAGGTTTTCTTCCCACTGCTCAAAACTGCTAATTTGCTCATTTAAAATATATTCTTTCAAGATATATTCTGGATAATTAGCCCCAGCCAAATAGCTAAGAGGATAGCCTCCACCAAATCTTGGGTTGATTTCAATACCAATTACTTCCTTTGTTTTCTTATTGAAAAAGAATTGCATAGTAATACATCCTATAGCTCCTTCTATTTTACTGAGTCTCTGTTTTATAATATCTATGATTTCATTCTTCCTTGTTACCCCTTTATTAATTTCACCTGCACGGACATAGATTCTCTCTCGGGGAACAATACATTTGAGTTCATTATCCTTATTATAATAAGTATCTACAGTAAATTCACTATAGGCATCTGGATTTATGTATTCCATAAACATAAAATCAGGATTGGATAAATGATAGTCCTTAAGCTCTGATTGTTCTTTAATTAAATAAATATCTTTACTTAAAGAACCATTATAGGGTTTTATAAATAATGGAAATGATGGATTGTATTTATCTATAGCCTTAGGAATATTAATATCATTAGCTTCAAAGAAGAGATTAGTTAATCTCTTATCTCTACACTTGGTTACAAAATCTATGGAGGAAACAATAGGAGTTATTCCTTTTTCTATAAATATCTCCTTATTCTGAGATAATACCAATAATTCAGTGTCAATAGTAGGAACAATAAGTTTAATATTCCATTTCTGACAAAGAAGTAATAACTCCTGAATATAATTTTCTTCTGTAACCTTAGCTATTTTATGATAGCCATCTGAAACTATACAAGCAGGAGCCAAAATAGGATGAGCATCTACTGTATAAACTTTATTTTCTTTATCTAATTTCTTTACTTCTCTCTGAAAAAACTTCACTAAAGAGACTCTCTGTCCTGCTGATGTTATAAGTATATTATTATTCATTATTAGTTTTTTCCATTAAAATTTTCTACAGTGGCGTGCCCTTCTTGGGAGATACCCTCGCGGATGAAAACCTTTTTTATCGTTAGCAATATGATTTTTAGATCTAATAAAAAGCTGATATGATCTACATACCAAACATCATATTCAAATTTTTTAGTCCAAGATATGGCATTCCTTCCATTTACTTGTGCCCAACCCGTAATGCCAGGTTTTATTTCGTGTCGACGGCGCTGCGTTTCGCTATACAAAGCTAAATATTCTGGCAGTAAAGGTCTTGGCCCTACGAGAGACATATCTCCTTTGATCACATTAAGGAGTTGAGGGATTTCATCAAGAGAGGTTTTTCTTACAAATGACCCAATTTTGGTGAGCCGTTTAGCATCTGGGAGGAGATTTCCATTGGAATCTCTCTTATCATTCATCGTTTTAAACTTGATAATCTTAAAAATTTTCCCATTTTTACCTGGTCTTAGCTGATAAAAGAAAGACTTCCCATCATTAACAAAAAATAGCCCTACCATTACCACAAAAAATAGAGGAAATAAGCAGATAAAGCCTATGAATGATAGGCTAAGATCTAAAAATCTCTTGATAAAATGGCGATACATTCTTACTTAAACCTAAATAAATTTAGTAACAAAAATAAATAAAATTTCTTGGTATCTCTCATTAATTGGGTGTTATATTTCAATATCATCTTATTTCGTTGGAAGTAAGAGCCGAGAAAGGCTCGGTATATCTTATAATAATCTGAACCTGGTTCTATATACTTTATATAGTTCTCAATGTGTTTTTTATGATAACCTCTGAGGACTTTACCTATTTTATACTTAATCGTACTAAAAGATAATTGATTAAGATGCCCATGTACATTATTATTATGCAAACGATAATGAATATAAGAATTTCCATCTATACAGACCTTAAACCCTCTACTTCTGGCGAAGAAATATACCAACCAGTCATGCGAAAACTCTTCCCAACAAGAGGAATCTACCGTAGGTATAAAGGCTTTGAGTTGCTGAGCAAGATTTTTAGTAAAAACATAGGTGCAACCAGCACTCCCCCCCTCGAAGAGGAAATCATATTTCTTTTGTGGGTAATTCTTTTTTAGCAAAGAGAAACTATTGTCCTGCATATCCCACTTGGTAAGGTTAGAGCAATAGAGCTCTGCACCTTCTGCTTCTAATTTTTCTACTGCAGCACTCAGTTTTTGAGGTAACCAAATATCATCTTGGTCTGCAAAGGCTACAAAATGAAAGTCTTCATTAAAATCTATCTCTGTTATCATTTTAAGGAAGTTATTTGCTGCAGAACCTGTAGCAGGAGTATTTATCTTGACCTTTAATTCTGGAAATTTTTCCCTAACAAGGGATACAGTTCTATCCTCACTCAAATCATCATTAACAACAAGGTCCACAAGAACTCCTTCCTGATTTAGTATTGACTGAATCTGCTCCTCTATATATTTCTCGCCATTGTAAGAGGCAAGGAGGATTTTTAGTTTTTTCATAGGAATTAAAATTAATTAAGCTTTAACCCATTCTTTTTTATCAAAATCATACTTTTTAATTACTCTAGCAGGAGAACCTACTGCAATAGAGTAAGGAGGAATATCCTTTGTAACCACACTCATAGTTCCGATAATAGAGCCCTCCCCAATTGTAACTCCCTGAAGAATAGATACAAACTCTCCTAACCACACATTCTTTTCTATAATAACGGGTTTCGTATATATTTTTCTACTATTAGGTGTAGAAAAAGGACTATCCTGATTGTCCCCTTTATAATTACCATGATTATGGTCTGTAATATATACTTTACTGGCAATTAAGACATCATCTCCTATTTTTATTTTTTCAACGGCAGCTATATGTACATCATCATTAATCTGAACATTATTTCCAATTTCTATAAGTTTTTCTCTTTTTAGATTATGATGATTAAATGCATCCATTCTACAATTAAATCCTGTGGTAAAGCCTTTTCCTATATGAATATACTTTCGTCCTCTAATACGAAAGGGAAAGCGTATCAATCTTGCATTTCTAAAAATAAACCTTCCTCTTATTTTAAAAATAACAAGTCTTATTACATCTAATAAACTGTACCTTTCAAAAAAACTCATAATATTATTTTTTTAACTTAGCTTATTTCGTGCGTATCATAGAAAGTATAGATAAAATGGAAAAGAATTACTATAGAAGCATAATCCATTAAATTATTAAAGCGTTTGTATTTAGTATCATCTACCCTAATAAAAATAAGCCCCGTAAGTAAATAAGGTGAATACCTAAATGCTGCGATAGGACTAATAAAAAATACCAGTATATAAAGCGCAAGTGTAGTAATAATTACTGGATGGAAGAATCGCTTCCTTAGAAAAAGATAAGCAATAAAAGTAGCTGACATAAAGACAACAAAAAACATATAATGTATAAAGCTAAATGTCTCTTGAAGGCTATATGCACTGAGCTTATCATTAAGCAACTCGAGTTCTGGTCGGTTTAAAAGAGTACCCACAAATATTACTGATACTAAAAGGGAAAAAACAATAGTAAAATAATAAAAATACTTCTTACTCTTATGGAAAATAAGTACTATTGGGATTGTAGAACTAAAATGCATAAAAGGAGTAAGATATACCAATTTTGTTGTTTTTTTATTATTATAAATCTGATGGATAAAATATGCGAATATAACATAAGGAATCCCATTCCTAAGCAAAACATAGGAGAACAACAAGTAGTAGAGGGAGAAAAATATCATTTTTTTCCAAGTACGGACATTTTCTGCCCAAATAAGCCATATAAAAAAGCAATTAACAATGATGAAATTAAAGTAAAACATCAGTTGAAAAACTTCTTTTCTAGTATCTAAAAGACTTGAGCTAAAATCATAAAGCATATAGAGATAAGGCTCTTTAGTGAGATAGTCTAACAATTCCTCTGGCCTTTCTATCCTATAAAAATAAAAATATGCCATATAATCTTTGCCCCAGCTGACATCTATAGAGAAGCGTAAAATAAAACTGAAAACGATAAAAGCAAATGTAAAAAATGCTTTATGAACAGGATTCTTGTGCAGACATCCTAAATAAAAAAAAAGGAAAGTAATTCCCAAATATAAATGTAACTCATTCATTTTATCTAATAAATAAAAGAATTAATATTAATACAAAATGAGCACATATTCTACTTGTGGTAATGATGTTAAGCTCTTTTAATCCTTTACCATTATCAATAGAAGCCATCATCCTTGGATCTATAAACAGGAGGAGACTCATAGCTCCTACTGAATTCAGTACCTGGCTATAAGAACTTAGCATAAGAACTTTCTGCGGAAAATAAAATGCAATGTAGTAAAGAAAAGTCATACTAAAACCATATACAGATGAAGCTAGAAAAGAAAAACCAAAGAACAAACTGTCTTTCTTAAAATTAATAGCCTCCTTTCTAAAAGTAGGATTCAAAATAATCGTGAAATCTTTTTTATACTCTACTTTTCCAAGGAAGAAATTAAGTTTTGATATAATAAATCTTGATATAGCTAAGGAATACCTTCTACTATAAAGCATTATAAGGAGAAGAATGACGAATATGTGTGCAAGGAGGGTCATTAGCCAGATTAAGTCCTTATCTTTTACAGACTCGGTATAGTAGGCCATAATAGGTGCGAAGATAAGAATAAACCCCCGAGCAGAATACTGAAAAACATTGATAAGGGAAAAAAGATATCTGAAATTTTTATTATCGTGAAGATTAAATTTTAAATGATAGGTAAATACATCTATATAAATAGATACAGCATACATTAGTGGAGCTATAAGAAATTTAATATCCATCTTTTTTTCCTTTCTTCAATTATTATAGTTTTTCTTTAGGCTTTTCAAGTATAATATTACTCTCTTCCTATATTCTATTCTAAGCAATTTTGTGATGGCTTACTAAATTATCTTATCCTTCCATCTTGCTGATTTTTTCTTAGAAAAATCTCTTATTAGTTTTTAAAAATTTATTACTGATGCCAAAGGTAATGATTATCAATAAATGTACATTGTCTTCATATAACTTTTTCAGCCTAAAGGATCTCTTATTCTATAAGTTTATTAATTTAATAAAATAGCAGATAATTTTGGAATTAAAGTCTCTTATCCACATTCTCAAAAACACCTTTTACATCATAGACTATAGAATTTGAAGCCTTTAAAGTTTCTATATCTAAATTTTTAAAATCTTTATGAGCTACCCCAAAGATAATTGCATCATACTTCCCATTAGGGAGCTGCTGAGTACTAGTGATGCCGTACTCATGCTGAACCTCAGAAGGATTTGCCCAAGGGTCAAAAGTACTTACCTTCACACCGAAATCCTCCAAAGCAGAAATGACATCTACGATTTTCGTATTTCGGACATCTGGGCAGTTTTCTTTAAAAGTTACCCCAAGCATTAGGACTTTAGCACCATTGATTTGAATATTCTTCTTAATCATCGCCTTTATCACTTGCTCTGCAACATATTTGCCCATAGAATCGTTCATTCTTCTCCCCGCAAGGATAATCTCTGGATGATAGCCGTATTCTTGAGCCTTCTGTGCTAAATAATATGGATCTACACCGATGCAATGTCCCCCAACGAGACCTGGCTTAAATGGAAGAAAATTCCACTTAGTGCCTGCTGCCTTTAGTACATCGTGAGTATTGATATCCATTAGATTAAATATTTTAGCCAATTCATTTACGAAAGCAATATTAATATCTCTTTGAGAATTTTCAATCACTTTTGCTGCTTCAGCAACTTTAATAGTTGGCGCAAGGTGAGTTCCTGCCGTAATTACTGATGAATAAAGGTTATCCACCACTTTTCCGATTTCTGGTGTGGAGCCAGAAGTTACTTTTAGAATTTTCTCTACAGTATGCTCTTTATCACCTGGATTAATCCTTTCAGGGGAATATCCAGCAAAGAAATCTTGATTAAATTTCAATCCTGAAGCCTTCTCCACCACAGGGATACAATCTTCCTCCGTTGCCCCAGGATAAACAGTAGATTCGTAAATAACAATATCTCCTTTTTTGATGACTTTTCCTACGGTCTCACTTGCTTTTATAAGAGGTGTAAGGTCTGGGCGATTATTCCTATCCACAGGTGTAGGAACGGTGATAATGTAGATATTGGCATCTTTTATATCTTCCAGATTTGATGAGCAGAAAAGTCCGTTAGAACTTGTATTGAATGGGTTTTCTCCAACCAAAACTGACTTCAAAAGTTCATCAGAAACCTCCAAAGTTTCATCGTGTCCTGCATTGAGTTCTGTAATTCTTTTCTGGTTAATGTCAAATCCTACCACAGGGTATTTCATTGCGAATAATCTTGCCAATGGAAGACCGACATATCCTAAACCTATAACTGCTATTTTATGATCCATTTTTTATATTCTTACTTTTTACTTTAAATTTTTCCAATACCAATCTACAGCTTCTTTTAGTCCCTCTTCAAACTTATGAGTAGGATGGTATCCTAAATTCTTCTGAGCCTTTTCTATACTTGCCAATGAATGAGGAACATCCCCCTGACGATTAGGCCCGTGGAGGATTTCTACATTAGCGATTTCAGTATCGTATGCAGAGAGATATTCTTTTAATAATTCTGCCATTTGCTTGATAGTTGTTCTGTCTCCCACCGCTGTGTTATACACTTGATTAATAGCTCCCTCATCTTCTGAAATGAGTGCAAGGAGATTCATCTGAACGACATTATCTATATAGGTAAAATCTCTGGAATAAGTACCATCTCCATTGATTGTAGGAGACTGATGATTCATCAATTGAATAACAAACTTAGGAATAACCGCAGCATAGGCTCCATTAGGATCTTGCCTTCTCCCAAATACATTGAAATACCTTAATCCAACAGTATCAAAATTGTAAGTTCGTTTAAATACATCTGCATAAAGCTCATTTACATATTTTGTAATTGCATAAGGAGAAAGTGGTTTTCCAATAACATTCTCTACCTTTGGTAATGACTGGGAGTCTCCATAAGTAGACGAACTCGCGGCATAGACTAACCTTTTTACCGCTGCATCTCTCGCTGCAACGAGCATATTGAGAAAGCCCGACACATTGACATCATTGCTTGTAACAGGGTCATTGATGGAACGAGGAACAGAGCCCAAAGCAGCCTCATGAAGCACATAATCCTGGCCTTCGCAAGCTTTTTGGCAAGTTTCTAAATCACAAATATCACCTTCTATAAGGGAAAATTTAGGATTAGAGAAAAATGGTTCAATATTATGCCTGTGCCCAGTAGCAAAATTATCTAAAACCGTAACTACAGCTCCGATTTCTAATAATTTTTCACAAAGATTAGAGCCGATAAAGCCTGCTCCACCCGTAACCAATACCTTTTTATCTTGTAATTTTGAGAAGTCCATATTAAACCTTATCCTAATAATCTTCTGAAAAATCCTTTTTTCTCTTTGCTATGGTAGCCGTAGCCGTATTTATTACCATAACCGAGATTCGTCTTACTTACATCATTAATAACAAAAGCAACATTGTTGAGCTTATGACTGTTGATATTATCATTTGCAAAATTGATAAGCTCTCGCTCAGTGTACTTAGAACGGGTAACATAAAGCGTGGCATCTGCAAGCTCCGCGAACAATAATGTATCCGTAACAAGAAGTAAAGGTGCTGTATCTACAATGATATAATCATACTGAGTGCTCAATGTATTGAGGAGCTGCTCAAATCTACCATTAGAGAGGAGCTCTGTAGGGTTTGGAGGTATCATTCCAGAATAAACTACATCACAATTTGGATTAAATAGCGACCGATGAATGATATCCTCTACCTGTATATCGTCAGAATGGAGATATTCGGTAAGACCTGCATAGGCACGGCTTTTAGGATCGTATCTCTGCAACTGAGGATTACGAATATCAGAGCCAATAATGAGCACTTTGGTTTTAGGATTGGCAAGAGTAAGTGCGAGATTAATAGAAGTAAAGGTTTTACCCTCTCCTTTTACAGAAGAGGTAACGAAAACCACTTTACCTTCGTGCTTTTTAGGAAGCATAAAGTTCAGATTCGTAATCAGTATTCTAAATGCCTCAGCAACTGGTGAAACATCATTTACTTTAATAATATCATCCTCTCCTTTCTTAATGCTTGGCAATTCTGCTATGACAGGAGTGGTGGATAGCTTTTGAATATCATGCTTAGACTTGATTTTATTATCTACAAGCTCATAAATATAAATGATAGCGAAAGGAATGAGGAGACCGATAACCAAACCTACAAGCAGGATAATCATATTCTTTGGAGCGACGGGCTTATCAGAGGGGTATGCGGTGTCTACCACCCTTGCTTTATCGGCAATAATGGATTGAGTAATGGCAGACTCTTCCCTCTTCTGCAAAAGCAATAGATAGAGGCTTTCTTTTATCTGCTGCTGTCTTTCTATCCCTCTGAAAAGTTTCTCCATAGAGGGAAGTTGAGAGATTCTGCCAGAGATTTTATTCTGCTCGCTAAGGAATTCATTCCTTGTGATTTCTAAAGCGATTTTATTCTTTTGTAAAGACTGCAATACAGAGGAACGCATCGCATTAATCTGCTTTGTGAGGTCTATTACGGTAGGATTTTCCTCAGTAGCGGATTCCAAGAGACGATTTCTCTCAAGGACGAGCTTATTATAGGTAGAAATTACAGTAGAAGCATCTGCATTTTGAAGCCCGACATTAGTTGGGAGGACTTGGTAAGCTCCTTGTTTGGAGACATAGGATATCAGCGAGTTGGTAAGCTCAAGCTGGGCATCTGCTTCGAGTTGTTTTGCTCTGTTTTCAACTGTAGTTTCGAGGCTGAGCTTAGCTTCGGTAGGGATATCGGTGATTTTATAATCTACTTTGAACTGCTCTTTTTTGTCTACATCACCGAGTTCTATGGAGAGTTTTTTTATTCTTTCATCGATGAAATCGAGGGTTTTTTTAGACTCCGAACTCTTGTCGTCTATCGCATCAATATTATAAGCAATAATGAGGTCATTGATAAGATCCTCTGCTTTTTTGATATTAGGGTAATTCATAGAGAGCGCGACAACCGTAGCATCTTTATTGACCAAATCTACTTTTAGAATCTCTTGATAATAATTCACTGCCTTTTCAAGCGAAGAAATATGAAGCTCTAATGCAGATACATCTATGTCTTTATTGAGTTTTGAATTGTAGGTCTCGTTTTTAGTGATAATCATTTTGGCATAAGGCAGGGAGATGGTCTTCCCAAGCTCAGAGGTGATTTCTTTTTTGAGTTCATCAGAATTGAGGCTCAGTTTATTGCCTTTAACGATAAGCTCTAAAGGTTTTTTAGGGAAGTCTACATTAGGAGTTTCACTGATAATCTTCACACTAACAGGAGAAGTCTCTTTGTAAAGCTCTACCTTTCTAAAACCTTTCTTAGCAAAGAGGCTTGCTTGAAAATTATTATTCTGTACAACTTCACGCATTAGTTTTTTGGAGCTGAAAATCTGGATTTCATTATCTATGCTATTGGTTTTTAATCCACCAAAACCAGACAAATCAGCAAGGAGCCCGAGTTCTGGACTACCAGAGGAATTATCTGCATCTTTTATAAGAACGGTAGACTCCACTTTATAAACAGGAGTCATAAACTTCAATGCAAAATAAGTAAGAAATAAAGTAAGGAATATACTTATGATAAACCATTTCCAGCGCTGTAAGTAAGGCTTTATGATTTCCGCTAAATTAAATTCTTCTGAAGTGTTTGTATCTATCGTTTTTTCTGATGACATTCTTTTTTATATTAATCGTTGATGATTTTATCTAATGAAAAGGAAACAGGCTAAACCCGTGTAATAGCAAGAGATTATTTCCTGATAAACAATGCTAAAAGACCAATAATCACACTGGCTACTGAGATGTATATACCTGCATTAGGGTCAAGGCGAGAGGCTTTCTGTCTTGTTTTATTTGCAGGAACATAGATGACATCTCCTTGTTTTAAGATATAGTAGGGAGAATTAATAAAATCTGCTTTTGAGAGGTCTATCTTAGTTTGCTCTACTCTACCTTCGGTAGTTCGTATGAGGAGGACTTCATCTCTAAGTCCGTAAATGGTAAGGTCTCCTGCTAAGCTCAGTGCCTGCATTAGGGTACCTTTCCCATCTGATAATATATACTCACCAGGGCGAGTAACCTCTCCCATTACGGAGACTTTAAAGTTATTAAGCCGAACACTTACGGAAGGCTCTTTTATGTATCTTCTGAGTTTATTATAGAGAGTAGATTTTAATCCATCTATCGTCAGTCCCTTTACATTGATTTTACCTAAGATTGGCATATCAATAGCTCCCTCATCATCTACTATATAAGTAGGTCCAGAAGCTGTTTGAGAGA
>ERZ773072.1169-NODE-1169-length-13300-cov-20.349113_pt1 | contig 13300 bp, 13 predicted proteins | sample MGYA00580617_ERZ773072 | MGnify/ENA primary metagenome ERZ773072 (study PRJEB29015, sample SAMEA2737970) | human oral metagenome | biome: human oral; feature: human-associated habitat; material: dental | place: China | collected 2122 ... | reverse complement strand
CGACTGTGACCCCCGTGGCCTCCTGGTCCTCTACTCCCTGTCCAAGCAGTCGAATCTCGCGGGCTACCGCGCCGCGCTCATCTACGGCGACCCCGCGCTGGTTGCCCCCATCGTCACGGCGCGCAAGCACTCGGGACTGATGGTCCCCACCCCCGTCCAGCACGCCATGGCCCTCGCCCTGGGCGACACCGAGCACGTGAGCGCCCAAAGGAGCGTGTACGAGGCCCGACGCCGCCTCCTCCTGGAGGCGCTGACCCGCGCGGGGCTAGACGTCGACCCCGCTAGCGCCGCTGGACTATACCTGTGGGTCGCAGATCCGGGCGCGCCGCAAGACTCCTGGGCGCTCGTCGACCGATTCGCGCGGCTCGGAATCCTGGTTGCGCCCGGAGACTTCTACGGCGCGGCCGCCCGCGGCCGCGTGCGCGTGGCGCTCACGGCCACGGACGAGCGGATAGCCGCCGCAGCGAAGCGCATCGCCAGCGAGTGGGTGGGGCGCTAGCCACCTTGACGGCACTCCGGGACACGGGCAGCGCCCGTGTCCCGGCCTTTCTTCACGGCGAAGGAGCTTAGTTGGATGCGTGCAGCGCGTCGTTGAGCTCGATGCCCACGACGCCCGCGCGGGCGATGGCCTCGATGCGGCCGGTCTGGGAGTTGCGGCGGAACAGGATGTTCGACGCACCCGACAGCTCGCGCGCGGCAATCGTGCGCGGCTCGGCCTCGCCGGAAGAATCGATGAGCGTCACCTTCGCGCCGGCGGTCACGTACAGGCCGGCCTCGACCACGCAGTCGTCGCCCAGCGCGATGCCCAGGCCCGAGTTCGCGCCCAGCAGGCAGCGCTCGCCCAGGCGCACGCGCTGCTTACCGCCGCCCGACAGAGTGCCCATCGTGGAGGCGCCGCCGCCCACGTCCGAACCGTCGCCGATGACGACGCCCTGTGAGACACGGCCCTCGACCATGGAACGGCCCAGCGTGCCAGCGTTGAAGTTCACGAAGCCCGCATGCATGACGGTCGTACCCTCGGAGAGGTAGGCGCCCAGGCGCACGCGGGTTCCGTCGGCGATACGCACGCCAGAGGGCAGCACGTAGTTGACCATCGGGGGGAACTTGTCGACGCCCTGCACGGTCACGGGGCGACCGTCGCGGGCGCGCAGGCGCAGGCGCGTGGCCTCGAAGTCGGCGACGGCGCACGGGCCAGCGTCCGTCCACACGACGTTGGGCAGCACCGCGAAAATACCGTCCAGGTTGATCGTGTTGGGCTCCACGAGGCGGTGGGACAGCAGGTGCAGACGCAGGTAGGCGTCCTCGGTCGAAGCGGGAGCCTGCGTCAGGTCAATCGAAGTGTTCACGACGACAGTGCGCACGCGGCGCGCATCGTCCACGCGCTCCAGGAGCGCCAGCGAGGTCGCCAGCTCTTCGTCGTTCCCGGGCTCGCCCAGGTGCGGGGCGGGGTACCAGGTGTCGAGAGTCGTTCCGTCCAGGGTGGTCGTTGCGAGGCCGACGCCCCATGCAGTGCTGTTATCCATGCCCCTACAGTACGGGGCGTGCGCGCGTCGTTTCGGGGTGAAACTCAGGGGCGCGGCGCATCCCACAGGTCCGGCCAGAAGACACCCAGCTCGCTCGCCATGGCGCGCAGCAGCGGCAAAGAGATGCCGACGACCGAGTGATAATCGCCCGTCACTCCCTCGATAAAGGGGCCGCCCAGCCCGTCCACCGTGAAAGAACCCGCCACGTGCAGGGGCTCACCCGTCGCCACGTAGGCGTCGATCTCGGCGTCTGAGATGTCTCCGAAGTGAACGAGAGTTGAGGCAGAACGCGTCACCTGGCGTTCGATCACCCACTCCTGCCCCTGACGGCAGGGCGGAGCCAGGATCGCCGCCGAGTGACCGGTCCACAGGGTGGCGGTCGTGCGGCGCATGGCGGCGATGCGCTCGCGGGCCACTTCGGGGGTGTGGGGTTTGCCGAGCATCTGGCCGTCGATTTCGAGCATCGAGTCGCAGCCGACGACGAGGACAGGCGCGCCGATGGGAAGTTCACAGTCGCCGAATCGGAGGGCCTCGCAGACGTTGGTGCACTTGGCGGCCGCGAGGGCGCCGACCTCATCCGCGGGGGTCGTCGCGCCCCCGCTGAGGGCGCGCCCGCCGGGCAGGGACGCTAAAAGGGCGTCCTCGTCGACGGTGGAGACTTTGACGATCGGGGTGATGCCCGCGGCACTGAGCGTGGCTCGGCGGGCGGGGGAGGCGGAAGCAAGGACGAGGCGCATGCATCCATTGTGGACCACTGACGTGCGGGCACGCATTCAAGCTGAAAAAAGGTGCAGGAAAGCGGATTGTCGCAGGTAAACGTGCAAATCGCTGGTGGAAAACAAATAAGCCTACTACAATTGTCAATGTATGAGGTCATATTTTGGTGTGACCTTAAAGAGTGATCTAGTAAACCGATCATCTGCTGATGTGGTGTTGAGTCAGCCTGACGAGGAGGGAATCGCGATGGATGAGCGCGCTGCGTTGGCCCATGCTGCTCCTGATGACCTCACCGCAACCAGCTACGTTCCCCAGCTGCTCGGTGGTCATCTCACATATTCTGCTCGTGACCTCTCTGAAGCCACGGACACTCCGCTCGAACGCGTCCTACAGTTCTGGATCGCCCTGGGTTTCCAGGCTCCCGATCCCGACGAGCCGATGTTCTCCCAGCGTGACCTGGAGGTGTTTGGCAAGTGGCATGACCTGGTCGAGTCCGGCGGTATCGATACGTCTACTTCCCGCTCTCTCCTGCGTGCGAACGCCCACCTGGCGGATCGCCTGGCCCTGTGGCAGTTCGAGGCCCTGGTAGAGGACTCGATGCGTCGTCTCATGCTGGACGATACGACGGCTCGCATGTACGTCCTGGACCACATGCGCGAGTACATCGACGTCTTCCAGGAAATGTTCGTCTACTCCTGGCGCCGCCAGCTTGAAGCCACCCTCTCGCGTTTCGACCGCGAGGTGTCCCAGCGTGGGCACGAGGAGCGTCATAGTCGCTTCCCGCTCAACCGCTGCCTGGGCTTCGTCGACATGGTGTCCTACACGTCCTCCTCGACGATCCTCGGTGACGCCCTCGTCGGGCTGATCGAGCGCTTCGAGGAAGAAAGCCGTACCGCCGTCATCGAAGAGGGCGGACGTGTCGTCAAGATGATCGGCGATGCCGTCCTGTACATCGCGGATGATCTGGCGACCGGCCTGCGCGTGGCGACCGCCCTCATCGAACGTCTCAACGCCGACGATGAGATGCTGCCCGTGCGCGCCTCCTTCGTGCGCGGAGATGTGTTCTCTCGCTCGGGTGACGTCTTCGGGCCGACCGTAAATCTCGCGTCTCGCCTCGTGGACATTGCGCCCGTCGGCAAGATCCTGACTGATCCTTCCACCGCCGCCGCAATCGCCGCGGGCAAGGGCGGGGAGGGCTACAGTCTTGAGGAGTTCCCCACCGCGGACTTGCGCGGATTTGGCCCCGTTTCGCCCTACCTGCTCTCGACCCGCGCGACCTGACGAGGCCCCGAGAGTGGGCGCGGGTGGGTGCCTGACCGCCCAGCAGAATGGGTCAAGAAACGTGAAAGTTTTGGTTCGGAATTGCTAAGATGAGCGCGTGACTACAGTTCTCCTCGTTGAAGACGATCCGGCCATCTCCGAGCCCCTGACCCGCGCCCTGGGCAGGGAAGGGTACGACGTGCGTGCGCACGCGACGGGTGCCGAAGCCCTCGCCGACACCCGCGGCGTCGACCTGGTTGTTCTGGACCTTGGCCTGCCTGACATGGACGGCCTGGACGTAGCCCGCGAGGTGCGCGCCGCCGGCAATCGAGTCCCGATTCTGATCCTGACTGCTCGCACGGACGAGGTCGACATGGTCGTCGGCCTGGATGCGGGCGCCGACGACTACGTGACCAAGCCCTTCCGCCTCGCCGAGCTTCTCGCCCGCGTGCGCGCTCTCCTGCGCCGCCAGGTCGCCGAGCCCGCCGAGGGCGAGCTGCGCGCACAGGACATCCGCATGGACGTCGCCGCCCATCGCGCCTTCGTGGGGGATGTCGAGCTGAGCCTGACGGCCAAGGAATTTGATCTGCTGCGCGTCCTGCTGCGCGAGGCCGGCTCGGTCGTTGCGCGCGACACCCTCATGCGCGAGGTGTGGGGCTCGGACCCGACCGGCTCGACCAAAACCCTCGACATGCACGTGTCCTGGCTGCGCCGCAAGCTCGGCGACGACGCGACCGACCCGCACTACATCACGACCGTGCGCGGGATGGGCTTCCGCTTCGAGAACGCGCGCTGAATCGGCGCTAGAGGAGGGCCGCCATGCGCGCACGCGCGGTGAGGATGATTGTCTCCGTCGTCGCCGTCGTGTGCGTGCTCATGGGGCTGCCCGGCGCATTTTTCGCGTCGGCCTCCATATGGGCCTCCGAGCAGCGCGGCCTTGAGGTTTCCGCGCAGCTGATCGTGCAGAGCATCGACCGCCGTCGGGCCGCGGGAGAGAGCACCGACTCTACGGCCCTGGCCTCCCTGGTCGCCGAACAGGCCGATGGTCGCGGCAGCGATTTGAGCTACCGCATCCTCATCCCGGGCGAAAACCTGGTGACCAACGAGTTCGATATTCCCGGCCGCACGCTCTCCGCTTTCGCGGAGTCCCCGAGCGGCGTCGGCGTTCATCTGACCTCGTCAGCCTCAGCGGTCATCGCCCGCATCGCGTGGGCGTGCGCCATATTCGCCGCCGGGATGGCGGCCTCTATGGTGATCGGATGGCTGATGGCCCGATCCCTGTCCCGCTCCCTCTCTGCCCCCCTCATTTACCTGGCCGCACAGGCCGAGCAGATCGGATCTGGCGGCGTGCGCGCCCGCGTGGAACGTTCCGGCATTGAAGAGATCGACCTCGTCTCCGAGGAGCTCGCGCGCACGGGAGAGCGTATGGCCGGACGCCTCGCCGCCGAACGCCAGGCAGCAGCAGATGCCTCCCACCAGCTGCGGACCCCGCTCACCGCCCTGTCGATGCGCCTCGAGGAGATCGAGTACATTTCCTCGGAAGAGGAGGTCCGCGCCGAGGCCCGCTCCTGCCTCGAACAGGTCGAGCGCATGACCAACGTCGTCGCCGAACTCCTGGACGTCTCTAAGCGCGAAAGCGGGGGCGGGACTGAGGCGATCCACATCCTCGAGGTCTTTAACACCGCCCGCGAGGAGTGGGAGGACCAATTCGCCCTCGCTGGGCGCACGCTCGTCTTCCTCGACGAGGCCGAGCGCCCGATCCTGGCCGACGCCGGCAAACTCGGTCAGGTCCTGGCCACCCTCATCGAAAACTCGCTTCGATACGGCGGTGGGACGACGCGCGTGTGGGCGCACGCGGGCACGTCCAAGCGTGGGGTCGTCATCGAGGTCAGTGACGAGGGGCCCGGCATCGACGAGTCCCTGGCACCCGACATCTTCGAAAAGGGTGTGTCGGGTCACGGCTCGACGGGGATCGGCCTTGCCCTGGCCCACGACCTCGCCCAGGCGATGGGCGGGCGTCTCGAACTCAAGTCCAACATTCCCGCCGTTTTTACGGTATCCGTGGCCGCGATTCCGGCCTCCTTGGACCCCGATCGCGTCATGCCCGAGGGGCCACTCATTTCCATGGGACGCCGCTCGCGTCGCTTCTAGGAGAGCGGTAGATTGGGAGGCGTGGAACGCGAGATGTTGACTCCTCCGACCGTTGCCGTCATCGGCGGCGGACAGCTAGCACGCATGATGCAAGAAAGCGCGATCGCGCTGGGCATCAACCTCCGGACCCTCGTGGAAGACGACGGCGGGTCAACCGGACAGGTGACCGTCGACAAAGCCACCGGAGTCCCCGCCGACCTGGATGCCATTCGCGCGCTCATCAGCGGCGCGGACGTCCTCACCTTCGAACACGAGCACATCCCCGCCTCTGCCATGGACGAGGCGGCGCGGGTCGTGTCCGTCCAGCCCCCAGCCGACGCCCTCCTGTACGCTCAGGACAAGCTTGAGATGCGAGCCCGTCTTCGCGACATGGGGATTCCCTGCCCGGCATGGGCTCGCGTCGAGAGCTCTGAGGAGCTCGAACGCTTCGGCGCAGTCATCGGCTGGCCCCTGATCGTCAAGACACCCCGAGGCGGCTACGACGGGCACGGCGTGACCGTTGCCCACAGTCCCGAGGACGTGGCCTCCTGGTGGGGAAGCGGACCCCTCCTGGCCGAGGCACTGGTGTCCTTCACCTCAGAGGTGGCGGCCCTGCTCGCCCGCACCCCCTCGGGCGAGGTTGCTTCCTGGCCGGTCGCCTCCACCGTGCAGGTGGACGGAGTGTGCGCAGAGGTCACCGCCCCCGCCGTCGGCATCCGGCCCGAAACAGCCGCCGAGGCCCGCCGCATCGGCGAGCGCATCGCCTCCGAGCTGGGCGTCACCGGCGTCCTCGCCGTCGAGATGTTCGTCGTCGGTGAGGGAGCGGACGAGCGCGTGCTCGTCAACGAGCTCGCCATGCGCCCCCACAACACCGGCCACTGGACCATTGACGGGGCCATCACCAGTCAATTCGAACAGCACCTGCGCGCCGTCCTGGACCTGCCGCTCGGCTCCACCGATCTGCGCGCCCCCGGGACGCACGCCGTCATGGTCAACCTGCTCGGCTCCGCTCATCCCCAGCCCGCGCGCGCACTCGCGCGCGCCTTCGCCGCCGGGGGACGGACAGCGAAGATCCACCTCTACGGCAAGGAGGTGCGCCCCGGGCGCAAGCTCGGACATGTCACGGTCGTTGACGAGGACGCGGGCGTGGCCCTGGAACTCGCACGTGCAGCCGTCGCCGCCCTGCAGGGCTTTGTCGCCGCCAACTAACCCGCCACCCCCCCGGGCCGATCGGCGAGCGCGCCCCGGCCTCGTCCCACAGTGAAAGGACACGCCATGAGCGCCGACCTCGACATTCAGCTCACTTCCACCACCGATTGCCCGCTCGTCGGAGTCGTCATGGGCTCCGACTCCGACTGGCCCACCATGGAACCCGCCGTCGCCGCCCTCGCGGAGTTCGCCATCGGCTGCGAGGTTGGTGTCGTCTCCGCCCACCGCATGCCTGAAGACATGGTCGCCTACGGCCGATCCGCCTCCGAGCGCGGCCTGCGCGTCATCATCGCCGGAGCGGGAGGGGCCGCCCACCTGCCAGGCATGCTCGCCGCCCTCACCGAACTGCCCGTCATCGGCGTGCCCGTCCCCCTCAAACACCTCGACGGGGTCGACTCCCTGCATTCCATCGTCCAGATGCCCGCCGGCGTGCCCGTCGCGACCGTGTCCATCGCGGGCGCGCGAAACGCGGGCCTGCTGGCCGCCCGCATCCTCGGCGCCGGCGAGGGACCCTGGTGCGAGGGCCTGCGCGCCCAGATGCGAAACTTCCAGAAGGACCTGCGCGACGTGGCCAGTGCCAAGGGCGCCGCCCTCGCCGAGCGTGTCGCCGAGGACTACTGACAGGCCCCACAAGCCCCGCGCGGGTAGCCACGGGGGCTCGGCGCGTCGTATCCTGAACGCATGAGCATTCTCGTTTGTGGCGGCGCCGGCTACATCGGCGCCCATGTTGTCCGCCTCCTGCGCCAGCGCGGGGATCGCGTTGTCGTCGTCGATGACCTGTCCACCTCGAACGCCGCGCGGATCGGGGACACGCCCCTGGTCCAGCTCGACGTCGCCACGGACGAAGCGCGATCCGTCCTGTCCAACCTCATGATGGACGAGGACGTCACCGCCGTTATCCACTTCTCCGCCCGCAAGCAGGTCGGTGAATCCGTCAAGCGCCCCGCCTGGTACTACCAGCAGAACATCGGTGGTATGGCCAACGTGCTGGCCGCGATGGAAGACGCAGGCGTCGATCAGATGATCTTCTCCTCGTCGGCCGCCGTCTACGGCATCCCCACCGCCGAGATCGTCACCGAGGACATGGCCGGCCACCCGATCAACCCCTACGGCGAAACCAAGCTGATCGGCGAATGGATGATGGCCGACTGCGAGCGCGCCTGGGACCTGAAGTGGATCGGCCTGCGCTACTTCAACGTCGCCGGCGCCGGATGGCCCGACCTGGCCGACCCGGCGATCATGAACCTGATCCCCATGGTCCTTGACCGCATTGAGCGCGGCGAGAGCGCCAAGATCTTCGGCACCGACTACGACACCCCGGACGGCACCTGCGTGCGCGACTACATCCACGTCCTCGACCTGGCTGAGGCGCACATCGCGGCCCTTGACGTCCTGGCCGAGGGCCGCCAGCCCGACCACCACACCTACAACGTGGGCACCGGACTGGGCACCTCCGTGCGCGAGATCATCGACGGCCTGCGCCGCGTCATCGGCTGGGACTTCCCGGTCGAGGAGCTGGAGCGCCGCGCCGGCGACCCACCCAAGCTCATCGGCGACCCGCTGTCCATCGGTGTGGATCTCGGCTGGAAGGCCAACAACGGCCTCGATGAAATCCTGACCTCCGCGTGGGAGGGATGGCAGGCCGGCCCGCGGCCCATCACCGTCCCCGGCTCCTGAGCACGCACAGCGCTGATAGAGCCCCGGCCTCGTTCCTGACGAAGGAAACGAGGCCGGGCTTGCGTATCGGAGAGCGGGCGTGCGCTAGATGCCGTCGACCTGGTTGAGGTCGGAGGTAGAAAGAGTGCCGGCCCGCAGCTTGGCGAAAAAGTCGTCCGCCGTCGTGTCGCGTAGCAGCACCGCGGAGGCGCCCGCACTGGTCGTGAAGTTCAGCGACTCGATCGGCGGAACACCCATCATCTGACTCGAAGAGGCGCTGCGCAGCGCCATGACGAGAGAGCCGACGGTGAGAACCGAAGAGTCCTCGTCCACCGTGAAGGACTTCGAGCCCGCGCGCTCCACGCGCAGAGTCTTCGCGGGGTTGAGGAGGGTCGTGGGCGAGGCCGCCGACGCGATCACCTTGGAGATGACCTGGCGCTGGCGCTTGGTGCGCCCAATGTCGCCCTCGGGGTCCTGGTAGCGCATGCGCGAGAACTGTAGGGCGGTGGTGCCGTCCACCGTGTGGCACCCGGCGGTCCACTTCAGGCCGGAATACTGATCGTCCGCGTCGTTGTCGTAGCACAGTTCGACGCCGCCGACTGCATCGACCATGTCGGGGACCGCGCCCATCCCGATCTGGACGAAGTGATCGACGGTCAGGCCTGTGAGCTTTTCGACCGTCTCGACGAGTAGCTGGGGTCCGCCGTAGGCGTAGGAGGCGTTGATCTTGTCCCAGCCCACCCCCGGGATCTGCGCGTAGGTGTCGCGAGGAATCGACAGGGCGACCGCCTGGCCGTTGGGTGCGACGTTGACCAGCATGATCGAGTCGGCGCGCTCGGATTCGTCAAAACCGTCCTTGACGGCGCCGTCAGCACGCGAGTCGGAGCCGGCCAGCAGGTAGGTGGTGCCGGGCGTGTCAGCGGCGCCCGACAGGGCGCTGACTCGTCCCATGTTCGTGTTCGCATCCCACAGGAGGAAGCCTCCCCACGCGAGGACGAGCACAAGGAAGAGGCACAGGGTCTTCAGGATCGGGTGACGGCGCTTCCTGCGCCGCGGCTTCGGGGCCGAGGCCGCGGCGCTGCGGGGCGGAGCCGCTGGAGTGGGCTGGGAGCGGTTGATGGTGACCTGGCGAGGACCGTTACCCGAGGGGGCGTAGGTACCCGAGCCGGAGGAAGCGGCCTGCGCACCTCGACCGGAGCCTGGCGCGTAAGACGGCGGGTTCGAGGCCGAGGCCGGCCGATAGGACGGCGGCGCCTGCTGGGGCGTGGGACGCCTCGAAAAGATCGGCGAGGAATCGCGCTGCGGCTGGTCGAGGGTGCGAGGCATGAGCGGACGCGCGGCGTCGGCCTCGTCCTCGGAGATCCTCCACATCTGCGGCGCTATCGCCTCCGGCGGGGGAGTGGGCGCACCGCTTCGGACCTCTTCGCCGACGACGTGAGCGTCATCGGAGCCGGGGCGGCGTCGTTTCGGATCGGGCGTAAACGAGGGAGGAGTGCTCATTTGTCCTTCGGCGGGCAGGTGGCCGCGTTCTGCTCGGCCGCGGCCTTGTTGGCCGCGTTATTCTCGACGGAGGCGGACTGCTCGGTGTTATCCGTGTGGTTCGCGCTCGAATCGTCGCTCGGGTCGCTGGTCGGGTCGATGGTCGGCGCCGACGACGGAGTCGTCGTCGGGGCTGCGGTGGCCGCGGTTGGGTCGGGCACGACCAGCTGGGCGCCGTTACCGTCCGTGTATGTCGTGCCCACGGGCAGAGCCTGATCGTTCTTCAGGGCGTTCCACACGTTGTGGGCCATCGGCTCGGAGGGGATGCGGCGGTTGGGATCCCAGGAGGGCTCCTCGACCGGCATGGTGACGAACTGGATGTTCGCGCGGTCCGCCTTGGATAGGACGTTGAGAAGCAGGGTGGTGTCCGCGCTGGCGTCACCCAGGTTCGGGGAGACGTTGACAGCCTGGATCGCGGCCTGCAGGAAGGTGAGAAGCGCGCCGGAGTCGGTGAGGTAGTCCTTGGACTGAAGCTCGCGCAGCATCGCGGAAATAAGCTGCTGCTGGCGGCCGATGCGCGAGATGTCGGAGCCGTCTCCCTGGGCCTTGCGTGAGCGCATGTAGGCCAGCGCGTGCGTGCCCGACAGCTTCCAGCAACCCTCGTCGATGTAGAGCTGGGCGGAGTCGTCGTCGATGCGTTCGGGGATGTTGAACCAGACGCCGCCGAGTGCGTCGATCATTCGCACGAAGCCCGCGAAATCAACGACCATGAAGGCGTCGATGGTCATGCCGGAGAGCTTCTCGACGGTGGACTTCACGCACGCGATGCCGGGACCGACGTCCTCCGGGGCGTCGCCGCCGTCCGCGCCGTAGACCATCGCGTTGTTGAACATGTCGTCGCTGGTTGGCTCGCTGATCGTCCCGTCGCGGTGCTTGCAGGCGGGAATATCGACGAGGGTGTCGCGTGGGATCGAGACGACCTGCACGCGCGAGCGGTCGGCGCTGACGTGGATGACCATCGTGGAGTCGTTGCGCAGGCCGGGAACCTCATCCTCGTCGCCCGCGCCCAGTTCGCCACTGGCACCGTTGCGAGAGTCAGTGCCGACGACGAGGATGTTGATGGCGCGGCCATCGAAAGAATCCGGGGTTGCCTTGGTCTGGCCGTCGACCGAGTAGGCGTCGATGTTAACGACGCGGTTGGCGAATTGCGTGACGAGGTTGGCGTAGAGGAAGCCGCCTGTCGACGCAACGAAGAGAACGCCAGCCATCACAACGGCGAGCGCGTATCGCATAAGTCCAAAGCGGCCGTAATTGACAGCCGAGTGCTGGATCGGTCGCAGATTCACGTTACTCATCACTTGTAACCATATCGTTATCCGGCGTGTTTGTCGGGGAAGCGGGGCGGGAAGCGGCGCGTTCCACTTCCGGCTCGCGCTCGAGCATAGGAGGGAGAGCAGCGCTGCTTTCCCCTGTCGTCTCAAGGGAAAGGACGTGTGAGAGGGCGAGCGCACGGGCGAGCGCGGCCACACGTGCCTCCATGCGCGCCTCGCGCCGGTAACCGGTCACCATCTGCGCTATCAGTGCGACGACCAGGCCGTAGACAATCAGGTTGACCCCTCGCTCCACGCCGATGGCGCGCGCAACGGTGTTCGCCAGTGAAGGGACGAGGATCGCCACGATGGCCGCCGCGACGAGGACACCGATGCCGATGCGGCGCAGGGCCAAGGAGGAAGCGGAGGAGACGGGGCGGATCAGCCACCAGGCGGTGGCCGCGAGCGCGGCGAGCAGGAGGACGCGGATGGCGAGGTAGGCGCTCATCGGCCCCCCAGCGCCAGGTCGACGGCGATGTTGACGGAGTTGAGGAGGGGTTGGCCCTTGGCCCGCGAGTAGTCCGTGTAAGCAATGGTGACGGGGTGCTCGGCGCCGGGCAGGCCGCTGGCAGCCAGCTGAGACACGATTTGTGAGGCGTGCGCCATGCGCGTGTGGGTCAAGCACACGTGGCTGAGAGCGTCGGCGCGGATGACGCGCAGCCCGTTGTGCGTGTCGGTCAGAGCCCTGCCGGTGCGCAGGCGCGCCGCGAGGGCGCCGAGACGCAGCATGGTGCGCTTGAGAGTACCGACGCGGGCGCCCCCGCCGTCCAGGAAACGCGACCCGAGCACGAAGGCGAGGTCCTCCTCGTCGGCGCGCGCGACCATGGCCGCTGCCTCGGCGGGGTCATGCTGGCCGTCGGCGTCGAAGGTCACCACATATCGGGCCCCGCGCGCGAGCGCCGCCTCGAAGCCGGTCTGCAGGGCGGCGCCCTGCCCAAGGTTGATTGGGTGCGTCGCCGTGTAGGCTCCAGCCGCTCGCGCGATGGCGGCGGTGTCATCCCCGGAGGCGTCGTCCACCACGAGGACGCGGGGAAAAAGAGCGCGCACGCCCGCGACGACGCCCCCAATGACGGGCGCCTCGTTGAACGCGGGGATCACGACCCACGTGTCGGAGCGCTGCTGCATTGGTCCAGTGTCGCACATCGGCAAGTCCGCGCGCCTATAGTGTTGCTATCTGGTGGGACACCGCAGAAGCGGCGCGCACGCGCACGCGAGAACACACGAGGGAGATACCGTGATTGAGCCCAGCGCCGACGTGGCGCCCAGCGCCGAAGTCGCCGCCAGTGCGCGCGTGTGGCACCTGGCGCAGGTACGCGAGAACGCGAGCGTCGGCGAGGAAACGATCGTCGGGCGCGGTGCCTACATCGGTGAGGGCGTGATCGTTGGGGATCGCTGCAAGATCCAGAACTACGCCCTCGTCTACGAGCCTGCGTCCCTGGCTGAAGGAGTCTTCGTCGGCCCCGCGGCCGTCTTCACGAACGACCACGCCCCCCGCGCCATCAATCCCGACGGAACCATGAAGACCGCCTCGGACTGGGAGCCCGTCGGCGTCACCGTCGAGCGAGGCGCGGCCATCGGGGCGCGCGCCGTGTGCGTGGCCCCCGTGCGCATCGGCGCGTGGGCAAGCGTCGGAGCAGGCGCTGTCGTCACCCGCGACGTCGTCCCCTACGCTCTCGTCGTCGGCGTGCCCGCGCGCCGCGTCGGATGGGTCGGCGAGGCCGGGATACCCCTCGTGGCCGTCGACTCCGACGCTGCACCCGACCGCGAGGCCGGGGCAGCCGCGTGGGTGTGCCCGGCCTCGGGTCGCCGCTACATCGAGCGAAACGGTACCCTGACGCCGGAGGAAACCCAGGCCTCATCCCCGAACACCGCCGACACACAGGCCCAGACCCATGAGGACCACCAGTGATGCAGCCATTCATTCCACCCGCACGCCCGCTCATCGGCGAGGAGGAG
>ERZ773072.1167-NODE-1167-length-13305-cov-6.465208_pt1 | contig 13305 bp, 14 predicted proteins | sample MGYA00580617_ERZ773072 | MGnify/ENA primary metagenome ERZ773072 (study PRJEB29015, sample SAMEA2737970) | human oral metagenome | biome: human oral; feature: human-associated habitat; material: dental | place: China | collected 2122 ... | reverse complement strand
GATCATCCGGAAGCTGTCGTCGTTGACGAAACGCAGGATGATCAGGAGATCATTTTGAGACTTCGCGTGGCGGAGGATGACATGGGCAAGGTCATCGGCAAACAGGGGCGCATTGCAAAAGCTCTGCGCAGTGTTGTCAAAGCCGCTGCCACGAAGGAGAATAAGAGGGCGACGGTCGAGATTGGCTGAGCCATACAGAAACGGCGCGCGTCCTGTGACGGCCGCCGTTTTTGCGTAAGGAGAGATACAGAGTGGATTCTATCACAATGAAGGTACCTGTTACCGTCAAGGCGAAACTGACGGAAAAGCTGCGTGCAAAGATGCTCAAGGAGATGGAAGAGGGGCTCAGCCGTGCTGAGCTCGAGCTCCAGCAGCTCGGCATTCAGGAAAAACGCGTCATGCAGGAGGCGGAACAGGGTGAGCTCACGCCCCAGGCGATCCAGCACATCAATACGATCCGCCAGGAGCGTCAGCGCCGCATGGACTATGTCGAGGAGACGCGCGCCCATCAGGAGGAACTGCAGAAATTCGCTGAGGGGGCGGAGATCGTCCAGGGCACCCTCGAACGCCTGGTCAAGGCAAACGTGGGTGACGATATGCGTGAACTGATGAATGTCGAGATTCTGGTGGAGGATGACAAGATTGTCGCCATCCGTGCCTGATGAACGAATTGTTATCGGCCGCGTCGGTGCGCCGCATGGCGTCCGCGGCGCTCTGCGCATCATTCCGCTGACGGATTTCCCTGAGCGGTTTGCCTCGCTGCGCGAGGTCATGGCGGGCGATGAGCTCCTGCACATTGAGCACATGAAGCCACAGGGGAAGAATATTCTGATGCGCTTTCGCGAATATGCTGCCCGCGAAGATGCGCAGCGTCTGACGGGGCGCCTTCTCACGGTGCCGCGTGCACAGGCGGCGCCGCTCGGCGAGGGCGAATACTATGTCTTTGATATCGTGGGTCTTGCGGTATACGATGAGGCAGGGAATAAACTTGGCATCGTTGAAAATGTCCTCCGTACGGGCAGCAACGACGTCTATGCTGTACGCACGGAGGACGGCCGCGAGCTCCTTGTTCCAGCTCTGCGCGCGGTTGTGCTGCAGATCGATTTGAATGCCGGGCGCATGACAGTACGGCTGCCTGAATAGGCGGACGGGGAGCATACGCTCTCCGTTCCGCTTTTTCTATTCGGAAATTCGGTACATCCTTTGCGCAAAATTGTCGGTCATGCTATAATAAATAAAATTATTTCGAGTTTTACTCAATCATCAAAGGGGACGGCATATGCTCACCTGTATCACGCATTCTCCCGAGGAGACTGCGCATTTAGCGGGAACGATCGGTAAAATCATCCATGAGGGGACGGTGATCTGCCTCGATGGAGAGCTTGGTGTGGGCAAGACCCTGTTTGTACGGGCTCTCGCACGGACACTCGGCGTAGAGAGCGATGTGACGAGCCCGACATTTAATCTCATGAATATCTATGAGGGGGTTTGCCCGATTGTGCATTTTGACCTCTACCGGATCGCGTCCGAGGAGGAGCTCGAGGATATTGGCTTCTATGAATATGCAGAAGCGTCAGAGGGCATCATCCTGATCGAGTGGGCGGAAAAATTCCCGGATGCAATGCCGGAGGATCGCCTGCAGGTTCGTATTGACGCGCTTGACGGAGAGGATCGACAGTTTACTTTTGCCGCCGAAGGAGAGAAGAGCAGGTGCCTTTTAGGGGAGTTGAACAACATTGTCGATCGTGAGCATTGATACCTCCTCACAGGTCTCGAGTGTTGCTGTTCTCTCGGAGGAGTGCGTCGCTGCAGAGCTGAGTATGCAGGGCGCGCTGACGCATTCAGAAACGCTCATGCCCCATATCGAGACGGTACTCCATATGGCGCGCATAAAAAAAGAAGAACTTGAAGGCATCGCCGTCAGTATCGGTCCCGGTTCGTTCACTGGGCTGCGCATCGGTCTTGCGGCGGCAAAGATGATGTCATATGCTCTGTGCATTCCCTTGATTGGAGTTCCTACACTCGAGGCGCTTGCCCATCACTGCATCTGTGAGGGTGTGCGCCTCGTTTGTATGATGGACGCACAGAAGGGGAGCGCCTATGTACAGGAGTTCACATGGCGTGCGGATGGTGATGCATTGAAACTGAAAGAGGATCGTCCCCTTGTGATCCTGCCGCTGACGGAGGTTGTCGCTGCGCTCAAGGGAACGGCGCGGCCTGTTGTTTTGCTCGGCGATGCCATGCAGAAGCATATAGATGCAGCTCTGCCCGAAGATGTTCATCTTGCGCCGATTCATGCACGTATGCCGCGCGCTGCCTGTGTGGGCCTTGCCGGACTCGCACGCCTGCGCCGCGGGGAATCGGACGATCCGATGACGGCGGTGCCGCTTTATTTGCGCCGCAGCGAGGCGGAAGTCCTCTGGGAGAAGCGTCACGGCAGCGAGGCAGCATCGTGATCCGATTTCGCGCACTGATGCCGGAGGACGCGGAGGATGTGGCGCGCGTCGAGTATGAGAGTTTTCCGACGCCGTGGTCGCGCGAGGATTTCTGGCGTGAGGCGTCAAATGATTTCGCCTGCTATATCGTTGCACTTGAGGACGATGACATTATCGGCTTTGCGGGGTGCTGGATCTCATTTGAGGAGGCGCAGGTGACGAACATTGCTCTGACTGCTGCGCAGCGCGGCAGGGGCCTTGGCAGGATCCTTATGAAAAAACTGATGCACGCAGCAGCGGCCCGCGGCACCGAGCGCATGACGCTCGAGGTGCGGATGTCGAATACACCGGCGATCCGCCTCTATGAGGGGCTCGGTTTCTCTGCGGTCGGCGTGCGCAGGAAATACTATCAGGACAATGATGAGGATGCAATCCTCATGTGGCATACAAAGCTAAAGGAATTTGCAGATGAAAGATGTTCATCAGAAACTGACGCTCGGGATTGAGACGAGCTGCGATGAGACCTCAGCGGCTGTTCTGCGCGGGACGCGTGAGCTGCTCTCGTGTGTCATTGCCACGCAGATTCCGATTCATCAGAAATACGGCGGCGTGGTGCCGGAGATCGCTTCGCGCAATCATATTCTGAGCATCCTTCCTGTTGTTGAGCAGGCACTCCGCGAGGCGGGCACGGAACTGCCGGAGATTGATCAGATTGCTGTCACCTATGGGCCCGGGCTGGTCGGGGCGCTTCTGGTCGGCGTATCAGCTGCCAAGTCGCTCGCCTTTTCGCTCGGTGTGCCGCTCATTGGAGTGAATCACCTCGAGGGGCATATCTTTGCGAACTTCCTTGAGACGAAGGATCTTGAGCCTCCCTTTATGGCGCTTGTCGTTTCGGGAGGGCACACGGCGCTCGTCGACGTGGCGGACTATGAGACGTTTCGCCTGATGGGCAGGACGCGCGATGATGCGGCGGGCGAGGCATTTGACAAAGTGGCGCGCGTGATGGGGCTGCCGTATCCGGGCGGCCCCGAGATCGACAAACTCGCACGGGAAGGAAATCCGGCAGCGATTGACTTCCCGCGTGCGCTTGCCCGGGAGGGGAATTATGAGTTCAGCTTCAGCGGACTGAAATCTGCCGTGCTGAACTATATCAATAGTGAGAAGATGAAGGGGCATGAGCTCCATAAACCGGATATCGCCGCTTCTTTTCAGGCTGCTGTTGTCGAGGTGCTCGTGCATAAGGCATTTGAGGCGATTCACGAGGCAGGACGCGGGATACTTGTACTCGCGGGCGGAGTTGCAGCAAACAAGGCGCTTGAAAAGCGTCTCCGCGAGATGGCAGCGGAGCAGGGAATTCGCTACCTGTACCCCTCACCGCGTCTCTGTACGGACAATGCTGCAATGATTGCCTGCCGCGGTGCCTATCAGACTATGGCGGGGCGGTACAGCGATCTCTATCTGAATGCTGTTCCGGGACTGGATTTTGCGTAATTCTGCTTATCGTACGGTGGAATGTGAACTGTTGTATGAGGCCCCTCGTACAACAGTTTTTTGTTGCAGAAACAGGGCAGAAGTGTGATATAATGAGATCGGAACATCGCTTGATTTTGTTGATGGCTCTTTTTCGAATCCGGCACGGCCGGTCGGGAATATTCTCACTCGGGGGAGTGAGATGAAATACGCTGCGTATGGAAATACGTTTTCGAAGAACGTTTCCGGGAGAGCCTGGAACGGCTCTTTATAGATAAAACTTTTTATATCAGGGGGAATTGTTATGAGTCAACAGGGCGGAGGGGCACAGGAGGCCATGCAGAAATTTGGACGCTTCCTGTCCGGAATGGTTATGCCGAACATCGGCGCATTCATTGCATGGGGCTTTTTGACGGCGCTGTTCATTCCGACGGGGTGGATGCCGAACGAGTATCTCGCGCAGGTCGGCGGGCCGATGAGCAAGTGGCTGATCCCGCTGCTCATTGGTTACAGCGGCGGCGCAGCAGTCTACGGGCACCGCGGCGGTGTCATGGCAGCAATCGCCACGTCGGGCATCATTGCAGGTTCAGACATTCCGATGTTTCTTGGTGCGATGATCATGGGCCCCTTGGGCGGCTGTATCATCAAGAAATTCGACGATGCTATCCGCGACAGCATCCCCGCCGGATTTGAGATGCTGGTCAACAACTTCTCACTCGGCATCCTCGGCGGCATTCTCGCGATGATTGCCTATGCCGTGGTTGGCCCCGTAGTTGCCGGTGCGAATGACATTCTGCGCAGCGGCGTGGAGGGAATTGTCGCGATGGGACTTCTTCCGCTGGCGTCCATCATCATCGAGCCGGCGAAGGTTCTCTTCCTCAACAATGCACTCAACCACGGCGTGCTCAGCCCGCTCGGCATCCAGCAGGCGCAGGAATACGGCAAGTCCATGTTCTTCCTGCTTGAGGCGAACCCGGGCCCCGGTTTCGGCATTTTGCTTGCCTATTGGCTTTTCGGTAAGGGCATGGCAAAGTCGTCCTCGCCTGGTGCAATGATCATTCACGTCCTCGGCGGTATTCACGAAATCTATTTCCCGTACATCCTGATGAAGCCGATCCTCATCATTGCTGCGATTGCGGGCGGTATGTCCGGCGTCTTTACACTCGGTCTCCTCGGCGGCGGACTCATTGCGCCGTCCTCCCCGGGGTCGATCTTTGCGATTATCGCCATGACGCCGAGTGGATCGGCGCTCTTTGCGAATCTCTCGGCATTTGCTGTCGCGACGGCGGTGTCCTGCGCGGTTGCATCGGTATTCATTAAGATGTCTAAGGATGTCGATGATGACTCGCTTGCGTCGGCACGCGAGAGCATGAGTGACATGAAGAACCGGGGCAAGGAGCTTCCCGCAGAGAAGAAAGTTGCAGGCAAGGACCTGAAGGCCATTGTCTACGCCTGCGATGCGGGCATGGGCTCCTCTGCACTCGGCGCTGCGGCTCTGCGCAAGAAACTCAAGAAGGACGGCTATACGGACATCTCCGTCACGAACTGTGCGATCGGAGCGATTCCGAGCGAGGCGCAGCTGGTCATTGCTCATGAAAAGCTTGCCGAGCGCGCCCTTGCAGACTCGCCGCAGGCAGAACACATCTGGGTGCGCGACTTTATGCAGAACAATGTCTATGAGATTGTCACGGCACGTCTGAAAGAGGCAGCGGTCGAAGCCGGAGCTCCGGCCTCCGATGCGGAAGCCGAGACTGCTGAGAAGATCGGTGCCGGCGTTCTGCTCAAAGAAAATGTCAAGGTTGGCCTTGCGGCAGTCAGCCGTGAGGAGGCAATCACGACTGCAGGAAAACTCCTCGTTGCAGGCGGCTATGTCGATGAGGGCTATGTTCAGGGGATGCTCAACCGTGAGCAGGATCTCTCGACCTACATCGGCAAGGGCATTGCAATTCCGCATGGTGAGAACGCCGTCAAGGACACGATCAAAAAGACCGGCATCGTCGTTCTACAGTATCCCGAGGGCGTAAAATTCGGCGATGAGACGGCACATCTTGTCATCGGCATCGCGGGCGTCGGCAACGACCATCTCGCCATTCTCGCCAACATCGCGACCATGGTCGGCGACTATACGGACGAACAACTCGAGGAGCTCTTCAAGACCAAGAGTGCCGATGAACTCTATGAAGTCTTTACGAAGGCAGACTAAAAACTGAAAGGAGAATTCGATGAAGCAGGCAATCCATTTCGGAGGAGGCAATATCGGCCGCGGTTTTATCGGGGAGCTGCTTGTTCGCTCGGGCTATGAGGTCACCTTTGTAGATGTCGCCGCGTCGCTGGTCGATGAGATCAACAAGCGCCGCTCCTATGACATCGAGGTTGTTGGGAACGATCCGAAGACCATCCATGTGGAGCATGTGAAGGCGATCAACAGCAATACAAATCTCGAGGACCTGCTGGATGCATTCGTTACGGCGGATATTGTCACCACTGCCATCGGGCCGAACATTCTTAAGTTCATCGCACCGAATATCGCGAAGGGGCTGGCGCGCCGCCTTGAGACGAATGATGCGCCGCTGAACATCATCGCATGTGAGAATATGGTGGGCGGCTCAACAGTGCTGAGGAACTTCGTCTATGAGCATCTTGCCGATGATTTGAAGGAAAAAGCTGGACGCTCTATCGGCTTCCCGGACGCTGCCGTTGACCGCATTGTTCCGATTCAGCACAACGAGGATCCTCTGCTCGTCAAGGTTGAGCCGTTTGCCGAGTGGGATGTTGACCGCACGGGTGTGGTCGGTGCAGAGCCTCAGATCGAGGGCCTGACTTGGGTGGATAACCTCGAGGCGTATATCGAACGCAAACTCTTTTCCGTCAATACGGGACACGCCTCCATCGCCTACATGTCGTATTTGAAGGGGATTGAGGACATCGCTTCGGCGATGAAGGATGAGGAGATCGTCTCCTTTGTCCGCCGTGTTTGGGCAGAGACCAGCGAACTGCTCATCGAAAAGTTCGGCTTTGACCGCGAGAAGCTTGCGGCATACATTCGCACGGCAGAGGAGCGGTTTAAGAACCCACACCTCTCGGATGCCGTCACTCGTGTTGCACGCGGTCCGAAGCGAAAGCTCGGCGCAAAGGACCGCCTTGTCTCGCCGGCGCGGCAGCTCATCGAGCGCGGCAGGAGGCCGGAGGCGCTTGCGACCGTCATCGCCGCAGCGCTTCATTTCGACTATGCCGACGATCCCGAGGCGGTCGAGGTGCAGAACTATGTGAAGGAGCACGGTTTTGAGAAGGCCCTTACGCACTTCACGGAGATTCCGGCAGGCTCGGAACTCTTCAATCTCATTATTGAAAAGAATGCAGTATTGAAAAAATAAATTCTGAGGAATCGCTGAAAAAATGAAGTTCATCAGATTGGCGTGGGGATTCTTCGTCTGGACAAGGAGACAAACTGAACGCATAGCACAAGGACTATGCAGAGGTTTCTAGGTCACAGTGCGGGTAAAAATATGTCAAGCGCCATAAGCTGAATTTGTCAGTGCTTCCCTAATAGGATGACGGTACAATCGAGGTATTGTCATCCTTTTTTATATGCAGATGTCTGTGTTATAATGAGAAAAGTTTCTTGACGAAGCAATCATTTGCAATATGGAGTACATGATGACAGAACGTCCTGCATTTGAGGAGCTTTCATCCTATAAAGAATTTCAAAAGTATTATTGGTATCGGGCAGAATTGGTGGAAATTTGCAAGAGCATTGGCGTTGATCACGCAGGAGTAAAGACGGAACTCAATCACAATATTGCCGAATACTTTAAGGGGAACCGCATCAAAAAAGTATCCCGCTCCGTGTCATCCGTATCATCAGATACAATCACTTTGGACACACCTCTGCTTGGCTGTAAATTTTCCTTCAATGCAAAGTTCCGGGTATATTTTTCATCGTTGACAGGGATTGTACCGTTTAAGTTTACAGCGAATATGGCGACGGCATGGCGGCGAGTGAAGGCGGTGCAGGACACGGCGTTTACCATACGCGACCTGCTGAAGGTATACGAGGGAGATTATGCCTATGCGACATACGACGCATCTGCGTGTGAATGGAATCAATTCCTAAAAGATTTTTGCGCAGATGAGGGCAATGATCGATTTACGCCCAAATTACAAGCCGCGGCTGCTCTCTGGAATATCATACGCGCGTCTAGATCAACCGAAAATTTATTCTCCCGCCTTGGTGCAGGAGAATATGGAGATATTGGAGAAATTTGCTTCCTCGAAGTCTATATAAGGAGGATTTACATTGAACTACCGAAACCTTGGCAATCTCACGGTCTCATCCGTCGGGCTTGGCTGTATGGGGATGAGTCAGAGCTATGGTGCGCCCGCCGAAAAGAAGGAAATGCGCGAGCTGATTGCCGCTGCCATAGATATGGGGATCACGCATTTTGATACGGCAGAGGTATACGGTACGCCCGATGATCCGCATGACAACGAGCGGTTGGTCGGCACAGCGCTTGCACCGTATCGGGATAAGGTCGTACTTGCAACGAAGTTTGGCGTGCACTTTGACATGAGCCTGTTAAAGCAGGGGAAAAGCCCTATTGTTCCGGATGCCCGTCCGGAGACCATTCGTATGTCCGTGGACGGATCACTCCAAAGACTTGGGACGGACTATATCGATCTCTACTATCAACACCGTGTCGATCCGAAGATTCCCGTCGAGGAGGTTGCGGGGGTGATGGGAGATCTCAAAAAGGAAGGAAAGATTCGTCATTGGGGGATCTCCGAGGCAACGGAGGAGGATATTCGCCGCGCACATGCCGTCTGCCCGCTTACGGCGGTACAGAACCGTTACTCCATGATGGCGCGTGCGCATGAAGATCTGTTTCCCGTGCTTGAAGAGCTGAACATCGGCTTTGTCGCGTTTTCTCCGTTTGCCAACGGCATCCTCACAGGAGCATATCGTAAGGACAGCATGTTCGGAGAAGGGGATATGCGCGCGAATATGCCGCAGTTCACTGCGGAGGCGATGGATGAGAATAGGAAGCTCCTCTCGCTCCTTCAGAATCTTGCAGAGGAGAAGAGTGCGACGAGCGGACAGATCGCGCTCGCATGGATGCTTTGCAAGAAGCCGTATATAGCGCCGATTCCCGGTACCCGAGAACATGCACGCCTTGTGGAGAATGCGGGTGCTGTAGACATCTTCCTTTCAAATGAGGAAATCGCTGAAATCGATGCGAAACTCAGTACGATTCCGATGTCTGCGGTCTTTGGCGGTTCTGGCTCCTAACCCCGTAGTGACAGTCACACGAGAATATATAAAATCGCAGCTTTGTGATGAATTTAATATATAATGAAGAAGAGAAAAGCGGTCAGAAATCCAATGGGCGATCTGATCGCTTTTTCTCCGATCATCCAAAGGAGTGAACTGAATTCATTTTTGAAATAGCTTACATCTATAAAAAGACATAATGGGAAAGATGTATTTCATTTTTCTTTCAGTTTTGTGATAAAATAAATTAAAATTATGGAAAGGATAGCTTATGCTTGAGATTCGCTTTGACGGTGTCAGCCAGGAATTTGAGGGGCGCGAAGTGCTGCATCAGGTGACATGCTCGTTTCATGCCGGCAGAGTGACTGCGATCGCGGGGGCGAACGGGAGCGGGAAGTCGACTCTCCTGCGCCTCGCAGGACGGCTGATGCTTCCGACCTCCGGAACGATTGGTGTCTTCCGAGACGGTGCGGCGATCGGGGGCGCAGACTACCGCAGCCTGATCTCGATGGCAACACCGGAGATGGAGCTCTATACGCGTCTCACGGTGCGTGAGAATCTCGAGTTTCTCCTCTCTGTGCGCGGCATGGACTGCGAGGAAAAAGACCTGAGGAAGCTTCTTGACCGTATGGGACTTTCAGCAGAGGTGTTGCCGCGCAGGACGGGGCAGCTCTCAACCGGGATGCGCCAGCGTGTACGTCTCGCCGTGCTCCTCGGTGTCGACGCCGAGGTCTGGCTGCTTGATGAGCCGGGGCTTGCACTTGATGCCGCAGGGCGTACATTGCTCGTATCGGAAGCGCGTGCTGCGGCAGATCGCGGGCGTCTCGTTCTGTGGGCGACGAATGATCGGGAGGAAAGAGAGGCGGCAGATGCATGCATTGATCTTTCATGCGGCGCGTCAGGTTGCCTATAAGGAGCTCCTCGACGGCATTCGCCACCGTGCTGGGTATGTCACGATGGGGATGTTCGCCCTGACGGTGATTGCATTCATCAGCATGTCGCTTGCAGGCGGTGCGGCAGAGGTGCGGCTTGTGGCGGCACTGTTCTGGATGATCCTATTCTTTGCGGCGACACTGCAGGGAGAGCGCCTTTTTGCAGTGGAGGAGGCGGCGGGCACACTGCTCTTTCTTCGGATCTATGTTCCCGCCCAGGCAGTGCTCTTTGGCAAGATGACGGCGCATTTCATTACGTTGCTGATCCTTGCGGTGATTGCAGTGCCTCTCGTCCTCATTTTGATGGATGCTGCTTTTGTTCTTGATGCCTCGTTTTGCGCAGTTCTTCTTCTGGGTCTTTGGGGCATGGCAGCGGCGGACACCTTGCTCGCGGCGGTTGCTGCAAATGCGAGCGTGCGCGGGGGACTTATACCTGTCCTGCTGCTCCCGTCTATGCTGCCAATTCTCCTGCCCGCAATTGCACTGACTGCAGGGGAAGGGGAGCCTGCGCTCCTCGGCGGCATGCTGATCTATGATATGGCGCTCACGGTAGGTGCGTCGATGTTGTTTGATTCTCTCTGGATTGAGAGTTAGATTTGGAGGAAAAATGCTTGCAGGCACGATCGGTGTTTTGACACTGGCGGTTCTGTATGCTGTCTTTTTCTTAGTCCCCCCCGCAGAAGGGCTGGGGAACTATGTGCGCATCGCATTCTTCCACATTCCATGTGCCTGGGTTTCGGTGATTGCATTCTTCTGTGCTGCCTACTGGGGGATGCGCTATCTGAAGACGCGCGAACTTCGCTTCGACGACAAGAGTGCACGCTCGGCGGTGCTTGGCCTCGTCTTTACCCTCCTTGCCACGGGGAGCGGGGCAGTGTTCTCGAAGCTTACATGGGGGGCATACTGGAACTGGGACCCGCGGCAGACGACGATCTTCGTTCTGCTCCTCATCTACGGGGCATATGTGACGCTACGCATGACGATGCGGGATGAGCGTGCACGCGCTTCCTCTTCGGCGGTTTACGCACTCTTTTCCTTTATCGCGGTTCCGTTCCTTGTCTTTATCCTGCCGCGGATGTTCTTCTCACTGCATCCGTCGCCTGTCATTAATGAGGCAGGACGTTTGGATATGGATGTCGTAATGCTCGGGACGCTCCTTTTGTCCCTGCTTGATGTTACACTGATCTATGTTTGGCTGATGAAACGGGGGGATCGTCATGCGTAAATATTTCTTTGCTGCACTTATTCTTGCCTTTATCGGATATGCCGGATACTTCTTTGCGGACGCGGTGACGCCCTATGTCGGCGTTGCCGAGGCACGGGCGTCGCAGCGCAATGTGCAGGTCAAGGGGCTGCCCGACACCTCCGTTGCACCGCATATGGAGAACGAGACATTTGTATTCTCCATTGTGGATGAGGAGACAGGTGAGAAGATGCTTGTACGCTACAAGGGGATAAAGCCGGATAATTTTGATGAGGCGTACCACATTGTCGCTATTGGGAAATACACCGGGGATTCTTTTGCTGCGGATAAACTGCTGATCAAGTGCCCGTCGAAATACGAGGCGGAAAAAGGAAAGGTGCACGTATGATCGGAACGGTGCTCTTAGTCAGCACGCTGCTCTTTGCTCTTGCCGCCGCATTTTGCGATACGCAGGGCAAGACGCGCCAGGCCGCTGTTGCTGCATATCTTGCTGGAATTGCTGCGATCGGTGCGGCAGCAACACTATTTGTCGCCATTCTCGGAGACGACTTCAGTGTTGCCTATGTCATCAGCTACTCGTCCATCGACTTGCCTCTGCTCTATAAATTCTCTGCATTTTGGGCGGGACAGCAGGGATCGTTCCTTCTCTGGCTTGCGATCCATGCTTGTGTCGGGATTCTGCTCGTGCGCAGTGGGCACATGACAGCGGCGGGGCGTAGTATCTATCATCTGCTTACGGCGATATTGACCGTTCTCGTTCTGATCAAGAGTCCCTTCGTTCCTGCCGATGTGATTGTATTCGACGGACACGGGATGAATCCGCTTCTCCAGGACCCGTGGATGGCAGTGCATCCGCCGATCATCTTCGCCGGCTATGCGCTGCTCGCCGTCCCCTTTGTCTACTCCATTGAGAGCATGATAAAAAATCCGATGGACGGGGACTTCCTCATTCCCATGCGTCGGTGGACGCTCATCGCGTGGGCATTTCTTGGTGCGGGCATCTTCATCGGCGGCTATTGGGCATACAAGGTGCTCGGTTGGGGCGGTTACTGGGGCTGGGACCCTGTGGAGAACTCCTCGCTTGTGCCGTGGCTTCTCGCATGCGTGCTCCTTCATCTAATCTCGGTTGCACGCGAGCGGTGCGGCGCCTTTTATCTCGTGCATCTTGCCGCCATTTTCTCCTATGCATTTGTCCTTTACGGGACATTCCTCACGCGCAGCGGCATTCTTGGCGATTTCTCCGTTCACTCCTTCGCGGGATCGGAGATCGGACTCTACATCGCCCTTGCAAATGCAGTTGTGCTGCTCTTCGGTCTCGGCATTCTGACTGTTCGGATTGAGCCGCTGCCGAAGGGGGCGGTCTATGAGCAGCACCGCAGTCGAGACTTTTTCGTTCTGCTCGGGATGCTCCTCATTGTATTCATTGTCGCTATTGTATTCTTTGGAATGTCCATGCCCCTCATTTCGGGGCTGCTGGGGGAGAGCGCGGCGGTTGATACGAACTACTATGTGCGTACCTCGCTTCCAATTGCGGTTCCGCTTGTTCTCCTCATGGCACTCGGCGTACTTCTTCCCTACGGCAGTGGACGCATCGCACGGCCTGTGTGGATCTTCGTGATCTCGGTCGGCGGCGGGATTCTTGCAGGGCTGGTCGGAGCAACGGATATTCTGTCGGTTCTGCTCTCTACATTTGCCGTGCTCGCCGTGGCTGCTGCTATTGAGGCATTTCGCCGTCAACAGATCGGATTGGGCGGGATGGTTGCTCACGTCGGCGCAGGTCTTGCATTCCTTGCCTTTATCCTCTCGGGGACGGGCAGTCAGACAACGACAGTCATCCTCATCCCTGATGAGCCACAGGAGGTCTACGGACACACGATCATCTATCGCGGGCAGATGTTTGCCGAGAGCGGCAATGAGAAATCCTACCGTTATGAAGTGGATGGTGTCCTGTACGAGGCAGTGACAAAGCTCCGTGCGAACGGCGAGGATGCGGCG
>ERZ773072.1166-NODE-1166-length-13317-cov-3.493666_pt1 | contig 13317 bp, 11 predicted proteins | sample MGYA00580617_ERZ773072 | MGnify/ENA primary metagenome ERZ773072 (study PRJEB29015, sample SAMEA2737970) | human oral metagenome | biome: human oral; feature: human-associated habitat; material: dental | place: China | collected 2122 ... | reverse complement strand
TATATATTAGTAAATCGCATGACGCTGGCAGCCTCTCCGGGGATGCGACGGCCGCGGGGACTTGTTCAGAGGATCCCTAGGGCCAGCCTCACGACCGGTTCCGCCCGCGTACCTGCGAGGGCAGGTGGCCATGCACCGCCCGGAAAGCCTGCGAGAAATGCCCCAGGCTTCTGTAGCCTACATAATGGGCAATTTCCTTCACCGAATGCCGGCCTTCCTCCAGCAAGGCCAGTGCCACCTTCATCCGCTGAAGCCGCAGAAAGGTGGCTACCCCCATGCCCAGCCGCTCCCGGAAACCCTGCTTCAGATAGCACTCGTTGGTACCCACCCGCCAGGCCAGTTTGCTGATGGACAGTTCGGTACCGTATTCCGCCTGGATGATGTCGATGGCGTCATCCACCGCACGTCGCCATTGCCCCTGCCGGCGCTTCAAGGGCTGCGGCGGCAGGCCCAGCCATTGGCCCAGCAGCATCAGCACCAGCCCCTCCACCTGAAGCTGCTGCGCCAGCGGCACGGCCATCAGCATGCCGGGCGTGGACAGCAGCGCATGCAGCTGCTGCATGGGCTGCAGCATGGCGTCGGGCAGGCTGCTGATGCGGATGGCCCCCGTGCCCCGGGGGCGCGGCTGCAGGCATTGCTCCAGCAGCCGTCGGGCATCGTCGGCCAGCACATCATCGGCCAGCCAGCGCTCCAGCACCGGTGCCTGCATCGACACATGGCAGTACGACCACGGTCCGGCATGGATCGTGCTGTGCTGCCATTCCATCATGCCGGTCTGGAACCACAGCTCCTGAACCCCCGGATGATGATGCTCATGCCCGCGCAGGTCCGTCCAGCTCATGCCGCCACTCATCTTCAGCGTGAGGGCCACATGGGGGGCGTAGTGATGTTCCTCATAGCGCGACCGGTAGGGCAGGGCCAGCGAACCCGTGGCATCGGCGGCCAGAATGCCGCTCTCGAACACCTGAACCCCGATGTGCCCCTGCAGCCAGGGCGTCTTCGTGCCCACGCTGGCACGCCCGGCGTGGCCGTCCACTGCCATCACCGGCTCCACTCCTTCGCGGAACCACCACAGCAGATGCTGCAGATAATGCGTCAGCAATGGCCCGCTGGAAAACGCCTCGTCCTGGGGGATGAGGCCCTCCGGGCCGGGTGGGGCGCCCATGCCATCGTGCCCCATGCCGGTTTCTTGTGATGACATGATGCGGTCTTGTTGCGGTCTCTTCGTCCGATACGCCGGGATTCTGCCAGCCGATCCGGTTACGGGTGTGTGCCATTGTCGTGCAGACCGTAAGTTCGCCGGATTGTTTGCGTTGGCAAGCTACTATTTTTATTAGGTAGCCTATGCCCTAGGGAGACGCTTCAGACGCACAAAGGCCGCCAGGGACTGAATCTCTGGCGGCCTGTGCTCCTGGCCGCTTCAGCAGAAAGACGCACGCCGTGCCGTCCCCTGCAAGAGGGGGCGGCACTTCGCGGGGTCACTCCGGCTTGGCGTTCTGCATCAGGAACTCACGCACGAGTTTCTTCTCTTCCTCGTTCAGGCCTGCACGCGGGAACATGCTCTGCGTGATGCCCTGCCACTGGCGCGGCGTGAACTGCGCCGGGTCGCGCGGGCCGTGGCAGACCGTGCAGCGCTGGTAGAAGATCTTCTCGCCCGGCGACATTGAGGCCATGGCTTTCTCGCGCAGCCCGGCGGCCCGATCCAGACCGAAGACGGCTTCGTCGATCTTCAGGCTGGTCTTCTGGATGATGCGCGGTGCCTGGTAGGCCTTGCTGCCGCCCGGATCGGCGTCGGTGCACTTGCGCAGGCTGGCCAGGCAGGTGTCTGCCGTGGCGGCCTGCGTGAGCCCGCTGGCCGGCCGGCTGGACGTGATGAAGTTCACCAGACCGTTGTTGCAGCGGCCCTTGCTGTCCAGCTGCGGCCAGGCACCTTCATAGATGCTGACCACGCCGGGCATGATGCGGTCCGACACCCGGGCGCCCACCACCAGCGCGCCCACCACCAGCGCGCCCCGCTCGTTGTACAGCTCCACCAGATCGCCGTCGCGGATGCCGCGCTTCCTGGCGTCCTGGGTGTTGATGAGCAGCGGCTCTCGGGTCTGCACCGCATAGGTCTTGCGCAGCGGCTCGGCATTGGCCATCTGCGAGTGCAACCGCATGTACGGATGCGGGCTGACCACGTGCACCTGACCCTTCTTCGCATTGCCCAGATACTCGGCCGGCTCCAGCCATTTGGGCATGGGCGGGCAGTCCGGCAGATTCATCTTCTCGATGGTGGCCGAATACATCTCGATGCGGCCCGAGGGTGTGTGCAGCGGATTCTTCACCGGATCGGCGCGGAAATCCGCATGTCTAACCCAGCTATTGGCCGCTGCCGGGGTGGGGAGGGTGATTTCGCCTTTCTCCCAGAAATCCTCGAAGGACATGAGCTTCGCGGCCGAACTGTTCTCGTAGGCGGCCTTGACGTAATCCATCGGCTCCAGCCCTTCGGTGAAAGCCAGCTCCACGCCGCACAGTTCGGCCAGCCGACGGAAGATCTCGAAATCGTCCAGCGCATCACCCTGCGGCGCGATGACCTGCTTCATCGCATAGAACTTGTTGATGTTGTAGGTGCCGCCCGAGGAAATGTCGTTGCGCTCCACCGTGGTGGTGGCCAGCAGCACGATGTCCGCCCAGCGCGTGGAAGCCGTCCACCAGCAGTCCTGCACCACCACCGTGTCCACCTTCTGCAGCGCACGGATCAGCTCGTTCAGGTTCTGCTGGTGCGACATGAAGTTGTTGCCGGCGTTGTAGATCAGCTTCACCTTCGGATAGGTGTAGCGGCTGCCGTTGTAGGTGAACTCCTTGCCGGGGTTGTTCAGCATCTCGGAAATGCGTGAGGCCGGGCAGATCTTCTTGACCGCATTGCGACCCTGCGAAAGCCCCGTAGGGGGCGTTGCGCCCGACTGCGGCGTGCCGCCGCCGCCATAGTGCCAGGAAAAGCCCACACCCTGGCCCGGCAAGCCGATGTTGCCCAGCATGCAGGCAAAGTTCACGATGGCCCAATACGGCATCTCGCCGTGGTGCGCGCGCTGGATGGCCCAGGAGCCCGCAAGCTGCGTGCGCTTCGAGGCAAAGAGATCCGCCAGCTGCCGGATGCGCGCGGCCGGAATGCCCGTGATGCGGCTGGCCCATTCCGGCGTCTTGGCCGGCGTGCCGTCTGCGTCCTTGCCTTCCAGATAGGCACGGAAGCGATCGAAGCCCACCGTGTACTGCTGAATGAAATCACGGTTCCAGCGATTCGTCACCAGCAGGTGGTGGCTCATGGCCAGGAAGAGCGCCGTATCCGTGTTAGGGATGATCGGCACCCACTCCGCGTCCATCACCTCATCGGTCGTGGTGCGCTGCGGATTGATGGAAATGCACTTCACCCCAGCCTTGCGGATGGCCTCCCAGTTCGGGAACATCTCGTGATCGGCCACCGTGTATTCGATGCGGTTGTTCTTGTCCGGGTCGCAGCCGATGAACACCAGCACCTCGGTGTGCTTGGCCACCTCTTCCCAGCAGGTCTGGGCCGAATACACCTCCAGATCGCCCAGCACCAGCGGCATGATGATCTGGCCTGCACCCGCGGAATAGTCGCCGGCCGTCATGGAAGAGCCGCCCAGCAGGTTGAAGAAACGCCCCTGCAGCACATTGGGCCGAAAAATTCCCGCGTGCGACCAGCCGCCATACGAAGAGCTGAAGCAACCCTCGTTGCCGTGCTTCTCGATTGTGTCCAGAATGGCCTTGGCCGTGAGGCTCAGCGCCACATCCCAGCTCACCTGCACGAAAGGTTCCTTGCCCCGAAGCTCCGGCTTCGTCTTGCCCGAGCGAAAGCCCTCCAGGTACGACTTGCGCACCATGGGCCCTGCAATGCGCGTCTTGTCATACGTGCGGGCAATGACCCCTTCCGTCAGCATCGGGGTGGGGCGCTTGTCCGAGGCCTGCGGCACCACCTTTTCCAGCCGGCCGTTCTTCACCGTGCCGATGAACGGGCCATAGTGCGTGGCGTGTGCCACCTCGCCCGTGAAAGTGGCCGAGCCAGGGCCGTTCGATGCCAACGCCTTGGCAGCGGCTTCTGCTCCGTTTGCTCCTTCAGCTGCCATCACATCCTTCAACGCGCCCGGAAGCAGGCTGCCTGCGGCCAGCCCTGCAGCGCCCGTGGCGCCCGTCTTCAACCATTGCCGTCTTGTGGTGCTCATGGTGCTTGTCCTTGTTGTTATGAGAGAGGGAGAGCAGTGCTCACCATAACAAAAGGGCAGGCCGGGCAGAAGATCGTAAAGCCGCTAATCATCTGCAAAAACGCGTGACTTTTGATAAGAGTCAACGAAATGGATGAGTGCGAGGTATAATAAAAATATGTCCCTGAGGATGAATTTGAAGGCGTGCTTCGTTATTTATATTGGATATAGCGCAAACCGTTTCAGGATGATTCCTGTTCTGGGTTGATATTTGATTTTTGGCTTGGCTTGGCTTGGCTTGGCTTGCGGCAGGGCAGGGGGTTGAGGGCCTGCCCTGATACGGCCAGATTGCTGGCTGATGTTCCCTTACTGAATCCGGAAGACTTCTTCCAGCGTCTGGGCGGTGAGCACGTTCCGTGTCCAGCGCTTCAGGGTTTCGTCGTCGGCGGTACTCATGATGAGGGCTTTCGTGGGCTCATCCACTGGGCCAAAGCGCGTGGCCAGCAGGTCAGCCAGCATTTCTTGCCGTCCCTCGTTTCTTACCCGCTCTGTCCATTGCATCATCTGGGCGTCCTCCGCTTTGTAAAGTTCTCTATACCGCTGTTTCTCGGTGTCGTCAAGCATGCAGTAGTTGTCGATAAAGTTCATGTATTTCAAGTGCTTAGATGGGTTGCTTTCCAGTGTCATCAACCCGCGGATGGAGTGGCCGTAGGCGTGTATGCGTTCGCTGGGGCTGTACTGCATGTTCACGAGGTTCAGACGAGCCACCAGGTTGTCGCTGTCCAGGTGCTCGTGCAGCGGGATCTCGGGCAGAACGCAGGCGATGTATCGGAAGTCCAGGTAGCTGCCCCGTTCGCTGCCCAGATGCAGGTCACGCGGGATGTCCTTGCTGCCGCGCAGGAAGATGACTACCGGAACCACGCGGTCCGTCTTTGAGAACTCGGCCAGCGTGAGACAGTAGATGGCCAGTCGATGGATGGAGAAGAGGCCGGGTTTCGTTTCCTCTTCGACGATGAAGAGCAGGGCCTCACGCTGGCCGTTGGGCCACTCCACCAGAAGCGGAACATCCATCTCGAAGAAACGATCGCCCAGTCGGTCCTTGGGCAATTCCTGTCGGATGTAGGTGATCTTCACGTCGGGTGGCAGGCTGGCAGCCTCGATGGGGGCAAAGAAAGCCAGTGCCTGACGGGGGTAATCGATGATCAGATTCTTGAAGTTCTGATCGTGGGATGTGGACATGAGATGAGCTCTGAAGCAGGTGCTTTCATGCAAAGCCGCAGGGAAGAAAGGCGGTGAGCTGATGCCCCATGGCATCAAGCCGTGTCTTACAGGCACGACGACAGAATACTGGTGTTTTATACAGTTATCAAGAGAGTGCGCTAGCTATCCTGGGATGTGTCCAATGCAGCGACATGTCGCGGATGTTCAGGTCTGCCCGCCTCGAGCCTGCCCCTCTGCGTCACCCCCTGACGCAATGCGTCACCACACGGCACCTGTGGCTGCCCAACAACGGCCGATCGCGACAGGCCGAACGGCAAGCCGCGTCCGCCGGGCTGTGAACCCTGTCACGGGCCAGAACATGGCCTGCCATCTGTCGGGCCGGAGATGCCGTTGCCATGCGCTGGCACGGCACTCGCTACAGGGTGGGTGTCGAAGTGAAAAGCGACCGGGCCAGCCACCAGGCGAAACCCGAACACATCCTCACCTCATTGGACAAGGAGTCCAAACATGATGCTGAAACAAGTTCAAAAAGGTTTCACCCTGATCGAGCTGATGATCGTCGTGGCGATCATCGGTATTCTGGCCGCCGTGGCCATCCCCGCTTACCAGGACTACACGATCCGCGCTCGCGTGTCGGAAGGCCTGTCGCTGGCTGCTGCTGCCAAGCTGAACGTGGCGGAGATGGCTTCGAGTGGTTCGAACATTGCCCTGTCGAGCGGTTACAAAACGGGCTATGAGTCGCCTAAGCAGTCTACCAACGTGAGCAGTGTTAATATTGCTCCGGTAACGGGCGTCATCTCCATCGCATATCAACCGCGTGTTGCTGCCGCTGGGGCGAACACTCTTTCTCTGGTTCCGTTCACTGGTACTGAACAAGCCCCTGTGGCTCTGCCTGCTGGTAACGCGGCGTTCTCGCCTGTCGCTGACTCGATCAAATGGCGCTGCGCAGCTAATGGTGTGACGGTGGGCTCGATTACGATGGAACCGGCGCCTAAGCTGGAACAGCGTTATGCTCCGGCTGAGTGCCGTGGTGTTGCCGCCACCAAGTAATAGCATGAAATCACTGATTAGTCAGTGATGCATGATGCGCCTCTGACTGCATGGCAGTTGGGGGCGCTTCTGTTTTTGGAAGATTCTTGTACAAGGATAAATGATGGATTGTCATTCGGTGAGCTAAACATCTCCTGAGTGTTAGCTGGGTAGGGTTGATATAGTATTTGAAATTAAGAATAACAAAGAAAAGCTGGGAGCTTCGGGTGTAAAGTGGGGCGGTAGTTTGGTTCTCTAAAGGAAGGCAACAGAGGTACGGGATTAACTGGGCAGTATTGGACCAAATCTTTGTTGAGAAGGGATAAAGAGCCGAGAAGAGGTAGTCTCAGTAGTCAACTGAAATCCCATCGTTTGATTGCTCAAGCTCATCGGTCGACAATGCAGAATCCAAACTCCTTGGGTTCTAGGTACAGACCAAGGCCCTGACACTGGTGCTGGCATTGCCTGGTAACGGGTGCGAAGAGGGCGACCTCGGTGGTACAAAAGCCCTGGGTAAAGCAGGCCTTGTAGCCGGCGTAATCGTCGTAGATCAGCTTGCCCTGCCACTTCAGAAAGGCCCTACAGTGTTCGCCCGAGCGGCTCTCGGTCAGATCGTAGACCACGGCCTTGAGATCATCGTACCGGGTGTTGGCATACACCCACAGGTAGGCGCGATGCGAGCCGGCCTTGTCCTTTCTGTGCTTGAGCACCTGTATCGCGGTCTCGTCGGTGTGCAGGATGTCGCACCTCATCAGCTCGGCCTTCAGGGCATCGACCAGCGGCTGCAGCTGCTCGCCGCACTGGCCCACCCAGTCACTGAGCGTGGAGATGGGCAGCGTCACACCCTGCCGGGCGTAGATGCCCTTGTCGATGATGTGAGGCGGCATCTCCTCCTGGGTGATGCGCTCGCACTGGCGGAACAGCCAGCGGCTCCGCAGGTGGTGCTCGACCGAGAAGACGCCGGGCACGTATGCGAGTTTCTCGGTAGCGTCTTCACTGATGCATTCGAGCCGGCAGCTGCACACGCAGTTCAAGTCTTCGGGGTTATGACGGATCTCGATGCGCGGCAGTGTCTCGGGCAGCGGCAGGCGTCGGGGCTGGCGCGCTCCTGGGGCCTGCTTCGGGGTGACGATGCGCTCAAGCTCGGCCTCGATGGCCGCAGCATCGGGTGACGGACGCGACCCGGAACTGTTGTATCGCCGAGGCGGCGGCTGCAGTGAGCTACCGCTACACTACCGAGATCGCTCCCTGCGATCCCGCCCGTTGCCAGGCAAGACCCAGCTCCAGCGCCTGGAACTGCTCGGCATCGAACTGAAAGTGCGCCTGCTGGTCCGCAGCCCAGACAAAGCGCTCCCGGTTGGCAAAAGCAGTACGCCTGATGGGGCTGCGCACTACCGAACACCTCAATGACCCGTGCCAGCACCCGGTCGGCGCCACTGCACATGTATCAACCGGCTCAGCCTCTTTGAGCCATCGCCTCAGGGTCGGTACAGAGACGCCGTTCTCCTCGGTCATGGTGGCGACCAGAACGCCCGGCTGGCTGCATTGCTCAATGAGCCGGGCCTTGAAGGCCGGGCTGTAGCGCCGGCACCTGCGGCTTGAGGTGAAAATCTACTTCGGTATGGTGTTCTTCCGCTCGCTTGATGATTGGCGTCCCGCATGGACGCTTGCGGAGGATTCTTCTTGCCTGCTCAGGGGATCTTCAAGGTGGGGGTGGGCGGATGCTTACGCTAATGGTACTGGGTGCGTTTGATAGGGGCGCCTATGGTGCTGAGAGGCGCGATCTTAAATCTGTGTGCCCCTCACTTCTCCCTGTAGCAGCCGCTGATCATCTGCTTGTCATATTTTGTGTCTGAAGGCGCTATGGTTGGTGGCGTTGCACTTGAGGGGCATAGCCAAGCGGCGATGCTCTTCCATGGACGCCGCTCACTGCGGCGATGAGTCGCCTACTTGGGCATCGGACAACGGAGATGAGACATGAGCTTCGGGACTGCTGAACCCGCATTGAAAGACGTTCTTGACGGGATCGCCAATGGACAGATCCAACTTCCTGACTTCCAGAGGGGCTGGGTATGGGATGACGGCCACATCAAGTCGCTGATCGCAAGCCTCACTCTGTCGTACCCAATTGGCGCAGTGATGTTCCTGGAGGCAGGGGGTGTGCCATTTCGTCCCCGCTTGTTTGCCGGCGTTATCCTGTCTCCTGCCCCAAGTCCTAGAACTCTGGTACTGGATGGGCAGCAGCGTTTGACATCCATGTATCTGGCGTTGCGAAGCGGGCGCCCTGTTCCTACTCGAAATGAAAAAGGGTCAGAAGTTAACCGTCTGTACTTCCTTGATATGGCGAAGTGCCTTGATGTGACGTTGGATAGGGAAGATGCAGTCCTGTCGGTTCCGGAGAGTTTGACGGTTACATCCAACTTTGGCCGCAAGCTTAATCTGGACGTGAGTACACCTGATCAGCAGTATCGGCAGCGGCTCTTCCCGGTGGCGTTGTTGTTCGATATGTCTGGGTTCATGACTTGGGAGAGTGGTTTCACCAAGTACCACAACTTCAACGCTGAGGCTATGCAGTTCATGCAGCAGTTTCGTAACGAGATCTGGCTGCGTTTTCAGCAGTTCAAGGTGCCCGTGATTGAATTGAAGCAGGATACGCCGCGTGAAGCAGTGTGTCAGGTCTTTGAGAAAGTGAACACTCGTGGGGTGGTGCTGACCATCTTTGAGCTGATGACGGCAATCTTCGCTGCTTATAACTTCAATTTGCGGGATGACTGGGAGCACCGAAGGAAGCGAATGACGGCCAAGCATGATGTGCTCAAGGCTGTCGACGGAACAAGCTTCCTGATGTCAGTCACGCTTCTTGTAAGCTATCTTAATAACCATGTGAATGGAACGCCTGTTGGCTGCAAGCGGGGTGATGTCCTCAAGTTGTCTCTGGATGAGTTCAAGCAGGTAGAGGCAAAGGTTGAGCGTGGCTTCATGAGAGCGGCTGAGCTTCTGGCAGAGGAAAAGATATTTGATGATCAAAGTCTTCCCTATGCCACGCAGCTCATCCCTCTGTCCGCCATTTGTGCGTACATGGACGGTCGGAGCAAGAATTGCACGAACAACATCTCTGTCAAGACGAAGCTGCTGCGCTGGTATTGGAACGGGGTTCTTGGTGAGGTGTACGGTGGCGCCAGCGAAAATCGCTTTGCCATGGATATTCAGGATGTGGTTTCCTGGGTGGATGGAGGTGATGAGCCTCGTACCATCAGGGATGCAAACTTCTCGCCAACTCGAATGCTTTCCCTGCACGGGCGGCATGCCGCGGCCTATAAAGGCCTGACGGCTTTGCTCATGAAGCATGGTGCCAAAGATCTTGTCAGTGGAACCCCATCGACATCAATACCTACTTCAACAATGCGATCGACATTCATCATGTCTTCCCTCGGGCATGGTGCGAAAAGCAGAAGCTGCCCAAGGAGAAATGGAACAGCGTGATCAACAAGACGCCGCTGGCGGCAAGTACGAACAAGTTCATTGGAGGGGATGCGCCGAGTAAGTACGTGGTGCGTATCCAGAAGTCGAAGCAGGTACCCGGCCCAACCTTGGAGGTGCTTCTGAAGTCGCATGCGATACCCGTGAAGCCTTTGAAGGAAGATGACTTCGACGGTTTTCTTCGCCTGCGAGCAGCCTTGCTGCTGAACTTGGTGGAAGATGCGATGGGCAAGGTGGTGCTCGGACGCGATAGCCAGGAAACAATTAATGTGTTTGGGGGAGCGATTACGCGATGATTCTGACAGTTGAATTAACCGACGCTGGAGTGACGGATGTTCGATGACTTTGCAATGGGGGATCTGAAGGCCCAGATTCACCAGCACCTTCTGATGGTCGAGGAGGTGCTCGGGGGGATGGATCTTCATCTTAGGTTGTTGGACAGGAGACTGGAGCGGGTTGAGGAGCTTCTTGGGGTTCGACCGGAGGGAATTGCAGCATCTGGCTGTATAGCAGATGTCCAGCGTGCCAAAGATGAACTGTTGAGAATCCGTGAACTGTTCAGGCAATTATGGGAAACGCAAGTTCGGCGTATAGAGGGTTGAAGCGTCTGCATGACAGATACGCTTCTGTAGACGTGGATGAGCTCCCTGGGCTGGCTTTTCACGATGCATATCAAAAAGCCTTGAAGAACAGGAGGGCGTCCATTCTGGATGTCCTCATCACGGCGTCATCCGTTAAAGTATTCTCCGGCCAGGGCATTGAGGATCTCGATCCACGTCTGGTTGATGCCATCAGGGTGACGAGTCCTGATCTGGCAGAGACTGGATTCGAAGGCGCCAGCGAAGAGCAGTTGCAGGGGGCTGTTAATGCAGCCAAAGGGAAATACTTCGAGTACCTCGTCGTTGACCGCCTCAATGACGGGAAGCGTGTTGGGGATGTTCTCTTGCCGGAGGGGTACAGAGCAGAGTTGGCGAGTAGCATGACGCAGCCTGGGTGGGACATGCGCATTGTAGGGCCAGACGATGAAGTCTCGTTGTACTTGCAGCTGAAGGCTACGGACAGTTTTTCCTATATCAAGCGGGCCTTGCAGCGCTATCAGGATATTGAGATTCTCGCCACGCAAGAGGTTGCGGATGGTTCCGATCTTGTCTTGAACAGCGGGATCATGGAGGACTACGTGCGAGATCGGATAGGTTCTGCAATCGATGTGATGGATGACACCCTTCTGGATAAGCTGGTGGGTTTCGCAACGCCTTTGATGTCTTTGTCGGCGCTTGTTGCCACCGAAGGGTACAAGGTGTGCGTAGGCACTCAGAGCATTGATCGTGCATTAGGTTCTGCCATGGCAAGGGGGCAGCGCATGGCTGCTGCTGGTACCGCAGCAACCATGATGGGGGCTCTTGGTGTCGGTCTGTTGGCAATACCTGCTGCGCTTGGTGCTGGCATGTTGTTTGACAGGATCACGAATCAGGACGCGATGCTTGAGGCGTACAAAAAGAGTATTGATCGGTTGGGATCGCTTCGCAAGAAGTATGCAAAAACTGAAGCAACAAGGAACGTGTTATGGGAATCTTGACTTATGCAGCCTCTGGAATGGGGGCGCTGTTTGGTGTTGTCAACAAATCGATTCCAGTCGTCATTGATGCACTAAAGGCAGGTCTTGTGAGGGCGGCAGAAGGGGTAAGGGATGGATGGGAGTTGATGATCGACCGGTTTGAGCGGGGAGTGGAGGCACTACGCAAGCCAGAGAAGGGAGGTGAGTCGTCAAACTCTGATAAATTGAGGAGTCTTGAAGGGGAGCTTGCTGATGTCAATGACAGAATAATGGGCTTGCGTAAGGTTTTCACAAATAATGGTTCTTTGAATGAAGATCAGAAAATTGAGTGGCGATCGTTGTTCATGAGGCGTAAAGAGCTTCAAGACAAAATTGGTGGTTATCGAGAGGTTGCGGCAGCATCCAGGATTGTCCGGTCGGAGGAGTTTGTCAAGAAGTTCATTATTGACGGTGACAATGCCCATGTACTTGAATTCAACGCATTTTCAAACATACTTGGAAAGACTTGTCCCAAGTGTGGTATGGCTATGAAGATCCAATGGAGGAATGGGCTGAGGCGTGTTGCTCCATCTGACATGTTCTGGGGGTGTACCGGTTGGTATGTAGTTCGGCAAGGTAATCGGAGTTGCCGTTACACGGAACCCGTGACGACGGAAGATCTTCAACTTCTGGTCTGCGCGGATACGCCGGAGCTTACGGTTTCGTATGACGAATTTTCGGGTATCTTCTCTGATCCTGCGGTGGAGCGTATCGTTGATGAGCGAGTTTCGGATCTCATGTCGGACCTGTCATCAAGTAAAGAAGGCGTTTACCTTGCGTATTGCCCGGTTCATGGTGAGAGCATGAGGTTGCGACGTAAGCGGGAGGCAAGCGGCTTGCTGGACTCATATTTTCTTTCATGTCGATGCTGGGAGCCAAATGGGCAGGGCTGCCAGTTCGTGGAGAAGTTGCGATCGCCTGCTCAACTGGCAGCACTACTCAAGTCTGAGACCGGACGTGGTGTGTTGTGAAATCGAGGTCAGTGGAAACGTGAACTGAGACAGAGGTGGATTCGGCATAGCTATTGCACTGGATTGCATCAACGCCATCATTCCCTTCGATGTGATCCGCCATAAGTACCCGGGCGGGCTGGTGCGTGCCTGCTGGGTCACCGGGGCTCGATAGGGGCGATGGGCCTATATGGTTCGACGAGCATCTGTTTCGGGACGGGGGCAATGGACAGCTAGACGCTCTCGCTCATTCTTTCTCGATGGGAGGGGTTTGGGCTCAAGCCCACGGTGGAACGCAAGGGGAAGATGGTCTGGAAGGACTGCTGCATTCCGTTGTTGGGGGGAGCATCCGCGCCGTGTGACTGGCTGGAGTACTCGGAAAAGAACAGCACGGTATGGCTGAAGGGTGCGGGGCCTGGCAGGGTCATGTACGGCACGAACTATGCGGAGGCGTACATGGAGCGGATCATCTGCCAGGAAGAGGAAGGACTACGGGGCGCCTCGTCTTCGCCCTGTGCGTGAGCGGAGAATGAACATGCTGTTGGTGCCCGAATATCATCTGTTCACCTCGCGGCAGCCGTCTGCCGGCATGGTGGGCGTTTCTGTGGAGTTTCTGGATCATGCCGGGCGCATGCCGCCCCGATATTTGCGTGCGTCGCTGCTGAAGCGGATGGTGTCTGCGGTGAACACGAGAGCGCTGCGCTTCATGTCCTTCGTTGAGTGGCTGATGCGGTTGGTGGAGATCGTGCCGGAGGCTGATGGCCAGTGCTTCATCATCTAGGGGCGATACGTGCAGGATGAGGACCCGTGCCCGCAGCAGTCGTGTGCGGTTGAGGCGGAG
>ERZ773072.1163-NODE-1163-length-13327-cov-6.357444_pt1 | contig 13327 bp, 9 predicted proteins | sample MGYA00580617_ERZ773072 | MGnify/ENA primary metagenome ERZ773072 (study PRJEB29015, sample SAMEA2737970) | human oral metagenome | biome: human oral; feature: human-associated habitat; material: dental | place: China | collected 2122 ... | reverse complement strand
AAGGTCTGGCTTGCCAGATAAAAAACGGATGGTACCGCGTGTCAACGCTCCGCTTCGGTGTGAGTGAGACCGCGGTTTTTATTTTTGGAGGAACTATGTCAACAATTGAAGAACGATTGCAGAGTCTGCGTGAGGAAACTTTAGCCCAGTTGCAGACCATTACTCTGGAAAATGCTAAGGATATGCAGGAGCTGAAAGTATCTGTCCTAGGTAAAAAAGGGAGTCTTACTGAGATTCTCAAAGGGATGAAGGATGTTTCTGCTGAGATGCGCCCTATTATCGGGAAGCACGTTAATGAAGCGCGCGATGTGCTGAATGCAGCCTTTGAAGAAGCAGCTCAAATCTTGGAAGAACAGAAAGTAGCAGCCCAGCTGGCCAATGACGCCTTGGATGTGACCCTTCCAGGCCGTAAGATTCCAGCTGGAAATCGCCATATTTTGACTCAAACGAGTGAGGAAATCGAAGATATCTTTATCGGTATGGGCTATCAGGTTGTGGATGGTTTTGAAGTTGAGTCAGACTACTACAACTTTGAGCGGATGAACCTGCCTAAAGATCATCCTGCACGGGATATGCAGGATACCTTCTATATTACAGAAGAGATCCTCTTGCGTACTCACACATCTCCTGTCCAAGCTCGTGCCATGGATGCTCATGACTTTAGCCAAGGGCCACTCAAGATGATCTCTCCGGGACGTGTTTTCCGTCGTGATACAGACGATGCGACTCACTCTCACCAGTTTCATCAGATTGAAGGTCTGGTTGTAGGAGAAAATATCTCTATGGCTGACTTGCAGGGAACTCTGCAGCTGATTGTGCAAAAAATGTTTGGTGCGGATCGTAAGATTCGTCTGCGTCCTTCTTACTTCCCATTCACAGAGCCATCTGTCGAAGTAGATGTCTCTTGCTTTAAGTGTGGTGGTGCCGGCTGTAATGTCTGCAAGAAGACTGGCTGGATCGAAATCATGGGAGCTGGAATGGTGCACCCAAGTGTCTTGGAAATGAGTGGCATCGATTCGGAGAAATATTCTGGCTTTGCCTTTGGTCTCGGTCAGGAGCGGGTAGCTATGCTTCGCTACGGTATCAACGATATTCGTGGCTTCTACCAAGGCGATGTGCGTTTTTCACAGCAGTTCAAGTAAGAAGTCAGTAGAATAGGACTTGATTTGAACAATCCCATCACGACAAGCCTGATTAGCAATGTTTGCGAGTTTGAAATGCGTAGAAAAGGTGTTCAGCAGTTTAGCTGCCTATAAGATAAATTTTAGCTGGGAAGCTTACTCTCAGCCGCTTCTGAGAAAGGAGTGCCCTATGTTAGTTAGAGTTCGGCCAGAGGAACTGGATATTTTGCGGGACTTGGAAGTGCAGACCTACCAAGAAACTTTTGGTCCTTTCATCAAGCAGGAAGATTTGGAGTATTATTTTGTCCATGAGCTGGCGCGTGAAAGGCTGGCGTGGGAGTTGGCGAATCCTGGGTCTGAGCATTATTTTGTGCTGGACAAGGAGCAAAAATCGCTGGTTTTCTCAAGTGTAACTGGGGGCAGGCTCAGACAGAGCAGGAGTTGGAAGATTCCTTTGAAATTCAACGAATTTATGTACTTGCCTCCCATCAGGGCCTCGGCTTGGGCAAAGAAATGTTTGAATTTGCCTTGGAAAAAGCCCAAAAACGTGGTTTTAGCTGGGCTTGGCTAGGTGTTTGGGAAAGAAATTTTAAGGCGCAGAATTTTTACTTTAAATATGGCTTTGAAAGATTTAGCCAGCATGAATATATCACTGGTGATACAGTCGATATTGACTGGCTTTTAAGGAAGAAATTAAACTAAAAAGACGATAACATCGCTGTTTATTGGACTTTTAGTAAAAACAGAAATTTATAGAGAGGAATCAAATACGACCGAAAATTGAATAGACTGGTTTTGTCAATGAAATCAGAGTTGGTTCTGGTCGGTAGTAAAATCATACATATGTTAGTTAGTTATAAATGGTTAAAAGAACTGGTTGATTTGGATGTGACGAGCGCCGAGCTGGCGGAGAAAATGTCCACAACTGGTATTGAAGTAGAAGGAGTCAGCTCGCCAGCTGAAGGTCTTTCGAAAATTGTTGTCGGAGAAGTTCTGAGCTGTGAGGATGTACCTGAAACTCACCTGCACCTCTGTCAGGTAAATGTCGGTGAAGAGGAGCCTCGCCAGATTGTCTGTGGCGCACCGAATGTCCGCGCAGGCATCAAGGTCATGGTGGCTGTACCAGGCGCTCGCATTGCAGATAATTATAAGATTAAAAAAGGAAAAATCCGTGGGCTAGAGTCACTGGGTATGATTTGTTCACTCGGTGAGCTGGGAATTTCGGATTCTGTTGTGCCAAAGGAATTTGCGGATGGCATTCAAATTTTGCCAGATAGTGCTGTACCAGGAGATGAGGTTTTCCCTTATCTAGACTTGGATGATGAGATTATCGAGCTTTCTATCACACCTAATCGGGCTGATGCTCTGTCTATGCGTGGGGTGGCGCACGAAGTAGCAGCTATCTACGATAAGCCTGTTCATTTCAAAGAATTTCCTCTGACTGAAGGGGATAAAGAGGCTGCGGCTAGCTTGTCTGTTGCCATTGAAAGCGACAAAGCGCCGTTTTATGCCGCTCGCATTTTGGACAATGTGAGCATTGCTCCGAGTCCTCAGTGGCTGCAAAATCTCCTCATGAATGAAGGGATCCGTCCAATTAACAATGTAGTGGACGTGACTAACTATATCTTACTCTACTTTGGTCAGCCCATGCATGCCTTTGATCTGGACACATTTGAGGACGATCAGATTGTCGTGCGGGAAGCGCGTGCTGGTGAGAAATTAGTGACGCTGGACGGCGAAGAGCGTGAACTGGAAGTCGGTGATTTAGTTATCACTGTGGCAGACAAGCCAGTAGCCCTTGCAGGTGTCATGGGCGGAGCAGCCACCGAAATCTCTAGCAAGTCTACTCGTGTCGTTCTGGAAGCGGCTGTCTTCAATGGCAAGTCAATCCGTAAGACAAGCAGCCGTCTGGGCTTGCGTTCTGAGTCTTCTTCACGCTTTGAAAAAGGGATTAACCTTGCAACAGTAACTGAAGCTCTAAATGCTGCTGCAAGCATGATTGCTGACTTAGCTGGTGCCAATGTTCATGCTGGTATTGTGCAAGCAGGACAGTTAGATACGACTGACAAACAGGTTTCGACTAGCCTTACTGATGTCAACCGAGTTCTGGGAACAGATTTGACTTATGCGGATATTGAAGATATTTTCCGTCGTCTAGGCTTTGGGCTCAGCGGTTCTGCGGACTTCTTCACAGTCAGCGTGCCTGCTCGTCGTTGGGATCTTAGCATTCCAGCAGATCTTTACGAGGAAATTGCTCGTATTTATGGCTATGACCGTTTGCCAGTTTCCCTGCCTCAAGATGCTGGAACAGCTGGTGAATTGACGGTCACTCAGAAGCTACGTCGCAAGGTCCGGACGGTAGCTGAAGGAGCAGGTTTGACCGAGATTATTTCCTATGCTTTGACCACGCCAGAAAAAGCTGTCGAATTTACGCTCAATCCTACAAATCTGACGGAGCTTATGTGGCCTATGACAAGGGAGCGCAGTGTTCTTCGCCAAAATATGCTCTCAGGCATGCTGGATACTGTCAGCTACAATGTTGCTCGTAAAAATAAGGATTTGGCCCTTTATGAAATTGGGAAAATCTTTGAACAAACAGGCAATCCGAAGGAAGAATTGCCTAATGAAATCAATAGCTTTGCCTTTTCCTTAACTGGCTTGGTAAGTGAAAAAGATTTCCAAACGCCAGCGACTCCTGTGGACTTCTTCTACGCTAAGGGAGTGGTTGAAGCGCTCTTTGATCACTTGGGATTAGAAGCTGATTATCAAGCAACTGACCAGCTTAAGAGTCTGCACCCAGGTCGGACAGCGCTGATTTCGATCAAGGGTCAACCAGTGGGCTATGTGGGGCAGGTTCATCCAGTGACGGCTAAGGCTTATGACATTCCAGAAACCTATGTGGCAGAGCTCAATCTGACGGCTATTGAAGCGAATCTTGAGCCAGAACAGCCTTTTGTAGAAATCACTAAATTCCCAGCAGTTAGTCGCGATGTGGCCTTGTTGCTTAAAGCAGAAATCAGCCACAGACAGGTGGTTGAAGCGATTCAAGCTGCTGGAGTGAAACGTTTGACGGATATCAAGCTCTTTGATATCTTCTCAGGTGAAAAGCTGGGTGTTGGCCTCAAGTCTATGGCCTACACACTGACCTTCCAAAATCCAGAAGACAGCTTGACCGATGATGAGGTTGCTAAGTACATGGAAAAAATCCAAAAATCCTTGGAAGAAAATGTCGGAGCAGAAGTGCGCTAATGAATTATTCCCCAGTCTTTTGGATGGGGATAATTTTATGTGAAAGTAAAAGTTAGTTTTATAATTATAGATTATCAAAATTATATTATTTCTTGAGTTTTTAAACATTTAGAGTTACAATGATATTAATATAATATTCGACGAGGTGAACATATGAACGGAAAAATTTTAGGGCTCGATATCGGTGTGGCTTCTGTTGGTGTTGGAATTTTAGACAAAGAAACTGGTGAAATTATTCATGCTAGTTCACGGATTTTCCCAGCGGCTACTGCTGACAGCAATGTCGAGAGACGAGGATTTCGCCAAGGGCGGAGACTAGGACGCAGAAAGAAACATCGAAAAGTGCGCCTAGCCGATTTATTTAGTGATGCGGGGCTTATAACAGATTTTTCACAAGTATCTATCAATTTAAATCCATACGAACTACGCGTTAAGGGATTAAATGAGAAATTAACTAACGAAGAATTATTCATTGCTTTGAAAAATATTGTCAAAAGGAGAGGGATTAGTTATCTTGACGATGCTAACGAAGATGGTGAGTCTTCTTCCTCAGAGTATGGCAAGGCTGTTGAAGAAAATAGAAAGCTTCTAGCAGATAAAACACCGGGACAGATTCAGCTGGAACGTTTTGAGAAATACGGACAGGTTCGAGGTGATTTTACTATTGAAGAAAATGGGGAAAAACACCGTCTGCTTAATGTGTTTTCTACCTCAGCTTATAAAAAAGAAGCAGAGCGAATCTTGACAAAGCAGCAAGACTATAATCAAGATATCACTGATGAATTTATTCAGGCTTATTTAACGATTTTAACTGGAAAACGTAAGTATTACCATGGACCAGGGAATGAAAAGTCTCGGACGGATTATGGACTCTTCAGAACAGATGGAACAACTCTGGATAATATTTTTGGTATTTTGATTGGAAAATGTACTTTTTATCCAGAGGAATATAGAGCTGCTAAAGCTTCTTATACGGCACAAGAATTTAACTTACTCAATGATTTGAACAATCTAACTGTTCCAACAGAAACTAAGAAGCTTAGTGCGGAGCAGAAGAAACAGATTATTGAATATGCAAAAGGAGCTAAAACTTTAGGTGCTGCTACTTTGTTGAAGTATGTAGCAAAATTGATTGACGCGTCAGTGGACGATATTAAGGGCTATCGGATTGATAAAAGTGAAAAACCAGAAATGCATACTTTTGATATTTATCGAAAAATGCAAACATTGGAAACGGTCGATGTTGAGAGACTATCCAGAGAAGTTTTAGATGAGTTGGCTCATATCCTCACACTCAATACGGAACGTGAAGGAATCGAAGAAGCGATTAAAGTATCATTTATTAAAGGAGAATTTGAACAAGATCAGATTGCTGAATTAGTCTCATTTAGAAAGTCTAATAGTTCCTTGTTTGGAAAAGGCTGGCATAATTTTTCAATCAAATTGATGACGGAATTGATTCCAGAGCTGTATGAAACATCTGAAGAGCAAATGACAATTCTTACACGATTAGGCAAACAAAAAACAAAGGCAACATCAAAACGAACTAAGTATATTGATGAGAAGGAATTGACCGAAGAAATTTACAATCCAGTAGTTGCTAAGTCAGTCAGACAAGCAATTAAAATCATAAATTTTGCTACAAAGAAATATGGTGTCTTTGATAATATCGTTATTGAAATGGCGCGTGAAAATAATGAAGAGGATGCAAAGAAAGACTATGTGAAGCGTCAAAAAGCCAATGAAGATGAGAAAAATGCTGCAATGGAAAAAGCAGCTCATCAATATAATGGTAAAAAAAGAACTACCAGACAATGTCTTTCACGGGCATAAGGAATTGGCGACAAAGATTCGACTCTGGCATCAGCAGGGAGAAAAATGTTTATATACTGGAAAAAATATTCAAATTAACGATTTAATTCACAATCAATATAAATATGAGATTGATCATATTTTGCCACTATCCCTTTCTTTTGACGATAGTTTAGCAAATAAGGTACTAGTTTTAGCAACAGCCAATCAAGAGAAGGGACAGCGCACACCATTTCAAGCTTTGGATAGTATGGATGATGCATGGTCTTATCGAGAATTTAAGTCCTATGTCAAAGCCTCTAAGGCACTCAGCAATAAAAAGAAAGATTACTTGCTGAATGAGGAAGACATTAACAAAATTGAAGTTAAACAAAAATTTATTGAGCGTAATCTAGTTGATACTCGCTATTCTTCTCGAGTGGTTTTAAACGCTCTTCAGGATTTTTATAAATTAAATGATTTTGATACCAAAATTTCAGTAGTGCGCGGACAATTTACTTCTCAACTTAGGAGAAAGTGGCGGATTGACAAATCGCGTGAAACTTATCACCATCATGCAGTCGATGCATTAATTATAGCGGCCTCCAGCCAATTAAGACTTTGGAAAAAGCAGAGTAATCCTCTAATTTCGTACAAGGAAAACCAATTTGTGGATTCTGAAACAGGGGAGATTATTTCATTGATTGACGATGAGTACAAGGAATTGGTATTTAGAGCACCTTATGATCATTTTGTTGATACGGTAAGCAGCGAAAAATTCGAAGAAAGTATTTTATTTTCCTATCAAGTGGATTCAAAATATAATCGTAAGATTTCTGATGCAACAATTTATGCCACAAGAAAAGCAAAGTTGGGTAAAGATAAGTCGGAGGAAACCTATGTATTAGGTAAGATTAAGGACATATATACTCAAACGGGCTATGACGCTTTCATAAAGCTTTATAAAAAGGATAAAAGTAAATTCCTGATGTACCATAAGGATCCAATAACCTTTGAGAAAGTCATTGAGGAGATTTTAAAAATTTATCCTGATAAGGAGATAAATGAAAAAGGAAAAGAAGTTGCTTGCAATCCCTTTGAGAAATATAGACAGGAAAATGGTCCTATTCGAAAATATAGTAAAAAAGGAAAAGGTCCAGAAATTAAGAGTCTGACATACTATGATAACAAATTAGGGAATCATATAGATATTACCCCAGATAATAGTGAGAATCAGGTTATATTACAATCTTTATCTCCATGGCGTACAGATGTCTATTTTAATCCAGATACTAAAAAATATGAATTATTAGGATTAAAATATGCTGATTTGCAGTTTGAAAAGGGAACTGGGAACTATTCTATAACTCCAGAAAAATATTACGAAATCAAAGAAAAAGAAGGAGTAAGCGAACAATCAGAATTCAAATTTACCTTATATAAAAATGATTTGCTTTTAATTAAGGATACAAAGAGTCATGAACAACAAATTTTTAGATTTTTATCTAGAACAATGCCAAATCAAAAGCACTATGTTGAATTAAAACCTTATGATAAAGGAAATTTTGAAGGTAAGGAAAAGATTAAAGTATTTATTACAACATCTAATGGTCGCTGTTTAAAAGGGGTAGGAAAAGAAAACCTCTCCATCTACAAAGTTCAAACAGATGTTTTAGGGAATAAACGTTTTATCAAAAAAGAGGGTGATGCTCCAAAACTCGAATTTTAAAATAATCTTTAAAAAGAGTTGCAAATAGCTCTGCAATATATTATAATAGCAATTGTAAGGGACGCCTTACACAGTTACTTAAATCTTGCAGAAGCTACAAAGATAAGGCTTCATGCCGAAATCAACACCCTGTCTCTTGGCGGGGTGTTTTCGTGTTGTAAAGGGGAAATTTATGACTTGGAGAATTGTACATGTATGTCAAAGTGAAAAAATGAGGTTAAAACTAGATAATCTCTTAATCAAGAAAATGGGAGAAGAATATACCATTCCTTTGAGTGATATTTCTATCATAGTGGCAGAAGGAGGAGATACAGTTGTAACGCTTCGTTTACTAAGTGCTCTAAGTAAATACAATATTGCTTTAGTCGTTTGTGACAATGAGCATCTGCCAACCGGTATCTATCATTCTCAAAATGGGCATTTCCGAGCTTATAAGAGGCTACAAGAACAATTGCTTTGGACGCAGGATCAAAAGGACAAGCTGTGGCAAATTGTTACTTATTTCAAAATTAATAACCAGCAAGATGTGTTAGCTATGTTTGAGAAGGATTTAGATTGTATTCAATTATTAGCTGACTATAAAGAACATATTGATTTAGGCGATAAAACAAATCGAGAAGGTCATGCGGCTAAAGTTTATTTCAATGAATTATTTGGTAAAAAATTTGTGCGCGTAACCCAACAGGAAGCAGATGTTATCAATGCAGGTTTAAATTATGGCTATGCGATTATGAGAGCTCAAATGGCAAGGATTGTGGCTGGTTATGGATTAAATCCCTTGATTGGAATCTTTCATAAAAATGAATACAATCAATTTAACCTAGTAGACGATCTGATGGAACCTTTCAGGCAGATTATTGATGTATGGGTTTATCATCATTTAAGAGAAGAAGATTATTTGAAATATGAATTCCGATTAGCTTTAACGGATTTATTAAATGCAAAGATTCGTTATGGCAAGGAAAATTGTTCTGTAACTGGCGCGATGGATAAATATGTGAAGGGTTTTATCAAATGTATCGCGGATAAAGATACAACAAAATTTTACTGTCCGGTTATCTCAAGTTTGGAATGGAGTAAATAAAATGAGGTATGAAGCGATGAGATTGATTTGTTTTTTTGATCTTCCTATGGAAACTAATCAGGAAAAGAGAACCTACCGTAATTTTCGTAAAGAATTAATTGCAAATGGTTTTGAAATGCTACAGTTTTCTGTATATTATCGAACTTGCCCTAATCGTAGCTTTGCTGGTAAATTCTATAAGAAATTAAAACAAAGTAATTTACCTAGTGGAAATGTTCGGTTGCTAGCTGTGACGGAAAAACAGTTTTCTGAAATGGTTCTGATTATTGGTGGGAAGACGAAGCAAGAAGAAGTAGTCAGTGATAATAAGTTGGTAGTCATATGAAACTATATTTTAAGCATCCTTATAAGGAAAACCTAGCCATTAATTTTGGAAAATTTACGCAGGTTGTTGGTGAAGACCAACAGTTGAAGTATTATATTTGGCAATTATTAGTCTGGTATTTTGGTGGTAAAAAATACAACACAGAGGACTTAACACTTTTTGAACAGAGCGAGCCAGAAATTTGTACAGAAGAGATGATCATAAAAAGAAGTGAGTATAAGATTGTTTCGATTTCAAATATTCAGGATTTGATTGAGCAGATGGATTACAAAAAGGGAACAGTTGCATTTGATTTTTTAAAGTCTAAACTGGATAATCTAGAAGTGATAGAACAAATTGATTTCATCAATGATAAACTAGATCAAATATCGGCTATAGTAAATAAGCAACTCAATTTTCAAATTGGCGATATTGATTATCATACTGAAAGTGTCTATCTGAATGTAGAACAACTGATTTTAAAAAATTTTCTTCCATATTTTGGAATGGGAGATAAAAATATTTCTTTTGAATTTGTCGAAAATGAAACCAAGTTTTTAATATTCTTGGCAATGCTGCAAGAGACACTTTTAAAAACTAATCAGAGAATAATTCTGCTTTTGAGAAGTATGGATGATTATCTGACTTACCAATCTTTTGTAAAGTGTTGCGAACGCCTCCAAATGATGACAGAAAAATTTCCTAATATTTATGTAATCTCTTTTCCTTCAAATGAAGGCTACCTTTATATCAACAGAGAAAATATGGAATTTGTCAATATTATTTCTGGTTTTATAGAGCATTACTATGAGTTTCGGTTTATGTATGAAAGTTTTGTACAGCGTTATCCATCCAACGAGATTCCCAATGAAGAAGAATTTTTAATCTCCCTGCAAAAAATTTCTCCTTATTTATTTAGCTCTGATGTGGAACATATGAGCCTTTCGATTTATGATATGGTTACTTTAAAAATTATGAATAGTTTATACCAATATGATAAAATTATTGATTTTAAAGCGCAGATGGCCAATCCATTGTTAATGAGCTTTTTAAAAAGTTAGACTTGACAAGCTTTTTGGGAGAATTTATAATCAGTATGTGAGTACAAAAAGCAAAATTTTTTAATTTGAGGTTTTTGTACTCTCAAGATTTAAGTAACTGTACAACTGGAATCTTTCTTGAGGCTTTAGGAGGTAGGTTTTTGTACTCTCAAGATTTAAGTAACTGTACAACATTTTACCAACAACTAGCGACCCTACACTGGTTTTTGTACTCTCAAGATTTAAGTAACTGTACAACAATATCAATGAGTGGAAGAAGGAAACCGAGGTTTTTGTACTCTCAAGATTTAAGTAACTGTACAACTATGTTCGAGGTCGCTGTTAGATAAAAATAGTTTTTGTACTCTCAAGATTTAAGTAACTGTACAACATTGCTGCCTGGAACATTGTTTAAAGGTCCCGTTTTTGTACTCTCAAGATTTAAGTAACTGTACAACTTCTATCATTCGTACTATAGAAGTTGTCTTGTTTTTGTACTCTCAAGATTTAAGTAACTGTACAACATATTGCTATTGAGTTCGCCGGACCTCTTGTTTTTGTACTCTCAAGATTTAAGTAACTGTACAACGTCTTGATGTGTATACTAAAATTCCAGCTGGTTTTTGTACTCTCAAGATTTAAGTAACTGTACAACCATAAAGATTTGTACCCCCAACCGACACACGTTTTTGTACTCTCAAGATTTAAGTAACTGTACAACTAATTAATTCAATTTCTCCTATAAGGGCTGTTTTTGTACTCTCAAGATTTAAGTAACTGTACAACCATACACTACATCCATCGTTGAAAACCTTGGTTTTTGTACTCTCAAGATTTAAGTAACTGTACAACTGTACCTGATACCACGGATGTCATATATACGTTTTTGTACTCTCAAGATTTAAGTAACTGTACAACTTATCAATAGACTACAATCTATTGACTTTAGTTTTTGTACTCTCAAGATTTAAGTAACTGTACAACTTTACAAGAAAGCCTCCTTGTTACGTTTATGTTTTTGTACTCTCAAGATTTAAGTAACTGTACAACTCTTATTTCGTCAGAAGAGCGACCGAAGGCGTTTTTGTACTCTCAAGATTTAAGTAACTGTACAACAGGCATCTATCACTTGCGGGTCAATACCTAGTTTTTGTACTCTCAAGATTTAAGTAACTGTACAATCCGCCTCTATGAGAGCTATGTTGAACTTGGGTTTTTGTACTCTCAAGATTTAAGTAACTGTACAACGTATGAATTTGATAATCAAACAGTCCGTCTGTTTTTGTACTCTCAAGATTTAAGTAACTGTACAACTCCGTCCGTTGAAGACCAACTTTTACACTAGTTTTTGTACTCTCAAGATTTAAGTAACTGTACAACTTTAGACCCTCTATATAGACTGAAAGGTGAGTTTTTGTACTCTCAAGATTTAAGTAACTGTACAACTTGAAGTCGCTGAAAAAGCTGTGAAGCGGCGTTTTTGTACTCTCAAGATTTAAGTAACTGTACAACGCCGCAACTCGCTTGATGGATGCGTCATCAGTTTTTGTACTCTCAAGATTTAAGTAACTGTACAACTTGTTCGAGGGTAATACAACCCAAATCAAGGTTTTTGTACTCTCAAGATTTAAGTAACTGTACAACCGATTCTGATGGTATTACGATGCGAACTGTCGTTTTTGTACTCTCAAGATTTAAGTAACTGTACAACATGGCGATACTATCACAGCTAAGAATGCTAGTTTTTGTACTCTCAAGATTTAAGTAACTGTACAACTAGAGCCGCCAGCATTATCAACTCTATGGAGTTTTTGTACTCTCAAGATTTAAGTAACTGTACAACAGAAGAAAGCTAAGCGGACTTGGTACTGGTCTCATAAAATTGCTTTTTATCTTGCTAACTTTATGACTGGGATGCGAGTAACGATGTGGACGAGGTTGGAAGAATTCGAAAGTGAAGATTAGAAGGAAAAGTAATCATGGAAAATGTAAGCCAAATATCCCAATGTCAGACTCTTTGGGCTAGAAATAAATATCTGGTTCTCAGTCATTCCAGTAAGATTTATCTGGAAATCCGCCAATATCTAAAAAGTGACTCGGTGGAAGCAGCACATGTTCAAGACTTAATTGACCAGGCGATAGCCCTGCCAGAAAACCGAGGTCAGGTCTGTAATGCTTTTCAGCATGTTTGGGGCTATTTTAAGAAAAAAGCCAGCCCAGCTGAAAAAGAAAATTTTATGCTGCTTTTAGAGCGATACCAAGTAGGTCAGGTGAAGCAGGAGGTTTTGGTAGAAGCTGTGAAAGATTTGCTTAGAAAGTACCCCAATCCCTATCTGCAACAGTCGACCTTGATATTTGGGGATGATGCAGAGGGCTCGTCCATCAAGGATGACTAACTTTGATCCTCTAGAAGAAGCAAGAAATTCTACATCTCCAGTCAAGTAAGGCTGGAGAATTTTCTATTTTTAGATAAAAAAATGCTATATGATTGACAAATAAAACAGACAATTGTAGAATATAATTATAAACTACAAATGTAGAAAAAGGAGAAAGCAATATGACTATTTCAAAAAAGGCCTTTGTCGGAATTCTATCTCTGACAGCAGCAGTTTCACTGGCTGCTTGCTCAAGCAATGCTAATCAGGGAGGAAATGCTAACTCATCACAAAATACCCAAAGCCAAACATCACAGCCTGCGCAAGAACAGACTTCTTCATCTAATGCAGGCCAGACCAGCAATCTAAACGGACGCTACCAAGCAACTGACCATGATGGAGACCAGCATGCCCTAGAAATCAATGGTTCGACTGGTACTTTGACTGAGACCGAGGTCGATGGCAGTAAGGAAATCAAACAGGTACAAGTAGATGCAGCGAAGCAGAGACTAATTGTCGGTGACGATGTCAAAAGCTATCGTCAAAATGGCAATCAGCTGATTGTGGATGAACTGGATGATGATCCAGACACTCTGACCTTTACCAAGCAGTAAGCATCTCTCCATCTGCTCAG
>ERZ773072.1152-NODE-1152-length-13370-cov-3.050920_pt1 | contig 13370 bp, 13 predicted proteins | sample MGYA00580617_ERZ773072 | MGnify/ENA primary metagenome ERZ773072 (study PRJEB29015, sample SAMEA2737970) | human oral metagenome | biome: human oral; feature: human-associated habitat; material: dental | place: China | collected 2122 ... | reverse complement strand
ATTTTGAGAAAATTTACTGTTACAGCATCTAAGAGGTCTTTGGAATATTTACTTGTAGTTAGTTTTATCGTTATGCTGGCAAGGCAATATGGAATTAGTCAAATAACTATTAGTTTTATAAATTTTGATGGTTATATTTTTTATTTAATATTAGGTTATTACTTGAGTAAGTTTGGTTTTACATACATACATACACGCAATTATCTATTTTCTGGTTGTCATATTTACTTTTTTAATGACTTATTATTTATCTCATTTAGAAAATAGATTTTATACCGGTTATACCCTTTATCAAACTTTTAATGTGGCAATAATGTCCACAAGCCTTTTCTTATTGATGAAATATTGGCAGCCAAAAATGTTAAAATTAGTAAAGTTAATAGAGCATTATTCTTTTGGGATTTATTTTATTCATGTAGTTGTCTTACATTATGTGTATAAGATACTATATTCATATGTTTATATAGAATCAGTTTCTATCAGCATTTTATTATTTATATTTTTGTGTTCATTATTTACACTTTTTATTTCCACAGTTATTATTATTTCTTTGAGTAAAATTCCTATACTAAAAAGATTAATAATGTAATTCTCTCTCCTCTAATAGAAAGAAAAATTTTATAAAGATCACCTTGCTATAAATTGCCCATATCCCCAAAAAACTCTATATTTAGGCATTTAAAAATAGGGATATGTTTCAGTTTTTAGATCATTTAGATGCGTTACATCAGGCTTTTTGGTATATCGCTTTGGGGAGTAGTTTGGTGTTTGTTGTTCAGATGGTGCTTACTTTCATTGGGAGCGATAGTTCAGACGGTATAGATACTGATTTTGATGGAGATTTCGATGGTACAGATGCGCCATTTCAGCTTTTTTCTCTTAGGAATTTGGTAAATTTCCTTTTAGGGTTTAGCTGGACGGGTATTGCCTTCTATCCAACCTTTGAGAATAAGATTCTCCTAAGCCTTCTCGCAGGAGCGGTGGGTATAGGTTTTGTGCTGTTGTTTTTCTTCATCCTAAAGCAGATTTTAAAACTCTCGGAAGACAATACTTTCAATATATCCGCTTTAAAAGGCAAAATAGGAGAGGTTTATCTTAAAATCCCTGCCCACAATGCAGGTAAAGGAAAAGTTCTCATCTCATTAAAGGGCACTCATCACGAGCTCTACGCCATTACTCGCTCAGGAGAAGATATTTCCTCTGGTGAGTTTGTAAAAGTAATAGAAATAGAAGATGAAATCTTAGTAGTAGAAAAAATATAAATCAATCATTAATTATTTCACAATATGCCAGTATTCATTCTAATTTTAGCACTTGTATTCGTGCTGTTTGTAACTTTTGTATCCTTGGTTTCAAGGTATAAAAGATGTCCATCGGATAAGATTTTAGTCATTTATGGAAAAACGGGTGGTAGTTCTGCCAAGTGTATCCACGGTGGGGGCGCATTCGTGTGGCCCGTTATTCAAGATTTTGCGTATTTGGATTTGAAACCCATCTCCATTGAGGCAAATCTCACCAATGCACTTTCTCGTCAGAATATCCGTGTAGATGTTCCGTGCCGCTTTACTATCGCAATTTCTACGGAGGCAGATACTATGGGCAATGCTGCTGAGAGGCTTTTGGGGCTTACTCCTGACCAAATTCAAGAGCTTTCCAAGGATATCCTTTTTGGGCAGCTTCGTTTGGTTATCGCTACGATGACGATTGAGGAAATTAATTCCGACCGAGATAAGTTCCTCGACAATATCTCGAAGAATGTAGATACAGAGCTCAAAAAAATTGGTTTAAAGCTCATTAATGTGAATGTAACCGATATTAAAGATGAGTCAGGCTATATCGAGGCACTTGGTAAAGAGGCAGCTGCTAAGGCTATCAACGAAGCTAAGATTTCCGTAGCCGAGCAGGAGAAAATAGGGGAGACAGGGAAAGCCGAAGCCGATAGAGAAAAAGATGTACAAATCGCAGAAACCAATAGGGATAGGGATGTAAAAATCGCCATCACTCAAAAGGATAGAGAGATTAGCATTGCTTCTGCGGCTAAGGACGAGTCCATCGGTAAGGCAGAGGCAGAGAAGGAATCAAGGATTGCGACTTCCCTTGCCAATTCCCTGGCTGTAAAAGGGGAGAACGAGGCAAAAATTACCATTGCCAATTCCGAAGCTCAAAGGAGAGAGAAAGAAGCCGAAGCCCTTAAAATAGCCATCACCGCTGAGAAGGTACAAGCAGCAAGAGCTCTGGAAGAATCTTACCTCGCAGAGGAAAAAGCAGAAACCGCAAGAGCTGAAAGAGAGCGCTCTACACAGAATGCCAATATCGTGGTGCCTGCTGAAATCTCCAAGCAGAAAGCCATTATAGACGCTGAAGCCGAAGCCGAGAAGATCAGGCTCAAAGCCAAAGGTGAGGCGGATGCTATCTACCTCAAGATGGAAGCCGAAGCAAAAGGTCTCCTTGAAATCCTTACCAAACAGGCTGAGGGGTACGACCAAGTGGTAAAAGCTGCGGGTGGTGATACCAATTCCGCATTCCAGTTATTGCTCATCGAGAAATTGCCAGAGCTTGTTAAAACCCAAGTGGAAGCTGTTAAAAACATTAAGATTGATAAGGTTACGGTTTGGGATAGCGGAACCAATGCCGATGGAAATACTTCCACTGCGAACTTCGTCTCTGGAATGATGAAGACCGTACCTCCGCTCAATGATTTATTTAATATGGCAGGGCTTAGCCTCCCAGAATACCTGAAAGGAAAGGAGGAAAGTAAAGCAATTGGAGACTCATCCGTTGTGGCTAAGGAGCAAAACAACGAAGCTCAAGATTAAAAACAGGCTTATTTTATCATAAGAAACCTCCCTCTCATCATTGAGAGGGAGGTTCTTTATATAAGTGATGTCTCTTACGAGTTTAGCAACATTCCCAAGAAGGAAATCCACCTACCTGAAAACAGGAATTGAGAATTTTATCATTACATCTTTGTCTTCTTCGGGGTGGGAGATAAAGGTCTCCATTATATTACCGTGTCTCAGGTTGTCCATTTTCGCTTTTTGGAGGAGTTTATTTATACTTGGCCTTCGGTTTTCGTACTTTCCTTTGTAGAATATCGAGTAAAGCTTTTCATCCTTCATATTTCTAAAGCTGAAATTGTTATCATTCACCTCTACCTTTTGGGATACAGGGATTCCCAAGTAGTACGAAACCTCTTTCTGGTGGAAGTTGTCGGTAGAGGCTATGAGCACGGGAAATCCCACCTCGTCTTCTCGCTTTTCAAGGTCGGTGGTTACGAAATTATAGACCTTATTATAGTCTTTCACTATGGATGGGAAGAGCTCTTCCTTCTTATTCTTTGCACCAGAATTAATGCCGAGCAATACACCTTCCTTGCCTTGTTCTACAATAATACTATCGTATTTTATTGTATTGATTTGTCTGTCTCTATCTACCTTATTTGCCAGTATATCTGTCAGATTATTCAGGCTTTTATCGAGGTAGATGATGCTGGTTTTATCTTCCCAGAAGTCAGAATACTTTTCAATTAGGGTTCGTTTTGGGGTTCGTATCCTCCATACTATTTTTGTGTTCCCAGATGGTGTTTCTGTAAATCTTACTGTAATAAGGTAAGGTTTAGAGGTATTGGTATCAAAGAGTTCATACTTTAAAAGCTCATAAGGTTTCTCAGCACGGATGTACATTTCCCCGTTTCGTTTTCCTTTTTCTGTTTTAAAGTAGATAGAGCTCTCCACGCCTTCATAAGGTTGAAAATAGTCTATCCCAAGATTCTTTTCATCTGAGAAATAGCGGTTCCACCTTGTGAAATTTTGGAAGTTGCTAAACTGAGGATAAACCTTTTCTAATGGATAAGGGATTTCCTTTTGTACAACAAAAATATGAATCTCCCCAGCGGTATTATAATGTTTGAAAACTGCAAAACCACCGAAGACAAGGAGGATGACGAGCAGGAAATACTGAAACCGACGCATCTGTTAAAGGATTTAAAAAGAGCGTTAAAAAACAGGAGATTTTAGAAATACTTCCCTCTTTTTCTCATATTCGGGTTGTGGATATGCTTCTGCATAGACGGCATTTTCAGCTGGTCTTTCATCATTTTTATTTGCTCCGTCATTAGCCCTGCGCTGTCCAAGCTCTTAGCCTCCTCGAGGAGCTTTTGCCCCTCCTGTTTTCTCCCTTTGGAGATGGCAATGGCGGCTAAATTCAGCTTTGCCAAAGCCCTATCCTGCTTCATATTGAGCCCATACTCGAGGGCTTTTCTCATCAGAGGTTCTACTTTTGCAGGACTGTCCTGTGCCAGTGTAAGGGCTTGAAGATAATGATAATAGCCGAACTGAGATCTATGGAGCTGTACCTTATAATCCGTTATTTTTATGAGCCATTCACCCGCTTTCTCCATATTTTGCTTTCTCAGCTGCCAGAATGCGAGCAAAACATATTCATTCTTAAAGTAAAACAGGATGGGGAAGCCCGAAAGCAGGAAGACCACAATGCCCCAGCCAATACTCCTCGTTCCTAGTATCAGCCATAGCCCAAGAGCCATCATCAGTACTGCAAAAATCAGTTTTATATTCTTATTCATCTTATAAAATTAAGTGGCGCAAAGATAAAAAAAATTGAGGCTTTCTACCTTTTATTTAAAGCAAATTGAGGGCATTGCTCCGTTTTCTTCCTATTACCATTTTCCATTTAAATGGGGGAGCTTCCCACCTTATATTTAAATACATCTATCAGGGATGATAGACAGGCTAGATGGACAGGGAGAATAGTCATATGGATCTATCTATAATCCATCTGGATTTCCTCTTCGGGTAGATGGATTTCCTCTTCATCCACATAGATGAGCACATTATCCAGATGGATTTCCTCTTTATCCATATAGATGAGCATATAATCCAGATGGATTTCTCCTTTGGGTAGATGAGATTAATCCTTAGTTAAATGGATATCGCCCTCTTTCTTAATAAAAGTCTGAAAACTGAAGTCGTAAGCGTGTTTTTCATCTTTGTGGTGATGGGTTTCCTGAACTTTTATCCATTTCTCTGGGTTGATTTTTGGAAAAAAGGTATCGCCATCTATTTCGGTATCTACGAGGGTGATTTCCAGCTTATCGGCAAGATTGATAGTCTGCTCATATACCTTCCCTCCCCCGATGATGAAGATATTTTCATCTATCTTTTTGGCAAATTTCAGAGCCTCTTTTAGGCTTCCCACAATGAGGACGCCCTCCTGAAACCAGTCCTTCTTCCGAGACACCACAATATTAGTTCGGTTTGGCAGAGGTTTGCCAATACTCTCGTAGGTTTTCCTCCCCATAATGATGGGGTGCCCGCTGGTAAGTTCCTTAAAATGTTTTAAATCCTTAGGGAGATGCCAGAGAAGCTGGTTCCCCTTCCCGATGGCATTATTCCTCCCCATAGCCACGATAATTGTTGTCATATCCATTTAAAATACAAGGCGCAAAGATAGGAAAACGAGGAGGGCTTTCATAAAAATAATGTAGTTTTGCAGGCAATAATGATGAGCAATGCCGAGAAATACACGAGACTGATAAAGGAGAAAGCCGAGAAATTTGGTTTTGATGGTTGTGGTATTTCCCGAGCAGCATTCCTCGAGGAGGAAGCTCCACGCCTTGAGAATTACCTCAAAAATAACTATAACGGCACGATGAGCTTTCTGGAAAATAATATAGACAAGCGCCTTGATCCAAGGCTATTGGTAGAGGGAGCAAAATCCGTAATCTCCTTAAAATACAACTACTTCCCCCAAGAGAAAATCCCGATGGCTTATAATCTCGCCAAGTATGCTTACGGTGAGGACTATCACGATGTAGTGAAATCTGTGCTTCGGGAGATGGTTTCCGAGCTTTTGGAGGAGATTGGCAACTTTGGTTTTAGGATTTTTGTGGATTCTGCCCCCGTGATGGAGAAGGCTTGGGCAAGGAAATCAGGGCTCGGATGGATAGGGAAGAACTCTTTGCTCATCTCCAAGAAGAGAGGATCTTTTTTTGTGCTTTCGGAGATTATTTGCGACTTGGATCTCGAGCCCGACTACCCGACTACCGATCACTGTGGCTCGTGCCGAAAGTGCATCGATGCGTGCCCTACGGGAGCCATCGTGTCTGATAAGATTATCAATGGGAGTAAGTGCATTTCCTACCTTACCATAGAGCTGAAAGATGAAATTCCCTCCGCATTTGAAGATAAACTTGAGGATTGGATGTTTGGTTGTGATATCTGCCAAGATGTATGCCCTTGGAACAGGTTTTCTCTGCCTCATAGCCAGCCGAGATTTAGCCCAAATCATCATCTTCAACACGCAGATAAGATAGAGTGGGAGGAGATTACTCAGGAACTCTTCTCGGAGATTTTTAGAAAGTCGGCAGTGAAGAGAGCTAAGCTCGCTGGGCTTAAAAGAAGTATAGAATTCATCAACCGAACGAAAAAATAAAAGCCCCCAGATACTGAGGGCGTTCTTTCATTATTGCCAGTTGAGACTGGTGCTTGGTTTTAGCTTTTTGAGGATGTCCTTAGGAATACCATTTTTATGAACCAAGATAGCGGTGGATTTAAACTGTACATAAGGCTTGGTTACATACAGATAGCCATCATAGTCATTCGTAGTACCCCAAGAGTTTTTCACTACATAATACTCCTTACCCGTTTGGTCTTTTGCCAATCCTGTAATCTGCATACCGTGGTCGTCTGTAGTTGTGAGGTCATTAAGCCCCAACTGACGCATATCCTCAGTGATTTTTTTATCAGGCTTTGGACCTTTGAAAAGTTCAGCCTTGGTAGCGGCATTAATGTTATTTAAATCAATATCGGGTACATAAGCTACTCCATTTTTATAGGAGAAATAAGGCTCGGAGACATCGGTAGCCCAGCCTACGGTATAGCCATTCTTCACGGCATAGTCTATAATAGTAGTAAGCTCCTCCATAGGGATATTCCAAAGCCTGTCGTGGCTCCAGTTATCAGGTACGGGCACCACAAACGGCTTGTAGTAAGGATAGTCCTTGTAAGAAGTGAGCTCTACATAATCATCTGGATTAATGCCTACTACCTCCTTAGCAAAGGACTGAGGGGTGTATTTCTTTCCATTATAGGTAAAAGAGGAAGGGTATTGCCCCAAGTAGGAATCGAGAATCATATCTACATTATCCATCCAGTTTGGAGAGAGCTTTTTAGCAGGATTTTTTACATAAGCATCGAGGACGGATTTCAGTACAGCAGTCATTTCAGAGAAGTTGTTTCTGGTTTTGCCGTCTTTCAGACCCGTATAAGCCTCCTGAGGCACAGCACCGTATTTTCTGTACATATTGATAACATCGTGTAGAGCACCACCTTCTCCCCAAGAGATTCCAGTACCATCATTGAGTACATAGAGTTTGGCTTTATCGTGGTAAGCATTTCTTGCTGTAAAGATTTCTGCTAAATCTACTGGCTTTTTTCCCATTCTAATCATCTCAGATTCTAAGAATGAATTGCCAGAATAGCTCCAACAAGTACCAGATGAGCCTTGATCTTTTACGGAAGTTACACCATTCTCTTTAATAATCGTAAATTGAAAATCAGGATTTTCAGATTGATTGTTTTTCAGGCTATTTACCAAATTGTCTTGGGCAAATAGCATACTTCCCAATGAAAGTAATGCAACGAGTGTGAGTTTTGTCTTATTCATTATATAAGTTGTTTTATGTTTCAATATCTGTGGGAACCCTAAAAACCTACTGTTTTTAAAGCCGCACAAATGTAATAAATATTAAATGAAATATTTTTTGCAGGTTTGGAAAAAGTTTTTATTTTTGCAACCTGTTAATCAACCTCTGACGAGAGCCGTGTATGTTGTTTAGCTTTAACAATTTTTTTAACTAATAATGGATTTAGTAAAGTACGTACAAGACAAGTACATCGCAAAAAAAGATTTCCCTGCATTCAAAGCAGGAGACACCATCACAGTGTATTATGAAATTAAGGAAGGTAACAAAACCAGAACTCAGTTCTTTAAAGGCGTTGTTATCCAATTGAGAGGGACTGGTGCTACCAAGACATTTACCATCAGAAAAATGAGTGGTGATGTTGGTGTAGAAAGAGTATTCCCAATCAATATGCCTGCACTTCAAAAAATTGAGGTAGAAAGAAGAGGTAAAGTAAGAAGAGCAAGAATTTACTACTTCAGAAGCCTTAGAGGTAAAAAAGCAAGAATTAAAGATGTTGCTTTTAAAAAGTAATCCTTTAATGAAAACACAAGAGCACTCAGTATTGAGTGCTTTTTTTATAAAATAAGTGATTTTATCCTTCCATCTTAAAGCCTTACATTTGGGCAATTTTTAAAATTTAATAAAAAATATAAAATGAATAACGGAATTATTATTCTTGATTTTGGTTCTCAGTACAATCAGCTAATTGCAAGGAGAGTGAGGGATTTAGGGGTGTATTCGGAGGTCTTGCCTTTTGATACTCCTTTGGATGAGATTTTAGAGCGTAAACCTGTCGGGATTATCCTTTCTGGTGGGCCCAGCTCCGTAAATGTACCCGATGCCTGCCTTGTAGATAAAGCCCTTTTTGAAGCAGGAGTTCCAGTGCTTGGGATATGCTACGGAATGCAGCTCACTGCACATCTCCTCGGTGGAAAGGTGAAGAAAGGCGAGAAAGGCGAGTATGGAAAAGCTAATTTTGAAATACTGAAAACCAATTCCGTATTAGAAGGAATCTCTCAGACTTCTACAGTATGGATGAGCCATTTTGATGAAGTAGAAACTCCTCCAGAAGGCTTTGAGATTTCTGGAAAATCAGGTGTCATCGCTGCTATGGCGAATGAAGAGCAGAAGATTTATACCCTGCAATTCCACCCTGAGGTCTCTCATACAGAAGAAGGAGAGAAGATGATAGAGAATTTTATCTTTAAGGTTTGTAAAGCAGAGAAAAACTGGCAACTTACAAACTATATAGACCGAAGCATAGAAGAAATCCGCAAAAAAGTAGGCCGTGAGAAGGTAATTTTAGGGCTTTCGGGTGGGGTAGATTCATCGGTGGCAGCGGTTCTTATCCATAAAGCAATTGGCAGCCAGCTCACCTGCATATTTGTAGATACAGGCTTGCTCAGAAAAGATGAAGGCAGAAAAGTAATGGAAAACTATGGCGAGCATTTCAATATGAATATTAAAATGATTGATGCTTCCCAAAGGTTTCTCAATAAACTCAAAGGCATCTCAGATCCAGAGCAAAAGAGAAAAATTATAGGCAATGAATTCATCGCTGTTTTTGATGAGGAATCCAATAAATTAGAGGGTGCAAAGTTCTTAGCGCAAGGTACAATCTACCCAGATGTGATAGAAAGCCAATCGGTGAAAGGCCCTTCTGCGGTCATCAAATCTCACCATAATGTAGGGGGGCTGCCAGAGGATATGAAGCTAGAACTCCTCGAGCCTCTTCGAGAGCTCTTTAAAGACGAGGTGAGAAAAGTAGGTGAGGAGCTCGGCATTCCGCATCACTTGGTGCATAGGCATCCGTTCCCAGGGCCGGGCTTAGGCATCAGAATTTTAGGTGAAGTAGATGCAGAAAAGGTGAAAATCTTGCAAGAAGCAGATGATATTTTCATCGAAGAGCTCTATAAAAGCGGTCTATACGATAGCGTTTCTCAGGCATTTGTGGTACTCCTCCCTGTGAAATCTGTCGGGGTAATGGGAGACGAGAGAACCTATGAATATACCGCTGCAGTGCGCTCGGCAAATACTATAGACTTTATGACGGCAACTTGGAGCCGACTGCCTTATGACCTCCTCGAGACGGTATCCAGTAGAATCATCAACGAAGTAAAAGGGATTAACAGAGTGGTTTATGATATTTCCAGCAAGCCACCAGCAACCATAGAATGGGAATAAGTTCTCAACAAAAAGCAGCTTTAGATATACTTCTAAGGCTGCTTTTTATTTCTTCTAATACTTAGGTTCAGGATGATGAGCGCAGTCATTATGATAAGAGAGGCGAGGAGCAGGCCTTTCGGAGCCAAAAGATAGGGGATGGGGTAGAGCCCTGCTATGCCGAGTATGATTTCATTGAGGATAATGCCAAAAATCATTAGATAAATCCCTGCTTTTACCCCTTTATTTAATTCAAAAATACGGATCTCAAGGATTTTCCAGATGAGGAAAAGACTGATTCCCATTAGTAAAACGAGATGCAGGAAGCCAATGACAAAATTGAGATTATCAAATATAAAAGCCCAAGCTGGAATCACGGAAATGCTTTGAAATAAGAATTTCAGGATGAGTGCAGTGCCAGAGACGAGGAATGCCAGCTTTTGCACCGCCGACCAATCTTCAGAGATTTTGGGCCAGTGTTTTTTTATGAGTTTTACTATTAATCCGAATCCGTAGAGCTGCGCAATAGCTACGAACCCAAGAAAAATACTTACAGAAGTAGGGATTCCTCTTAGCCATAGCACCGATAGACCATAGCCCACGAGCGTGCCCGCTGTCAATAGATGAAAAGCAGCATCATTTGCCTTTTCAGAGATTTGGATTCCTTTTTTTCTAAGGCTTATCAGCATAATTCCAATGCACGAGAGAAGGAAAAAACCATTGTACTGAAAGTGCATATAGAAATAAGTAGCAGCTCTGTAAAGCTCTGGTAATGATTTCTTACTCGCCATAATATACGCGAGAACGAAGATACCGATTGCTGAGAATAAAGCAGAGAAACTCCCCATCCTGAGCCAAGGGAGCTCGGAGGAAATTCTCCCTTTAGTATCTTTCATTATGAAGGAAAAATAGGCAAAGCCTACGCATAGGGCAAGGGTAGCAAAGATAATCGAAAGCCAGAAATAGCCTCTGTACATAAACGAAAACATCATTCCATAGGAGGCAATCTGGTTGATGACCATTAGTTTTTTATATTTTTTGATATGGATTCCAAGGCTATCCCTTAGATGCTCTGCCACGAGGAAGTAGAGCAAGGCAGTTACCCAGCCATAAAATGCAAAATGAGAATGAGAGAACCTGAAAAACTTATGCTCTACACCATTAATAGGATAGAGCAGATTATACCTCATTATCACTCCGAGTAGGGAAACTATTAGAAAATTAAAAATACAGAGCCTTATCCAAAAATATTTTTCTTTCATTCTAGCCTGAGAATATATATTTAGGGGTTTATTAAGCAGCTATTCTTCAGCTTCTCTTTGGCGTTTTTCTTCTTCGCTATAAGCATTGATAATCTTTTTCACAACGGGATGCCTTACTACATCCTCTGCTGTAAGATATACGAAACCAATCTCCTCTATACCATCTAAAATCCTAATGGCTTCTTTCAAACCTGATTTTTGTTTTAGTGGTAAATCTACTTGTGAAGGGTCTCCCGTGATGATGAATTTTGCATTCATTCCCATTCTCGTCAGGAACATTTTCATTTGTGCGTGAGTAGTGTTCTGAGCTTCATCTAAGATTACAAAAGCATCGTCTAAAGTACGCCCGCGCATAAAAGCAAGAGGGGCAACTTCTATTATTCTCTTTTCTATAAATGATTCCAGTTTTTCGTGAGGTATCATATCCCGAAGAGCATCGTAGAGGGGTTGCAGATAAGGATCGAGCTTTTCTTTAAGGTCACCTGGTAAGAAGCCGAGATTTTCACCTGCTTCTACAGCAGGACGAGTTAGGATAATCCTTTTTACCTCTTTATCTCTTAAAGCCTTAGCTGCAAGAGCAACGCTTGTATAGGTTTTCCCTGTGCCCGCAGGCCCAATGGCAAAAACCATATCTTTCTTTTCTACTTGCTGCACGAGGCGCTTCAGGTTTGTAGTTTTAGCTTTTATGCTCTTACCATTCACCCCTTTTACTATAATATCCTGATCGAAAATCAATGCCTTTTCAGTTTCGTCTTTTAAAGCTAAGATGTTTTCTATATCATTGATATTTATACTATTATTCCTTGACAGAAAAGCGACAATATCATCCATTTTTTCCTTAAAAATCGCCAAGGTTTCCTTATTTCCTAAAGCGAGAATATGGGCATCTCTTCCCGTGATTTTAAGTGTAGGGAAGAATGATTTTATTAGATTAAAATTTTGATTTCTAATACCGTAAAATGCTTTTATGTCTATATCTACGAGTTCGTAGGCAAGTTCAAACATATAATTTATCTTTTTTTGGGGCTTAAAGATAAAATAAAAAATTAAAATCGATTGATTATTTAAGGCTCAAAGCTCTCAAACTTACCATTCTCATAAAGTAAAATGATTTTTTTGATTTTACTTTCTTCCTTTTTGCTTTGCTCCATAGCCAAAGGGGATGGATTTTCCTCCTTTTTAGGAGAAATTTCTAATGGCTGAGAATCGCTTATATTTTTCTTTTCCACATCTTGTATGGGAATAGGAAATTCTCGCGAAATAGGTTTGGAAGGGCTAATGTTTTCAGATTTATCAGAAATTTCTGTGGGCATCGTAGGGATCTCTTCTTTGCCGAAATTCTCATCATCTATAATAGAAAATAAATCTGATGGCGAAATGTTTTTCTGAGAATCTTTTTCATTTATGAGCATTTCTCCCTCTCCATTAATCAGCCAGTCCCATTGTAGACTAGGGAAGCGTCCTTTTACCTTAGTTATAAAATCTAAGGAAGGCTTGTTTCTCCCAGAAGTGATATGAGAAATTGAAGAGCGAGGCACATCAATCTCATCCGCAAACTCGGAGGAGGAAAGTCTGAAATGCTCAATAATTTTAGCTATCCTATTATTGATATTCATAATTGTAAAATTTAATTATATTACAAATGTAACATAATTTACAAAATCACAAGAATACAAATGTGAAATAAACAGAGGAAGACCCTATTTAGTTATGTGAAATAATAAATTATATAACTAATATGTAGACTTTTATAGTGTATAATATTGTAAATTAATCAAGATTAGAATTTTTTACAGGGTTTAGTAGAGAAGCAATAATACTTGTACATAATATAAGGATAATGGCTATTAACGAATGTAAAGTTTTAAATCCTATATGCTCCAAATAGGTATGGAAAAGCATTTTTAGTCCTATAAAAGTAAGTAATACTGCTAAACCTAGTTTGAGATATCTCAGTTTATCAACAAAACCTGCAAGTAAAAAGAACATAGACCTAAGCCCTATTATTGCAAATATAATATAAGGGTCTTTTGTAACAGAGAAAATAGCTGGAATACTGTCTACAGCAAATATCAAGTCTGTAAATTCTACGATTATAAGTACTAAAAACAAGGGAGTCATTTTAAAAATCCCATCAATTTTAGCCCAGAATTTCTGCTCAATAAAAGTGTGGTGTATATTAAAATATTTACTTGTAAACTTTACAACAGGGTGATTATGAATATCTATTTCTTCATTCTTAT
>ERZ773072.1151-NODE-1151-length-13371-cov-8.098453_pt1 | contig 13371 bp, 12 predicted proteins | sample MGYA00580617_ERZ773072 | MGnify/ENA primary metagenome ERZ773072 (study PRJEB29015, sample SAMEA2737970) | human oral metagenome | biome: human oral; feature: human-associated habitat; material: dental | place: China | collected 2122 ... | reverse complement strand
TTCAATTGAAGAAATACTCACCAAAACTTCGCAAACACGTTGTGTTTACAGAAGTGAAATAAGGGTTCACTACTCGTCAGTAGACTTTAGAAACCTTGATTTAAAGCAATTCTTGAATTTCGAAATTTCACTACATTGCGATATGAATCAATCGAATCACTACCTTTTTCACTACCTTTTATGTAATAAGAAACTGATTCGTTTATTTAAAAAGAAGAGGAACTTTAGTGTCAAGCTCCTCTTTTTTATTTGCTCTTTTACTTACAAATCGTAAGACCTGGTTTTGAAAGTATGGGTTTCAGTTGAACTAAAAATGGCGTAATATCAAGGCTTTTCAGAACAATATCTACTAATTAATTTCATAAAATATGAATTAATAGATTCTAAATAGGGGAATAATTTAGTTCTGTAAAAATTAATTTACACACTTACAAGACTTGTTCTGACTGACTTTATAACTGTCTGCGAAAAAAAGGTAGAGATTGGAATATTATTAAAAATTTCAGTTAAATATAGTACGATATCGTTTTACCTATTACACACAGTTTCATCTTATTTCTTAGAAATCGGTTTAATGCAAGATATTTCAAGATAAGTGAAAATCACTCCATAATTTATGAAAATCTAATTAGTATTGATCAAGAGAAGTGATTCCCTTTATTATTTTTCACCCAATATCTCTAAAATAAATTCAAGCGAAATTATCTTAATCTTTTTTTAATCTAGTTTTTCAATACCGAAATGTACTACACGTTTAAATTTCCCAACACTAATGTTTAACGTATTCACCGTACTTCCTATTGTTTCTGAACTAACAGCTTCTTTCTTTTTAGAATACTCCTCGCCGATACTTTTTGAAGTCATATAGACTTTATTTGAAACTCGATTCATATTATTAATTACTAAATTAACGGTTGATATAATAGCTAATAATACTTGAGAAAGATATATTACTCTCAAAACTTCTAATGTTGTATTAGATATTTTTACAATAAGCATTAATCTCATTATTGAAAAAAATAATACTACAAGCCACATCAACGACGGAAATAAATAATTTGTTAAATATTTATAATAGGTTATTCCATTGTTTCTTAAATAAAATTTTGCAAAGTCATCAAGAGTATACACCTCCCTACCAAAGGTATACATTGATAATACTAAGGCTAATGACGAGATAGCAAGAAAAATATACTGATTTGTCTGATAGATTTTTAAATCAACATCAATTACATGAATAGGCATACAAAACTTAATAGCAGTTATAATACACAAAAAAATACCATAAGCTATCCAAAGTTCTTTTGGAAGTATATCACTTTTCGATAACCAAATAATTTTTAACGGATTTCTTTCTGGCTTTTGTAACATATTTAATACCTCTCAGTTTGTAATACAGAGTTTTCTTCATCAATAATATAACATCCATTTTTATTGACAGATCTTAAATAGCCCTGTCGTGCTTTCAAAATTAAGAAGTTCCAAATTTTTCTCCATGTTACTCTATTATTTTTATCATCTGAAAACATCAATGTCATACGGCTTTCTTTAGTTTTAAAAAATTCATTAGGATCTACCATCAAATCTTCCAACTCATCTGCAGTACCGTTTGGATAAGTTGTTACAATTTCAATACTCCTAGTATTCTGTTGATCAATATTTAATACAATTTCTTCATATATGGGATTTATAGTAACTTTCCCAACCTCACCTAATTCGCCTGAACTATTGATTTTACGTTCAATTATACGATGTAAGGTAAGTGCCTCCTGTTGACTTCGAGCTCGGATACTTAATCTCTCTGACTGAAATTTATATACTACTTGCACAGCTTCTATAGGATTGTTTTTATACTCTTCTAAAAACAAAGAAATCCTTTTGACTTTCCGAATATGATCTATACCTGTTCCAACTTTTGACATTATTACAAAATCGTATTCTGCTTCTAATATTCTATCAATTGTAGAACTGCTGTATTCCTTTTGAGACTGCTTCAACTCCTCAAAGATTTCTAATAATTTTTTTCGTAATTCAATTGCTTCCTGATGTTTATCCAAATATTCTTGACTATAATGAATTCCGTTTTTATTAGAATATTCTCTACTAATCCTAACATACTCCTTTGTTAACTCAGAAGTCAATTCTATTAAACGTTCATATTCCTCAGATTCTAAAATATCCTGATAGTTTCTAACAATCTGAAAGCCCATCCGATCGCCTTCTAATTGAATATTAGATTCTGTCAGACTAAATATATCGTTACCAATTGAAAATGAAATAATATGAGGTAACAATTCATTTTTTAAAGTTTCAATTCTGCTTCCAGAATATTTTTCCAGCACATGAGGCTGAACATTTAATTTAAATAGATAGTCTTTTTCCATTATTCACCTTTCTTGATTAGTTGATAATCATTTGCTACATCGAGACATCTAGTTAGATTTTTTCATTTGTTCAAATAATTTTTAAACGTCGTAATTGCTGATTCATCCACCACATAATAAATGACTAATTCAATCTTTTAAAAATTTGATAAAGTTCTTTGTTCTCAAAATAACTTTAGATACTATATTTTTAACTGCTCTTCAAATTGAGATAATACAATTAAATCTAACTGCTCTTCTATTTCTTTAAACGGTAAATTCAAGTCCAACGTACGAACACTAATCTGATTTCCATGAAACTGATAAAGATTGTCGGGCTGAATTTGTTCATTAGTTTTTGCATACAATAACATACCTGATACTAGACATTTATTATCTCCAAATTGATATTGACGGTTTTTTACATATGTAAATATCTGATAAAGATTATTAGAATGAATAGTGTACTTATCGAAACGTACTTGTGTAGTACTTGAATAGTATTTAGCATCAATGATTAAGACGTTATTCTCTTTTTGAAGTTGAATATCAGTCTGCATAATTGGTAACATGTCACCAATACCGTCATCTAAAGCCCAAGGTATCTGGGAAGCATTTGGCTTTAACTGTGGATAATGCTTTTTGTAATATTCAAGAATAAACTTTTCATATAAACGATTCATTTGTTGCTCATCTAAAAAATCCATGAGTTTCATCTGGCCATCTGAGGTCATTTGCAACAACCCCTTTACAACCAAATAACAAATAGAAATAATCATTCTATAGGATTGATTATTTCTATTATATTGAAACTTCCAATTTACTTTATTTAAATCAATAATATCAATTTCATTGAAAAATACCAATATCTTCCGTAATTCTTTTTTCCGTTTTTTGGGAATATCTGATTTCAATAAAAGATGTAAAGTAGATTTTATAATACGATTCATTGTATTGTCTACTGAAAATTCCTCATATGAACAAATCACCCTTTTTCTAAAAGAACTTTGACTCTTTAATGATTCACCTATCTCAATTTTTCCTCTCAACGTTGAAAGTTCTTCGGTTTTAGAGATATACTTTTTCTCTAATCCTCTCTTAAGTTGAATTACCATGGCCTTAACTAGAATAGCACTCATGAGATCCGCAGTATTTTGGAATTCTTCAGTAGAAAGTTTCTTATATCCTTGACCTTTTAAGACACTGAACGCATAAGTTAGCATATAATAGACATTCTTTATTGGTATCACTTAATTGCACTCCTTAAGCTTTCGCTCCATTCTATTACCAGATTTGGTTCATCAAACCAATATTCTTTTAACAACGGTACAAGTTCATATTCAACAATATTAGAAATCACTTGGTCATCCACACTCTCAGGTTTCAAGTTACAAAAATAACTATGGCCAATACAGAATCCTTCACCCAAAGTCTCATCTGAAACAATAGCATAATTTAGATTTTTAATACAGGTAATTAGGTTATTTAACTTACTATTATTTATAGTTAATTGATAGGATTTAAACCCATCAGTTTCAAACCCTGGTTTTAATTCGAAAAATGCAAACCGTCTTCTCAAAGCATAATCTAACATAGCTAAACTTCTGTCTGCTGTATTCATCATACCAATGATATAAAGATTATCTGGAATAGCGAATTTTTCATCCGAATAAACGAGTTGTAAAGATGCCCCTCTTTTATCATTCTCAAGCAGCATAAATAGTTCGCCAAATATCTTACTTAAATTTCCACGATTAATTTCATCAATTATAAAGAAATAATCATTAACAGCATCTAGTTCTGCTCGTTTACAGAAATTATAAAATGTACCTTTTCTTAATTCAAACCCAATATCAGAAGGTCTAAAACCCATGATAAAATCTTCATATGAATAGCTTTGATGAAATTGAACCATCTTAACTCTATCAACATTTTTTTCTCCTATAAAAGAATAAGCTAAGCGTTTTGCAGTATATGTTTTACCTACACCCGGGGCCCCTTGTAAGATAATATTCTTTTTAAAAACAAGAACAGACCTCAATCTTTCATACTCTTCTTCCGACATAAATACATCATTTAGAAAATCTTCCTTTGTGTATGAAGAATATGATTTTTCAACTTCTTCAACATCTTCAGATGTATCATCATCAAAAATATTTTTTAGTTTCTCTACAACATCAATATAGGGAGTTACATCGGTTAAAGTTTTCATAGCTGCTTTACCTGGATAAGGCCATTCTCCATGATGAGTCCAATTCACTGTTCTTATATGATTATACTCCTCAGCTTCAGAGTCATAGAAATAGTCAGAGGTAACAATCCCACGCCCAATAAGTTGACTTCTACCTTTTTTTACAAAAATAATATCTCCAACTTTCATTTCATTGGCAAATTGCCAAGTAGCATGTGTTGCATTCTGGTATGATAAGTTAGGACCATAAATTTTTTTCATTGCCTCTTTGATCTCTGATTTATTTTTAAATAAACTGAGATCTCCAATTTCATTCCATCCTATAGCCATTACTCCACGCTTGTAAAAGTCCTCCCACATATAAGAACCTTCCCCTGGAGCATATACCCAATACCTTATTGTTTCATTCTCATCATCCATCAAAGCTGAAGATTCTGCCACCATCTTAAGTTCTTGATTTTTTTTATTCACTTCTTCAGAATACTTCCATGCTTCAAAAGATAATTCTTTAAAATTCTTAAATTTGGCTTCTGTACTATTAAAATAGGAACTTATTGTTTCAACTATTTGAAAATATTTTTCAGCTGTTATCTTTAAATCTATACTTGGTAAACTACTTGAAATTTCTGCCGGAAATTTACCAGATTCAAAAATATACCATTGGTTTCGACTATCTAAATTCAAAAAAGAATCGGGAGCAATCCAATACAAACCTATGGTAGTTTTGCTATTGCCATTCCCTTTTTTATTGTTCACAATATCAAAGTAGTGTGAAACTTTATCCTTATTATCAGTAGTTTTTTTCTTATCAAATTCTAATGCCGCAAGAAATAGTGACCATAAATCTTCAATATCATCATCACTTCTTTCATCAATAAATTGATAATAGGTAGAGTTTTGATTGTTTAGGACTGGTATGCCATCAAAAGAATTCGGAGTCTTACTTCCTAAACCAAATAACTTTACTATTGCATTTAAGATTTTAATCCTATTTTCAACTCTCAAGTTCTTATTGAATAATCCAAATACTGTAAAAGGATCAATGTCTACCAAATTATTATCTTTTTCCAATGTTGGCATTGATATACCTGAAAGTTCATAAATGTCTTTCACCTTCTCGATAAGAAGCGGCCTATTATCTTTATAAGCTACTAATTTTTGAGCAAACTCATGGTAAAAACTAGTCCAATCAAATTGTTTCTGAACATTCATCTGTTTTCATCCTCTATTCTTATTGTTTTTTATACTATGCAGATACAATTATTATACCATGAAAACACTTTCACATCTATATAATATAACAACAGAAGCTTCTAAAAAATCTATTATATATTCAATTAATTACATTCTATTTATAAATTTTTCAAAAACTTTAATCAATGGATTAACTTGGAATTCCTTGTTGCTATTCTTACGTAAAAAATAAAAGCAGGAATAAATCCTGCTTAAACATTAAATCTATTTCAAATGATCTACGGCGTATTGAGCTTCTTCTTCTGTAAATTTTTCGTAGTTTATTAATAAATCTTTTAGTTTTTCTTTTGAAGATGAAGTAATCCCTTGATTCACTTTTGCTTGTTCTAATGCTTGTTTTTTCCAATCTACCTCAAGATTATCTATAGCATATTGAGCCGATTCTTCTGTAAATTTTTCCTGCTCTACAAGAAGAGACTTAAGCTTTTCTTTTGATAAATGGAAACTCTCCAAAGTTTGTTTTGCTTTCTCTAGAGCAGCCTTATCCTCAGCAGTTGGTTCCGCTTTGCTTGAAGAAGATGTTGTTTTTTCAACCTTAGCTTCTGAAAAATTTGAACCTTTGCTATTATCAGAGTTCGAAGTGCATGCTGCTAATACAACAGCAGCAATAGCAACAGCAGCAAATGTTATTAGCTTTTTCATTGTTAACCTCTTTTCTCAGCTTTTAATGTGATTCAGTTTTACACATATTCTATTTACTATATTGTATTTTAATATAAAATAGATAAAAAAGCAATACAAATTAAAAAATTATGATATGTTTTTAGTGGTATTCGTCAATTGTAATTTAAAACAATATTGGAACTAACAAAAGTGAAGAGACTATAACTCCTGCTATAATTAAAGCAATTCCAACCTCTATTTTTTCTCTTTCTTTTAATCCTGTATATATTCTTCCATCAGGCATGTTCTATTCTTGTTATAAATAAAAAGGGTGCCCCATTTTGGGACTGCCCTATTACTATACCAATTAGTTATGGGTAACTAAAAGGGTAGTAAAATCAAAAAAAGCACTCTAGGATCGAGGCCTAAAGTGCTTAGTTTCAAGGCTTTACAGCCTATCTTATTCAATAAAATATTACAACATTTTGTTGTAGAATAGATTTTATATAAGTTATACTTCATCATGCTTTATAAAAGTTGAATCCATCAAGTTTTTATAATTCCTTCATTAAATAGAGTAAATTAAACTTCACTCAATGGTAGACAAATTAGAGTACAAATTTCAAGATTGATGAGTTCAGCAGGCAAGTAGAAAGTACCGTTTAGGTGCTTTTTAATTTTCCTGACTTAATTCCAATATTTCTATCACCTTTTGAACAATTTCCCTATGCTGTGGGTACTTTTGAACTTTTAATAGAAGCTCTGTCATCTCTGTATCTTGTACTACCGAATAAGGTAAGAAAAAATCGCTTAATGGAATATCTAAAGCATCTACAATCTTGATAAAGGTTTCTAAAGATATGTTCCTATGCCCATTCTCTATTTGACTAATATAAGGAACGCTTAAATTTGTTCTTTCTGCTAATTCTTGTTGTGTAATCTTCTTTGAAACTCGTAAATCTCGGATTTGATTACTTATAGTTTCTAGTATATCATTCATCCTATTGACCTCTGTGTTAAATCTACTATCTATCTTATAGATTAAACAATCTGGTTTACACTCTCTATAGTTAAATTTTGTAGAAAAACTTATTCTATAGTTTAACTTTGTGTGATATAATTATAATTATAGGGAAATAATATTTTAATTTATTTAATTAAAGTTAAAACAGAGGAGATTTATAAGAATAAATAAGAAACTTAAAGAACTGAACAAAGACTTATAATTCTATTTATCATATAAGATGGGATTATAAATAGAAAAGATAATTTAGCTATAACTTAGAGTCTTACAAAAGAATCTAATAGAGAACTAAAGTACGTACACGAGACTTACCTAGGTCTTAGGGAAAAATAAAAACAAAGGAAAAAGATTAAACATGAACCAAGAAAAAATTTCTAGCTATATTGTAGGCTTTCTAGTGATATTTGCTCTCTTATTTGGATTATTTGCTTATTTTGCAATAAGCTCCGGTAATCAAGAATATGCTCAAGATACGGAACGTGTTACTAAGCTAGTTGAAGCACTTGAAAATGACACGACAAATATTAAACCAAATATAACGCTAGAGGAAGCTTTGAAGCTTGTTTCTGATGATAGTGAATTATCATCTGTTAAAAAGGAAGTTAAATACCTAGAAGGTAGATACCCAAACGACCACGAGTACAAAATTAGTAGTTTGTCGTCCCGTGTAAACGAAGTGGAATCAAAACTTAATAAACAAATCGAAAAGATTAAAGAAGAAAAAGAGCGACAAGAACAAGAAGAACAAGAAGAACGAGAAAAACAGAAAAAACTGAAAGAGGAAGCAGAGAAAAAATCTAATGAAGAAAACAGAAAAGTAGATTTAGATGCTTTCTATAATGCAATTCAAGAAGGTGTAGATAAAGTAAATACGCAATTAGGAGCAAATATGCTTGAAATGGAAAAAACATCTGTAACACCTGGCATCAAAATCATTCTCACAGAAAATAATGCTTCGTATTCAAACAAAGAACTTAGAGCAATTATCAGTGCATTAAACAAATCTTTATATAAAATTGCCAAATCCCACGGAGTAAATAGCCCTAGATTCTATTACACTCTCAGTGGAGAAGAAGTCGCTGTGAATCGTTATGTAATGGCACCTGATGAAGTTAAGTTTTCTGGAATATTAAAATAGGCAAGCAATAATGAACATAGGGGAAAAGAGCTAATCTAAAAAATGTGAATTATAGTCACACTAGCAACATTATTATTTGTAATCATTCTTATTAACATCACAACCACTAAAAATGAGAATGCCCACAAATAAACTACTTCAAATAATTCTGAACAGGTACTTTACAAAATAGATTAAACTAAAATTTCCTCTACCTATTAATTCTCCCCCTATTAGCTGAAAATCCCTGCAATTATTCATTGCAGGGATTTCGAATAGTCTTTATATCACATTAATCCTTCTCAGACAACCTTATATCGCTAACATATTTTTGAGATAGAGAGGTAATCTCTGAATAGCGAGATTCACATACTTCCATTACCATTCTATTTTTTAATCAGCCCTTAGAAATCGCATTATCATGCGCATTTCTACTCTTAAACACAAAGAGAATAGTAGCACAATAATACACTACAAACCGGGAATCTAACTAAGTAAACACCCAAAAAACAGCATGTCATGTAACAGAAAACCTTTTGAAATAGCTATTCTCATTCTCTATCCTATCTCAATAGCATACGCCTTTATGCCGTGAAGCAAATTAACAGCAAGTAGACACAGAGTACATTAAGATGTCTCAGACGAAATTCTTTAGTTTTCGGATGGGCAGTTAATTTGTACGGCAGTGCCTTGTTTCTTGCTGTCAATTAGACCATGGAATAAATTAGGCGTATTTGGTACCTAACAAAGCGTTTCACTCCTTTGCCTTCGCTTATGGCGGGCTAGTCGTTCACACTTTGTAGTAATGTAGTAAGACATTTCTCTACTTATCCTTATTATATAATTCAAACTATTTTTACAAGAATAATACTACAATACTACAAAAGGAGTAAATAACTAGTGTTATAGCCACTTTTGCCTGTAGTTACTCTGTAGCTTCTAGACGTTCATAGACACGTGTTGGACTACATGTGCTACAAGGTCGCTTGTTCTTAACGACTTCAAAATCATTACGATTATCCAGTACCTCACGGATTTTCGAAGCTCGTTTACTACTTCGTCCTCTACCAGTGTCTTCATCAAACAGTATGTAAGCTAGTTCACTTGTGTAAGTAACAGTCACTAAGCCTGATTCCTTTGCGCTCCAATACTCCCGGGTTTCTTCCTCATATCCCTTCCATATACGGTAGTATTCCCTCTTCTCAGATAGAGTATAACGTCTCCAATTATCAGGTACAATAAACTTATCCAGAAATTCATTTATTAGTTCTCTCTCTATATCCTCTTCTTTGAAGTCGCTTTGAATCTCTTCCAATCTTTCTAAAGTCGTTCTACTTGGAAACATAATTCCATATTGGTAGAATAGAAATCTAGCTTCAGCAAGAATTTGCAAGAAGTAATCTTCTGAAACATTCATTGGATGCTCATCAACGACACTTTCTCCACAATTCAAAGGATAGAATCTTCTTTCAACTCCAAAATCCCTGAGAAATGCTTTAGAATTTCCAGTGGCAATAAATACATTATGTCTAGGTTGTTTTTTGTGTGTTTTATACAGTTCCCTACACATATCGTATGAAGCACTAAGGAATCCCTTAACTCTATTTATATCACTCTGCTTTAGTCCCTGTAATTCTGGAATCTCTACAACACATACATATTTAAGCACCCTATAGTCTTCTTGTGTTTTTCCAAATGAAATAGGAGTATCAGTAAAAGCATCAGGCAATAAGCGACGAGCTACTGTACTTTTTCCTATCCCTTGTGGACCAATCAAGACAGGTACATTATCAAATTTGATGCCTGGTTTATATACACGTCCAATTAGACCTGTTAAAAACATCTTGGATACCTCACGTGTGTATATATTATTCTCACACCCTAACAATGTTTGAAAGAAGTATTTCACACGAGGTACTCCATCCCACTCAACGCTTTCAATTCGCTCTTTTACAGGATTAAATTTCCGTCTACGTGCCACTTCTAATACAGCATCTTCAATATAATCCTTTTTAGGAGTAAAGTGAAACTGTTTATCAATATATACCGAAAACAAGGAAGTGTCTTCGCTATCCCATTCTCCTTTCAGAGTTCCCCAAGGCGTCTTATCTAGTTTTTCAACTGCTCCTGTGAACTCATTGTAACCTAATAATGTCATCTTAGATTCAAATGATTCTAAGATAAGAACTACGTTTTGAGGTGAACTGACAGGTTTCCCTAAATTATTGAGATTAAATTTAGGCATGTCAAGAACTTTATCCTCTGTCTCCTGTTTTTTAAAAGTGAATGTCATACACAATTCCTCCTGTTAATAAAATAATTACACTATATAGCGTAATTGATAGCAGTTGAATCAAAGATTCAACATGACGACAATTTCCTATGTATTTCAAGTAAGCATAGGAAGTTTCAACTATATTTCTTCACATAGTATAGTTACTCCCTTCTAGCAATTGAAAGGAACTTCATAACATCTGATTTCTTATAGAAAACTTTACGAGTTCCTTCTATAGGTGGGCAATAACGAGTTAAGCCCAAACACTCCCATTCATGAAGAGTTACTAAACTAATACCTAGCTCTTTGATTAACTCTTTCTGTTGTATCAGACCAAAAGAATCACTGTGAGGTGACATCATTGCGCGTGACAGATAATCGTTTATTAAAAACTCAATCCTTCCCAACAATGCTAGCTCTGCTTCTTGTGATAATATTCCTTGTGGTATCACATATATACCTCCTTTCTTGTCTATTTGTACATAACTATTTAATTTAACTCTTACAGCTTACCTTTTACCTAGGTTTATTAACTTAGGTTATTTTTGAATTTTATCAGTTTTCTATTTACTTGTCAAGAGTTTTCTGTTAAAATATTACTAAAGTTATTAAACGGAGGTTAGACATGATAGGAGCATATCTTAAAAAATACCGCATAGAAGGCGATGTAACTACTAAAAGCCTTGCTGAAGACCTGAAAGTTTCTCAATCTTATATCTCACAAATTGAAAATGAGAAAAAGATTCCCAGTTTAACTAAACTCTTTGAAATTACTGAAAGTATTGCTTCTTTCTCTATAAAAGAAAAATGCGAACAAGACGGATTAGAGTTTGATGAATACTACATTAGATATCAAGCATTAGCTAGCTCTTATATTGATGATATAATCAAAAATATCAACATGGATTCAGTTCATAATGATAAAGAGAAGCAACTTTTAAAAGATTTGATTGAATTAAGAAATGGTGAATCTATATTCTCAAAGTTAAAAACATACAAAGATATTAGCCAAGATATTATCAGTGGGGAAAATATCAAAATTAACCTTGATTATATCTTTAGGAAGAATGTAAAAATAACTATTGATGGTCAAGCACTCACAACTGAAGACTTAACCGCTCTACAAATACTAATCGAAGGTATTCGTTCTAGACACAAATCATAATATCTATTTTCATAACCTCTTACAGCTTGCCTGCTGATGTTAGAAAGGTTAAAAAATGAAAATAGCAGAAATAAAGAAACAAAATGGTAGCACTGTATATCGTTCTAGAGTATATCTTGGTATAGATTCACAAACTGGAAAAAGAATACAAGCTAATCTAACCGCTAGAACTAAAACTGAATTGAAGAAAAAAGCTCAATTAGCTAAAGCTGATTTTCAAAATAATGGTTTTAGTAAGAAAGAGAACATTCCACTAACAAGCTATGAAGAAGTAGCTCAATTATGGTGGGAAAGCTATCAACACACAGTAAAACCAAACACACAAGATTCTGTAAAGAGACTACTATCTAACCATGTGATTCCTTTATTTGGGTCTTATAAGCTAGATAAATTAACTACCCCTACTATTCAGCGTATTGTTAATCAACTAGCTCTACGTGCTAACAAAAGAGAAGACGGAGCATTTCTACACTATGACAAAATTCACGCGCTAAATAAACGTATCCTACAATATGCTGTGACAATGCAAATTATTGATATAAATTCAGCCCGTGAAGTTATTCTTCCTCGTAAAATAAAAAAGGGTAGAAACAAAGTCAAGCACTTTAATAACTTAGAGTTAAAACAATTTCTCAGCTATTTGGAAGAGGCTAACTTAGCAATATATAGAAATATCTATGAAATTACTTTGTATAAGTTTCTTCTTGCTACTGGTTGCCGTATTAACGAAGCCTTAGCTCTACACTGGTCAGATATTGACCTACATAATGCAACTGTGAATATCACAAAAACACTAAACCATTTAGGTGAGATTAACAGTCCAAAGTCGGAGGCAAGTTATCGTACAATTGATATTGACCCACAAACTATAGAGGTCTTAAAAGTGTATCAAAAAAGACAACGTCAAGAAGCTTGGAAACTTAGTCGGACTGAAACTGTTGTCTTCTCAGATTTTATTCATAAATACCCAAACAATAAAACACTATCAACTCGTTTAAACACACGTTTCAAACATGCTGGTGTACCTAATATTGGATTTCACGGTTTTAGACACACACACGCTAGTCTCTTATTAAACTCTGGAATACCATATAAAGAATTACAACACCGTCTAGGTCATTCTACATTAGCTATGACTATGGACACTTACAGTCATCTCTCTAAAGAAAAAGCAAAAACAGCCGTCTCATTTTATGAGAAAGCTGTTAGTTCGTTATGAGTGATGACAAAAATGATGACAAACCCAGAAATCAACGTTTTAAGACAAAACAAAAAGCCCACTGTTGTAGGCTTTCTGTAAGATATTTCTTAAAATTAAAGCATTTTGTTGTAGAATTCAACGACAAGTGCTTCGTTGATTTCTGGGTTGATTTCGTCGC
>ERZ773072.1147-NODE-1147-length-13403-cov-8.308960_pt1 | contig 13403 bp, 9 predicted proteins | sample MGYA00580617_ERZ773072 | MGnify/ENA primary metagenome ERZ773072 (study PRJEB29015, sample SAMEA2737970) | human oral metagenome | biome: human oral; feature: human-associated habitat; material: dental | place: China | collected 2122 ... | reverse complement strand
GTCCGTAAACTCTACTATTAGGTGAGCTTGCTTTCCTTTCCGTTAGTTCTTGAACGAATGCCTTATGAATGTAAATTCGACGTATAAAAAGCACCACGATTATCTCCTTTTAAAATATCTTCTTACGTAGAAATCTCATAAAGATACTCAACAGATATTTTAAACGTTACTTGGTTAAGCTATGAAGTCTATACTTGGATTCGTATTACTCGGACTCTACTCTTGTGAGGTTACCTCGCTTTCTATGACATATTCTCTCACCTGTCAGTTTACTAAAATCGTGGCTAATATAAACTCACTAGCTTTGGTTAGTTGAGACAGTATCATGAAGTACAGTCTTGATTATATCATTTTTGAACTCTATTGAAAAGCTAAATTTTCCCCCAATAAAACTTACTACAATATGTCCAATTCTTTTATTATAAATTATATAAAGCTTTACAAACTAGTTCATTCATTTTCCCATTTGTAACCAAAGCAAAACATGCATTTTGTCAATATTCTAAACACATTTTTGGAAAGTTAATCACCTTTTGATGAAGAAGTTTAGGTAACTAAACAATTCAGCTTTGAAATCTTTATACCCAATACTGTGATTGTTGTATAAAATGATTCAAAACTGTTATTATCGTGTGGAGAATCTTTATCACCATTTGAATGTTGAATACGATGACTCACTAGCAAATTGTCCAAAATAGACTTTTTCTTCAATCTGAAATAACTGCTAAGTTATTCTCGTCTATTTTAATTTTGTATTAGCTAAATCTACTGCAAGATTTTTGAATCCTGAATTATTGGTATCAACATGTTGTAGCACTATTTATTTGATTTGAAGAGCAAGCAGTGATTTCACAGTTGATTTAAGATGATAAAATGTAACAATATAATTTGACAGCGGTTACAAAATTTTGTAATATCTATAATATAAGAAGATGTATTTTAATTCAGGGAGGAATGTAGGATGAAATTATTAATTGAACTGCAAAAAATTGATCAGTTTATCTTGCCAGTAAACTATAATTACCTTCTTCAATCGATGATTTATAATTTATTGAAAAATAAGGAAGACTTGTCTGCGCAACTTCATGAGATAGGTCATCAGTTTGAGGACAAACATTTTAAGCTTTTTACATTTTCACTATTGCAAGGTCAATATAAAATGCGAGGAAAACGAATAGAGTTTCTTGATAAGGTGCGTTTTGAAATTAGAACGATTGATCAATCCATTTTATTCACTATTGCAGAGGCTTTGTCAGATCTAGATGAATTGCGAATTGGTCGAAACCTTGTAAAAATTTTAAATGTAAAAATTGAACAGAAGAAATTAACGGGGACTTCTTATAAGATTCGGATGATTTCTCCCTTGGTGGTTCGTTCTACAGATCCTGAGACCAAAAAAACATTGTATTACAATCCGTTTGATATGGAATTTAAGAGCAGAATCATGGAGAATCTTGAGAGAAAATATCAAGCTTATTATCATAAAGTACCGACAGGTAGATTTGATATAGAGCCGATAAATTTTTCTTTAAAGAATAAATTTGTTACCAGATACAAAGGTTATCTCATAACGGGTTGGAAAGGAGAATTTGAGATAAGAGGAGATGCGGAGGTGTTAGATTTCCTCTATCAAGTTGGGCTTGGTGAGAAGAATTCGATGGGATTCGGAATGTTTGTGATTGAAGAATAGGAGGACAAAGTGGATATGGAATTTAGGAATTGTAAGTTAGAGCTTAGATTAAAATGTCATGCACCAATTATTCATTTCCAGCCGGAAGAAGAAGGAGCTACTTTGCGTGCTAGTGAAGTCAAGCCAAAATTTGATCGGTACTTGATGAAGAAAGTTCCAAGTCTGAAAAAACGTTTCAAAAATCAGTCTTTGGCTTATAAAATGAAATTTATTGACAATAGTCCTAGCATCATTTATAAGAGTAAAGAAAATAAAGATAAATTTGATAAGAAGACAAATAATAACGAAGGCAACTTCGAATTGTATTTTGCTAGGGATGAGAAACGTAGAGTAGAAACAAATCCTAAAATGATTATTACTTGTTTTGATTCTGAACTTCAGAAATTTATTGTGGAGCATATTAAAGAATTCTTTATTGTAACAAATTTTGGAGCTGCTCAAGGAAAAGGGTACGGTAGTTTTACTGTAATTGATCCTGAGAAAAATGATCAGGTTGAGCAAGAAAATGTTGAAAAAATCTTAATGGAAGAGTTTGAATTAAAGACTCTTTATAAAATGGATTTTAATAAACAATCTAATGATCGGAGGGGCTCAAACAAGAAAAAAAAAAAAAGTGATTTTTGAAAATATTGAGCAGTTCTATAAAATAATTAAGAGTGGCTATAATTACAAAGGTAAATATGCCAGAAGTGCTTTATTTATGTATATGCATGATAAAGAAAAAAATTTATTTAAAATAGATATAGGAAATGAGAAAGCCGAGTTGAAACAGAAAAAAGTGGTTAGAAAATTTGGTGATTTTAGAAGGGATACATATCAAAAAAACAACAATCCACACTATGTTCGTGCGTTATTAGGTTTAAGTCCTGTATTGATATTCAGAGATAGACATAATAATATACCAGATAAAGTTAAAGTTACGCATAATAAAAGAATTATTCAACGTTTTCCTTCTCCTATATTTTTTAAAGTCATAAATAATTTTGTCTATATTATTCCTTTGAAACTAGATTATAGAATCTTTAACCAAGAATTTAACTTTGAGAAATTTAATCCAAAGCCTAGTCGTAGCATATCACTTAAAACACCGTCTAAAGAATTCAACTTACAACATTTTTTAGATTATGCAGTAGGATATTACAATGCTAATTGTAGCAATATTTTAGTTTCATCAAAAGTGATTAAAGTTGAACAAAGGGGATAAATAATGCAATATGTAGGTATAACAATCGGTCCGATTTTTAAAACTATTGGAGAGGCGATCTCTCCGGCAGGTTTGTGGTTTGGCAGTTATTTTTTCTCAACGGTGACAAAGAAGCTCTGTGAAAAACTTGTTGAGATTCCAGAGGTTAAGATTTTTTCACCGTTTTATAGCTCTAATAGTAATCAAAACCCACAAGAAGATGGTATCGGTCGTTACCATGATCGGATTTTATTTTTAGATAATGATAGTACATTAACTTCGGAAGGACTTGAAACAATAATTTCAAAAGTGAAAGAGGAAATGACTGAGAAATTCGGAAAGTTTAATACAAAGGAGATTAGGGACTTTGTTGACAACTATCTGAGAATTGATTTTGTTATTCTTGATGAAAAAACCATGAATGGAATTATAGAAAAAAGAGAAAAAGAAGGTGAGGATGGAAACAATATAGCTATTATACTGAATGATGCTTTGGATGCACTGGAGCTGATGGCTGCGGGTAAGGGAAGAACAGATAAGAATCTATTTGCTCCATTCTTTGCAGGTAAGAAAGACAATCGGAATGTCTATATTAAGGGAAGTAAGCTTTTTACAGCTACCAAATTAAGTAGTCAGTTGGTCATAAAACCCTCTGACTCTGATTCTAATTCTGATTTGAAATCAATAGAAGATATTGCTATATCTCGGAAGAAAGAGGAAGACTTTTCTACTGAGACTCCGAGCGATGAGGCTGCATCGCTTAGAAGCGAATATTATGCAGTTGTTAATTCGGATGGAGATAAGGTCGGAACGCTTTTGAAGGATTTATGTAGAGGTGTAGATATCTCCCAACAGTCTGATAGGATAAATAGTTTTTCGAAGGCTTGTTTAAAATATGCTGGTGAAGCGGCTGAGCTTGTCGGAAAATATGGGGGGATGACTATTTATGCTGGTGGGGATGATTTACTGTTTATCGCCCCTGTTCATTCTATTTTTGCCCTATGTCAGAAACTAAATATATTATTTATAGATACTTTGTCAAAAAGTATTAAGGAGTTAAAGGAGGAAGTCAAAATTAGCTTGTCTTTTGGTGTTGCTGTTCAGTATGTCAAATATCCTCTATATGAAGCGCTGGAAAGAGCTAGAATTCAACTTTATAAGGCTAAAGAGAGTTGTGGTAAACGTCCGAATGGTAGTAAAATCAGTGGAGGTAATCGTCTGGGGATAGAGTTGGTAAAACACAGCGGAAAAACCGTTCAATTGATGGTAGAAAACAAGAAGTTAGAGACCATAGATAATCTGATAAAATATCGAGCAACAACGAACGATCAAGCACTGGAATCTGTCCTCTATAATCTGCAGGATACAGAAATTATTTTTAAGTTGTTGTTTGAAAAAACCGCACAGGATACATTTGATTTTCAAGAATATAAAATGAGGTTTCTGAATAACTTTAACAATCCAAACCAGTTGTCTTATCATAGTTATCTTGACGAAATAGCTAAATGTTTCTATGACAACTATTTGAAAGAGTATCATAAGCCAGTTACGAAAGTAAAGGTTGATGGGGTTTGTACAAAACGAAACATAAGTATAGGGGAATACTATACCAAGGAGTTGCAGGCTATTTTATTTTTGGTAAAGTTTTGGCAGGGAGGTAAGTGATGACAGACTATCTTGTGACGTTTAGACCGCTAGGAGACTATTCTTTTGGTTCAGATAGACGCTTTAGCTTTGTCGGTAAAAATAACTATTCGGAGGATGAATACGCTCCTTATTTTATCCGCACTAATCGCGTTCCTGAACAGTCCACAGTCTTTGGAATGATACGCTATCTTATCTTAGTCAGTAATGGGATTGAGCTGAAGCAGGATTTTCATTATGATGAGGATACACGGGATATAATGAAAGCTCTAATCGGAGAGAAGAGCTTTTCTCTAAATGGAGGTGTACGAGACTTTGGAAAATTAGAAAAAATCTCTCCCATCTTTCTGCTAAAAAATAGTGAGGAAATTGTTATACCAAATCCGTTTAATAACAAGCAGGGGAAAGAGGGGATTGTACAGTTTGCACCAATGATACTAGAAGAAGAAATTAAAGTATCAACTAGTTTTGGTGAAATCGCTCTGCCTAAATCTAAGGAATATAATCCTAAAGAAGGGTATGGAAATGGCTATTATAATATTAATACAGGCTATCTAGAAGCAATCGAAGATATTTTTATGACTAAGGTAGCGACTGGTGTAAGGCGTGTTACGCAGAAGGATCTGCAGGAGCTAAAGAAAAATATTCAGGTTTTGTGTAAGTCATTTGTGAATGACGTTATGAAACAGGAGGTTCCTAAATTAGATAGGAACAATAATCTTAGTTTAACCGAGTTTATAAATGATTTTATGGATTTGTTAGAAAAGCATAACAAAAAGAAAAAAAATCACTTTCAAGAAGAATTAGAAAAACTAATCAAAAATTTTGATGCTGACCGTCTATTTAAGCGAGAGGTACATCAGCTACAGAAAGACTATGAATTTGCTGTCTATGTAAAGGTTAAGGATGGTATCATATTAAAAGATGGTATCGTTCCTATGGGACAGAAAGGTACCCTCTTCAAGGTTTCTGTAAAAGAATCGAAAGATAATTTAGAAAGTAAAATCACAGAGCATTTCCAGAAGCAGACTCCACAAGGTCAGACTTGGCAATACTGCCTATCAGATGTGTGCCTGGTAGATGATGTTCAAAACTTTGCGATTTTAGAGGAAAAGTTAGTTCGTCAGCTTCATACAGACCTTAGTAAAAATCGTCTAAAAGGACTTGATTTACAAGGATCTAGTCTTCTTTATAAGGCAGGGAGTGTCTTTTATGGTGATGATGCTATTTCGGTAAAAACCGGTTTAGAGCCAGCAGGCTATAATACTATTTATAAGATTACAGGAAGTAAGGAGTAAAAAATGAAAGCAAAAATTTTTGTCATTGAATGTTTAACAAATTTGCATGTGGGCAATGGGGATGTTAATTTTAACATCATTGATAACGAAGTGGAGCGAGATGTTGTGACGGGCTTCCCGACGATTAACTCCTCAGGTGTTAAAGGTGCTCTGAGATCCTTCTTTGAAGAAAACGACTTATCGAACATTGATGAAATATTCGGTTCGGAAAATAGTAAGGTTACTACTTCAGGAGCATTAAAATTTCTTAGCGCGAATCTACTAGCCCTGCCAATTCGTTCGATAAGTGGTGAGGACAAGCCATATTCAATACATGCTCCGAAAACAGCTTGTAAAGATTTCAAGCAAATGCTTAAAAATTTTCAATTAGAAAATGTTTCAATAGCAGATATAAAGGGTGGAGATGAGAAGATAACTTTGGATCAAGATAATTCTTGCTTTGAAAAATATGGTTTACCAGTAATTGCTCGGAATAGTGTCGGAGAACAAACTAATTTGTGGTATGAGGAAGTTGTGCCCCACAAGTCGATTTTCTATTTTGCAGTGGTGGCTTCAACCAGTGAATCAGAAAACCTTTTAGAGATTTTTACAGATTCGGTGAGAGAGGAAATTATCCAGTTTGGCGCAAATGCTTCCGTAGGTTATGGACTTTGCAAGGTTATTAAAGTGATTTCAGGAAATGAAGAAGGAGCAAACAATGGATAAGAACAGAATAAATCAGTTGCTTCCTATTGCTGTTGAGGTGATTGAAAAGGAGCTTACGGAGCCAATTCCAAATGAGTTTAGAGGCTATATCGCTTCTTTTGGAGCTGCTATTACAATGGGAAGCCTCCCAGCCGCAGTTGCCTACTATTCGGCTAAATCCAAAAATGCCAAAGAAGATCGTACCAAGCTACCTGTTATGATTTTGGAAGTATTGAAGAAAGAAAACACAGCCATTACAGAAACCACCTTGTTTGAGTATGTGACAGCGTTCAAAAATGATAATGAGAGTTTCGCTATTAAAGAAGATGTATTGCATGCAGCCATTGCGATCAAACTAGGGTTAAACTTGTTTGAAATTGCGTCAAAAGATGAAAAAGTCGAGGAAGACGAGAAAAATGGAGGGTAAGGATGATGTTTAGTTCAAAAAACATGTCTTATATCTACTATCATGAATATTTTGAAGGATTAGAAGAGCGGAGAGAACAATCGGGTCTAGTTTATGAACTGGGTAATTCAAAATCTAGTGAAGAACAATTTCGTGAGAGAAATAAAGCTTTGCAGGATTTTAAATTTGACCTTTCTCTATCACCTCTGGAGCATTTGAAACATGCTTCAAAAGGTGTAGCAAGTGTTCAAAGCTTTTCTTTGGAAACCATTTATCCTGGTCTCATGATAGGAACGGGTAATCCCCATGATTTGAAATCAAAGGGTTCTATTTATTCTGGCTTTTCTTTTGATTATGTGACTGGACTGCCCTATATACCTGGCTCCTCAGTCAAAGGGGTACTGAAAAGCGTCTTTCCTAGGAAAGAAGATGCCAAAGATGATATTAATCAACAAAAGATGGAGTATATCCAGTCACTTCTCGAACCAGAACTCTCTGATGAAGAAATCTATAGCTTGAAAGATAATATTTTCGAAGATAATGATGTCTTTTTAGATGCTTATCCAACTTCTAAAAATAAAACGAAGCAACAGTGCCTAGCATTGGAATTCATTACACCTCATAGTGATATAGTCAAGAATCCTATTCCAATCAACTGTCTGAAAGTTAAGCCTGGAATCTCTTTTGAGTTTGGCTTTTATCTGAAAGATTTTCAGCTTTTAGACGGAGTTCAGGTTACGGTTAAACAAAAAATAGAGTTATTTAAAAGCATCTTGACTGATGTAGGCATTGGCGCTAAAACGAATGTTGGTTTCGGACAGTTAGAGTAACAGAGCTCAATCGACAGACAAGGGGATTTACAAATCGTATCTGAGGGACTCGCGCAACTCAGATAGCTCGAAAAGGTATAGAGGAGCTTGTTCAGATTAAGGAGTCTGAATATAAGACAGCATTTATAAAGAGCTTAGAAACAAGTGAAGTCAGTTATCGTACAGGGATAGGAGTTCAATCTTAGTTGGCAAGAGCGATAGGTACAAAAAGATCGACCGACTTTTTTCATTGAAATCTTGAAAAAAGACCTGCTTTTTGATAAAATCAATCTAGAAACAGCGAAAATACTGTTGTTATACCTTACCTATAAGGAATTGAGACCTTCTTTTTTGAGAAGCACGTCCGAATACACCACCAACGATAGAGTATGAATGTTATACCTTACCTATAAGGAATTGAGACTGAAAGTCTTAACACTTTCGAAATGTTCTAATCGCTAAAAATCGTTATACCTTACCTATAAGGAATTGAGACAAGATGCAAACTTTAGTATCTTTTACTATTTTAAGGTATTGTTCTACCTTACCTATAAGGAATTGAGACACCCCGTCAAACTGAGGGAGAACAAAACTACCTTTGGACTCAATATCTTTGACTCTTATACCTTACCTATAAGGAATTGAGACTTTCGTGCTACTCTTGCGCAATGAATAGCAGGAATGAGATGGTTATACCTTACCTATAAGGAATTGAGACGTACCTTGAGATGAAGTATTTTTAATGTTTGTAGGAGTGTTCTACCGTACCTATAAGGAATTGAGACTTGCATTGTTGACAACCCGGCTGACCGTAAATTACTATAGCCATTTTAAGTTACACCTTACCTAACCTATAAGGAATTGAGACTTATTACCTTGCTAGATAGGAACAACATAATAGTCAAGGTATTTAGTTCTACCTTACCTATAAGGAATTGAGACATATTGCAAGCTGCACACTTTTTAGTTACGAAAAGTACTGGCATGTTCTACCTTACCTATAAGGAATTGAGACATAACGATAGGGTCATCAAATTTGCAATCCATGAATATATATAGTTCTACCTTACCTATAAGGAATTGAGACGTTGTTCTAGAGACAGATGAATCATTATCATGAACTAAATTTTTGCGTTCTACCTTACCTATAAGGAATTGAGACAATTTGCGGAGTTGCTACAGCCTTAATATTCTTCGGGTCGTTATACCTTACCTATAAGGAATTGAGACATGCGACCCTCTGACTGGTCCATCACACGATAGGAATAATTCAGGGAAAAGGTTCTACCTTACCTATAAGGAATTGAGACGTGTCATGATAATCACCGTCAATCTTTATAGCATGATACTTATCACCGTTCTACCTTACCTATAAGGAATTGAGACAATTTCTACATCATACATATTTTCAATCTTACGACGAATAGTTCTACCTTACCTATAAGGAATTGAGACACTTAATAGCAAGAAGAAAGCAACTCGCCTCTTTTTTTCAGCTATGCGATCCGTTATACCTTACCTATAAGGAATTGGTTGCTTCAACTGAAAAAACTTGCGGGTGCAAGTTTTTTGTGGTATATTGGAAGTGCTTTCATAATGAATGTCTTAATCGGAGGTTATTTATGTCTGAGAATCATCCTGTATATAGTCACCATATCTTTGTTTTGCCCTTTGCGGCCAAGGGGCTGGAGTCTTTTCCGAAGTCTTCCAAATGGAAGAAACTCATCCAAGATACCAATGACCTTCCCTATCTGAATGTAGAAGCTGGTGAAAAAAGCGAGCGTTTAAAGTACGCTTATCGTCGATATTTTAATAAAAAAGCAGAGGAGCTGATTTTCCGCAATCCTGAGCTGGTCACAAACTATGCTTATACTGGCTTAGAAAAAGGTGATGTCTATCGGATTTCTTATTATAATCACATCGACAAACTGGAGTTTTATGACCTGACGCTTGACTATATCATGCTTCGTTATTTTCCAAATTTAGAAGCAGGTTTCCTGATTTTTTCAATGGAAAATCGTTGCAAAGATAAATTGGAAGATATTAAAAACATCAACCAGTATGGTCGCCATCTCTATGCTCCTTTCTTGACTCCATTGCTGCGTGATTTAGTCTCGCCAAATAATATTGAGCTGATTAAGAGTGAAAAAATTAATGAGCCTCCACAGCCGTCCGACTTAATTTCCTCCTATGGGATCATGTCGGCTCCGAAAGAAATTTTGCAGGATTTCTTTGGCTTGCCTGAGGAAGCGATATTCCCAGAGGATATTTCGCAGTTTGAGTCTAAGCCTCATTTAGAAATCATCATTGATGACCGCATGTATGTGGTGAACTACATGATGGTTCCTAAAGTAAAGGACTTGATTTATAAAACAGCGAATTGGGCGAATTTTGATGATTCAGAGCAGAGTTTAGAGGAGATGAAGCTTCTTTTTAGTATTTTATATGTTGATAAGGGAGATTCAACATGTCTGAGTCGAGATATGCTAAAGACAGAGTTGGAAAAGCTTCTCTATACGAGGTGGTCAGCTGAGGGAAGTCTTTATATGGCTAGTCAGCATTCGATGATTTTTATGAGTGGTTCTGATTTTCCAGAGTATTTCCTCAAAGGCTACTTTTTGTCGGAATATCTGGACTTGGCTTTGATTACGCTCAGCCAGAGGATTGGGATTCTGAAGTATTCTAAGGATGCGGGGGATAGGGTCAATGCCAGAGTTTCTGATAAACTGAAGCTGCAGAAGGCTTACACGACCTTTAAAAATCAATTTCTGCTTCCGGAGCTGTGCCCGCAGGAGCAGGCGATTGAAATCTACGAATTGCTGCAAACCTCTCTCTATATCGAGAAGCATATCAATCTCCTAGATAGTCAAATCAGTGAACTGCATGATATCAGCCAGACGGAAGCAAGCAATAAATTGAATGACAGAGTATTAGTACTAACCGTTTTAAGTCTAGCTTTAGCAATTGTTCCGAATATCAAAGAACTGCAGGATAATTGTTTGACAATATGTAATCTGAGTATAGCCTATTCATCTTGGCTTACTTTGCTCATTCTTCTTTCGACAATTTGTTTCTTCTATTTCAAAAAGAGAAAATAAATGTATATTATCTTGACATATGATGTGCATCGCAAGCGCGTGGCTAAAGTTTGCAATCTTGAACAAAGCCCTATTTTTTGATACAATCAATCTAGAAACAGCGAAAATGCTGTTGCTATACCTTACCTATAAGGAATTGAGACCATAAGGTATCACTACGAAGACATCTTCTCCTCCATATCCGTCGATAATGCTCTACCTTACCTATAAGGAATTGAGACTTTCCAAGATGGTTTCCATTGTCGTCACGAACATCACCATTGCGCTATACCTTACCTATAAGGAATTGAGACTCGCTAGACACCACGCAATTATTGGTCTGTGCCTGAGCTTTTTGTTGGTTGTTATACCTTACCTATAAGGAATTGAGACTTCATCATTGAAGCGGAAGCAATCACTTTACCCGTTTCTTCATCGAGTTATATCTTACCTATAAGAAATTGAGACCTTTTACGTTTTGGCGATTTTTCTGACTTAAAATGTCTGACTCGTTATACCTTACCTATAAGGAATTGAGACTCTTTGCTGTTAAGCACTTTCCATTCCACGTTGTATCCCAACTCATCCAAGGTGTCCTACCTTACCTATAAGGAATTGAGACCTATTCTCGGCCATCGTTTTTGCAGTAACTTTACTGCGTTTTATAGTTATACCTTACCTATAAGGAATTGAGACGATTACGTCGCCACACGGAGTGAGGTTATTAACCTTGAATGCCGTTATACCTTACCTATAAGGAATTGAGACGTACCATTAACTGTAACCCAACCATGTTTTTCTCTTGCTTCCGCTTGTTATACCTTACCTATAAGGAATTGAGACGATCTTTTGAATTCTCTGGGTTTCGCACTTCAATGTAGTGTTGTGTTATACCTTATCTATAAGGAATTGAGACACATTATAGCGCATTCTTGCTTTTGTTCTAATGAAACAGTTATACCTTACCTATAAGGAATTGAGACGTGTCAACAATCCCAAAAGTCATCGCCTTCTCTTTAAGAGCAACTGGTTATACCTTACCTATAAGGAATTGAGACTCACTACGATAAGTAAGACCATGTTCATCAATATCCAACATTACCCATCTTTTCGTTATACCTTACCTATAAGGAATTGAGACAAAGCATAGCGAAATGTTCCTAGCTCTTGGCGCTCTTTTAAGTTCTACCTTACCTATAAGGAATTGGCTGTGTGCCTTTGTCTGTCTCTAAGGCACCAAAAAAGCGAGCAAATTCTTGTCTGCTGGGAAGCATGAGGATTTGTTCGCCTTTTGTTTGGTAGGAATAGTTGAAAATTTTAGAAGACACAACATATAAATGTGAATAAAAGTTGTAGGAGAGCTCCTTCCTTTTGTAAGAATTATCAAGAAAAACTCTCTTAGTAGGAGAGCTTTTTCCGTGTTTCAACCACGATAGTATAGAGCTTAAGTTAGATGGCTGGTCAGTTTTTTGTTACTTCACAGTGTCGCGAATATTTATTGGTCTATTGGGTTAAATTAAAAACATTCTTTTCTACTTCATTTACCGAAAAAGCCCTGCTATCCAATAGCCAATCCTATTGTACTAGTCCTTTTTCAGTTTATCTATGGTATAATAGAAGATAGATTTATCAATTGGAGTATGAAGGATTTTATGATTAAACTTGTAGCAACCGATATGGATGGAACCTTTCTAGACGGAGAGGGTCGGTTTGATATGAAACGCCTCAAAAACTTGCTTGTTTCCTACAAAGAAAAGGGAATTTATTTTGCAGTTGCCTCGGGTCGTGGCATCTTATCCCTTAAAAAGCTATTTGCTGATGTGCGTGATGAAGTGATTTTTATAGCTGAAAATGGGAGTTATGTTGAGTTTCATGGAGAGGATATGTACGAGGCTACTATGTCTCGGGACTTTTACTTGAGCACTTTTGAAGCTTTAAAGCAATCACCTTATTTTGATGAAAGAAAAATGCTTCTGACAGGGAAAAAAGCTTGTTATGTATTGGAAACAGTGGATGAGACTTATCTCATGATTAGTCGTCACTACAATGAGAATATTCAAAAAGTAGCGAGTCTGGAAGATATCACAGATGAGATTTTTAAATTCACTACGAACTTCACAGAAGATACGATAGAAGCTGGTGAGGCCTGGGTCAACGAAAATGTTTCTGGTGTGAAAGCCATGACAACTGGTTTTGAATCCATTGATATTGTCTTGGACTATGTTGATAAGGGTGTGGCAATTGTTGAGCTGGCAAAAAAACTTGGTCTAACTATGGAACAGGTCATGGCGTTTGGAGATAATCTCAATGACCTTCACATGATGCAGGTCGTTGGGCACCCAATTGCTCCTGAAAATGCGCGACCAGAGATTTTAGAAATAGCAGAAGCAGTGATTGGCCACCATAAGGACCAGTCAGTGATGACTTATATGGAGGGCTTGTAATGGCAGATATTAAATTGATTGCACTTGATTTGGACGGCACTTTACTGACAACGGATAAAAGGCTGACAGATCGTACCAAAGCGGTCCTCAAAGCTGCGCGTGATCGTGGCATCAAGATCGTACTGACAACAGGGCGTCCTTTGAAGGCTATGGATTTCTTTCTCAAGG
>ERZ773072.1145-NODE-1145-length-13406-cov-5.550071_pt1 | contig 13406 bp, 10 predicted proteins | sample MGYA00580617_ERZ773072 | MGnify/ENA primary metagenome ERZ773072 (study PRJEB29015, sample SAMEA2737970) | human oral metagenome | biome: human oral; feature: human-associated habitat; material: dental | place: China | collected 2122 ... | reverse complement strand
TTCCGAGGCTTCACGTCCCACAGCACCTCAAGCGCCTCTGGATGCTGCTTCAACGCCTCAGCAAGCGTCACGAACAGCTTGGTTGACGCCTTTTTAAACACAGGAAGCTTCAGCAATCCATTCACCAGTGCTTGATCAATCTCAGCCGGAGTCATCCCCGCACGCTGGCCTAACTGTCGTAACACCACAACCACACCCGTTGACGGACACACCCCCGCCCGGGCTTGAGCATGTACTAGCCCCAATGCATACGTAAATCCTTGCTCCGCATCACCGTCACGAGTTCCAACTGCACGGCATTCCGCAACCAGTTCTGCAGCACCAACAACACCAGCATGAGCAAACTCCACAAACGCAGCCTGGTGCCGTTCTAGATCAATCGCCACTTTATGAGCACGCTCCACCGCCCTCGCTTTGCCGAAGAATTGCCGTGCGGCTTGTCGGTTCCCCACGGTGACGAAAATCCGGGCAACCTCCTCCAAAAACGTCGGTGCAAAATGCGGTGCGGAGGCTGCCAACTGCGCGGTCACAGCATTAATATGTGTTCTAGCGCGTCGAAGGCTGGGGCGACGGCGAATCTGTTCCAGCTCGGCGACCAGGTTCAAGGCGTGGTGGGCATTGTCTGGGTCGGTCATGATCGGCCAGGCGGGAAAGCCAACAGCGTGTTGGGTGCTTGTCCCCACTGCCTGTTGTGTGTCGGCTTGCAGGCCGAATAATCCCAGCATGGTGGTTTCGGCGGACATGATGGGTTCGGACACTAAACGGACCACAGGCAATGGGTGTGCCGGTCCGCTGAACTTAATAGCTATAAGGGGGTGTGTGCTTTCCATAAGGGTGTAGTAGGTGAGATACTGTTGATTCCTTGGTTGAGGAAACCACACATCTACACAGATAGCAAACAAGCAGCACGACGTGACCAGCGAAAGTTCCCCACGCGAGATCTCTAGAGCCAACCGTCCGGCTGGGGTCCCAGGGGCTTTTTCCTTTCCTGCAGCAACGGGAGACGTTAAGTACCGTCATAAACAATGAGACCACTGATACACCAGGTTTTTATGAACGGCGCCCTATAGTGTTTGCTCATCAAACTGTCGTTTTCAGACACAGATCGAAAGCGACAGTTTGATGAGCAAACACTATGACGGCACTACTACACCCAGCGACAGAACCTCCTACCGCATACGCCCTAGAATCTCCCGCTTGCGCTCCGCATAGAATTCCGGCGTTAAGCGGGGCTTGTCCTTCATGCGATCATGGAAAATAACTGCCTTATGTGGCGTCCTGTGGACGGCCCGCAGAGCAAAATCGTGATCGGATTCTGGGTGATATACCGGCACTCCGTTGCCATTTTTCTGCCATGCTTCTGGGTAGGCATCGTCAATGGGTTTACCATCCCAGCGGTCCGGTAGCACACGAATGTTCGGTCGGTAGAAGCGCCGGAAGTACCAGCGAGTGAAAACCGTGTTGACCGGAAAATCGAGCGGAACGTACCACTTGAACTGCGGCAATGTTGTTGGCCGCGAACGCCAGTCCTGCGCCAACGCTTCTATTTCTTCAACCATGGCACGTATTTTTCGGGGAGCATGCTTTTCGTAGTGGAACATGAAGGAAAGCCAACTTGGGAATAGTAAAGAACCGTCAGATGCGGGACCGCGAACCCCACCATATCCAACCGGCCGAATTCCCCGGTTCAATAGACGCTGCCCAACAATGCGTTGGCAGTTGATCGGATACAAGCCGTATGTGGCAATAACATAGGCAGTTTTCTCATAGCCCGCTAACGGCAGCCCATCGATAAAGTCGAGCAGCAACTGCGACGGACGCGCGTTATAGGTCGGCGTTAGCACAACAAAGAAATCGTACGGTGCTACATCATCGGCCGACAGCTTCTGCGTGACCTCCATCATCACTGGCTCAATCTCACTGCCCGATAGGGTCTCTGCAGCCACTTCGGCCACCATCTTGGTGCTGCCAGAACCAGAAAAATATAGAATCGGTACTTTTTTGCCCATGCTGGCAATCATATGACGTTTCTCAATCGCTACCCCCCTACAACCTCAACCTCCCGCTCAACGCCCGGGAGAGGGTCAGTTCGTCCACGAATTCGAGGTCGCCGCCGAGGGGCATGCCGCTGGCCAGACGGGAGACTATGAGGTCGGGGAAGTCGCGAAGCATGCGCGCAAGGTAGGAGGCGGTGGCTTCGCCTTCGGTATTGGGGTCGGTAGCCAGGATGACTTCACGCACCTCGGGGATGTTCCGACCTTCTACGTCGTCGAGGACACCGCCGACACGTTGAAGCAGGGTGGTAATGCTCAGGTCTTTGGGTCCAATGTTGGCCAGGGGATCGAGCGCCCCACCGAGCACGTGATACCGCCCGTTGTATTCACCGGTGCGTTCGATGACTTGGATGTCTTTGGGTTCTTCAACCACGCAAATAATGCCAGGGTCGCGCCCCGAATCGGCGCAGAAGCGGCAGATTTCTTCGCGGGAGATGTTGCTGCAGATGCGGCAGAAGGTGACGCCATGCTGCACGGCCCCGAGGGCGTCGATAAGCCTGTTGATGTCGGTGGTTTCGGCGGTGAGGAGGTGGAAGGCGATCCGTTGGGCGCTTTTTGGACCTACGCCTGGTAGCCGGGAAAGTTCGTCGATGAGGTCCTGGAGTGGTCCTTCAAACACTGTGGTGAGCGAGCCTTTTCTGTGTGTGACGTGGAAAAGCGGCCAGGTGCGTATGCATCTGCCCTGGCCGCACGTTGGGTGGAAGGTTTAGAACATTCCTTGGAAGCCCTGGGAGAGGGGGCCGATTTTTTCTTCGGCGAGGGCGGCGACTTTCTGGTGGGCATCGGCAAGTGCGCCGAGGATGAGGTCTTGGAGGGTGTCTACATCCTCAGGGTCAACGACTTTGGGGTCGATAACCAGGTCGGAGATTTGACCGTTGCCACCCATGGTGGCCTTGACCAGTCCATTTCCGGCTTCGCCGACCACGGAGGCTGCCATGATTTCTTGCTGGGCTTGGTCCAGCTGGGCTTTCATCTCCTGGGCTTGCGCCATGAGTGCGGCCATGTCGTTAGGCTCAGTCATTATGTACCTTTCGTGTTGTCAGTAGTAGTACGAGTCTAATATTTTTTGCCGCCGCCGTGGGGCTGTTAGACGGGCTTGGCGCCGAGCTCTTGGCTCAGCAGGTCCATGGCTACGGTTTTTGCGTCTCGACGGTCGCGGTTTCCCGGCTCCTGCGCAGCTTCCCGCAGCATTTCCTCTTCCTCCGCATTCGTGTCCGCTGGCGGGAGCGGCGGCGCGGGAATACCCTCATCTGCGGGGTAACCGTAGGGGTCACCCGCCGGAGGGGGCGGCACGTCGTCATCGGGTTCGGGCGGCAGCGGCACTGACTCGTCCATCGGCGGTGGCGGTGGAGGCTCCGGCATGCCACCGTTTGCCTCCAGAGCAGCCCGCCCGCGCGCCGCCGCTTCTTCCCAGCGTTTCAGCTTCCGGGGTTCCTCTTTTGGCTGCGTATCGACGTCCTTCGGGGTTACCGCAGGCTGCGAGGCTTGAGGCGCCTCACCTTGCGGCCCGCCAAGAGCAGCAGGCTTTCCCCATCCGGTCGAGGCGGGTTTTTCTTCTTCTCCCGGCTTCTCCTCGTTCTTCTCAACGACCGGTGGGGTCCACGGTTTTTTTGGCGTCAGCTCCCCCGTGTTCTCCGCAGTAATTCCGGCTTCACTGGGGTTTGTCCCAATCACGCAGGTGATCGGCACTTCAACTCCCACAACATCCTTCACCGCGTCCACGATGGCTTGGTTGTTGCGGGGATCGTTCAGCCGAGAGGCCAGGGCGCCAGTGTTGTGCCCGATGACTAGGGTGCCGTCGCGCATGCCCAGCACCCGGGCTTCGGTGAGCATAATCTCGGCAACCTTATTCGCGCTTCCAACCTTCGTGCGCACGGCTGTCCATTGCGAACGGACCTGCTCGGCAACAGACGCGGCAGGCTGCGCGGGTTCGGGTTGGGGTTCCGGCGCTGGTTCGGGTTCCGACTCAGGCTGTTGCTCCACCACGGGTTCGGGCGCTGGAACAGGTTCGGGTTCTGGGGCTGGGACCTGTGCCACTTCGGGTTCAGGTTCCGGAGCAGCAGATGCCTGCGCTGCAGCCTCGGCTGCTTCCCGCGCAAGACGCTGGGATTTCCGCTCGTAGACCCGACCACTTGGGGAGGGCGCGGGCGCAGGCGCAGGCGGCGTTGGCGCTGGTGCCGCAGCAGAGACGGCAGGCGCAGCCTGAACCACTCCCCCACCGGACGCGGAAAGAATGAGCTTCGCCGCCAGGATTTCCAGAAGCAGCCTGGGCGCGGTGGCGTTGCGCATGTCGTCCACATTGCTGTTGATGGTGGAGGCGATGGCAGCCAGAGCAGCTGGTTGGAAGGACGCGGCCTGCCGCTGCAGCGTCTCAATGCGGTCTTGCGGAGCGTCCACTAGGCCGTTGTCCACCGCATCGGGCACGGCCTGCAACACCATGAGGTCACGGAAGTGGTCTAGTAAGTCGGCAGTAAAACGCCTGGGTTCCAAACCTGCGGCGATGGCGTGATCTACCGCGAGGAACATCCCTGCGCTGTCGCTGGTGGCCAGGGCATCCACGGCGGCGTCGATAAGCGTGGAACTAGTGATGCCTAAGAGCCGGGAGGCAAGATCGTACGTCAACCCCTCCGGACCAGTGCCCGCAAGCAGCTGGTCCAGGACGGAGAGTGAATCGCGGGGCGAGCCTCCCCCGGCGCGAATGATCAGCGGGTAGACGGAGTCCTCTACCTGCACGCTTTCCGCCTGGCAGGTGCGTTCCAGCAGCATGCGCATGTCCGGCGGGGCGAGCAGCCGGAACGGGTAGTTGTGCGTGCGGGAGCGGATGGTGCCAATGACTTTTTCCGGCTCGGTGGTGGCGAAAATGAAGATCAGGTGCTCTGGGGGTTCCTCCACAATCTTCAGCAGGGCGTTGAAGCCCTGGGTGGTGATCATGTGGGCTTCGTCGATAATGAAGATGCGGTAGCGGGATTCCGCCGGGGCGTATGTGGCGCGATCGCGCAGGTCACGCATATCGTCCACGCCATTGTGACTGGCGGCATCCAGCTCCACCACGTCCAGGTTGCCCGGCCCACCGGGTGCCAGCGACACGCACGAGTTACACACCCCACAGGGGGTGGAGGTCGGTCCTTGCACGCAGTTGAGAGACCGCGCCAAAATACGAGCCGACGATGTTTTACCGCACCCCCTAGGGCCGGTAAATAAGTAAGCATGATTGATACGCCCGCTATCAAGAGCGACGGACAACGGCCTGGTCACATGATCCTGGCCGATCACCTCCGCGAAAGAGGCTGGACGATACTTACGATAAAGAGCCACGATGTAGAGCCTACCGCGCGCAGAAGTGAAGGCGTTAGCACAACTAGGCCAGACGTTGTGGCGGCGGCGGAACGATATCTTGGCTTATTTTATCCGTCGGCCACCAACGGGCCGACTGAAGCCGTCAATGGGAGGTTGGAGCATTTACGAGGGGTTGCGTTGGGGTTTGGGAATATCAACCACTACATATTGCGGCGCCTGATTCACTCAGAAAAGCTCCAGAATCGGATCACTGTACTCTAAAACCTAAAGAGTCTCTTTGGCCCGTGAATAAACTCCCCTGCTCATTGGCGAGCTTTATGCCTGCCAAGATATTTCACTAAATTTTTATAAAATAAAACACTTGATTATTTGCAAGCACACAGTTATACCCCATTTCAGAATTTACTACGTACCCCAACAAAGCAAGCATGGAGCATTTCTAAGTATTGCTTATACATACCCAAAAGATAGGAGTGTAATCTTACGACTAAACTTGTTAGAAAGGGATACTGGCCAGTGACACAGCCGCTCTTATAGCAGGTGTGATGCCAAGTGCCGCAGCTGCCACAGCTTCGCCTAGTATCTTGGACGATCCAACGGTTCGCTGTAGTTAAGGGTACCACTTGTACGATCATCACCAAATGACTACTCCATGACCAACTGCGCGAGAATTTGTCTGCACCAAGCAAAAATCATTCGTCGATTGGATTTTGGACTTCATCCGTAGGTAGGCAGTTTTGTTGGGAAGGTTATTCGTAGGACTTATTTGATTTATGCACAATGGTAGCTCTAGGTAGATATGCCTCTCTGCACAATAACGGGGTCTGTCGAGTTGCTTGCGTGTGGGCCTCAATCATTGCTTTTACAAATACGCCTCGAAATGCTTAAGGTTAGGCGACAGCCATCTGATTAATCGCCTACCGCGCCCCTGAAGGGGTCTGGTTGATGCGTCATGCGCGTGTTTTGATCACACCAGGAAAGTGGGTGTGCATGCTTTCTAGCTGAAAAATCTAGGGCCTAGCCCGCGTTGTGGGTTGGCCTGCTTTTCAGTGGTGGTGCGCAAAATCCATGACGCCGAGTATTCACAAAAACACGACACTTGACGCAGGGCAGATACTGTAGAAATCGGCGTCAATATGAATCGGTAGGGCGCACTAAAATGACCTAAGTCAGAATCTACCACCTAATCATGGCGCCACATACGCCGGGTTCATTAGGTCTCTTATTCAATAAAATTTGAATCCTCAATCACTTCAGTATGCGCTGTAAAGTTACTAGAAAGCAACAGCAAAAAAGCGAAATGATAAAACTAAAAAAATAACGCACATTATGTCCCGAACCGATCACTGTAACCATAATTACCGCAAACCATAATTACCGCACATCTTTCTTATCAAGTTGTGCAGCGACTCGATCGCCATAAATTATGGAAACACCGAACAAACCCAAGCCAATAAAAAGAAGATAAGCAAATACATGCTCTCGATTTCCTGAATATCCATATAAAATTAAACATATCATGACGGCGGCGGAAAAAGTAAAATATATTGATATGAAAAAATTTAGGGTAGACGTCGCTTCATGTGCTGCTACCCAAGATTCTCTCGTACGTAAGGTATTTGGGGTCATAATTCCGGGCATTGAATTATAGTCGATACTAAGAAATTCCCCCTTTGGTACATATTTTGCTATGACATACATAAGGAGAGACAATGTCTCAAATACAAAAAAAGAAAATATTACCGGAATAAGCATTATAGAAATCCTTTGAATGTATGTATTTTAATTTTTGGTCTAATCTTTAGTGTTCAGAAAAGTAGCACTACTCAGGTGTAAACCGAGATAAATAACAACAGCCCCACACATTATAAATCCAAATGATATGAGTCCCATGGATGTAGAGCCTACCGCCCAGGCCAGACACGGGGACACCCGCGCCTGGTTACAGGGTTACAGGCGATTGCGGTACGCCACGGTAATCAGCAGACCCACGGCGACGACCAGCAACAGCAGTGCCAAAACGATAACCACCCAGCCCACGCGCAGCGCATCGAGCACGGCGGAAGATGATGTGGCACGCACCGCAGACACATCCATATGGGCGGAAGTGCTTGCATTGCCTGCGATCTTTCGCGCGGTTCCCCCGTCCCGGTTGAGGACTTCTGCCTGGGCGATGCTGGGCGACTCGTGACCGGAATCCCCTTGGGAAAGGTCGCCGGACTGGGATGAGCCGGAGAAGCCATTCGCACTGGGCATGACAGAGTTGTCGGGGACTGCTGATTGCGCTGCCCCAGACATACCAGCCCCAGACGGCATGGACGATCCAGTAGGTAGAATCCCCAGTCCTGAGGCTACGAGCGGGGCGACGACGGATCCGAGGAACGGAATGCCGGTGAGCAATGTCCAGGCAGGTGTCACGTCGCTTCTCATGTGCACCTGGTTCACTACCTCAATGTGGGTTTTTTCTGCGCTGAGTGTCACGCCGGAAATGATGTCGTTTCCGATGCGGAAAAAGGGCGGCGCCCAGGCGTAATCCCACGAGTCTTGGGGCTGTTGTTCTTTGAAGTCAATGCGCGTGCCCAGCGGAAACTGGGTGATGTGCCCGGGGTGGGCGACGTCGTCAAGCGTGGCGGCGTTGTCTTTGCCCACCATCATGGTGAAGGCGCCGCCGGTTTTGTCGGCGCGGATGGTCCCCGGGGCGGACCAGTCAGCGTAGTCGCTGGTGGTGGTGCCGTTGGGGAGGGTGTAGGTGCCGCTGATGATGAAGCGCGCGCCTGCGGGCATCTTGTCGGCTGCCCCGCCTTGGACCAGGTTGGTGATGGAGAACGTACCGAAGCCTGGCGTGGTTTCCCCGCTGGTGATGGTGCCGCTGATGTCGTAGTTCGTGGCCGTGGAGTTAAGCCCCGCGATGGCGGTGGTGACATGGATGCCAGCACCGCGATCGAAGTAGGGTTTCGCAGGGCTGATGGGGATGGTGTGGAAGCGCACCTCGTAGGTGGCGTCGGGGGCGAAGGGGCCGTTGATAGTAACGTTCGCGCTGGTCCCGGCAGCATCGGTGAATTCGTAGCTGACGCTGTAGCCATCTGCCGCGACTGCCGCAGAGGCGAGGAGGGTGGCGGAGTCCGCTTCCCCGGTGCCCCCGGCCTTTCCAGCCTCAACGCGGTGGAGTTCCCAATAGGGCTGTTCATCGACGAGTACCTGCCCGTCGTCGGCGGTCACCGTGAAGGTGAGCTGCGTGGGGGTGCCGGTAAAAGCAAGGTTGGGAACGTTTGCGGCGAGCGCGGTGGTGTTGAAGCGGGCCGCCCAGGTGGCGTAAGTGCCGTCGAGCTTACGGGTGTTGGTTCGGGTGGACCAGGCATCGCCCGCACGAGGCTCACTCGCTTGGTTGTTGGCGGTTTGTGCGTGGGCGACGGCGGTTCCTGTGACGGTCGCGACAGCCCCAACGCTGATGGACAGCACGATGCACAGCGCCGTCAGCAGCGCGACCATCCTGGCGCAGGTGGTGTTGGTGTGTTCAGAGCTGAGGATCATTGGTTTTTCCTAAACAGTGAATCCACGTGACATCCGTTTTCTAAAAATTAGTTGAAATATAAACTAAAATTAATAAGCGTTTTTCACAGGATACACTAATAATACCAATGCACAAATCGAGCTGTCCAGGCCACTCGCGGCCACGCAGCCCTTTTTCAATAAAGAATTCTCAGGTTAACCCCCATCCGGGGCCGATAACGCGATAAGTACCAGGCTATCGGCCCAAATCGAGAATATTGACCCCCTCGTTCACCATCGCTTCCTGAAGCTCGTCAACACCATAGGTGGTGGCGTACTCATATTCATCGTCGGTGAGCATCACAAGCTGTAGCATCGTGGTGATACGGTCGTCCTCACGCATCCGGGGCACCCCATCCGACCAGACATACGGAGCAACCAGCAACCCATGCCGAACTTCAATCCCCGGCATCTCCGCCAGCCCACCAAATACCCCCACCGCAGGCAGCAATTGGCCCGGCTGAGCAGGCACAATACCAGTCTGAATGGTGTTGCTTTCCGCCAAAAACGATGCCGCAGCCACCACCGCGCGTTCCACAACCTCAGGCTCAGCAGATGCCACGCAGAAAATCTCGCTGCGCACCTCCACCTGCTTTTCGACGCCCCTGTCCTCGAACGCCTCTTCCGAACTCACCAAACCAGTGTCCACCTGGCCGAAATCCGCGGTGCAGGCCAACGCCTCAGTGGTGTCATCGGAACTCAGATCAATGCTGGCAATATGCAGGCCGTTAATCCGGGAGAACTTCAAGTCTCCCGGAAAAAGACCATCCAGCCAATATGCTGTTTCCTGCAAATTCACGGTTAATCCGCAAACTTTTCTGCCGCAGCCAACAACACGCACGTAGCCACACCATCCATGGCTACCTCCACCTCCTCCACCGGCGGAAGCGACGGCGCGAGGCGGATATTGCGGTCATTCGGATCTTTGCGCAGTGGGAAGGACGAGCCAGCGCCCGTCAGAGCAATGCCTGCTTCCTTGGCCAACTCCACCACCCGAGATGCGGTGCCATCCACTACATCCAGGGAAATGAAGTAGCCGCCTTCTGGTTTGGTCCAGCTGGCCACTCCGTACTCCCCCAAGCGGGTCTCAAGAATCTGCAGCACACGCTCAAACTTCGGGGCCAGCGAGCCAGCATGCTTGCGCATGAGAATACGCACGCCCTCGGCGTCCTTGAAGTACTGCGCGTGGGCCAGCTGGTTCAGTTTATTCGGGCCGATACCACGCACATTCGCGTGAGAGGCATACCATGCCAGGTTCTCTGGTGACGAGGCAAAGAAACTCACGCCGGAACCCGCGAAGGTGATCTTAGAGGTGGAGGTCATGAACCAGAAACGGTTCGGGTGGCCTGCTTCCTTGGCAAACTCAATGACGTTATGCACCACCGGGAACTCATCCGTGAGGGTGTGCACCGCGTAAGCGTTATCCCACACGATGCGGAAATCAGGAGCTGCGGTCTCCATCTCTGCAAACTCGCGGCACACCTTCTCGGAGAAGGTCACGCCTGTCGGGTTACCGAAAATCGGCACCGTCCACATGCCCTTCACCGCAGGATCCTTCACCAGATCACGGACCACATCCATGTCGGGGCCGTCGTCAAGCATGGGAACTGGCAGCATCTCAAAACCGAAATGTTCGGTGATGGTGAAGTGCCTGTCGTAGCCCGGTACCGGGCACAGCCACTTCACTACCGGCTCATCCTTCCAAGGACGGGGGGAATCATTAGTCCCCCAAATGTAGGAAGCCATGATCAGGTCAAACATAATGTTCAAGCTCGACGCATCCCCCGCGTACACCTGATCAACAGGAATGCCCAGCAACTCCGCATAAATCTCGCGGATATCCTTAACACCAGCCAAACCACCATAGTTACGGCAATCCGTGCCATCCGCAGACCGGAAATTACCGGATCCGGGCAGGCCAAGCAGCTCGTCGGAAAAATCCAGCTGCTCGGAAGACGGCTTCCCCCTAGTCAAATCCAAAGCAAGATTGCGGGCTTTCAAATCCTCATACGCCTGTGAAATATCCTCAGCAAACTGGGCCAACTCCTGGGCCTCAAAATCCTGCAACGCCATATCAGGCCACCCTCCACGGTGCGAAAAAACTGCAACTATGGTGGCCAAACAAAAAGGCGGCCACCGGCCCCCACTTTAGACGCAAAACATCAAAAGATGTTGAGTTTTTAGAAAGAATTAAGGGACCCCGCGCACCTGCCAGAGCTCGCTGACCCTTGCTGCATTCCTGCCCTGGGGGAGTTCACAAGATAAACACCACACGGAGTCCTAGCAACAACCCTAGCCTCACACCGCACCACGCGCCAAAACACCACTCCCACCAGCAATTTGCCAACGGGACTGCGGAAAGTGTACAGTCTTTCAAGGAACAGCGCCCTTTGGTGACATGTTCTTGATGGAGGATTCGACTAGCGGCCTATGTCGCACGCCTGGAACGCGTGTTGGGAGCAATCCCTCAGGGGTTCAAATCCCCTATCCTCCGCCAAATGAAACCTCCTAGCCTCACAGCTAGGGGGTTTTCTCGTATCCGAACCCCATCCCGCTAACGATCAGATACACCACCTGATAAGTGCATCGGAGTTCGGGTAACTACCTCGCCTTCTAGTCCCACTAGTGCGAGCAGCCGCCTCAGCGTCGCGGTCGTTGCGGGACTTGTGCTGTTTCACGCAACGAGACACTGCCGCGATTTTGTGGGCTGCCTTTGCGTCAAAGCTGCGTCCACACGTAAGCATCGCGGGGTAAAAGCTGGGGGTCAAATCGCTCCAATATCTCCGCAGCCGTACGCGCACCGGGCACCCCAATCGACCCGGCCAACTGCTCCACAACGTCCTCCACAGTCAAGCCTTGCTCAAGCATCTGCCGCAACGCCACCGCCCCATCGCGCTTGGCTAAACGCTTGCCTTCCGCGTTAACAACCAGCGGCACATGCACATATTCGGGCACCGCATAACCCAACAGCGACGCCAAGTACGCCTGCCGCGGCGCAGAGCTCAGCAGATCGTCCCCGCGCACAACCTGGTCGATCCCTCCCGCGGCGTCATCAACAACGACCGCCAGGTTGTAGGCCCAGTCCCCTCGCCGAAGAACAAAGTCATCCACCGGCCCCACGTAGCGGCCGTTGTAATAGTCGACAACCTCGAACTCCTCGACGTCACTGCGCAATCGCACGGCAGGCACGCGCCCTTGTTCAGCAAATTGTTGACGCCGCGACTTCCGCTCCTGTGCAGTCAGCTCACGGCAGGTACCTGGATAACAGCCCGGCAGCACGTGGGCAGCGCCTGAGGCTTCCAGGATGTCCCGGCGCGAACAGAAGCATTCATAGGTCTCTAGCTGTGATAATGCCGCTTGGTAGGCCTCGTGGCGGGAGCTTTGAACCACCGGTTGCCCGTCCCAATCCAGCCCCAAGGAGGCCAGGTCATCCAACTGCCGGGCGGCAGATTCGGCTGAAGAACGCTGCGCGTCGACGTCTTCGATCCGCATGATGAACTCGCGGCTTGTTTTTCTGGCGAACAGCCAGGCGAGCAACGCCGTGCGAAGGTTTCCGAAATGTAGGTCCCCGCTGGGGCTCGGGGCGTAGCGTCCTGCCGACATAATTAGGAAGTTTATGGCACCATACTGTGCATGCCTAAACTCGCATCTGGGCAGGGCGACACTGCGGTGTCGTCCGGTAACGCCCGTTTTATCCAAGTCCAAAAGTCCTACTACCCGATCCTGCTCGCATTGTTTGTAGCAGTGTTCATCATCTCGAATATCACCGCCACTAAAGGTGTTATGTTCGGTCCCATCATCACCGACGGGGCGTTCTTCCTGTTCCCCTTGGCTTATGTCATCGGGGACGTCCTGGCAGAGTGCTACGGTTTCCGCGCTACCCGTCGTGCCATCTGGACTGGTTTCGCTGCGATGCTCATCGCGGTGTTTTCCTTCTACATTGCTATTGCGCTGCCTCAGGCTGACTTTTATGAACAACAAAATGAATTCGCGGCAATCCTCGGGCTTGTGCCCCGCATCGTTGCCGCCTCGCTGATGGGCTACCTGGTTGGCCAGCTGCTGAACTCGTGGGCGTTGGTGAAGATTAAGGAGCGCACGGGTGAAAAAACCTTGTGGGCGCGTCTGCTTGGCTCTACGGTGGTGGGTGAATTTGGCGACACGCTAGTGTTCTGTCTGATCGCTGCACCGGTCATCGGCATCACGACCGTCGGCGACACCATCAACTACACCATCGTTGGCTTCCTGTGGAAGACGGCGGTAGAGGTTGCGATCATGCCGGTCACCTACGCGGTGATCCGCTGGGTGAAGACTCACGAAAACTACTGACTAGGGTGCCCCTCGGGGTTGTAGATCAGGGTTAAATCCGGGCAAACCCCGATGCGCGCATTGCTCGCGGCGATGCACCATAGAGTCATGACAAACAACACATGGAATTGGAAGAATCTTCGCCGCGACCGCGCCAATGGTTGGCTGGGCGGTGTGGTGGCAGGTCTTGCTCATAGCGTG